>ENA-OOKA01000263-OOKA01000263.1-human-skin-metagenome-genome-assembly--contig:-NODE-263-length-16343-cov-6.071279_pt1 | contig 16343 bp, 15 predicted proteins | sample MGYA00248825_ERZ500995 | MGnify/ENA primary metagenome ERZ500995 (study PRJEB25958, sample SAMN03398540) | human skin metagenome | study: EMG produced TPA metagenomics assembly of the Human Skin...
AGAGGAGGTCCTGATCGCGGCAGATGAAGTGCTGGTGGTCGTTGCGGATGAGGGCGCCCGGCAGCAGGTGCGATTCGCAGAGCACCTGGAAGCCGTTGCAGATCCCGAGGACGGGCATCCCCGACTCAGCCGCTTTGACGACGGACTCCATGATCGGGGCGAACCGGGCGATCGCCCCGGCGCGCAGGTAGTCGCCGTAGGAGAATCCGCCCGGCAGAATGACCGCGTCGACCCCGTCGAGGCTCGTGTCGGCGTGCCAGAGATTGACCGCCGAGGCGCCGGCCAGGGTGACGGCGCGTGCGGCGTCACGGTCGTCCAGGGTCCCGGGGAACGTGACGACGCCGATCCTCGCACCGGAGTCGGCAACCGCCTCGGCGGCGGGAGCGGTCGTTGCTGTCATCAGGCGTCCTCGGCGACGCGCACGGCGACGACGTTCTCGATGACCGGGTTCGACAGCAGAGTCTCAGCGGCTTCGCGAGCCTGCGCGAGAACCTCATCGGTGGCCTCGCCGTCGACCTCGAGTTCGAAGCGCTTTCCCTGCCGGACCTCTCCGAAGCCGGAGAACCCGAGTCGGGTGAGGCCACCGGCGAGCGCCTTGCCCTGCGGATCGAGGATCTCGGGCTTGGGCATCACTTCAACGACGACACGTGCCATGCGTGTTTGACTCCTTTGAGAATGTGGTCGGGAGCCGCCTCCCGCGCTCGCCCCAAGTCTAGCAAGCACGGGGAGCACACAGCCGCCCCGGCTCCCGGTGCGGACACCGGGAGACAGGGCGGGCGGAGGTGGTCGGCCTCAGGAGTCGAAGCCCATGCCCACGGCGTCGAGGACCTTGAGCAGCGGGCCGCGGCGTCCCTGGTTCTCATCGGCCTTGATGAGCGCCTTGGTCGTCATCGTGATCCCCAGCCACGCAACGGGTTCGGGCGGGAACGGCAGCGGCTGCTTCCGCACCATCTCGAGCCGGGTGAGCTCGGTGTCCTCCCCGGAGAGGAGATCGAGCATGACGGTGCCCGCGAAGCGCGAGGCGCCGACGCCGAGGCCGGTGAAGCCAGCCGCCATCGCCACCTTCCTGTCGTAGGCGACGGTGAAGAACGCGAAGAAGCGCGAGCACGTGTCGATCGCCCCGCCCCACTTGTGGGTGAAACGCACCCCCTCGAGCTGCGGGAACGTCTCGTAGAAGTGGCGGGCCAGGGTCTCGAACGTCTCCTGGTTCTGGTCGTACTTCCACGACACCTGACGGCCGTAGTGGTACACGGCGTCCCACCCGCCGAAGAGGATCCGGTTGTCGGCGGTGAGCCGGTAGTAGTGGAACCGATTCGCGCAGTCGCCGATGCCCTGCCGCCCCTCCCAGCCGATCGCCGCCATCTGCTCATCGCTCAGCGGCTCCGTCATGAGCGCATAGTCGTAGACCGGCACGGTGTGGAGACGGGCGCGCTTGAGCAGGGAGGGGAAGACGTTGGTCGCGAGCGCCACCCGGTGGGCGCTGATCGACGCCTGCCCGGCGAGGCTCGTCCGGTCACCGGAGACGGGTTCGGTGGTCACGGTCACCGTCGTCTTCCGATCGCGGAGCCCGGTGACCTTCGTGCCCTCGTACACCTCGACGCCGAGTTCCCGGATGACGCGCAGCAGCTCCCAGCACAGCTTCGCCGGGTTGAGCATCGCGACCTCCCGGGAGTCCCAGAGCGCCCCCTTGTATGTGGGGGAGCGGACGAGATCGGCGAGCTCCTGCTGCGAAAAGAAGATGAATCCGGCCTCGGGGTCGTGGCCTGCGCGGAGGTCGGCGACCTGGTAGTCTTCGGTCGCGACGTCGAGTTCGCCGGTGCGTTCGAACTCGCAGTCCATGCCGTACTTCGCCACGGCGGCCTCGATCGCGTCGAGGTTCTCCCGGCCGAGCGCGGCGAGGCGCTCGTTCTCCGCCGGCAGGTGGGTCTCACCGTTGTCGTAGCCGTGGGTGAGGCTCGCGGCGCAGAAACCGCCGTTGCGTCCCGAGGCCGCCCACCCGACGGTGTTGGCCTCGAGGAGGATGACCCGCCGATCGGGGTCGCGCTCCTTGGCCTGGAGCGCGGTCCACAGCCCGGTGAACCCGCCGCCGACGACAACAAGGTCGGCGTCGGTGTCTCCGGTCAGCGGCGGCAGGGGTGCCGGGCGCTCATCGGTGTCGAGCCAGAACGGAACGGTTGAGGCGTCGGCCAGGGCGGCTTTGACGTCCATGTCACTTCGCTTTCTGCCTTGCGGCACTGGTGGTGCTGGGTGGGTCAGTGGGGTCCCCACCGTCATCCTGCCATCGTCTTGATGATCTCGGTCGAGTTGCTGCCGGCCCTGCGCAGCACGAAGCCGACGAAGGCCAGGGCTGCCAGGGTGAGGACGAACATCACCGTTGAGATCGCCGCGACCTCGGGGCGCAGGGCCACGCGGACGGCGGAGAAGATGTAGACCGGCCACGGGGTGTAGCCGGGCTGCTGGACGAAGCTCGAGAGGATCGTGTTGTCGAGGCTGACGGTGAACGACATGAGCGCACCGGCGAGGATGCCGGGTGCTGCGATTGGCAGGGTGATGTCGCGGAACCGCCGCCACGGGGTGGCGCCCAAGTCGGCTGCGGCATCCTCGAGCTGGGTGTCGATGCCGGCCAGGCGGGCCCGGACGATGAAGGTGACGATCGCCATCGAGAACATCGCATGGGAGATGATGAGGCGCACCAGGCCGTTGTTGATCGGGGTGATGCCCCAGTCGACGCCGAGGGTGACGAACCACGGCAGGAACGAGATGCCGTCGACGATCTCCGGGGTGACGAGGGTGAGGGCGAGCAGGCCGGTGAGTCCGAGCGCCCACCACGCGCCCTTCGGCGCCCGGGCCAGCGCCACTCCGCCGAGGGTGCCGAAGACCGTCGAGACGATCGCGGCACCGACGGCGGCCTGGAGGCTGGTGACGACCGAGGAGATGATGATGTCGTTGTTCAGCCCCGTGATGTAGGCGTCGAGGCCGAAGCCGCGGAAGGCCGCGAGCACCCGCCCGGTGTTGAACGAGTAGGCGATGATCACGGCGATCGGGATGAAGAGGTAGATGAAGACGAGGATGCCCCAGACGTTGAGTCCGATGTCCGTGGGCGTCCTCCGGGCGAAGGTGTTCTTCTTCGACATGTCATGCCCTCCCGTCGGTGAGCGGAACGCTGTTCAGCTTCGCTGCGATCTTCTGGCCCAGCCACAGCAGCGCGAACCCGATGCCGACGACGGCGAGGGTCGCTGCGATGAGGATGAGCGCCATGGCCGCCCCGAGCGCCCAGTTCTGCGAGGCGTTGAATTGGTTGGCGATGAGCTGGCCGATCATCGACCCGCTGGCCCCGCCGAGGACGGTGGCCGTGACGTAGTCGCCGTTGAGCGGGATGAAGACGAGCAGGCAGCCGGAGATGATGCCTGGCATCGCCATCGGCAGGGTGACCCGGAGGAACGTCGTCACCTTGCCCGCGCCGAGGTCGTAGCTGGCTTCCCGCAGTCTGCTGCCGGAGGCGTCGATGGCGACGAAGAGCGGCAGGATCATCAGCGGCAGGTAGTTGTAGACGACGCCGATCTGCACCGCGGCACGGGTGTAGAGGATGTCGAGTGGGGCGTCGAGGATCCCGATGCCCTGCATCCACTGCGAGAGGAACCCGTCGGGGGAGAGCATGATCTGCCAGCCGAGGGTGCGGACGAGGAAGTTCGTCCAGAACGGAACCATGACCAGCGCCAATGCGAGCGAGCGCCTCGCCGGGGCGACCTTGATCGCCAGCCAGTACGCGAACGGCAGGGCGATGACGAGGCAGAGGAACGTGCCGAGCAGTGAGATCCGCAGGGTCGCGAAGAACGTCGCGATGAAGCTCGCCGACAGTGCTTCGGGGTAGCGGTCGAAGGAGAGCTGGTCGGTGGCCACGGCCGTGAACTGGTCGGGTTTGTAGCCGAAGCTGTAGAAGACGACGAGGGCGACGGGGATGACGAAGAAGAAGAGCGCGTACGCCCAGGTCGGGAACGACATCGCGGCCGCACCGAAGACCCGGGTGGACAGGCCGCCGGATCTGCGCTGCGGTGCCGGCGCCGAGGCGGCCGTGCCGTTCTCGTCGGGACGGTCTGCTGCCGTGGTCGGCTGCTGGGTGGGTGTGCTCATGCTCCGCTCCTTGCCTGGGCGTCGGCGAGGATCGTCGTCCGGATCTGGTCGGCCGGAGTCTGAATGCTCGGCTCCAGTCGGTCGAGGACCTCCTGCGTGGGGAAGATCAGTGCCTGTTCGCTGAGATCGGCGGCCTTCGCCTGCTCGGCGAGGCCCTTCGTCCCGATCGGGTAGCCGATGTAGTCGAGCTGGGCGACCGCGGTCTCCGGCGAGATCATCTGGTTGATGAACGCGTGCGCCGAGTCCGGGTGCGGTGCCCCGGTCGCGATCGCCCAGTTGTCCATCCACAGGTTTGCCGTCGGGGTCGGGAAGACGAACTTCCAGTCCTCGGGGTTCGTCACCTCCGACAGGCCCTGCCGGGCGTCGCCGTTGAACGCCTGGAGGAGCGTGAAGCTGCCCTGGATCATCCCGGTGGCGACGTTGCCGATGTAGGCCTTCGTGTTCGGGGCGATCTGGTCGACGACGACGGCGCGGGCCTCCTCGAGTTCCCTCTCGTCCTCGGTGTTGAGGCTGTAGCCGAGGGTGGCCAGGGCGATCGCCGTGACCTCCCATGGGTCCTCGAGCAGCGAGGTCGTGCCCGCCGCCTCGTTCTGTGCGGTGTCGATGAAGTCCTGCCAGCTGGTGAGCTCCCGGTCGATGGCCGAGGTGTCGTAGACGAAGCCGGTGGTGCCCCAGGCCTTGCAGATCGTGTACTCGTTCTTCGGGTCGAAGTACTGACCGGTGAAGTTCGGATCCATGTTCGAGAAGTTCGGGATGAGGTCGAGGTCGAGCTTCTGGAGAAGATTGTGGTTGAGCATCTGCGGGATGTTCGACCCGGTGGGGACGACGACGTCATAGCCCGAGGTCCCGCGCGTGGTCGAGAGCTTGGCGACGAGCTCCTCGTTCGAGCCGTAGCTGTCGACCTGGACGAGGACGTCGTTCTTCTTCTTGAACGCGTCGATGAGCTCGGGGTTGTCGTAGTCGCCCCACGTGTAGAGGTTGAGCTTCGACTCGAGTTCGCCGTCGACCGGGGGAGACGCCGCCATCTTCGTCGTCTTCCCGCACGCGCTCAGCGCCCCGAGCGAGGCGACGCCGAACCCGGCGAGCACGGCCCGCCGGCTCAGCCGCTTCGCCGCCGCCCGTGGGGCGAGGAAGTGCACATCGGCCACCTCACTCACCGCCTTCCGTGCCGTAGACGGCGACGGCGTCGGCATCCCAGCTCAGGTCCACCTCGGCGTCGGGACAGAGGATCTGCGAACCGGCGGCGGGCACGCGGGCGAGGATCTCGTCGTTGTCGCCGACGACGACCATGTACTGGACGACATCGCCGAGGAAGGACGTCGAGAGCACCCGGCCGCGGGCACCGTTCGTGGTCGGGGGCTGGGAGCCTGCCGGACTCACGCGCATCCGTTCGGGTCGGATGGCAGCACGGACCCGGTCGCCCACGGTCAGGGTGCGGGCCTCGGTGCTCGCCGAGGCGGGACGGAGCTCGGTCACGGCCGTCTCCATCACGGTGTTCGCCGTCCGCAGCCGCACGGTGTCGCCGTCGGCGGCGATCACCTCGGCGGGGACGAAGTTCTGCTTGCCGATGAAGCCGGCGACGAAGCCGTTGGCCGGGTCCGCGTAGATCTCCTCCCCGGAGCCGATCTGCTGGATGACGCCGTCGTACATGACGACGATGCGGTCGCTCATCGCCAGCGCCTCCTCCTGGTCGTGGGTGACGAAGACGAACGTCGTGTCGAGCTTCGCGTGGAGGCGTTTGAGCTCGAGCTGCATCTCCTCGCGCAGCTTCCGGTCGAGGGCCGACATCGGCTCGTCGAGGAGGAGGACCTGCGGCCGGTTGACGAGTGCCCGGGCCAGGGCGATGCGCTGCTGTTGGCCGCCGGAGAGCTGCTCGGGTTTGCGGCCGGCGAAGTCCTCCATCCGCACGAGGGAGAGCACTTCGCGGACGCGGTCGGCGATCTCGGCCTTCGGGGTCTTCGACTGCTTGAGGCCGTAGGCGATGTTGTCGGCGATGTTCATGTGCGGGAAGAGCAGGTAGGACTGGAACACCGTGTTGACCGGCCGCTTGTGCGGGGGCAGGGAGACGATGTCGCGGCCGGCCAACAGGATCTGCCCGTCGGTCGGCGCTTCGAAGCCGGCGATCATCCGCAGCAGCGTCGTCTTCCCGCAGCCCGAGGGTCCGAGCAGGGAGAGGAACTCGCCCTGTCTGACGCCGAGGTCGAGTCTCTCGATCGCGGTGTTCTCACCGAAGACCTTCTTCACTCCGCGGATCTCGAGGTGATCGGTTCCGGCCGGGGCGGGGTGGGCCGTGGCGGCCTCAGTCGTGACGGTCATGATGGCCTTTCTTCAGAGGTGGTGTCGTGGACGACGATGCCGCCCGCGATCGTCAGCGCAGTCCGGGTCTCGGCGATGCGGCTGGGGTCGAGGTCGAAGGGGTTGCGGTCGGCGAGTGCGAGGTTGGCTCTCTCGCCGAGGCGGATCCCGCCGTTGGCCTCCGAGCGCAGCAGGTGCGCGGAGCCGGCGGTGTAGGCGCGCAGCGCGGTGGCGACGTCGATGGCCTGCGCAGGCACAAGCGGAGCAGGGTCGCTCGACTCGGGGTGCGAGCGGTTGACGGCGACGTGGATGGCGTCCCACGGGTTCGGCGTCGACACCGGCCAGTCCGAGCCCATCGCCAGATGCGTCCCGGAGTCGGCGAAGCCGCGGAACGGGTACTGCCAGTCGGTGCGCTGCTCGCCGAGGCACGGGATGTTGAGGTCGACCATCTGTTCGTCGCGGCTGGCCCACAGGGCCTGGAGGTTCGCGGTGATCCCGAGGTCGGCGAAGCGGGGGATGTCGGCGGGGTCGACGACCTGGACGTGGGCGATGTGGTGGCGGGCATCGGGTCTGCGGTCCGCGCCGAGGGCGGCGAACGCGTCGAGGGCCGCGCGCACCGCGGCGTCGCCGATCGCATGGCAGTGGATGTCGAAGCCGGCGGCGTCGAGGGCGGCGAACGCCTCGTTGAGGTGCTCTCTCGTGAAGTAGCTCGTGCCGAAGCCTCCGCAGCCACACGTGTACTCCTCGCTCATCGCCGCGGTGCGGGATTCGACGATGCCGTCGAGCATGAATTTCACCGAGGTAGTGCGGAAGGATCCGTCCGTGCGGCGGCGGGTGGTGAGCTCGGCGACCTGGGCGGGGACGTCGTCGACGTCGCGCGGCCACCACAGGCTCCCGACGACCTCGGCGGTGAGCTCGCCGGACTCTGCGGCTCGGACATAGCTGTCGAAGTTCGACCGGTGCCCGCCGTAGTCGCCGACGATCGCGTCCATCCATGCGGTGACCCCGAAGGAGGCGAGGTAGGACTGTCCGGCGAGCAGTCCCGCGCGCAGGTCCTCGTCGGAGGTGGGAGGGAGGTGGGAGGAGACGAGGTCCATCGCGGACTCGTGGAGGCAGCCGATCGGCTCACCGGCCGTGTCCTTCTCGATGACCCCGCCCTCGGGGGTCGGCGTCCGCGCGTCGAGACCGGCCAGGCGCATCGCCGCACTGTTCACCCACGCCGAATGGTGATCGGCGCTGAGCAGGAGGATCGGACGGTCGGCGCTGAGGTCGTCGAGGAGGTCTGCGGTCGGCACGCCGCCTGCGAAGTCGGCCATCGACCAGCCGCCGCCGACGAGCCAGTTCGCGCTCGCCTCGCCGCGGTCGGCAGTCGCAGCGAGGTGGTCGGCGACGACCGCGCGCACCTCGTCCGCGCCGTGGGTCCCGCTGAGGTCGCAGCCGAGCGATTCGAGGCCGCCGAAGGTCGTGTGGACGTGGGCGTCGACGAACCCGGGGGTGAGCAGCCCGCCTCGGGCGTCGACGGTGCGGGTGTCCGGGGTCGCCGGCGCGAGCTCGCCGAGCGCGGCGATCCTCTCGGCGCTGCCGGCGGCGACGACCTGGGCGGCGGAGTTGATGTTCGCGGGGTGCAGGCCGTGGCGCTCGATCGCGGCGAGGACGTCCTCGCGGGTGCCGCCGACGACGGCGGCCATCGAGGTGGGCTCGGCCGCGGCGGCGGTGGCCATGGCGCGCGAGCGCACCCCGACCAGGCGCATCGCGTCCTCGTAGGAGAGCACCCCGCCGAGCGCCGCGGCGGTCAGCTCGCCGACGCTGTGGCCGGCGAGCACGTCGGCCGCCGGGAGGTCCTCCTCGGCGCGCAGCTGCGACGCGGCGACGATGCCCGCGGCGACCAGCAGCGGCTGGGCGACCGCGGTGTCGCGGATCGTGTCGGCGTCGGACTCGGTGCCGTGGCGCAGCAGGTCGATGCCTGCAGCCTCCGAGAGCCCCGCGAGGGACTCCTCCACGCCGGGCAGCTCACGCCAGGGGCTCAGGAAGCCGGGCTTCTGGGCCCCCTGGCCGGGGCAGACGATCGCGAGCACGGGAAACCTCCAGGGGAGAGAAGGGGAAGGCCCGCTCGCGAGGCGGAGCGGGCCGATGGGGGAGAGCGGCCGTCGGGCCGCCCCTCGCACGGAGGAGCGGCCCGACGGGGGTGATCAGGACTCGCCGCCGAACGAGCCGGACTCGCCGGCGTTCACGTTCGTCAGGTCGTACTTGTCGATGGCCTGGCGGACGACCGAGGGGTCGACCTTGCCGTCCTTGGCGAGCAGCTGGAGGGTCTTGACGACCATCGAGTGCGCGTCGATCTTCAGGTGGCGGCGGGCAGCCGGGCGGGTGTCGGAGAAGCCCCAGCCGTCGGCGCCGAGCACGCCGTAGCGGCCCGGGATCCACTCGCGGATCATGTCCGGGACCATGAAGTCGTAGTCGGAGGTGGCCACGAACGGACCCTCGACGCCCTCGAGGCGCTGGGAGATCCACGGGGTCCGCGGGGACTCGGGGTTCAGGAGGTTGTGCTTCTCGGCCTCCTGGGCCTCCTTGCGCAGCTCGGTCCACGAGGTCACCGACCACACGTTGGCGCGCACGCCCCAGTCCTGCTCGAGCAGCTCGCGGGCGTGCTTGGCCCACGGGACGCCCACGCCGGAGGCGAGCAGCTGCGCGACCGGACCGTCGCCCTCGGGAGCGGCCTCGTTGAGGTACATGCCCTTGAGCAGGCCCTCCACGTCCAGGTCCTCCGGCTCGGCCGGGTGCACCATCGGCTCGTTGTAGACGGTGATGTAGTAGAAGACCTCCTGCAGGCGGTCGTCCTCGCCGTACATGCGCTGCAGGCCGTCGCGGATGATGTGACCGAGCTCGTAGCCGTAGGTCGGGTCGTAGATCACGGTGCCGGGGTTGGTCGAGGCGAGCACGGGGGAGTGGCCGTCCATGTGCTGGAGGCCCTCGCCCGCGAGCGTCGTCTTGCCGGCGGTCGCGCCGATCACGAAGCCCTTGGCCATCTGGTCCCCGGCGGCCCAGAAGAAATCACCGGTGCGCTGGAACCCGAACATCGAGTAGAAGATGTAGAACGGGATCATCGGGTAGTCGTGCGTGGCGTACGAGGTGCCCGCCGCGGTGAACGCCGCGGTCGAGGAGATCTCGTTGATGCCCATGTGCTTGATCTGGCCCTGAGCGGACTCCTTGTAGGCCAGCAGCAGGTCTCGGTCCACCGAGAGGTAGTTCTGCCCGTCGGGGTTGTAGATCTTCGCCGTCGGGAACAGCGAGTCCATGCCGAAGGTGCGGGCCTCGTCGGGCACGATCGGGACCCAGCGCTTGCCGGTCTCCTTGTCGCGCATGAGGTCCTTGAGCAGGCGCACGAGCGCCATCGTCGAGGCGATCTCCTGCTTGCCGGAGCCGCGCCGGACGACCTCGTAGGCCTTGTCCCCCGGCAGCTCGAGAGCCTTGTGCTCGGTGCTGCGGGAGGGGACCGGGCCGCCGAGCGCCTCGCGGTGCTGCTTGAGGTACTGCATGACCGGGGAGTCGTCGTCCGGCAGGTAGAACGGCGCGTCGTAGACGCTGCCGGACTCGAGCTGCTCGTCGGAGATCGGGATGTGCAGGGTGTCGCGCAGGGCCTTGAGGTCCTCGAGCGTGAACTTCTTCATCTGGTGGGTCGCGTTGCGGCCGGCGAAGTTCGAGCCCAGGCGGTAGCCCTTGATGGTGTGGGCGAGGATGACGGTCGGCTTGCCGTTCTTCAGCGTCATCGCCTGCTGGAAGGCGGCGTAGATCTTCTTGGCGTCGTGGCCGCCGCGGTTGAGCTTCCACCAGATGTCGTCGTCGGAGAGGTTCTCGACGAGCGCCTTCGTGCGCGGGTCGCGGCCGAAGAAGTTGTCGCGGATGAACGCGCCGTTCTCCGCGCGGTAGGTCTGGTAGTCGCCGTCCGGGGTCGCGTTCATCAGGTCGATGAGCGCGCCGTCGGTGGACTCCTGGAGCAGCGGGTCCCAGCCCGAGCCCCAGATCACCTTGACGACGTTCCAGCCCGCGCCGCGGAACTGGCTCTCGAGCTCCTGGATGATCTTGCCGTTGCCGCGGACCGGGCCGTCCAGGCGCTGCAGGTTGCAGTTGATGACGAAGGTGAGGTTGTCCAGGTGCTCCTTCGCGGCGATGTGGAGCGCGCCGCGGGACTCGACCTCGTCCATCTCGCCATCGCCGAGGAACGCCCAGGTGTGCTGCTCGGAGGTGTCCTTGAGGTCGCGGTGGTGCAGGTAGCGGTCGAAGGAGGCCTGCTCGATCGCGTTGACCGGACCGATGCCCATGGAGACCGTCGGGAACTCCCAGAAGTCCTGCATCGCCCGCGGGTGCGGGTAGGAGGGCATGCCGTGCTCGGAGGAGACCTCCTGCCGGAAGCCGTCGAGGTCCTCCTGGCTCAGGCGGCCCATCGCGAAGGCGCGGGCGTAGATGCCGGGGGAGGCATGTCCCTGGAAGAAGACGTGGTCGCCGCCGCCGGGGTGGCTGCGTCCGCGGAAGAAGTGGTTGAAGCCCACCTCGTACATCGTGGCGATGGAGGCGTAGGAGGAGAGGTGCCCGCCGACGGACACGCCGGGGCGCTGGGCGCGATGGACGACCATCGCCGCGTTCCAGCGGTTGATGTTGCGCAGCTCCTTCTCGAGCTCCACGTCGCCGGGGTACTCGGGCTGCTGATCCGCGGGGATCGTGTTCACGTAGTCCGTGGTGAGCGAGTCCGGAAGGTGCAGGTCCTCGTCGCGCGCGTGCTGGATCAGGCTCTGCATCACCTCGGAGGCCCGGTCGACGCCGCGGTGCTCGACGAGTCCGTCGAACGAGTCGAGCCACTCCCGGGTCTCCTCCGGGTCCGGATCCTGCGCGTGGCTCGGCAGGTTGATGCCGATGGGACGAGGGGTCTCGTGCGAAGTCACACTGTCCTTCTCTCTACCGGAGTCGATGGACCGGCCGCGGGAGCTCAAGAACGCCGGTGGGCCCGGCTCCTGTCGGCCTCGGTTCCGTCCAGACTACCGTCGTGCGACGCGCCGAGGACCTTCACAGACCCTCCTCATCTGTGACGCTGGGGACATTGCCACCTGCGCCGGGATCGACGTCCTGCGCCGGGAATGCAGGAGAGTGCGCCGTGGCATAGAATCGGTGCGCGCAGCACCTGCGGTGGGCCCGTGCGGGCCGATCGGAATGCTGCGCTCGCACTGACACCACGTCTTGAGGAGTTCTTTCTTGTCACCGTCGGCCGACGCCCCCACGCCCAGCGCCATCGCCGAGGCGCTGAACCTCACCACGGGTCAGATCGTGCAGGAGATCGGCTACGACGACGACGTGGACCATGACCTCCGCGACGCGATCGAGGACCTGATCGGTGAGGAGATGGAGGACGAGGACACCCAGGAGATCGTCGACGCCGTGGTGCTGTGGTGGCGCGACGACGACGGCGACCTCACCGACGCCCTCGTGGACGCGCTGCGCAACATCGAGGCGGGCGCCCCTGTGTGGCTCCTCACGCCGAAGGCCGGCCGGCCCGGGCATGTCGCCCCGGGCGAGGTGCAGGAGAGCGCCGAGATCGCGGGCCTGCGTGTGATGAGCCAGCTGTCGCTGGCCGCCGACTGGACCGGCACCCGCCTGGCCAGCCGCGCCAAGTGACCGCCATCACCGACGGGGTCCCGTCCTGACGGGAGAGGCCTCGTCCTGACGGGGGAGGCCCCGTTCCGGGTCGTTAGCTCAGCTGGTCAGAGCGTCTGGTTTACACCCAGAAGGTCGGGGGTTCGAGCCCCTCACGACCCACCCGAAGAGAAGCCCCCGACCTGCACGGACAGTGCTGGGTCGGGGGCTTTGTCGCGGAGTTGAGCACAGTCTGAGCACGACTCCCGCGATCATTGCGGCCGTGCTGACCCCCGTCGCGCGAAGGGTGCCAGCGTCAGCGGCTGACCCAGTAGGCCAGCACCAGCACCACGGGCACGGCCACGACGAGGCAGCCCCAGGTGATGGCGCTGCGGCGGTCGCGCTCCTTCTCCTCAGGGGTGCGTTCGCGCGGCTCGGGACGGCCGTCCCGCTCCCACTGCTCGCGCTCCTCGCGCCGGCGCACCAGCATGCGGCCGATGATGACGATGAGCGAGACCGCGATGGACACAGCGATCGCGGCGAGGATCAGGGTCTCCACGGGCACCTCCGGGGTCGCGGGCAGAACGGATTGTGCACAGGGTCTCACGGCCCCGCCCCCGGATCCTGGGCGTTCCTATACTGGCCGGACCGCCATCGACCACAGGAGGCCCACGCAGGTGAGCGCAGCGACCAGACCCTTCGACGTGGACGCGATCAGGGCCGACTTCCCGATCCTGCAGCGGATGCTCGACCCCGAGACCCCGATGATCTACCTCGACGGCGGCGCCACCTCACAGCGCCCCCAGCAGGTCATCGACGCGGAGGTCGCCTATCTCATCCGTGACCACGCCGCGGTCAAGCGGGGCGCGCATCGCATGGCCGGGGCCGCGACCGACGCCTACGAGGACTCCCGCGAGCGGCTCGCCGACTTCCTCGGCGCCCCCTCCGCGCAGGAGATCGTATTCACGAAGAACGCGACCGAGGCGCTGAACCTCGTCGCCCGGTCGCTCGGCGACGGCGACGCCTCCACCCCCGAGCGCCTGCGCGTGCGCGAGGGCGACGAGATCCTCGTGACCGAGATGGAGCACCACGCGAACCTGGTCCCGTGGCAGGAGCTGGCCCGCCGCACCGGCGCCGTCCTGCGCTGGATCCCCATGGCCGAGGACTTCACCCTCGACCTCACGGACCTCGACTCGCTGCTCACCGAGCGCACGAAGGTCCTCGCGTTCACGCACCAGTCCAACGTTCTCGGCACGGTCAACCCCGTCGGCCAGCTCGTCGAGGCGGCGCGCGCGGTCGGCGCGCTGACGGTGCTGGACGCCGCCCAGTCCGCGCCGCACATGCCCTTCGACCTCGCCGCGCTGGGAGTCGACTTCGCGGCCCTGTCCGGGCACAAGATGCTCGGCCCCACCGGCATCGGCGCGCTCTGGGGCCGCTACGAGCTGCTCGAGGCGATGCCGCCCTTCCTCACCGGCGGATCGATGATCGAGACGGTGACGATGGAGGCCAGCACCTTCGCCGAGCCGCCCGCCCGCTTCGAGGCCGGCACCCCGCCGATCTCCCAGGCCGTCGGCCTCGCCGCCGCCTGCGACTATCTCGATGTGCTCGGCATGGAGCAGATCGCCGCGCACGAGCAGGCTCTCACCCTGCGCGCGATCGACGGGCTCTCCGGGATCGACGGGGTGCGGATCATCGGCCCGGCCGCCTCCCCGCAGCGCACCGGAGCAGTCGCCTTCGACGTCGCCGGCCGCCACCCGCACGACGTCGGCCAGGTGCTGGACTCCTACGGCATCGAGGTGCGGGTGGGCCACCACTGCGCCTGGCCCCTGCACCGCCGCTTCGGGCTCCACGGCACCACCCGCGCGTCCTTCTCCGTCCACACCACCGACGCCGAGGTCGACGCGCTCGTCGATGGCGTCGCCCGCACCGTCGAGTTCTTCGGAGCCCTCTCATGAGCACCCATCTCTCCGCGCTCTACACCGAGCTCGTGATCGAGCACGACAAGCGGCCCCTCCACGCCGGGCTGCGCGAGCCGTTCGAGGCCGAGGTCCACCACGTGAACCCCACCTGCGGCGACGAGATCACGCTGCGCCTGCATCTGTCCGAGGACGGCGCCGAGCGGATCGAGGACGTCTCCTACGACGCGGTCGGCTGTGCGATGAGCCGCGCCTCCGCCTCGATCATGGCCGATCTCCTGATCGGCCACGGCGTCGAGGAGGTGGAGCCGGTGCGCACCCACTTCGAGCAGGCGATCGGCTCCCGCGGACGGATCGAGGGCGACGAGGAGCTGATCGGCGACGGCGTCGCGCTGATGGGCGCGGCGAAGTTCCCCGCCCGGGTCAAGTGCGTGCTCATGCCGTGGAAGGCCTACCAGGCGGCGCTCCTCGAGACGCGGGCGCTGCGCGGATGAGCGCCATGAGCGCCCGGACCCCGGCGACCTCCGAGACCACCGTGACCGTCGGCGACGTCGTCGGCGTGCTCGAGGCCGCCTATCCGCTCGCCTGGGCGGAGGACTGGGACCGCGCCGGCCTCGTCCTCGGGGAGCGGGAGGCGCCGGTCTCCCGTGTGCTGCTGGCCGTGGACCCGACGCTCGCGGTCGCCCGCGAGGCGGTCGCCTCCGGCGCCGAGCTGCTGATCACCCACCATCCGCTGCTGCTGCGCGGGGCGAGCTTCCTGCCTGCAGACGACGGGAAGGGCGCGGTGGTCACCGACCTGCTGCGCGCCGGGACGGCGCTGTGGTGCGGGCACACGAACGTGGACCGCTCCACCCGCGGCACCGTCGGCGCCTGGCTGCGGGCGCTCGACCTGCAGGACCCTCGCCCGCTGCTGCCCGGTGACGAGGGGGAGGAGGCAGGTCACGGCTCCACCCGCTTCGGGCTCGGCGCCGTCGGCGACAGATAGGCGCAGCGCGGTGCTCATGAACATGCATTCATCGCCATTGGGATAGGTCACTGGGCCGGTTTGCCCTATGCCCAAAAGCGCTTCCACCTTGGCCTCGAGTCCGACTTCTTCTTTGACCTCTCGCAGCGCAGTGGTGGTAATTTCCTCGCCCGGCTCACAGATTCCTTCCACCGGTGTCCACACACCATTATCGGAGCGCTTGACTAGGAGCACGGAAGGAACCTCCCACAATGCGGCGTCTGCGGGTACATCGCGGAGGATAATGGCGCTACAGGCCGGCACGAAGATCTGATCGTGACCAATCTTTTCGCGCAGCTGAACAATGAAATCTGGAGTCGGCATGCCACCTAGGGTAGACCAGTGCCGCCGATCTAGGCCATCGGGCCTAGAACCTTCTTGGCAAGCCGTTGAATATCGGTAGCCAAGGTGAAAGTCAGCTCCATATCCGTCTGTGTGTTCTCGCAGGAGCGCCCTTCTTCGAGGGATTGCGTCGTTCCGGAGACCACGCCCACGATGGTCTGTTTGCCTTCTACCTCGCCATAGACCGGCCCGCCCGAATCGCCATTGGTACTGCACACGTGTGCCCGTGCAGCAAGCGAATCCCACTGGCGGTCCTGCCAGGTGAGCTGCGCAATTTCCGCATCATGGGATAGCGATCCACACGTCTCATTAGTAACCACGCCCAGCTTGCACACCTTCTGCGGCAGATGAGCCAGCGAGGTGGCGACGGTATTGTCCACCTCCCCGGGGACATAGTAATCAGCACTGCCGGTGATTTCGATAAAAGCTACGTCGAGGTCATAACTCTTTTCGGCGTAGATATCAGAATAAATGACCTCACCAATGGGCTCGGCGGGGTATTTGAACTCACCGTCGGCAGAGCCAGCCCAGACCTTATCGTGAGGTTTGCCGCAATGGCCGGCGGTAACGGCGATAGTGCGGGCGTCGGCAAGCGTAAATGACCATGCCGCCGTACAAGAGTGGTACTGGAAATAAGCGCCTGGCTGCGGGTCATCGCCGGAGAGCTCAAGAGCCGTACCCGGCGCGATCGGCGCCACGGCCGGAGAATAGGCCTCATTAGGAATGAGGTTTTTATAAGACAGGGCAGAAAAACTTGGTTCTTCCCCACCCCGAATCGGGCTGCAGGCCGCGAGGAGCACGGCCGTGCAGACTGCACCAACGCTAGTTGCTATCCGCGCCCGCATCCCCGGCGTCGTCCTTAGCATCCTCATCCTTAGCCATCTCCGCCTGGGCCTTGAGATCGCGGATGAACTTTTCTGGGTCAAACTCGGTGTAGTGTTCCGGGCCGGCAAAATTTTCTAAGGCCATGAGCTAAACCTCCGTTTTCTGAATCGACGTGGTGATGTAATCCTTGACCACCGCAGCATCATTGC
>ENA-OOKA01000264-OOKA01000264.1-human-skin-metagenome-genome-assembly--contig:-NODE-264-length-16279-cov-6.850037_pt1 | contig 16279 bp, 18 predicted proteins | sample MGYA00248825_ERZ500995 | MGnify/ENA primary metagenome ERZ500995 (study PRJEB25958, sample SAMN03398540) | human skin metagenome | study: EMG produced TPA metagenomics assembly of the Human Skin...
GATCTGGGAGAGCTTCTGGCCAGGTTCACGGTTCCTCGCGACACGGACGACGTCGTCACGGAACTCCTGGGGGTATGGAGCGGGCATGGTGCACATCCTTCCCTGCGACACTACTCAGCGCCACAGATCATGTGACACCCGATCGTGCATCAGTCCCCCAAGACTCACAGTGGTTGTAGTGGTGCAGCCACGCCTTGAGCGCGTCCCGGCGCTCTTGCTCTGACTGGTAGCAGCGGGCATAGGCCCAGCCGTCGGCCATCGTCCGATGGAATCTCTCGACCTTTCCGTTTGTCTGCGGCCGGTATGGGCGCGTGCGCTTCGGTGTGATGGCGAGGGCCTCACAGGTGTCGCGCCACAGGAAGGACCGGTAGGCGCCACCGTTGTCGGACAGAATCCGCTCGATCGTGACGCCGAGTTCGGCGAACCATTCCACAGCGCGATGCAGCACCCCGACGGCCGTGACGGCGGTCTCGTCGTCATGTACCTCGGTGTACGCAACGCGTGAGTGGTCGTCGATGATCGTGTGCACGAAGGCGTACCCGAGCTTCGGGTTGCCCCACTTGCTCTTCGGCTTGTCGGGGGTGGCCGAGCGGTTCTTTTCGCCTTGGCGGCGACCGACGTAGCGCCACCCGCCGCCGTCCGGGATGTTCCCTAGCTTCTTCACGTCCACGTGCACCAGCGAGCCGGGGTGGGGGTGCTCGTAAGCGCGAATAGGCTCCCCGGTGGCACGGTCGACGTAGGACAGCCGGCTCAGCCGCGCCGCGGTGAGGATGCGGTGGACCGTGGAGGGTGCGACGCCCAGCCGGGATGCTAGCTGGACCGGGCCCTCCCTCAATCGCATCCGCAAGCTGATGCAGCGCATAGTTACGGCCTTGGGCGTCTTGTTCGGCGAGGTCTTCGGTCGCGACGAGCGGTCATGCATGGACTCGGCGGCGAGGTAGCGGCCCACCCAGCGCTTCACGGTGGGCCAGGACACCTGGAAGCGGGCGGCGACTTCGCTGATTGGCCACCCGTCGTCAACGACGAGTCGCGCGACTTTCAGGCGGTGACGTGGGGTGAGGGCGGCGTTCGGATGTGACATGGTTGGGCTCCTGGACAGGTCGAAGGGCCGACCAGCGGGCGTGGCCGGCCCTTCGAGGGCGAAAGAAGTGGGCGGGGTTCGTGCGGGTCAGTCCACCGGGGAGACCCGGATGAGATTGCCGTCCGGGTCCGTAACCACGAACGTGCGGCCGAAGACGTCGTCGTGCGGCTCCTCCACGACGTGGACGCCCTTTGAGACCCAACTCGTGAAGGTCTCGTCGACTGCGGACGCCGGGCCGGGCACCATCAGCCCGAGCTCGCTCGTGCGCGGGGTGCTCGGGACCGCGTGCTCGTTGCGGCCGGTCCACAGCGCGAACAGGACTCCGGGGGCAACTTCGAAAGCCACGTAGCGGGGACTGGTGAAGGTCGGTTCGATCTCGAACAGGTTGCTGTAGAAGGCGGTGGCGGCCTCGGCGTCACTGACGTAGATCAGGAACAGGTTGGGTGCGGGCATGGAGCGCTCCTCCGGTTGATGGGTCTCGATACAGGATCAGCAAACCACCGAATCACGACAAGACCTGTCATCTTTTCTGCGAGGATTGGTCGGCATGAAGGCTTCGAGGTTGCTGCATCTCCTGCTGCTCTTGCAGACGCGCCAGCGCATGACCACGACCGAGCTCGCCGAGCGTTTGGAGGTGTCCCGGCGGACGGTGCTGCGGGATGTCGAGGCGCTCTCGATGGCAGGTGTGCCGGTTTATGCCGAACGGGGGCGCAACGGCGGGATCGTCTTGCTCCCCGGTGCACGGCTCAATGCCTCGCACCTGGAACCTGGGGAGCTGGAGGCACTGTCCGTCGCTGGTTTGGACGGCGAGCATCTCGAGCGCCTCGGACTGACTGCGGTGCATGAGACGGCCGCGCGCAAGATCGCTGCCCGTCAGGCCGGGGAGTCCGGGGCCCCGAACTTGACGCGATTGGCTGACCTGGTTGTGGTGGACAGTAGCGCGTGGCTGGCAGATCCGAGGGCGGAGGTGGACGTCGCCGAACTTGCGTGGGCGCTGCGTCACCGACGTCGGATGGAAATCCAGTACCGGCGCAGCACCGAGGGGTGGGCCTCGCCCCGCATCGTCGACCCGTACGGGCTCGTAGCGAAGTCGGGCCGCTGGTACCTCATCGCCGACGACCTGGGCACCGGCCAGTTGTTCGCCCTGGAACGGCTCTCGGACTACAAGCTGCTCGACGCACCGGCCGCCCTCCGCTCAGGTCAAACCCTCCGCACCGTGTGGGCGGCGCTGAAAGAACGCACCGAGTCGCCAGGTCGGGTGAGCGTGACCGTCCGCCTCCGTGAAAGCCGACTCGACCTCGCACGACGCATTCTCGGCACCCGCATCCACGAGGTCTCCTGCGCGGAGAAAGGGTGGTGCACCGTCGTTGTCCGCTACCCCGACGTCGAGTCAGTGCGTCAGCTCCTCCAGTTCGGCGACCACATCGAGATACTCACCCCGGAAGCGGCCCGCGAACGCATCCGTCAGCTTGCCACGGACATGGCCGAGCGGCACTCGCCCCAGTCTGATGACCGGTAAGCGGCATACTCCACCGTCGATCAACGTCCCCGGTCAGTACACCTAGGCGCCTCCTGCTCGCCGCCCCGGCAGCCGCGCGCTCTCGACGATCCAGTCGATCCACTGGTCCCACGGATCACCGAGGTGCACACTTTCCGCATGACGCCACCGACGGGATCCCGCCCGGCGACGATCGACGAGTACCTCGCCGCCCTCGAGGACCCGGCCCGCACCCGGCTCGCCGAGCTGCGGAACCTGGTGCGCGAGGAGCTGCCCGAGGCGACCGAGGCGATCAAATGGGGCAGCCCCGCCTTCGTCCACCCCCGCGGCACGATCCTGCTCGTCATCAGCGCCCACAAGGCGCACGCGAACTTCACCGTCACCCCGAGCGCGAAGGAGGCCTTCGCCGGGGAGCTCGAGGGGCTCGAGACCGGCAAGGGCAGCGTGAAGCTCCCCTACGACGCGCCGATGCCGGAGGACCTGCTGCGGCGCATGGCGCGCCACCGCCTCGCCGAGTTCGAGCAGGACGGCGTGAACTGGATGTGACGGGCCGCGGCGCCGTGCGGCAGGACCCTGCGCATGGTGTCGAGTCCTGGCGCACGGCGTCCGGCCCGGGCGCGCGGCATCCGGTTCCGGCGCGCGGCATCGGACGCCCGCGCCCCGACATGCAGGAGCCCCCGGGAACGATTCCCGGGGGCTCCTGCGTCCGGCCGTCGGCCGTGACTCAGCTGCTGCGGACGCGGATCACTTGACGAGGCGGATGTTGACGGGGTAGTTCCACCACTCGCCCTGGTAGGCCTTCACCGCGCCGATGATGGCGAAGACGACGTGGACCAGCGCCGGGACGCCGATGAGGGCGAAGAGCACCGAGCCGAAGCCGAAGGTGATGACCGTGATGATCGTGAAGACGATGGCGAGCGCGATCTCCACGATCAGGGTCGCGATCGCCGCGTTCAGCGCCTCCGCCGCGTTGTAGCGGACGAAGCGGTCTCGGTCCTTGTAGACCAGGAAGATGATCAGCGGGCCGAGCCAGCCGAGGAAGCCGGCGCCGATCACGTAGCCGACGATCGCCGAGAGATGCGCGAACATCGCCCAGAGCTTCGTGTCGGACTCGGTGGTGGGCTGGCCGATCAGCGGGCCGTCGAAGACGCCCTTGACGTGGGCGGGGGCCTGGTCGGGGTTCATGGTTCCTCCGGCTGAGGTCTGTCCGTGGGCGGCGTGGGGAGCGTGCTGCTGGGCGTGCGGAGCCTGCTGCTGCCCGTACGGCTGCTGGGCGTGGGCCGGCTGCGCGGAGGGCTGGGACGGCGAGGGCGCCCCGTAGGGGGAGGCCGGCGCCGCGGCCGGAGCGGCCGAGCTCGCGGACTGCCCGTAGGGATCCGCCTGCTGAGCGGAGTCCGGCTGCCCGTAGGGGTCCTGCTGCGCGAAGGGATCATGCTGCGCGGCGGGGGCCGGCTGCGCGCCGGGAGCGGACTGCGCGAACGGATCGTAGGGATGCTCTGCCGGGTCCGAGGTCGCGCTGCCCTGCTCCTGCGGCGCGGGGGCGGCAGGGGCGTCGATGTCGAGGTGGTCCGAGGCCGGGCGCGCGGCAGGCTGCTCGGGCAGCGAGTCGGAGGCGGGGGTGCCGGGCTCGGTGCCGTACGGGTCGTGCGGATGCGGAGTCTGGCTCATGGGATCCTTCTTCGTCTCGGTCGGCGCGGGGGCCGTCGTCTCGGGTGACGGGTTCACCCTAACGAGCCGGAGACCCCGCGGTCAGCGCGGCGGTCCGCCGCATCCGCTGGGGGATAACCCCCTGGTGGGCTCCCGAGAGTCGCCGTCGGCCGCGCCGAGAGGCGCATCGACGGCTCGCCTCCCCGTCCCGTGCCGCGGCCCGGTCAGCCCTGGTCGACGGTGACGAAGTCGATGAGCTCCTCGATGCGCCCCGAGAGCGTCGGCTCGACGTCGGCGTAGGAGCGGACCGTGGAGAGGATCCGCTTCCAGCCCAGGCCGATGTCGGCCTTGTCCTCGTGGGGCCAGCCGAGCGCGGCGAGGGAGCCGACCTTGATGTCCGTCCCCCTGGGGATGTGTGGCCACTCCTTCAGCCCCACGCGCGCGGGCTTCACGGCCTGCCACACGTCGACGTACGGGTGGCCGAGCACGGTGACGTTCCCGCGGGCGCCCGGCAGGGCCATCACCTCGGCCGCGATGCGGGACTCCTTCGACCCCTTCACCAGGTGGTCCACCAGGATCCCGAGCCGGCGGCCGGGCGAGGGGCCGAACTCGCGCACGCGCTCGGCGAGGTTGTCGGCGCCCTCGAGCTGCTCGACGACGATGCCCTCGATCCGCAGGTCGTGGCCCCACACCTTCTGCACCAGCTCCGCGTCATGGGTGCCCTCGACCCAGATCCGCGACGCACGTGCGGTGCGCGCATTCGCCCCCTGGACGTACACCGAGCCGGAGGCGGAGCGCTTGCGGACGGGCGCCTTCTGCGCCGCCTGCGGGCGGGTGAGGACCACGGGCTGCCCGTCGATCATGAAGCCTGGCCCGAGCGGGAAGGTGCGGCGTCGACCGCGGCCGTCCTCCAGCTCGACGATCAGCTCCCCGGCCGTCTTCTCCACGCGCGTGATGGCGCCGGTGAAGCCGGTCGAGGCCTCCTCGACGACGAGGTCGCGCTGCGCGGGGACCTCGCGGCCCACGGGGCGGCGGCGGTGATGGGCGGGCGGACCGGAGGAGAGCACATCGGCGCCGTACCGGTCGGGGAAGCGAGCAGGCGGGGTGGACACGGCGGACACTGTATCCCCGTGGCGAACGCCTCCCTGCGAAGCACGCCGCGGACGCGTACGATTGGCACTTGGCATGGGAGAGTGCCAATGTCCAGGGAGACCCGGGCGCCGGGACGCCCCGGTGCCGGACCGCGCGGCAGGAGGTGCACGACATGGACGACCGCAAGCTCCAGATCCTCGGCGCCATCGTCGAGGACTACGTCTCCACGCGCGAGCCCGTCGGCTCGAAGTCGCTGCTGGAGCGGCACGAGCTCGGCGTCTCCGCGGCGACCGTCCGCAACGACATGTCCGTCCTCGAGGAGGAGGGGCTGATCCACCAGCCCCACACCTCCGCCGGCCGCGTCCCCACCGACAAGGGCTATCGCGCCTTCGTCGACCACGTCGCGATGGTCAAGCCCCTCTCCGCCGCCGAGAAGCGAGCGATCCGCGCCCTGCTCGAGGACGCGGGGGACGTCGAGGAGCTCCTGGCCCGCACCGTGCGCCTCCTCGCCCAGCTCACCCAGCAGGTCGCGATGGTGCAGTACCCGGCCCGACGCCAGGCCCGCATCCGCCACGTCGAGCTCGTGAAGGTCGCGGACTCGCTGCTGCTGGTCGTGCTGATCACCGAGTCGGGGCGGGTGGACCAGCGCACCGTCCCCGTCATCGCCGGCCGCCCCGCCGAGTACTACGCGGCGCTGCGCGACCAGCTCAACCGCGCCGTCGCCGGCCGGGAGGTCACCGACCTCGCAGGACCGCTGACGGACTACCTCGAGTCCCTGCCCGTCCCCGAGCGGCCCGCCGCCGCGGAGGTGGCCGAGGCGCTCACCGCGCTGGCCGCGACCCGCGCCGAGGACCGCATCATGATGGCGGGCACCGCGAACATCGCCCGCTCCGCCGAGGACTTCGCCCGCGACGTCGAGCCGCTGCTGGACGTCCTCGAGGAGCAGCTGGTGCTGCTGCGCCTGTTCACCGAGATGCACGTCTCCCCGGGGGACGTGCAGGTGCGGATCGGCTCCGAGCTCCACGACCGGGCGCTGCACCAGGCCGCGCTCGTCGGCGCGGGCTACGGGGCCGGCTCCCACCTCGCGATCCTCGGCCCCAGCCGCATGGACTACGCCGCCGGGATCTCGACCGTCCAGGCGATCGCCCGCTACGTCTCCCGATTCCTCGAATGACCGCGCCGGCGGGCCCCGCGCCCGTCGCCGGCCGTCACCGACCTCCGACCCCTGTGAAGGACCCACGCCTGTGAACGACGACTACTACGAGCTGCTCGGCGTCTCCCGCGACGCCTCGACCGAGGAGATCAAGAAGGCGTACCGCAAGCTCGCCCGCACCCTCCACCCGGACGTCAACCCGGACCCGGAGGCGGCGGAGAAGTTCAAGAAGGTCTCCCAGGCGTACGAGACCCTCTCCCATGCGGACAAGCGCCGCCAGTACGACATGGGCGGCGGCCCGGGCATGGGCGGCTTCCCCGGCGGCGGCGCCGGATTCGACTTCAACGACATCTTCGACATGTTCGCCGGCGCCTCCGGGATGCGCGGGCGCAACCAGGGCCCCGTCCCGCGGCAGCGCCGCGGCGGCGACGTGCTGCGCCGGGTGAAGATCGAGCTGCGCGACGTCGTCTTCGGCACCGAGCAGGACGTCACCTTCCGCACCGCCGTGCTGTGCGAGCGCTGCTCCGGCTCCTGCGCCGAGCCGGGCACCAGCCCCACCCGCTGCACCGCCTGCAACGGCTCCGGCCACGTCCAGCGCGTCCAGCAGTCGCTGCTGGGCCAGATGGTCACCATGGCGCCCTGCCCCACCTGCGAGGGCCACGGCGACGTGATCGAGAGCCCCTGCACCGGCTGCTCCGGCCACGGCCGCACCGCCACCGAGCGCACCGTCACCGTGCGCATCCCCTCCGGCGTCGAGAACGGCACCCGCATCCAGCTGCGCGGCGAGGGCGAGACCGGCGAGGCCGGCGGCCCCTCCGGCGACCTCTTCGTGGAGCTGTCCGTCAAGGACCACGAGATGTTCGACCGCTCCGGCGACGACCTCGTCACCACGGTCTCCGTGCCGATGACGACCGCCGCGCTGGGCGCGACGATCCCGCTGGAGACCTTCGACGGGGAGCAGGAGCTCGACATCCGCCCCGGCGCCCAGCCCGGCGAGGAGATCGTCCTCAAGGGCCTCGGCGTCACCCCGCTGCGCCGCGAGCGCCGCGGCGACATCCGCGTGGTGCTCGACGTGGACGTGCCCACCGCGCTCACCGACGAGGAGCGCGAGCTGCTCGAGCGCTTCGCCGCCCTCCGCGGCGACGAGGCCACCCGTCCCAAGAACCACGGCGGCCCGTTCGCGAAGCTCCGCGAGCGCCTGAACCTCTGAGGCGGGAGAGCCAGTGCCCACCACCCCGCCCGGCTTCCTGATCCTCGACGAGGCCCTCGCCGCCGCCCGTGCGGGAGACCAGCTCGAGCTCGCCGGCGACGAGGGCCGCCACGCGGCCAAGGTCGCCCGGATCGGGGTGGGGGAGCAGCTGCTCCTCACCGACGCCCCCGGCCGACGGGTCCTCGCCGAGGTCACCGCCTCCCGCAAGGAGGCGCTCGACCTGCGCCTGCTCGCGGACCCGTCCCCGGCCGTGCAGCGTCTGCCCCGACTCGCGCTGGTGCAGGCCCTCGCGACCGGCGGCCGCGACGAGCAGGCCGTCGAGTCCGCGACCGAGCTCGGCGTCGACCGCATCGTCCCGTGGATCGCGAAGCGCTCCGTCTCCGTATGGCGGGGGGAGAAGCTCGCCAAGGGCCGCGCGAAGTGGGAGGGCACCGCCCGCGCCGCGGTCAAGCAGTGCCGTCGGCCCGGCATCCCCGCGGTCGACGCCCCGATGACCACGAGCGCGCTCGTCGAGGACCTGCGCGCCCGCGCGGCCGACGGGACGCACGTGCTCGTCCTGCACGAGCAGGAGTCCGTCGGCGTGATGAGCCTCGCCGAGGAGCTGCGCGGTGCGAGCGAGGCCGGCATCGAGGAGATCGTCGTGGTCGTCGGCCCCGAGGGCGGGATCGACGACTCCGAGCTGGAGGCGCTGCGCGAGGCCGGTGCCCGGACGGTGCTGCTGGGCCCCGAGGTGCTGCGCTCCTCCACCGCCGGCCCCGCAGCCCTCGCGGTGCTCAGCGCGCTGGTCGGCCGCTGGGGCTGAGCCCACAGGCGGACCCCGCCGACGACAGGACCCCGCAGACGCTCGGTGCCGGCGGGGTCCTGCGACGTGAGGGAGCGGTGGTCAGCCGACCGGGGAGAGCACCTTCGCCTCGAGCGCGGCCAGCGCGGTCTCCAGCGCTGTGGCCTTCTCCTCGGTGACGAACAGCTCACCCACGACGGAGAGATCCTCGCGGAAGCCGAGGCCGACGGAGCCGACGACGTCGGCGCCCACGCGGCCCATCAGGGTCTCCAGCAGCGGCAGCACCTCGTTCGCCGCACCCCAGCCGTAGCCGACCAGGATCGTGGGGAGGTTCTCCCACTCGTGGAAGAGGAAGTCGATCGCGTTCTTCAGGGCGCCCGGGTAGGAGCCGTTGTACTGCGGGGTGAGGATCACGATCGCGTCGAGCGCGGCGATCCGCTCGGCCCAGGAGCGGCCGTGGTCGGTGGTCTTCTCGGCGCCGGACTTCGGCGAGGAGGGCTCGTCGAAGGAGGGCAGAGCGATCTCGCGCAGATCGATGAGATCGATCTCGAAGCGGCCGTCGACCGAGGCGCTGACCCACTGGGCCACCTTCTCGCCGACGCGGTTGGGGCGGGCACTGCTGAGGAGGATTCCGAGCTTCGTCATAGTCCTTCAAACTTCTCATACTCCCGGGGCTTCCCCAAGGAGGGATGGTGTTCGTCGCTCCCGTAGACTCGCGACCATGGGTACGAGCGTCAACCGCAACGACACACTGCGTCACGATCCCGACTGCATCTTCTGCCGGATCCTCGCCGGGGAGATCCCCTCGGATCGTGTCCACGAGGACGAGAAGGTCATCGCCTTCAAGGACCTCCATCCGCAGGCGCCGGTGCACGTCCTGGTGGTCCCGCGCGAGCACCGCCGCGACGTGACCGAGCTCGCCGAGGACCCCGCGCTCCTCGCCCACACCGCCACCGTCGCCGCGAAGGTCGCCGCCGAGCAGGCCGACGGCGACTTCCGCCTCGTCTTCAACACCGGCGCGAGCGCCGGACAGACCGTCTTCCACGTGCACGCGCACGTCCTCGCGGGCGGGAAGCTCGCAGAAGGAGAACTGTGACAGACCCCCTCAACCCGGCTCCCGGACGCGCCCCCGAGGTGCGCGAGCGGAAGCTGGCGATCCCCGACCATCTCAGCCCCTTCCAGGTGCTCGGGGAGAACGACCAGGCGCTGGCCGCCCTCGAGGACGCCGTCCCCGACACCGACGTGCACGTGCGCGGCCACCAGGTGACCCTGCGCGGCACCGACGACGCGCTGCGCCGCGGCGAGCACATCATGCGCTCCCTCATCGAGCTGGCCGGTACCGGCCAGCCCGTCACCGCCGAGGCCGTGCAGCGCGCCGCGAACCTCTTCGGCGACGACCGGGCGAGCGGCCGCAAGCTCGAGGAGGTCCTCTCCCGCACGATCCTCTCCTCCCGCGGCCGCACCATCCGCCCCAAGACCATGGGGCAGAAGAGCTACATCGAGGCGATCGAGAGCTCCACGATCACCTTCGGGATCGGCCCGGCCGGCACCGGCAAGACCTATCTCGCCGTCGCGATGGCGGTGCAGAAGCTGCTCTCCAAGCAGATCAACCGCATCATCCTCACCCGTCCCGCGGTCGAGGCCGGCGAGCGACTCGGCTTCCTCCCCGGCTCGCTGAACGAGAAGATCGACCCCTACCTGCGCCCGCTCTACGATGCGCTGCACGACATGCTCGACCCCGAGTCGATCCCGCGTCTGATGAGCGCCGGCACCATCGAGGTCGCGCCCCTGGCGTACATGCGCGGCCGCACCCTCAACGACGCCTTCATCATCCTCGACGAGGCGCAGAACACGACGCCCGAGCAGATGAAGATGTTCCTCACCCGGCTCGGATTCAACTCGCGCATGGTCGTCACCGGGGATGCGACGCAGATCGACCTCCCGGGCGGCACCCGGAGCGGGCTCAAGGTCGTCCGCGACATCCTCTCCGGCGTCGACGACATCGAGTTCTGCGAGCTCACGAGCAAGGACGTCGTGCGCCACAGCCTCGTGTCCGCGATCGTCGACGCCTACGACCTGTGGGCCGCGGCGGAGGAGTCGGCGCCGGTCCGGAGCCACGGGCGGAAGGGCGGCCGGTCGTGAGCGTCGAGATCGGCAACGAGACCGAGCACGCGGTCGAGCTCACCGAGGTCGAGGCGCTCACCGCGCACGTCCTCGAGCAGATGGGCATCCATCCGGGCGCCGAGGTCTACATCCGCTTCGCCTCGGAGGAGGCGATGAGCGAGCTCCACGTCGAGTGGATGGACCTGGCCGGCCCGACCGATGTCATGTCCTTCCCGATGGACGAGCTGCGCCCGGGGGACACCGACGCCGAGGGGGTGCTCGGGGACATCGTCATCTGCCCGTCCGTCGCGGCCGAGCAGGCGCAGCGGGCCGGCCACACCCTCCACGACGAGATCCTCCTCCTCACCGTCCACGGCCTGCTCCATCTCATGGGGTACGACCACGCCGAGCCCGAGCAGAAGGAGGAGATGTTCGGCCTCCAGCGCCACCTCCTCCTCACCTGGTTCGCCGACCGGGAGCCGGGGCGCACCTCCGTCCCCGAACCCACGGAGGACTGACCGATGATCCTCACCTTCTTCCTCCTCGCGCTCGTCTGTCTCGCGGCGGCGGCCGTGCTCGCCGCCGCGGACGCCGGACTGTCCGCCGTCTCCCACCACCAGGTCGCCGACGCCGCCGAGGACGAGCGCCGCGGCGCCGGCCAGGTCATGCGGATCCTCGCGGACCTGCCGACCCACATCAACGTCCTCACCTTCGTGCGGCAGGTCTTCGAGGCGATGGCGACGGTGTTCGTCGCGATGGCCTACAACGTCGTCTTCGACGCGAGCTGGCAGATGGTGCTGTGCACCGTGCTCACCGCCTCGATCGCGGTGTTCGTCATCGCCGGCATCTCACCGCGCACCATCGGCCGGCGCCGTTCGCTGTCGGTCTCGCTCGCCCTCGGTTGGCTCATCAGCGGACTGCGCACCGCGCTCGGCCCGTTCGCCCGGGTCCTCGTGTGGATGGGCAACATGCTCACCCCGGCGAAGGTCTACCGCGACGGCCCGCTCGTGTCGGAGGAGCAGCTGCGCGACATCGTCGATCGCGCCGACGTCATCGAGGACGACGAGCGGGACATGATCAGGAGCGTGTTCGACCTCGGGGACACCCGGACCTACCGCGTCATGGTCCCGCGCACCGACCTCGTCACCGTCGACGCCGCGACCCCGCTGACGAAGGCGATGACGCTGTTCCTGCGCTCGGGGTTCTCCCGGGTGCCGGTCATCGACGAGGACGTCGACGACATCATCGGCGTGCTCTACCTCAAGGACGTCGCCCGCCGCCTCCACGCCCACCCGGAGCAGCGGGACCTGTCCGTCCGCGAACTCGCACGGCCGGTGGCGTTCGTGCCCGACACCAAGGCCGTCGACGACCTGCTGCGGCAGATGCAGCGCGAGAGCACCCACGTCGCCGTCGTCATCGACGAGTACGGCGGGACGGCCGGGCTCATCACCATCGAGGACATCGTCGAGGAGATCGTCGGCGAGATCGACGACGAGCACGATGTGTCCGACGAGGACATCGTCGAGACCGCTCCCGGGGAGTACCGCGTGAGCACCCGCACCCAGATCGAGGATCTCGCTGAGCACTTCGACGTGCGGATCGAGGAGGAGGAGGTCACCACCGTGGGCGGCCTCCTCACCAAGGAGATCGGGCGGGTGCCCATCGAGGGCTCGGCCGCCGTCATCGCCGGCCTCCACATCCGGGCGCTGCCCGGCCAGGGGCGCCGCCACCGCATCACCCACGTCGCCGTCACGCAGGAGAAGGAGGCGGTCGCCCCGTGACCTCGCTCATCGATCCGAACGTCCCGGAGGGGCACCGCGCCGGATTCGCGTGCTTCGTCGGCCGGCCGAACACCGGGAAGTCGACCCTGACCAACGCGCTCGTCGGCGCCAAGGTCGCCATCACCTCGGCGAAGCCGCAGACGACCCGCCACACGATCCGCGGGATCGTCCACCGGGAGGACCACCAGCTCGTCCTCGTCGACACCCCCGGGCTCCACCGTCCGCGCACCCTGCTCGGCGCCCGGCTCAACGACCTCGTGATCTCCACCCTGGCGGAGGTCGACGTCATCGGGTTCTGCCTGCCGGCGAACGAGAAGATCGGCCCCGGCGACCGCTACATCGCCGAGCAGCTCCAGCACGTCGCCCGCCGCACCCCGGTCGTCGCCCTCGTCACCAAGGTCGACACCGTCGAGCGGGAACAGGTCGCCCGCGCGCTCATGGCGGTCGGCGAGCTCGGCGAGTTCGCCGACATCGTGCCGGTGTCCGCGCGCGACGACTTCCAGGTCGACACCGTCGACACCGTCCTCGCCGGGCACCTGCCGCTGTCCCCGCGGCTGTACCCCGACGGGGAGCTCACCGACGAGCCCGAGTCGGTCATGGTCGCCGAGCTCGTCCGGGAGGCGCTCCTCGAGGGCGTGCGCGACGAGCTGCCCCACTCGCTCGCCGTCCAGGTCGAGGAGATGGGTCCGCGCGAGGGCCGCGACGAGGACCACCCGCTGTGGGACGTCCACGTCAACATCTATGTCGAGCGCCCGAGCCAGAAGGCCATCGTCATCGGCAAGCGCGGTGCCCGGCTCAAGGAGATCGGCAGCCGCGCCCGCCAGGGCATCCAGGCCCTGCTCGGCACCCCGATCTACCTCGACCTCCATGTCAAGGTCGCGAAGGACTGGCAGCGCGACCCCAAGCAGCTCGGGCGCCTCGGCTTCGACTTCTCCTGAGCGCGGCCGGGATTCGGTGCCGGGCGGGCCGGATCAGTACCGTTCGACCGAGCACGCGGCCCGGACCCGTCCGTCACCGACCCGCCTGGGTAGACTGGCACATTGTGAATGCATCGCAGATCGTCGCGCTGACGGACCGGAACCCGCGGGTCGACCCGGATGAGCTCATCTCCGGGCTGGTCCCGCCGCCGCACTTCGAGTCCGTGTCCTTCGACAGCTACCGTCCCGATCCCGCCCAGCCGTCCCAGGCCGAGGCCCGGGACACGCTGCGGGATTTCGTCACCGCCAAGCCCAAGCAGGGGATGCTCGCCAGGCTGTTCGGCGGCGGGGCGAAGCAGGAGGGCGCGAAGGGCGTCTACCTCGACGGCGGATACGGCGTGGGCAAGACCCACCTCCTCGCCTCGGCCTGGCACGCGCACGAGAAGCCCGCGACGTTCGGCACCTTCGTCGAGTACACGAGCCTCATCGGCGCCCTCGGATTCCAGAAGGCGCGTGAGCAGCTCTCGCAGATGAAGCTCGTGTGCATCGACGAGTTCGAGCTCGACGATCCGGGCGACACGGTGATGATGTCGCGCCTCATGCGCGAGCTCACCGATGCCGGCGTCAAGATCGTCGCCACCTCGAACACGCTGCCCGGTGCTCTCGGCCAGGGGCGCTTCGCCGCCCAGGACTTCCTGCGCGAGATCCAGGCGCTGGCCGACCAGTTCTCCGTCCAGCGGATCGACGGCGACGACTACCGCCACCGGGGTGCGCCCACCCCTCCCGAGGCGCTCTCGGCCGCCGAGCTCGACTCGGTCGCCGAATCCGCCGAGGGGGTCGTCGCCCGCGACGACTTCGGCGCCCTGCTCGATCACCTCTCCACCGTGCACCCCTCGCGCTACGGACGCATGCTCGGCGATATCGACGCGGTCCTCTGGGACGACGTCGAGACCATCGAGAACGAGGGAGTCGCACTGCGCTTCGTCGCGCTCGTCGACCGGATGTACGACCGGAGCGTCGACATCCACAACTCCGGAGCGCGCCTCGACGCCGTCTTCACCGACGACATGCTCGCCGGCGGCTACAAGAAGAAGTACATGCGCTGCCTGTCGCGCCTCACGGCTCTCGCCGGCGACGAGGAGCGCTGACCGATGAAGATCATTCCCGCCGAGGTCCCGCCGCTCGCTGACAACGTCGACCAGGCCGCGCCCGGCGAGGTCGCCGATCTGCTCCGGTTCGCCCCGGGCAATCGGTTCGCCGCCGTCGACCCGTCCGCGACCCCCGGGTTCAGCGGAGGGAAGGCCGACGGGAAGATCGCCCAGGCCTTCGATTCCGCGGTTCTCGCCGACCTGCAGGAGCGGCTCTTCGCCAATGCGGCGGTCAACGGTCTGCACAACGCGGTGCTCCTCGTCATCCAGGGTCGGGACAGCGCCGGCAAGGGCGGGCTCGTCAAGCATGTCGTCAGCGCTCTCAGCCCGCACGGCGTCGAGGTCGCCGCGTTCGGCGTCCCCACGGCCGAAGAGGCCGCCCATCACTTCCTCTGGCGCGTCTACAAGCGGCTGCCGCGGTGGGGCAACATCGCGGTGTTCGACCGCTCCCACTACGAGGACATCCTCGCGACCCGGATGCACGACCTCGCGCCGGAATCGGTGTGGAAGGACCGCTATGACGTCATCAACGAGTTCGAGGAGGGGCTGCACGAGAGCGGGATCCGCATCGTCAAGATCATGCTGACGATCTCGCCCGAGGAGCAGGCGGAGCGGCTGCGCGATCGGCTCGTGCGGATCGACAAGCAGTGGAAGCACTCGGCCTCCGACCTCGACGACCGCGCGCTGTGGGACGAGTACACGACGGCTTTCCAGGATGTGCTCGACCGGACCTCACGGGCCGGAGCGCCGTGGTTCGTCGTGCCCGCCGATCGCAAGTGGTACTCGCGCTGGGCGGTCACCCGGATCCTCATCCACGAGCTCGAGCAGCTCGACCTGGAATGGCCGCGCGGGAACTTCGACCCGGCCGCCGAGCTCGCCCGTCTCGAGGCCGGCGGGCCGCAGGGGTCCTGACCGCGTCACTCGAAGCCGAGCCAGCCGGGGACGAACTGATCGGGCACCCAGTCGGGGAGGCCGATGAGGCGCAGCACGCCCCAGACGACCATGAGGACGAAGGCGCAGGTCGCCCCGGCGACGAGGACCCGCACGATCCAGTGGCTGCGCCCGAGCCATTGGGTCCAGCGGTGGAGGAGCGCCCGACCCCACAGCAGCAGATCGCGCGCCCACGTGAACTCCGAGGCGATGATCGCGACACCGAGGAACACGATGAGCCACCCCGGGCCCGGCAGGGGCACGAGGAGGAGCCCGCCGGCGATGACGATGCCTCCGACCGTCCCCACGCACCACTTGTAGACGAACGATGCCTGCGGATTGCGGTGGATCGCAGCTCTCCAGCGGAGGAAGCGCAGACGCACCTGCCGGAGCCACGACGGCCCGTGCTTGTGGGACTTCGACAGCCATCCCGGTGGTCGTGTCTGCTGGGTGCTCACGGCACCGATTCTAGGGAGCCAGAGTGGGAGGAACCTGAACCGGGGACCGCTCCCGAGGCGCCGCATCAGCGGTCGTGCGCCCCACGTTCCCGCCTGTTCCTGCTGGTGAGGCGTCTCGGTCTGCAGTGAGTGTGAGGAGGGTCACGGCGAAGGGCCCGCCGTGGGATTTGGCATCGGGCGAGCGAGCGTATAGAGTGGTTTTTCGTTGCCGGGAAGCCCCGGTGGACATGCGGACGTGGCTCAGCTGGTAGAGCATCACCTTGCCAAGGTGAGGGTCGCGGGTTCGAATCCCGTCGTCCGCTCGGAGACAGGCCTGGCCGTCTCACGGTGGAGTGGCCGAGAGGCGAGGCAGCGGCCTGCAAAGCCGTATACGGGGGTTCGAATCCCCTCTCCACCTCAGGTTCGGTCCGAAGTGCTTCGGACAGAGCGCGATTGGCGCAGCGGTAGCGCGCTTCCTTCACACGGAAGAGGTCACTGGTT
>ENA-OOKA01000265-OOKA01000265.1-human-skin-metagenome-genome-assembly--contig:-NODE-265-length-16272-cov-6.436332_pt1 | contig 16272 bp, 16 predicted proteins | sample MGYA00248825_ERZ500995 | MGnify/ENA primary metagenome ERZ500995 (study PRJEB25958, sample SAMN03398540) | human skin metagenome | study: EMG produced TPA metagenomics assembly of the Human Skin...
TGATGTTGTAGCCGTCGGGTTCCGCAGCGGTGACGATGACGTCGGCTCCGGCCTGGCGGAGAGCGGCGGGGCCCCCCCCCCCCGCCCCGCCGCAGGGGCCGGCGCCCCGCGCCGCGGGGACCGACGCACCCGGCTCGGGGACGGGCTCTCGCCGATGCGCGCCGTGCCGATGCTGCCGGCCGCGCTGCTGCTGCTCGGCTTCATGCTCGGCCCGATCCTGTACTCCCTCTACCTCGCCTTCACCGACTCCGCGATCCGCGGCGACGGCGCCTCCGACACCAGCTTCGTCGGCGTCCAGAACTTCACCGACGCCTTCGCCGACGGCGACTTCTGGAACTCGGTCATCCTCACCCTGGTGTTCACGCTGATCTCCGCGGTGCTCGGCCAGAACCTGCTCGGCATGGGCCTGGCCCTGCTGATGGAGCGCTCGCACCGGCTGGTCACCTTCGCGGTCACCTCGATCGTGATCGCCGCGTGGATCCTGCCCGAGGTGGTCGCCGGCTACCTGCTCTACACCTTCTTCGCCGACGCCGGCAGCCTCAACGCCATGCTCACCGCGATCGGGCTGCCCGGGCAGGACCTGCTGTTCAGCGCCCCGATCATCGCGGTCTCCTTCGCGAACATCTGGCGCGGCGCGGCGTTCTCGATGCTGGTCTACTCCGCCGCGCTGAGCTCCGTGCCCGGGGACGTGTACGAGTCCGCGGCGCTGGACGGCGCCGGGCCCGTGCGCCGCTTCGTCTCGGTGACCGTGCCGCTGCTGCGGCCCGCGATCGCGACGAACCTGATGCTGACCACCCTGCAGACCCTGTCGGTCTTCGGGCTGATCTTCATCATGACCGGCGGCGGCCCCGCCCGGCAGAGCCAGACCCTGCCGCTGTACATGTACGAGCAGGCGTTCTCCTACGGACAGCTCGGCTACGGCACCGCCGTCGCCCTGCTGCTCCTGCTGATCGGGGCGCTGGCCTCGATCGCCTACCTTCGCCTGCTGCCCGAGGAGGACAAGCGATGACCGCCGCTCCCACGACCACGACCGCCCCCGCGGGCGGTGCGTCGGCCGCTCGTCCCGGACCCCGGAAGGGGCGCTCCCGCGCCGCCGGCACGAAGCTCGCCAGCAACCTCGTCATGGCCGCGATCGGCATCGCGTTCCTGGTGCCGCTGCTGTGGGTGGTGCTGGCCTCCTTCGACACCGAGGCCTCGCTGTCGGTGGCCTGGCCGCAGCGCTGGAGCCTGGACAACTACGCGGCGATCTGGAACGAGGAGACGACCTTCCGGCCACTGGGGAACTCGCTGATCCTGTGCGGCGGCGCGACGATCCTCACCATGGTCTCCGCGGTGCTGTGCGCCTACCCGCTCTCCCGCTACCGCTTCCGCGCCAAGCGCCCCCTCCTGCTGACGATCATCTTCTCGACCGGCCTGCCGATCACCGCGATCATGATCCCGGTCTACTCGATGTTCGTGCAGGTCAACCTCATCGACTCGATGGGCGGCGCGATCCTGTTCCTCGGGGCGAGCTCGCTGCCCTACGCCATCTTCCTCACCAAGGGGTTCATGGACGGGGTGCCGCTGGAGATCGAGGAGTCCGCGTGGACCGAGGGAGCGGGAGTGCTGCGCACCCTGTGGTCGGTGGTGCTGCCGCTGATGCGCTCGGGCCTGTCGGTGGCGACGATCTTCACCTTCGTCTCCATGTGGGGGAACTTCTTCGTCCCCTTCATGCTGCTGCTGAGCCCGGACAAGCTGCCTGCCGCGGTGACGCTGTACACGTTCTCCTCCCAGTACGGGCAGGTCGCGTACGGACAGCTCGCGGCGTTCTCGATCTTCTACTCGCTGCCGGTGGTGGTGCTGTACCTGTTCCTGGGTCGGAACCTCGGCCAGGGCTTCGCCGCCGCGGGCGGTGTGAAGGGCTGAGCCGGCCCGGTCCGGGACCGACCGGGCGTTCGGTCCTCGGCGGCCCGGGCCGGTGGTCGGTAGCGTGGACGTCCCGCATCCGTCCCACCGACCCAGGAGGCTCCCGTGACCGATCAGGACCCGCGCCAGGACCGCGTGCACTCCCGAGTGGCTGAGCGCGCCGAGCAGCTCTCGACCTCCGGCGGCGAGCCGGCCTTCTCCCCGCAGGACCAGGAGCCGCCCGGACTGACGGGACCGATGAGCCCCGTGCCCGATCACGGCGAGCGCAGCTACGTCGGACACGCGCGACTCGAGGGGATGGCCGCCCTGATCACCGGGGGCGATTCGGGCATCGGCCGGGCCGTCGCGATCGCCTATGCCCGCGAGGGCGCCGACGTGGCGATCGCCTACCTCCCCGAGGAGCAGGAGGACGCGGAGGAGACCCGGCGGTGGATCGAGGACGCCGGACGCCGTGCCCTGCTGCTGCCCGGCGATCTCCGCGACGAAGAGCATGCGCGCTCCATCGTTCGTCGAACCGTCGAGGAGCTCGGCCGTCTCGACGTGCTCGTGAACAACGCGGCCTTCCAGTGGGGCAGGGCCGAGCCGAAGGGCCTGGAGGGGATTGCCTCCGAACGGCTGCACCGCACCCTCACCACGAACCTCGAGGTGCTGTTCTGGCTCACCCAGGAGGCGGCCCCGCACCTCCGACCCGGAGCGAGCGTCATCAACTCCTCCTCGATCCAGAGCTACGACCCGTCCGTGCCGCTCATGGACTACGCCGCGACCAAGGCCGCGATCAACAACCTGACCGTCAACCTCGCTGCGGATCTCGGCCCCCGCGGCATCCGCGTCAACGCCGTGGCGCCGGGCCCGATCTGGACCCCGCTGAACGTCGCGACGCGCGTGCCGGACGACTACGTCGCCTTCGGGGCGAACACGCCCCTGGGCCGTGCAGGGCAGCCCGCCGAGTGCGCAGGCGCCTACGTGTTCCTGGCCAGCCCCGAGGAGGCGAGCTACGTCTCCGGCACCGTGCTCGGGGTCACCGGAGGCCGCCCCGTGTTCTGAGCGGCGCGCCGCGCTTGACGGGGAGCCTCTCCGCCTGTGAAGGTCATCACACCGGGCCGCACAGGACATGAGAGGCGATCTCAGCTCTCGCCCGGGCACGGAGATCGGATCGCCTCCTGGGCAGGAAGAGGTCTCCCATGGACACCGCCATCTTCGAGAACCACGAATCCGAGATCCGCGGCTACTGTCGCAACTACCCGACCGTCTTCGCCTCCGCCTCCGGCGCGCGCCAGGTCGACGAGGAGGGCCGCAGCTACATCGACTTCTTCGCCGGGGCCGGGGTGCTGAACTTCGGCCACAACCATCCCGCGATGAAGAAGGCGCTGATCGAGTTCCTCGAGGCCGACGGGGTCGCGCACTCGCTCGACACCTACACCACCACCAAGCGCGCCTTCGTCGAGCGCTTCCACGAGGTGGTCCTCGCGCCCCGCGGCATGGACCACCGCCTGCAGTTCATGGGGCCGACCGGCTCGAACGCCGTGGAGGCCGCGATGAAGCTCGCCCGCGCCGCCACAGGCCGGCGCGAGATCGTCGCCTTCAGCCACGGCTTCCACGGCATGACCCTGGGCTCCCTCGCCGCGACAGCGAACGACGCCTTCCGCCGCTGGGCCGGGGTGCCGCTGGAGAACATACAGCGCCTGCCCTTCGAGACCGCGCCCGGCGGGGACACGGCGCTGGCCGAGTACGCCGCGGCGCTGAAGGACCCCTCGAGCGGACTGCTGCCCCCGGCCGCCTTCCTCGTCGAGGTCCTGCAGGCCGAGGGCGGGGTCAACGTCGCGAGCCCCGACTGGCTCCACCAGGTCCAGGACCTCGCCCGCGAGCACGGGGCGCTCTTCATCATCGACGACATCCAGGCGGGGATCGGCCGCACCGGCAGCTACTTCTCCTTCGACGGGATGGGGCTGGACCCCGACATCATCACCCTGGCCAAGGGCCTCGGCGGATTCGGCACCCCGATCGCGATGAACCTCAACAAGCCCGAGGTGGACCAGCACTGGAGCCCCGGCGCCCACACCGGCACCTTCCGCGGCCAGGGCCTCTCCTTCGTCGCCGGGAAGGTGGCGCTGGACTTCTTCACCGACGACGCCTTCCTCGAAGGGGTCCTCGAGAAGGGCGAGCAGATGCGCGCCCGGCTCCAGGCGATCGCCGACGCCCACCCGGACCGCGGCTGGGAGGCGCGCGGACGCGGCATGATGCAGGCCCTGGACACCGGCGACGGGGCGCTGAACGCGCGCCTGCAGCGGGAGTGCTTCGACCGCGGCCTGCTGTTCGGCCCCTGCGGCAGCGGCGGACGGGTGATCAAGCTGATCCCGCCGCTGATCATCGAGCCGGACGACCTCGCCGAGGGCCTGGACATCCTCGAGGCGGCGATCGACGCCGCGCTGGAGGAGGCGTGATGCGCCGCCGCGAGGACATGACCTTCGCCCCGGAGGAGTACGAGCGGAGGGTCCGGGAGCTGCGGGAGCGGATGGCGGCCCGGGAGCTGGACGCGGTGATCATCAGCGACCCCGAGAACCTGATGTACCTCACCGACCACCAGACCACCGGGTACTCCTTCTTCCAGGCCCTGATCGTGCCGCTGGAGGCCGAGCCGGTGATGATCACCCGCGCGCTCGAGGAGTCCAACGTCGTCTCCCGCACCTGGCTCGAGCACTCCCGCGCCTATCCCGACTCGGGCGACGCGATCCTCGAGCTGGTCTCCACCCTGCGGGACCTGCGTCTGGCGGACTCCCGGGTGGGCTACGAGCGCAACAGCTACTACTTCCCCGCCCACCAGCAGGACCGGTTCCACGACGCCTTCGGCGAGGGCCTCGTGGACTGCTTCGGGATCGTCGAGGAGGGGCGGATCCGCAAGTCCCGGGCGGAGATCGAGGTGATGCAGCTGGCCGCCTACGCGGGGGAGGCCGGCATGGCCGCCGGTCTGCACACCGCCATGTCCGGTGCCACCGAGAACGAGGTCGCCGCCGCGATCGCCTCGGCGATGTTCCGCGCGGGCGGGGAGTTCCCGGCGGTGATGCCCTATGTCGCCTCCGGCCCTCGCTCGATGATCGGCCACTCCACCTGGGAGGGGCGCATGATCCGCCCCGGGGAGCATGTCTTCCTCGAGGTGGGTGGCTGCTACCGCCGCTATCACGCCGCGATGATGCGCACCGTCGTCAACGGCGCGCTCTCGGACTCGATGCGCTCCGCGCAGGACCTCATGAAGCACACCCTGGCGGAGCTGCGCTCGCTCATGAGGCCGGGGGTGACGGTCTCCGAGGTGGACCGGCTGACCCGACGGATGATCGAGAGCAACGACGTCGGCGCGAGCCTCGCCACCCGCGCCGGCTACTCGATCGGCATCGCCTTCCCGCCCTCCTGGGACGAGGGGTACATCCTCTCCCTCCTCGAGGGCGACGAGCGGCCGCTCGAGGAGGGGATGACCTTCCACCTCATCCCCTGGATGTGGGGCGTCGACGGGGACAAGACCGTCGGGATCTCCGACACCGTCCGGATCACCGCCGACGGCTGCGCCTCCTTCCTCACGCTCCCGGAGGACTTCACCGTCCACGAGAGCTCCGCCCGATCCTTCCCGGCCGCGGCCGGCACGCCCCGCCCCTGAGAGGAGCAGCACCGTGACCACGCAGAGCACACAGGCCTCGCCTCGGACGACGCTCACCGCCGTCGACCCCTCGACCGGCGCCGTCGTCCGCGAGGTGCCCGCCGCATCGCCCGCCCAGATCGACGCCGTCCTCGACCGCGCCCGCAGCGCCTTCCTCGCCTGGCGCGAGACCTCCTTCGAGGAGCGGGCCGCGCTGCTGGAGGCCGTCGCCGCCCACCTGCGCGAGCACGTCGAGGAGCTCGCGCCGCTGATGACCGAGGAGATGGGCAAGCCGATCGGCGAGGCCCGCGGCGAGGTGGCCAAGGCGGCATGGGCGGCCGAGCACTACGCCGCCCACGGCGCCGACTATCTCGCCGACCAGCACATCGCCTCCGATGCGAGCTCCTCCTACGTCCAGCACCTGCCGCTGGGGACCGTGCTGGGGGTGCTGCCGTGGAACGCCCCGTTCTGGCTCGCCTTCCGCTTCGCCGCCCCGGCGCTCATGGCCGGGAACACGGCGGTGATGAAGCACGATCCCCACGTCCCCGGCTGCGCCGCCGCGATCGAGGAGGCGTTCCGCGCCGTCGGCGCCCCGGAGGGGGTGTTCCAGACGCTCCACGCCGCGACCGCCGACGTCGAGCAGGTGATCCGCGACCCGCGCATCCAGGCGGTGTCCTTCACCGGCTCGGACCGGGCCGGCGCCGTCGTCGCCTCGATCGCGGCGAGCGAGATCAAGCCCGCCGTGCTCGAGCTCGGCGGCTCGGATCCCTGCCTCGTCCTGGCCGACGCCGACCTCGAGGAGGCAGCGCGGGTCGCCGCGCTCTCCCGCATCATCAACGCAGGCCAGTCCTGCATCGCCGCGAAGCGGGTCATCGTCGAGCGGCCGGTCCACGACCGCTTCGTCGAGCTGCTCGCCGCGCAGCTCGCGGCGCTCGTCGTCGGCGACCCGCGCGAGGAGACCACGCAGGTGGGCCCGATCGCCCGCGCCGAGCTGCGGGAGAACCTCCACCGCCAGGTCACCACCTCCGTCGAGGCGGGGGCGGAGCTCGTCCTGGGCGGCGAGATGCCGACGGGGGAGGGCTACTTCTATCCCGTCACGCTGCTGACCGGGGTCGAGGCCGGGATGAGCGCCTGCACCGAGGAGACCTTCGGCCCGGTCGCCTCCGTGATGGTCGCCGAGGACGCCGAGCACGCCCTCTTCCTCGCCAACGACACCCCGTACGGGCTCGGTGCGAGCATCTGGACCGAGACCTCCCGCGGCGAGCCGATGGCGCGCCGGATCGAGGCCGGGCAGGTGAGCGTCAACGGGATCGTCAAGACCGATCCGCGCCTGCCCTCCGGCGGCATCAAGCGCTCCGGCTACGGGCGGGAGCTCGGCCCCCACGGGATCCGGGAGTTCGTCAACGCCCAGCAGGTCTGGGTGGGGCCGGCCCGGAGCTGAGGAACCGGGACGACGACGGGGCCGCACCGCTCGCGCGGTGGGGCCCCGTCGGGCTGTCACGTGCGGCGGATCCCGTCGTGCTCTGCGGCGCGGCGGGGGATCCGTGACGAGCCGCTCAGCGGAAGACGATGGTGCGCGAGCCGTCCAGCAGGACCCGGCGCTGCGCGAACAGCCCCACGGCCTCGCGCAGGGTGCGCACCTCGGTGTCCTGACCGATCGCCATGAGCTCCTGCGGGGAGCGGGTGTGGTCCACGCGGATGACCTCCTGCTCGATGATCGGGCCCTCGTCGAGGTCGTCGGTGACGAAGTGGGCGGTCGCCCCGATCTGCTTCACGCCGCGGGCGTAGGCCTGGCGGTACGGGTTCGCGCCCTTGAACCCGGGCAGGAACGAGTGGTGGATGTTGATGCAGCGTCCGGAGAGCTCGGCGCTCAGCTCGGGGGAGAGGATCTGCATGTAGCGGGCCAGGACCACGAGCTCGATGTCGTGCTCGACGACTGCCTCGCGCACCCGGTCCTCGAAGGCCGCCTTCTCCTCGGCGGAGGTCACGGGACGGTGCTCGAAGGGGACGCCGTGGAACTCGGCGTACCGGGCCGGGGTGTCGTGGTTCGCGATCACGAGCGGCACCTCGATCGGGAGGTTCCCGATCGAGGTCTGGAACAGCAGGTCGTTCAGGCAGTGGGTCGACTTCGAGGTGAGCACGAGGGTGCGCACCGGGCGACCCACCTCGTCGATCTCCGCCTCGATCCCGAAGCTCTCGATCGGTGCGGCGAGCGCGGCGCGCACCTCGTCCGGCGACGCGGAAGTCAGGACCTCGACGCGCATGTAGAAGCGATGGGAGTCGCCGCTCTCGAACTGGCGGCTCTCGACGATGTTGCCGCGGGCCTCGACGATCGCTCCGGTGATCGCGTGCACGATGCCGGGGCGGTCCTCGCACGCGAAGGTCATCACGTAGCGGCGGGCAGGGGAGGGGGAGGGATGCGCTGAGGTCATGGCCCGAGTGTAGGAGAGCGCTGCGGGGAGTGCGGCGCACGGGTCCGCCACGGCGAGAGACTGAAGTAGGTAGACTGGTCTACCTAACTGATGATCGAGGAGGGCGGAGATGGGGACAGCGCGGGAGCGACTGCTCGACGCCGCGTCGACGCGGTTCTACGAAGACGGCGTGAATGCGACCGGGATCGACGCGATCACCGCCGAGGCGGGAGTCGCCAAGAAGAGCCTCTACAACAACTTCCGCTCCAAGTCGGACCTGGTCAGCGCTTATATCGATGCCCGCCATGAGGAGTGGCTGGACCTGCACCGTGCGCGCGCGTCGAGCGCCGCCACGTCCGTCGAGCGCGTGCTCTCGGTGTTCGACGCCTATATCGACCATGCCAACGCCGACCACGGCGGCGGCTTCCGGGGATGCGGGCTGCTCAACACGGCCGCTGAGTTCCCGGCGGGCGCTCCCGAACGCGACGCGGTGCGCCTCCACAAGGAGCAGGTCGAGCAGATCCTCGCCGAAGGCCTGGCTGAGCTGACCGACGCGGACGGAGCGCAGGAGCTGGCCGAGCACTTCAGCTACCTCCTCGAGGGTGCCGTCGCCCGGGCAGGACTGGAGGGAGACCCTGTGCGCCTGGAGCGTGCACGCGGGATCGCCGCGTCGATGCTGGGTGCCCTGTGACTCGAGGTTCCCTGGTCGGGGTCCTCGCCGTCCTGGTCACCGCCGTGCTGTGGGGCACCACCGGCACCGCGGCCACCTTCGCCCCGGAGGTCGGACCGCTCGCGATCGGCGCCGCGGCGCTCGGCATCGGCGGGATCCTGCAGGCGCTGATCGCACTTCCCTCGCTGCGCCGCGAGCGCGCCGCCCTGGCCGCCCACCGGGGCACTGTGGTCGCCGGAGTGCTGGGCGTGCTGATCTATCCGCTGGCGTTCTACAGCTCGATGCACCTGGCCGGCGTCGCCGTCGGCACGGTCGTCTCCCTCGGATCGGCGCCGCTCGCCTCGGGCCTCCTGGAGCGGATCCTCGAGGGACGCCGGCTCGGCGCCTGGTGGATGATGGCGGCGGCCCTGGGCATCGCGGGCAGCGCAGTGCTGTGCGCCGCGACGATGCACGACGCCGCCGCCGACACGGCCGGCACGTCGGCGGGCGTGGGACTCGGCCTGGTCGCCGGAGCGACCTACGCGCTCTACTCCTGGAGCGCGCACCGCCTGATGGGCCGAGGTGTCGGTCGCGCCGCGGCGATGGGCTCCGTGTTCGGGCTCGGCGGACTGGCGCTCCTGCCCGTGCTCGCGCTCACCGGCGCCCCGCTGCTCGCCTCCCCGCAGGCGTTCGCCGTCGGCGCCTACATGGCGCTCGTGCCGATGTTCCTCGGCTACGTGCTGTTCGGCCTCGGCCTGACCCGGATCTCCGCGAGCACCGCGACGACCCTCACCCTCGCCGAGCCGGCGGTCGCGGCCGTGCTGGCCGTGCTCGTCGTCGGGGAGAGGCTGCCGCTGCTCGGCTGGCTCGGGATCGCCGGGATCGGCCTCTCGCTGCTGATCCTCGCCCTCGCGCCCTCGGGACGTGAGGTCGAACCGCTGGCGGTGCCCGATGTCGCGGCGGCCCCGTGACCCCCGGCGCCGCGGGGCCGGGCGAGGGCCGGGCATGACGAAGGCCGCCGACCGGTGTTCCCACTGGTCGGCGGCCTTCTCTCGGTCGGGCTGACAGGATTTGAACCTGCGACCCCTTGACCCCCAGTCAAGTGCGCTACCAAGCTGCGCCACAGCCCGAGACCCTCCGTCACCGGAGGACCGAGGAATACAGTACCCCGCTCCGGGCGCTGGAGCGAATCGAGAGGGGCGTGACCTGCGGCACCCGTGGCGAAGCGCGGATCCGCGGCGCCCATGGGATAGACGCGCCGGGCGGTGGTCGTCGGGCGCGCCGGCCTCGCCCAGCTCCTACACTCCAGGCATGGCTGAGCGACGGATGCGACGGGGGGAGGAGCGCGCGACTCCCCACGGCGAGACCCCGTACTCGCCGACCTCCCTCCTGCGCGCCCTCACCGCGGACCCCTACTCGGTCGACCCGCTGCGGGAGGACGAGCACCCGCTGGAGTCGGCCACGCCGCCCGACAACCGTCGGATGCGCGCCGTCACCCTGCTGCTGGCCGTGCTGCTCGGCTTCGCGGTCGCCGTCTCCGTGGTCGACCTGCGGCAGGAGGCCGCCGGCGCCGACAGCCCCCGCGCGCTGCTCGAGGAGGAGGTGCGCGAGGTGCGCGCCGAGACCGACCTGCTCGAGGATCGCCGCACGCTCCTCGAGCAGGAGATCCTCGAGGCGCAGGAGGAGGTCCTCGACACCGCCGACGGCAGCTCCGCGGAGCGGATCGGCGAGTACGAGCGCGCGGGCTACGGCGTGTCGCTGACCGGCCCGGGCGTGCAGCTGACCCTCGAAGACTCCGCCCCGCTGCCCTCCCGCCCCGGCGCGGGTCCGGGCACCGTGAACCGGGTGACCGACGGCGACCTGCAGATCGCCGTGAACGGCCTCTGGGCCGCCGGTGCCGAGGCGATCTCCGTCAACGGCCAGCGCGTCACCGAGACCACCGCGATCCGCACCGCCGGCTCTGCGGTGCTCGTCGACTTCCGCCCGCTCTCCCCGCCCTACGAGATCACCGCGCTCGGCGATCCCGAGCAGCTGCGCGCCGGGGTCGAGGAGGCGGAGGCGGGCGAGTACCTCTCGGAGATCTCGACCCGCTACGGCATCGGCCTGACCTGGACGTCGGGGGAGGAGCTCTCCACGCCCGCCCGCGCCCAGGGCACTCTGCGCGAGGCCTCCGTGCTCGAGGACCCCGCCGGGCCCGCGCCCGCGGACGTCCGCGACCCGACCCCCGACAGCGCCGCCGAGGGCGGCGAGGACCAGGAGGACACCCCGTGATCGCCATCCTCGGCCTGGTGGTGGGCATCGTGCTGGGCGTCGTCGTCCAGCCCGACGTCCCCGCCGGCCTGCAGCCCTATCTCCCGATCGCCGTGGTGGCGGCGCTGGACACCCTCGCGGGTGGTCTGCGTGCGAGCCTCGACGGCGCCTTCGACGCCCACGTGTTCATCACCTCGTTCCTGTTCAACGTGCTGATCGCCGCGTTCCTGGTGTTCCTCGGGGACCAGCTCGGGGTCGGCTCCCAGCTCTCCACCGCCGTGATCGTCGTGCTCGGCATCCGGATCTTCTCCAACGCGGCCGCGATCCGGCGGCTCCTGTTCCGGTCATGAGCGACGGCACCCGCACCCCGTCCAGCCGCGACCAGCAGCGGATCGTCTGGCACCGGCTGAAGGACACCCTCCGGCCGCAGGCGACCGTCGCCCAGGTGATCGTGGGACTGCTGTGCCTCCTGCTCGGCGTGTCGATCGCCGCGCAGATGGGCCGCAACGACGAGTCCCTCGAGGGGGCCACTCAGCAGGAGCTGGTGCGCCTGCTGGACGAGTCCGGGCGCCACGCCTCTGACCTCGAGCTCGAGAACGCCGAGCTCGAGCGCACCCTGGAGACGCTCCGCTCGGGACGCGAGGGCGACGTCGCCGCGCAGGACGCGGCCGAGCAGCGGCTCGCCGACCTCGAGATCCTGGCCGGCACCGCCCCCGCCCAGGGGCGGGGGATCGTCGTCTCGATCGCGGATCCGGAGCAGGGCGTGCGCGCTTCGACCCTGCTGGGCGTGCTGCAGGAGCTGCGCAACGCCGGCGCCGAGGTGGTGCAGATCGGCGACGTGCGCGTGGTCGCCTCGACCTCGATCACCACCGCGCCCGACGGGGGGCTGCTCGTGGACGGCCTGCCGATCCGCGCGCCCTACACGCTGAAGGCGATCGGCGATCCCTCCGTGATGGAGCCCGCGCTGCGGATCCCCGGCGGTGCGGCCGACTCGATCTCGGGCGACGGCGGGACGCTCTCCGCGGCCGCCGAGGACGAGGTCCGGATCGAGGCGACCGTGGACCTCAGCGCCCCCGAGCACTCCCGGGTGGTCAAGTGATCGTCAAATCCTGACGTGCTGGAGGGAAGGAACCCCCGGTGGGCGCCATGGACGTGCGAGAATGGATCAGCGGCGGCCTGAACCGCCACGACGCAGGGTCGCAGCAGGCCAGGAAGGGGTGTGAGGTGTCAGGGAACACCGAGTGGAACGACGGCAATCTCGACCACACGTCGAAGCTGAGCGCGATCTCGCCCAGCGACCCCCTCGAGGACGCCGCGCCCGGCCTGTCCTCGCAGGATCGTCGGGCCATCGAGAACCTGCCCCCGCGCAGTGCGCTGCTGATCGTGCGGAAGGGCCCGAACCTCGGCGCCCGCTTCCTGCTGGACTCGGAGACCACGGTCGCGGGGCGCCACCCCAAGAGCGAGATCTTCCTCGATGACGTCACGGTCTCTCGCAAGCATGCCGCCTTCGTGCGTGACGGCGACGGCTTCCTGGTGCGCGACCTCGGCTCGCTCAACGGCACCTACGTGGGCCAGGACCGCGTCGACGAGGCGCGCCTGCACGCCGGCCAGGACGTGCAGATCGGCAAGTACCGACTGACGTACCACCCGTTCCCCGGGACGGTCTGACCAGATGCCGGCCGCCGCCTCGCGCAGGCCGGGCGCCACCGCCGCCGCACGCATGAGCATCGGCCAGGTGCTCGAGATGCTGCGGGACGAGTTCCCCGACCTCGCCCACTCCAAGCTCCACTACCTGGAGTCCGAGGGCCTGATCGCCCCCGCACGCACTCCCGCCGGCTATCGCAAGTACAGCCGCGAGGACGTGGACCGACTGCGCTTCGTGCTGCGCGCGCAGCGGGACCGGTTCTGGCCGCTGAAGGTCATCAAGGAGCATCTGCTCGAGCACGGCGTCGACTCCGAGGTCACCTCGATCGCCTCCCGGCCCGGCCCCAGCTCCACCCTCCAGCCGGTACGGCTGGACCGGCGCGGCCTCGTCCGTGAGGCGGGGGTGGAGGAGGACTTCCTCGCCGAGCTGGAGCAGTACGGCTTCCTGACGGACGACGTGCTCTTCTACGGCACCGCCGAGCTCGAGATCGTCACCGCCGCCCGCGACCTCGCCGACGAGGGCCTGCACCCGCGCCACCTGGTGATGCTGCGCACCGCCGCCGAGCGGGAGGCGCACATGATCCGCTCCGTGGCCCGGCCCCGCTCCCGGGCGGGGGACGCCGCGGCGCGCGGCGAGGCGGAGGACTTCGCCCGCGACCTCGGCGAGTCGATGATCGCCCTGCACGGCGCGATGCTGCGCACGAAGCTGCGGGAGGTCTGAGCGCACCGGGCTCCTGGCACCTCACTCGTCACCTCTCCGTGACCTTCGCGCGGCGCGTTGGTACCGGGGAGGGGGCACTTCGCGCTACTCTGGGCGGGCGCTCTCATCCTTCCCCCTCTGAGAGCCGGAACCCGGAGGTAGACGTGAACGCCACCCGAGGCGATGATCGCACTGAGCAGTCCACCGTCCCCGCAGAGCCCGCCCAGGGCGTGCTCTTCGACGACGTGGTGGACACCCCCGGCGAGCTCGGCTATCGCGGCCCCGCCGCGTGCAAGGCCGCCGGCATCACCTATCGCCAGCTCGACTACTGGGCCCGCACCGGCCTGGTCGAGCCCGGCGTGCGCGCGGCCCACGGCTCCGGCAGCCAGCGCCTCTACGGCTTCCGCGACATCCTCGTGCTCAAGGTGGTCAAGCGCCTGCTCGACACGGGCGTGTCCCTCCAGCAGATCCGCATCGCGGTCGCAGCTCTTCGTGAGCGCGGCATCGACGACCTCGCCGGCATCACCCTGATGAGCGACGGCGCCTCCGTCTACGAGTGCACCTCCGCCGAGGACGTCTTCGACCTGGTCCAGGGCGGCCAGGGCGTGTTCGGCATCGCCGTCGGCCGTGTGTGGCGCGAGGTCGAGAACGACCTCGCCGTGCTGCCCGGTGTCGACCCGGCCGACGACGCGGCGCTTGCCCTCCAGGACGAGCTCGCGGCGCGTCGCCGCTCCCGCCAGGCCGGCTGAGCGCCGCCCGCACCACCACCGGCGAAAACGGCGTGACCCTCGGGGAAGGGGTCCCGCCGTTCTCTCGTGCGGCGATCGTGTCCCTCGTGCGGTGATCGTGCTGGTGCTGTGCGGCGCCGAGGTCACGGGCAGGCCCGAGGAGCCCGGCGAGGGCGACGAGCTCCGCAGCCGACTGGTCCGGCGCAGACCCCGGGGCCCGCGCGGGGGAGGAGCGCTCAGGAGTTCTGGCGCGAGTCCATCACGGTGCGCAGCAGCGCGTCGAAGTCCTCGGTGAGGCGCGCGCCGGAGGCGCCCTCGTAGCGGTGCAGCGGGACTGCGCCGCCCTGCGCCTGCTGCAGGCCCACCCGCTCCTCGATGACCGGGTCCAGGACCGAGTCGCCGAAGAGGTCGCGCAGCTCGGCCAGGCGGTACTGGTGCTCGACCGAGCGCGGACGGTAGCGGTTCACCACGAGGCCCAGGGGCTGCAGCCGCGGGGCGATGCCCTCCTCGTGCATCTCGGCGGCGAGCTTGAGCGCGCGGTCCGCGGCGGTGACCGCGAAGAAGCCCGGCTCGGCCACCACGAGGGAGCGGTCCGAGGCGGCCAGCGCCATCTGCGTGAGTCCGTTGAGGGAGGGCGGGCAGTCGATGATGACCAGGTCATACTGGTGCGTGCGCTTGTCCAGCGCCTGGTGCAGCCGACCCACGTCCTTCTGGTTCAGCGCGGGGGAGTCCATCACCGCGGAGCGGCTGGTGCCCGGGATGATGTCGAGATGGGAGGCGGCGTCCTTCGACCACGGCGTGGGGATGATCGCACGATCGATCGTCTCCGTGCGCGGGGAGGAGAGCACCTCGGCGATGTCGAGCGTGGAGGCCGGCTCCCCGAGCAGGCCCAGCGTCGAGTCGCCCTGCGGGTCGAGATCGATGACGAGCGCGTTCACCCCCTGGTGCAGGGCGGCAGAGGCCAGGCCCAGGGTCACGGACGTCTTGCCGACGCCGCCCTTCAGGGAACACACACTCACGATGAACACCCCCGCAGTCTACCGACCCGGGCGGGCTCCTCGGTGCCGCGACGAGCGGTAACCTGCCGTGGCCACCCGCACCCCGCCCCCGGAGGGACCCCGATGACGCAGCTGACCCACGACCTCGTGCTCGAGGTGCTCGAGGGATGCGCCGCCAGCGCCCTCGCGGAGGCCCGCGAGCTCGGCGCCGTGCGCACCGTGTCCGCGACAGAGCTGGCGCTGCGCACCGACGATCTCGACGCCGTCCGCTCCCTGCGCCGCGTCGTGGCCGCCTCGACCTCGCTCACGGTCCCCGCGCGCCGCCCCCGGGAGCTGCTGGAGACCTCCGTGCAGCAGCGGCTCGCCGAGCTGCTCGAGGACCTGCGCCGGCAGCGGCCCCGCCAGGTGTTCCACGGGCTGCGCCTGGAGGCGGCGGGTGCCGGGACGCCGGAGATGCAACGCCTGGCCGCCGCCCTCGCCGAGCTCGCCGACCTCCCTCTCGACGACGTCGACGGGGACCTCGTGGCCCGGGTGCGCCGCGGCGCCTCGCCGGGGACCTGGCAGGTGCTGCTGCGCACCACGCCGCGCCCGCTGGCGACCCGGGCATGGCGCGAGGTCGACTACCCCGGCGCCGTCAACGCCACCATCGCCGCAACCGTCCTGGACCTCCTGGACGTCGGCGCCGAGGACTCCCTGCTGGACATGACCTGCGGCTCGGGCACCTTCCTCGTCGAGCAGCTGCACCGGGCGGCCCCGGCCCGCGCGGTGGGCGTGGACCTCGATCCGGCGGCGCTGGACGCGGCGCGCCGGCACCAGCGCGCGGCCCGGCGCAGAGGCCGCATCGACTGGGTCGAGGGTGATGTGCTGACCGCGGAGCTCGAGGGAGGCTTCACGCGTCTGGTCACCAACCCGCCCTGGGGCACCCTCCACGGCGAGCACGAGAGCAACGAGGACCTCCTCGCGGCGCTGCTCGAGCGCGCCGCGGAGCTCGCCGCGCCCAGCGCCCGGCTCGGGGTGCTGACCCACGAGATCACCCGCTTGCAGCGCGTCCTCGAGCAGCGCGCCGCGGGCTGGCGGCGCGTCGGCGAGCACCGCTTCTTCCAGAAGGGCCACCACCCGCGGCTGTTCCTGCTCGAGCGCTGAGCAGGCCGACGGCGCCGGGAGCGCTCAGAGCCCGCGGCGCCCCGCGGCGAGCGCCCGCCTGCCGCCGGGATCCCCGTGGATCCGCACCCGCGCGACCTCGTCGCGGCCCGTCACCCACAGCAGCAGCTCGAGCGGCTCGCCGTGCACGCGCAGGCTCCCCTCGGCGCCGCGGGAGCGCAGCCGCCGCCCGCCCAGCGGGGAGACGAGCGTGACCTCGGC
>ENA-OOKA01000267-OOKA01000267.1-human-skin-metagenome-genome-assembly--contig:-NODE-267-length-16187-cov-6.362881_pt1 | contig 16187 bp, 16 predicted proteins | sample MGYA00248825_ERZ500995 | MGnify/ENA primary metagenome ERZ500995 (study PRJEB25958, sample SAMN03398540) | human skin metagenome | study: EMG produced TPA metagenomics assembly of the Human Skin...
GTGCGTCTGGTTGCGCTCCGCGGCAATGACCTTGCCGTCCAGGACGATCACGCACCCGAGCGGCGATGTCGAGGGATGCGACCCCTTCGACCGCGCCACCTCCAGCGCCAATCGCATCCACCGTTCATCATCGTCCTTGCGCATCAGCCAGCCCTTTCCCCCGCCCCAACGCGTCAGGCACCAATTGGCCGCGCTGGTTCTGGGTCAGTCCGCATTCCCCCGCCGCGCGGCGGCGACGGCCTCAGCTGGTCGCGGGTCGTCCGGGGCGACGGCGGCGAAGAGGGGCAGCACGTGTTCGGCGCACTCGGCGGCCCACAGCGCGAGAAGCTGGTGGTGCTCGTCGGTGAGGGTGCCGCCTCGGCGGATCGTGATCATCCGGGGATCGCGGTCGGTCGAGAGGATCATCGTCGCCCCTCGGCGGCGTCGGGCGCTGTGCCTGCGTCGGCACGCAGGACCGCGTCCACCTCGGCGAGGGTCTGGGCCAGCGGATTGCCGCCCGCCTCGAGTCGGGGGTAGCGGCAGAGCACGGCGACCACGGTGGGCGGGGCGCGTGCCGCGAACTCCTCGATGAGCCGGTCGTGCGCGCGGCGGCCCTGCGCCGCCGTATCCGCGGTGGGTTCGCATGCTGACGGCCCGGACGCGGAGAGTTCGAGCGCGCGGATCGTGTGGGCGCTCGCGCGGAGGATGTGCTTGACCTGGACCGCGTCGGCCAGCGGATGGAGGTAGGCCGAAGCGGCGGCATCGCCGGCGGCCATCGCCGCGTGGAAGGCCACGGCGCTGTCGGTCTCCTTCGCCGCGCGGTGGGCGGCCGGTGCGCTGATGCGCTGGAGCCGCGAGCGGGGGAGTCCCCGGGCGAACTCGTGTGCTGCAGCCAGGGCGTCACGGGGACGGGAATCGGTCGGGCGCTCGGACTCGAACAGGGGCAGCACCTCGTCGGCGGAAGCAGCGGCGAACGCCGTGACCGCTCGGATCTCGTCCATCGAGAGGTCGACGTCGCGGGTCCTCGCAGTGCTCACAGTTCTTGAGTCTAGGCGCTCCCCGTGGGAGGTCAACGGCCCACCCCCTCGGCGGGCGCAGCAGCACCCGAGGACGGCACCCCGGGAACAGCACCCCGGGGACGCGAAAGGCGGCCGACACCCTCACGGGTGCCGACCGCCTCGGCGAGGTCTCGCTCAGCCGGATCGATCAGGTGGGAGCGACCGGCTGAGGTCGACCGAGCTCACGGCCTCAGCTGCGGGGCGTGGCCACGTACTTGAGCTCGAGGTACTCGTCGATGCCGACACGTCCGCCCTCACGGCCGAGACCCGACATCTTCACGCCGCCGAAGGGAGCGGCCGGGTTCGAGACGAGACCGGTGTTGAGGCCGATCATCCCGACTTCGAGCTTCTCGGCGAGGCTGAGCGCCCGGTTGATGTTCTCGCTGAAGAGGTAGCCGGCAAGGCCGTACTCGGTCTCGTTCGCCAGCGCAATCGCCTCCTCGTCGGTGTCGAAGGTGACGATCGGGGCGACGGGACCGAAGATCTCCGTGGTGCGGATCTCGGATCCGGCGGGGACGTTCGTGATGACGGTCGGGTCGAAGAAGAACCCGGGGCCGTCGATCTTCCCGCCGCCGGTGAGCACGGTGGCACCACCCGACACGGCATCGTCGACGAGGGCTGCGACCTTGTCGAGCGACTCCTGGTCGACGAGCGGGCCGACCTCGGTGCCGTCGTGGAGGCCGTTGCCGACCTTCATCGAGCCGATGCGCTCGGCGAGCTTCTGGGAGAACTCGTCGGCGATCGAAGAGTGGACGAAGAGACGGTTCGCGGCGGTGCACGCCTCGCCGCCGTTGCGCATCTTCGCGAGCACCGCGCCCTCGACGGCCTTGTCGATGTCCGCGTCCTCGCAGACGACGAACGGGGCATTGCCGCCGAGCTCCATCGAGGACTTCATGACGTTGTCGGCGGCCTGCTTGAGGAGGTTGACGCCGACCTCGGTCGACCCGGTGAAGGTGACCTTGCGGGCGATGCCCGACTCCATCCACGGGGTGACGACCCGACGCGCCGACTCCGAGGTGACGACGTTGAGGACGCCGTCGGGCAGACCGGCCTCCTTGAGGACGTCGACGAGCATGAGCGAGGTGAGCGGGGTGAGCTTCGCGGGCTTGAAGACCATCGTGCAGCCGGCGGCGATCGCCGGGCCGATCTTGCGGGTGCCCATCGCCAGCGGGAAGTTCCACGGGGTGATGAGCACACACGGGCCGACGGGCTCACGCGAGATCATCAGGCGGTTCTTGCCGTCGGTGGACAGGGTGTAGTCGCCGCTGATGCGCACGGCCTCCTCGGAGAACCAGCGGAAGAACTCGGCGCCGTAGGCGACCTCTCCCTTGGATTCGGCGAAGGGCTTGCCCATCTCGGCGGTCATGACGGCCGCGATGTCGTCGGAGCGTTCGATGAGGAGCTCGAAGGCGCGGCGCAGGATCTCGGCGCGGTCGCGCGGGGCGGTGGCCGCCCAATCGGCCTGCGCGTCGCCGGCGGCCTTGATCGCGGCTTCCGCATCGGCGGCGGAGCCGTCGGCGACGGTGGTGATGACGTCACCGGTCGCGGGGTTGATGACATCGATGGTCTTCCCGCCCTCGGCATCACGCCACTGCCCGTTGATGAACAGTCCGGTGTTGAGCTTGTCGATGATCGGCGTGATGTCCACGGCTGATCCTCCTTGGTTGTCGTGTCGAGGCGGCTGAGCTAGCGCCAGGTTCAGTGTAAGGGGCCGTGCGGCCGCAGACGATGCGGATTTCGCACTGTGAGAGCGCCCTTCCGGGTGGTCATCGTCGTCCGAACCGTCCGAGCGGACGGTATCCGTACGAAGGGGGCTTAGGTGTGAGCCCGTCCGGCCGGCGGTGCGGCGGGTGAGGCGGTGAGAACGCTGACCTCAGGCGACGTACTCGTCGAATTCGTGGTTCTTCTCGAGGAATCCCATGACGTACGAGCAGGTCGTGCGGAACCGCAGACCCGCCTCGGTGGTGGTTTCGAGGGCGAAGCGCACGAGCTTCGCGGCGATCCCCCGGCCGCCGTACTCGGGGGAGACCTCGGTGTGGGTGAAGGTCCGCGCGGTGGGGACGTCGCCGGCGCCGTCAGCGGTGTCGACGTAGTCGATGAGCCCGATGACCCTCCCGTCGTGGGAGACGGTGAAGCGGTTCTGCTCGGGATCCTCGGCGAGGGTGTAGGTCTGACCGTCGATGTCGATGTCCATGGCTGCTCCTGTCCGCAGGGTGAGGTCGCTGTGCTCGAGTCCGAGCCTACCCACTAATCTTGGAAGGAGTGTTGAAGTCTGCGGCGGGCACCGATCCTGCCGCCGTCCCTAGGAGCCGCCCATATGACCTCGCAGCCCCCGGCCACGCTCGTTGACGCCCACGAGCTCATCCTCCAGGAGTCCGGCTACGTCGTCAGCGTGCTCACCGAGACCGACATCGACGACTACGTCGCACTCGTCGCCTCCGCGTACCGCGGGGAGGACTCGAAGAAGGGGTGGACGACCGAGGCGGACCTGCTCAGCGGGCAGCGTCTCGATGCGGCGATGGCCAGGGAGATGCTCGCCGAGGCGGAGTCGACGATGATCCTCGTCCGCTCCGTCGACGGTCCCGCTGTCGCAAGCGTCTACCTGCGTGAACCCGTTGACTCCGTCGCCTACCTCGGCGTCCTCGCCGTCTCGCCCCTCGGCCAGGGGCAGGGGGTGGGCTCGGCGCTCATCAACCTCGCCGAGGCGTGGGTGGTCGAACGCTGGGGTGCCCGCGCGCTGTCGATGAGTGTGATCAGCAAGCGCTCCGAGCTCATCGCCTACTACGAACGGCGCGGCTACGAACGCACCGGGGAGACCGAGCCCTTCCCCTACGGCGACGAGCGCTTCGGCGTGCCGATGGTCGACGACCTCGAGTTCGTCACCCTCGTCAAACAGCTCGCCTGAGGGCCGGACGCTCAGAAGAGCATCGCCGGGAGAACGAGCCCGCCGACGAGGACGATCGGTCCGATGATGACCATCGACATCCCGAACTTGACGAGGATGCGGGTGAGCCGCGGCTTCTCCTCACCTGGGGCAGTCGCGACGACGGTGGCACCGAGTGTCGAGAACGGGGAGACGTCGACGACGGCCGAGCAGATGCCGAGCGCGGCGATGAGCGCCCACCCGGGAACGCCGCCGGCCTCGATGAGCGGCAGGGCGAGGGGGACGAGCGCGGCGAGGATGCCCGTCGTCGAGGCGAACGCCGAGACGAGACCCCCGACGACGCAGAGGACGAAGGCAGCGAGAAGCGGGGATCCGATCGCCTTCGCTCCGTCCCCGAGGAGGTCGACGGCCCCCATCTCCTGGAGCACGCCGACGAAGGTGATGATGCCGCCGACGAGGAGGACCGTCGACCAGTCGATCTTCGGGAGCGCGGCCTTGCCCGTCGCGGGATCGACGAGAGCGAGGATCGCTCCGAAGAGGAAGCAGAGCAGGCCGATGTCGGGCTCCTGACCGAGGGCGGCAAGCACGACGACGGAGCCGATGAGGCCGACCATGAGCACGACGGTGAGGATCTGCACCCCGGTGAACGGCCTCGTACCGGAGTCCGCCGAGGCAGCGCCGGCATCGAAGAGGGCCTCGTCCTCGTCGTCCTCTCCGAAGGCGACCTTCGTCGCCGAGGCGCCGCCGCGGGAGATCCTCGGCTCAGCCGCTGCTGAGGCGGCGGTGCTGTTCGAGTCCGCCGCGCCGCCCCCGCGGGAGGAGACCGCGGCCGTCTTCCGCCCGGCGAACAGCCGCCTGCCGAACATGAGGTAGGCGACGGTGAGCATGAGCAGATAGACGATGACGGCGATGCCGAAGAGAAGGAACGGGGAGAGGCCGATGCCGGCGTCGTCGGCGGTGCTGTAGGTGACGATGCCGTAGAGGCTGGTCGGGGCGAAGCCGCCGGCACCGATCGCGAAGCAGATCGCCAGACCCATGAGCGCATAGTCGACCCCGTACTTCCGGGCGACCTGCATGCCCACGGGCATCATCACGAGACCGGCCAGCGGCGCACCCATCGAGGCGATGCCCGCGGTGATGACGAAGAAGACGAGCGGCAGAAGCACCGCGGAGGAACCGACCTTCTCGAGCGCCCAATCGATGATCCTGTCGACGGTGCCGTTCTCCTGCGCAATGGCGAAGAAGTAGGTGACACCGGCGAGGAGGACCATGATGGAGAGGGGGAACCCGGCGATGATGTCCTCGACGGTCATGTCGGTGAGCAGGAGACCGGTCCCGGCCGCGCCGACGAGCATGAGCACGCCGATGTGCACCCCGCGGACGGCCCCGATGGCGAAGAGGGCGATGAAGACACCTAATGCGATGAGCTGGGCAAGCATGTCGTCCTTGAGGTAGCTGAGCAGACTCTGAGTGCGATCGGTGAGAGACTACCAGCCGGTGCGGACATGTCCCGGCAGCACCATGCCGGGGGAGGGCGACTTCCCGATTGTCGGCACCGCACCGTGCGATGGCCCGCTCACGTCAGGAGCAGGGCACCGCCGAGGGCGACGAGGGCGACGACGATCGTCGTCATCGTCGCCAAGGCGATCGGCCCACCGCCGAGGCTCCGCAGCGCGCGCCACTGCACACCCCGACCGAGCGCGAACATCGCCATCGACAGGCACACGGTCTGGACGATGCCCAGCCCGGTCACGGCCATCTCGGGCAGGAGCCCGAACGTGCGCAGCCCGGCCATGAGGAGGAATCCGATGACGAAGAGGGGGACGATCGGGGGACGCTGTCCGGCCGGCGCGGGCACGGCGCTCTCATCCCCAGCCTCGGCGGAGGCAGTGCGCACCCTCGCCTCGGAACGGCGCATCACGAGTTCGAGGATCGCGACGGTCGGGGCGAGCATGATGACCCGGGCGAGCTTGACGAGGACCGCGACCTCGAGTGCGGCCGGCCCGATGATGCCGCCGATCGCGACGACCTGGGCGACCTCGTGGGTCGAGGCGCCCGCCCACATGCCGGCGGTCGCCTCGTCGAGACCGAGACCGCTGCTCGTCAGGGGGACCACAGCGATCATCGCCGTGCCGAAGAGGACGACGAGGCCGATCGCGGCGGCGACGTCCTCCTTCTTCGCCCGCATCGTCGATTCTATTCCGGCGACGGCCGCGGCCCCGCAGATGCCGAACCCGCACCCGATGAGGAGGGCGAGGTCGCCGTCGACACGGGTGAGGCGTGCCACGAGCATGCTCGTGGCGATGCCGACGGCGACGACGACGGCGGCGAGGACGAGGACCGGCCAGCCGAGGTCGAGGATGTCGCCGAGGACGACCTGCGCGCCGAGGGCGACGATGCCCAGACGCAGGAGGGGTTTCGCTGCGAAGTCGAGTCCCGGGCGGAACCTCGCCGGCAGGGTCGGTACGGCATTGCCGAGGACGATGCCGAGGACGATCGCGACGAGCAGTGGGGAGACGACGGGGACGAGGGCTGAGACGGGCCACGCGATCGCGGCGGCGAGCGCGGCGAGTCCGAGGCCGGGCAGGAGGGGGACGATGCGGTGCATGCCTCCAGTCTTCCGCCTCGGCGAGTGCCGCGGTAGACGGCGAAAACGGCGCAGTCCATATGAAACTGATATGACATGATGTGCTCATGCGCGATGTCTCGGACATGCACCGGTGGCCGGAGCTGCGGGCCCTCGGCCTCCTTGTCGCCCTGAGCGGGGGAGCGGGGTCGATCGGTCAGGCCGCCGAGGCGGTCGGACTCGCCCAGCCCAACGCCTCCCGGAGCCTGCGCAACCTCGAACGCGATCTCGGCGTCCCGCTGCTGCGGCGTTCTCCGCGGGGGACCTCCCTCACCGCTGAGGGGCAGGCCGTCGCCGAGTGGGCGGCCCAGGTCGTCGACGCCTACCGTGCCCTCAATGCGGGCACCCAGGCGATCCGGGACGCCCGGGCGGGCACGGTGCGCGTGTGCGCCTCCCTCACGGTCGCCGAGTACCTGCTGCCGGGGTACCTCGCGACCTTCACCTCGGCGCATCCGGACGTCGACGTCGGGCTCGGCGTCGAGAACTCCGCGGCCGTCGTCGCCGAGGTCCGGGCGCTGCGCTGCGATCTCGGACTCGTCGAATCGGTGTCCCTGCCGAGCGGATTCCCCACCGCAGTCATCGGCCGGGACCGGCTGATGATCGCCGCCGCCCCGTCGTTCGCCGCCTCGTGGACGGAGCCGATCACCGCCGAGGCGCTCGCCGCGACGCCGCTGCTCGTCCGTGAGGTGGGGTCGGGGACTCGGGAGGCCGTCGACACCGCACTCGCGGAGTTCGGGGGCGTCTCGGTCGCGGGGGAGTACGGGTCGAACTCGGCGCTGCGGGTCGCCGCCGCCACCGGTGTCGCCCCGGTCGTCCTCTCCGAACTCGCCCTGCGCGACGACTTCCGCTCCGCACGGCTCGTGCCGCTGCCGGTCGCCGAGTCGATCGACCTCGATCGCAGGCTCCACGCCCTGTGGTCGCCGAAACGCCGGCTCTCACACGGGGCGCGGGCCCTGCTCGACCACATGACGAGCGCGCAGGTGAGGTGACGGGCCCCGTTTCCGGGGCGGGCCTCGTTGCCGGAGCAGGTCGAGCGCCGGTGCCGACAGTCCGAGACGTGCAGACTCACCGAGCGCTCCACGTCCTATATTGGGCACATGACGACTCGTGAGCCCGCCTACTCCCCGGAGACCGTCCTCGTCGAAGCCGCGCGCCCGCCGCGGGTGCCCGGCGCTTCGGTCAACCCGCCCATCGAACTCTCCTCGACGTTCATCGGCACCACAGGGATGGGCGATGCCCCCTTCGGATACGGGCGCCTCGACACCCCGGCATGGACCCCGTTCGAGGAGGCGCTGGCCGAACTCGAGCACGCCCCGGTGCCGGGACTCGTCTTCGGCTCGGGACTGGCGGCGATCGCCGCCGTCCTCAGCCTCGTCCCGGCAGGCGGCACGCTCATCATCCCCCGCCACGCCTACCAGGGCTCCCTCCAGTCCGCCGACGAACTCGCCGCACGCTGCGGGTTCACCGTCCTCAGCGTCGACATCGCCGACACCGAGGCCGTCATCGCCGCCCTCGACACAGCAACTGGGTTCGACCCCACGACCGCGACCGACCCAGCGGCCGCGACCGACCCGGCGGCCGCCTCGGCGATGGTGTGGATCGAATCGCCGACGAACCCGATGCTCGAAGTCGCCGACGTCCCCGCGCTCATCGCCGCGGCGCGGCAGCGGGGTGTCCTGACGGCCTGCGACAACACCTTCGCGACACCCCTCCTGCAGACCCCGCTCGACCTCGGCGCCGACATCGTCGTCCATTCGGTGACGAAGTACCTCGCCGGGCATTCCGATGTCGTCCTCGGCGCGGTGCTCGTCAGCGACCCGGGCCTGCGGGAGACGCTGCTCGCCGAGCGGGCGATGCGCGGAGCGATCGCGGGTCCCTTCGAGGTGTGGCTCGCCCTGCGCGGAATGCGCACGCTCTCCGTCCGACTCGACCGCGCGCAGGCCAACGCGCAGACCATCGCCGAGCGGCTGAGCGAGCGCGCTGCTGTCCTCGAGGTCCGCTACCCCGGGCTGCCGACCGATCCCGGCCATGCGCGCGCGGCCGCGCAGATGTCCGGGTTCGGGGCGATCGTCGCCTTCACCGTCGACTCCGCGCAGACCGCGACCGCCATCGCCGAGGCGGTGCGCCTGTGGACGCCCGCGACCTCCCTGGGCGGCGTCGAATCGCTCATCGAACGCAGGCGTCGGCACGCCTCGGAGCCGGAGACGGTGCCCGAGGGCCTGCTCCGGCTCAGCGTCGGCATCGAGCATGTCGACGACCTCTGGGCCGACCTCGATGCCGCGATCACAGCGGCGACCGGCACCAAGGTCGCGAGCCCTGGGACCGGGGCGGAATCGTCGTCCCACCGGGATGCACAGGCCAATGCCTGAGATCGTCACCGCGGACTTCGTGCTCGACCGGCCGACCCTCGACGACGTCGACGAGATCTTCGCGATCGAGCGTGACCCGCGGGTGTGGACGCACTTCCCGTCCGGACGGGTGACCCGACGCGCGGACGCCGCTGCGACCCTGGGGCGGCGCATCCGTCGGTGGGAGCGCGACGGCCTCGAGATGTGGATGGTCCGTGAGAGGGCGTCGGGTCCGATCATCGGCTTCTGCGGGTGCAGCCTGCGCGGGGGCACAGAGGCGGAGCCGAAAGGACCCGACTCCTTCTGGAACCTCGGCTACCGGTTCTCCCCCGAAGCGCAGGGGAGGGGCCTGGCCACAGCCGTCTCGCTGCTGGCCATCGACCGCGCGCGGGAGGTCGACCCCGAGCTTCCGGTCGTCGCCTACCTCCTCGAGCACAACATGGCCTCGGCCAGGGTCGCCGAGAAGGTCGGCCTGCGGCTCCGACACCGCGCTCCGGACGCCGGCAACCCCGATCCCGCGGCCGTGCGACTCGTCTTCGCCGATCGGGAGCTCACGCCCGCGCAGCTGGCGGCGACCCTGCGGTAGCGCGGACACCGTTTCCCGCACGACTTCACCCGAACTGCCCGGCCGACGGAGCAGGAGTGATCGAAGTGTGACCCAGATCAACTTAACGTGCGTTAAGCTGAGAGCAGGGAATCCGTCGTCTGCAGCAGAAGGAGCCGCCGTGCCTCCGAGTGTCCTCGTCGATCACAGCGAGGGTGTCGCGACCATCGCGTTCAACCGTCCCGAATCCCTCAACGCGCTCACCGGCGAGACGTTCCTCGCCCTGCGCGACGCCGTCGCCGAGGCGGCGGGATCGGCCAGGGCCATCGTGCTCACCGGCAGCGACCGGGCGTTCAGCTCGGGCGCGGACCTCCAGTCCGGCACGGACGACGTCAGCCTCGACCTTGACGATGCGAACGCGATCATCCGCTCGCTCATCGACGTCAGCGTCCCCACGATCGCCGCGGTCTCGGGCCCGGCCGCCGGAATCGGCTGCTCGCTCGCGCTCGCGTGCGACTACGTCATCATGAGCGAGGAGTCCTATCTCATGCTCGCCTTCGCGAAGATCGGCCTCATGCCCGACGGCGGGGCGACGGCCCTCGTCGCCGCCTCGGCGGGCCGGCATCGGGCGATGAAGATGGCGCTGACCGCGCAGAAGGTGTGGGCGCCCGAGGCCCTCGACTGGGGACTGGCGAGCGAGGTCGTCCCCGCCAGCACCCAGCTGCGCCGAGCCGAGGAGCTCGCCGGCCAGTGGGCGCAGGGTGCGCCGCTCGCCTTCTCCCGCTCGAAGGCGGCGATCAACCAGGCGAGTCTGACCGCCCTCGACGACGCCTTCGCCCGCGAATCCGCCGACCAGACCTACCTGCGCGGCACCCGCGACTTCGCCGAGGGGGTGTCGGCCTTCATCGAGAAACGCACCCCGAGGTTCGTCGGCGAATAGCCCGCCCGACCCCCACCTCCCCTACCCGAACCGACCCACGAGTGAACGAACAAAGGAGTCTCATGCTCACTGGCATCCCGTCGACCCTCGGCGACAGCTACCAGCTCAACACCACTTCGATGATCCGCCATGCAGCCACGGTCTTCGGCGAACAGGAAGTCGTCTACCGCCGTTCCGACGGCTCGTGGGGACGGTCGGACTACGCCGAGGAATTCCGGCGCATGGCCCAACTCGCCCACGGCCTGAGCGAACTCGGCGTCGGTGCCGGCTCCATGGTCGGCGTCCTCGACTGGAACTCCCGCCGCCACTTCGAACTCTACTTCGCCGTCCCCGGCCTGGCCGCGACGATGCTCCAGCTCAACCTCCGCCTCGCACCCGAGGACCTCGCCTACGTCGTCAGCCACTCGAAGTCCGATTGGATCTTCGTCGACGAGACCCTCCTGCCCGTGGCGGAGAAGCTCGCCCCGAAGCTCGACGTCAAGGGCTGGGTCGTCATGACCGACAAGCCCGCGAGCGAGATCGAGACGAGTCTGGACAACGTCGTCTTCTACGAGGACCTCATCAAGGACAAGCCCGAGACCTACGACTGGCCCGTCGTCGATGAGAAGACCGCCGCGTACGCCGGCTACACGACCGGCACGACCGGGCGACCCAAGGGCGTGTACTACTCGCACCGGTCGATCTACCTCCACACGATCGGCGGCCTCGCGGCCCTCGGCGCGACGTTCAACGACACGGTCATGCCGATCACCCCGATGTTCCACGTCCTCTCGTGGGGCTTCCCGCAGAACGCCGTCGCCGCCGGGGCGAAGCTCGTCCTGCCGGGCAAGTTCGCCGCCGAGGAGTTCGGAGCGATCGCCCGGGCCTTCATCGAGGAGAAGGTGACGCTGGCCAACGGCGCGCCGGCGATCTTCGCCCCGATGCTCGCGATGATGAAGGACATGCCGCAGCCGCCGGACCTCTCAGGCGTCCGCCTCGTCTCCGGCTCCTCAGAGCCGCCGCTGTCGATGATGCGCGGGTTCAAGGAGATCACCGGGGCCGATGTCATCCACGGCTACGGCGCCACCGAGACGACCCCATTGGCGACGACGAACTGGCACATCAAACCGGGCCTCGACATGGACGAAGAGGAGCGCTGGGACTTCAAGCGCTTCCAGGGGCTGCCGATCATCGGCGTCGAGGTCAAGGTCGTCGACCCCACCGGTGAGGAGCTGCCGCGTGACGGGAAGTCGATGGGCGAGGTCCTCATGCGCGGCCCGTGGGTCACCGAGTCCTACTTCCAGCTGCCGGACAACTCCGAGCGGTTCCTCGACGGCTGGTGGCGTTCGGGCGACGTCGGGGTCATCTACCCCAACGGCTACCTCAAGCTCACCGACCGCCTCAAGGACGTCATCAAGTCCGGTGGCGAGTGGATCTCCTCGATCGACATGGAGAACGCGATCCTCGACTGCACGAGCGTCAAGGAGGCCGCCGTCATCGGCGTCCCCGACGAGAAGTGGCAGGAGCGCCCCGTCGCCTATGTCGTCGCCGAAGACGGCGCCGAGGTGACCCGGGAGAAGATCGTCGAGGTCCTCGGCGACCGGTTCGCGAAGTGGCAGCTGCCCGACGAGATCATCGTCACCGACGAGCTCCCGCGCACCTCGGTGGGCAAGCTGGACAAGAAGCTGCTCCGGAAGGAATGGGAGGGCGCCGAGGCGTAGGCGCGCTCCGCAGCCGGAGAATCCCTGAGGAGTCATCCTCAGGGATTCTCCGCATTCGGACGGGGACTGTCCAGGGATTCGGCAGGACGGAAAGGGTTCCGCAGGTGTAGTTGAACTTTGTACCATCGACTCATGACGAATTCCCGCCCGTTCTTCGCCCGCCCGCTCGTGTGGATCATCGCGATCGCCGCCGTCCTCGCGACCGTCGCCGCGATCGTCGCCACACGGATGTACGTCTCCTCGCAGAACGCCGCCGCTCCCGAGGAGTTCCTCAGCGAGGACGTCGCCGAGGCGACCACCCCCGGGCAGTCCTCGGGCTCGGCCGACGCGATCGCCGGACAGTGGTCGATCAGCGAGGGTTCGGAGGCCGGCTACCGCGTCGACGAGGTCCTCAACGGTGAGGACGTCACCGTCGTCGGGCGCACCGACGACGTCACCGGAGAGGTGACGATCGACGGCTCCGAGCTCACTGCGGGCACGGTCATCGTCGACCTGCGCACCGTGACCACCGACAGCTCCCGCCGGGACGGCTACTTCACCTCCCGGGCGATCGACACCTCGGCGAATCCGGAGGCGACCTTCACCGTCGCCGAGGCGGTCGACCTCACCGCGCTCGCCGACTCCGGAACCGCGGAGATCGAGATCCCCGGAACCCTCGACATCAATGGACAGAGCCGGGAGACGACCGCCCAGGGCACCGTGACCCGCACTGTTGCCGGCCTGCGCGTGGTCGGGGCGATCGACGTCACCTGGCAGGACCACGGTGTCACCGCTCCCGACCTCGGATTCGTCTCCGTCGAGGACGCAGGCGTCGTCGAGTTCGCCCTCGACCTCACCCGGGCCTGAGCAGCCCGGGTGCGGCGGTGAGGCGGCCGGGAACCGCACCGCAGAGGCTGGGGCTCACAGGGCGATCCACCCGATGAGGGCGGCGGTGAGGACGACCGCCCATGCGGGCACGTTCCAGCGGGTGAGCGCGATGAACGCGGCGATCGCGATCGCCAGGGTCGCCGGTGAGGTCACGCCCTCGATGAAGACGGGATCGAAGAGTGCGGCCCCGAGGAGACCGACGACGGCGGCGTTGACCCCGAGGAGGGCCCGCCTGGCGTGGACCGAGGAGTGGAGACGCTGCCAGAAGGGCAGCGCACCGATCGTCAGCAGCGCCGCAGGCAGGAAGATCGCGATGAGGGCGATGCTCGCCCCGAGGATGCCTGAAGGACCCGAGGTCGTCGAGGCTCCGAGGAACGCGGCGAAGGTGAAGAGCGGGCCGGGAACGGCCTGAGCGGCACCGTAGCCGGCGAGGAACGTGTCGTGGTCGACGAGTCCGGTCCGCACCGTTTCGGTCTCGAGGAGGGGGAGGACGACGTGCCCGCCGCCGAAGACGAGCGCTCCCGCCCGCGAGAAGATCTCGGCCAAGCGCACTGCCGGATCACCGGTGAGGGCGGAGAGTGCGGGAAGGACGAGAAGGAGCGCGGCGCAGACGGTGAGCGCCGCGGCCCCGGCGCGGCGGGAGACCGGGACCCGGAACCCGGTGGGGGCGGCGTCGGCGGTGGCAGCGGAGGACGAGGAGTCGCCAGACGAGGCCCCGGCAGCGTCCGCCTCGGCGGGGGAGGGCTGCGACGCCGGACCCGCGGTCTCCGGGGTGCGCACCCATGCGAGCCCGAGTGCTGCGCCGACGGCGATCGCGAGGAGCTGGATCGCCGGTGACGGGATGAGGAGGACGATGATCGCTGCGAGCCCGGCGATCGTCGCGCGCCGGGCATCGGGGGTGAGCGACTTCGCCATGCCGAGCACTGCGCCGGCGACGATGGCGACGGCGGCAGCCTTGACCCCTGCGAGCCAGCCGGTGCCGAGCGCATCCCCGAGCGCGTCGAAGCCGTAGGCGAAGGCGACGAGGAGCACGGCCGAGGGCAGGGTGAAGGCGAACCAGGCGGCGAGCAGACCCCCGTAGCCGGCGCGCTGCAGGCCGATGGCCATGCCCACCTGGCTCGAGGCGGGTCCGGGGAGGAACTGGCAGAGGGCGACGAGATCGGCGTAGGCATCGTCGTCGAGCCATTTCCGGCGGGCGACGAACGCCTCACGGAAGTACCCGAGGTGGGCGACGGGACCGCCGAAGGAGGTCAGCCCGAGGCGGAGGAAGATGCGGAAGACCTCGCCGACGGTGCCCGGGTGCCGCCTGCTCACCTCTCGGTCGCTCATCGCTGCTCCTCGTCCTCCGGTGAACTGCCTGCGCCCAGTCAAGTGCGCGAAGGTGTCGCGGAGGTGAACGCGCAGGCGGGCGTCACGGACGTCGGGCTCACGGGTGCGGCGTCACGGACGCTGTGACGTCACGGGCGGTGCTGCCGCACCGACGCCCCGGCTCTCACGGGTGGTGGAGGAGGTACGTCCCGCCTTTGAGGCACGTGTCGACGACCCAGCCGTCGGCGATGAGCGCGGTGAGCGATTCGCGCAGGGCAAGACGCCAGCGGGCGGCGAGCTCGGCGTCATGGCGGCGGAGGCTCTCGATGTCCGAGGGGAAGTCGAGGGAGACGACGGCGGCCTCCCGCGGGACCTCGGAGACGAGCGGTTCGCCGGACTCGTCGGCGCGCAGGCACGCGAACGCGGTGTCGGCGGCGACGGCGGGCACCCTCGCGGGCCGGTCGAGCGGCCACGAGACCATCATCCGGTCGCTCGCCTGACCTTCGTTGAGGCCGTCGCGCATCTGCCCGTAGAAGTCCTCGAGGTATTCGACCATGCTCACACCGAGGCGCTGGAAGTTGAAGTAGGCGTTGCGGGCGATGAGCGGATCGAAGGTCCACGTCATCTCCGTGATGCCCAGGCGCAGGCACCACAGGCGCTGGTGGAGCTTCATCGCCGACCCCGCGCCGTGGCCGACGTGCTCGTGGCGGACCCCGGCGATGTGGGAGTGCATGACCGTGCCCAACGGCTGTCCGAAGAACCCGATCGTCACCCCGATCATCTCGTCGGGGTCATCGGCGCTGTACGCGGCGGAGACGTAGTTGCCGGCGTGGGCGAAGGCGACGATGAGGCCGGGTTCGAGGATGTTCGTGCCCGTCTTGTCGACGTTCCACACCTCGTCGAGGAGGAGGGAGGCCTCGGCGGCTTCGGCCGCCGTGTGCAGCTCCCGGACGACGACGCCTGCGGCCTCGGCGGCGGCCGTGGACTCGTCCTCGGCGAGGGCGATGATCTCCGAGTCGACCGTTCTCAGTCCTGCGCGCGCTGTCATGGTGACATTGTGCCACCGAACGTCCCGGTCACAGCCGCCGGCGAGGCGATTTTTCGTCCCCGCCGCAGGCCCGTGGGCAGGTATAGCCTGATCCCATGACTGATCCTCAGCCCTCCGTCGCCGTCATCGGGGCCGGCACCATCGGCCGCTCCTTCGCTCGCCTCTTCGCCGTCTCCGGATACGACGTGACCGTGTGGGATCCGCGGGGCGACCTCGCCGAGGTGGTCACCGGCGTCCGTGCCGAGGTCGCGACCGATGCCCGCGTTGAAGCCGCCGACGCCGGCTCCGCTGACCCCGACCTCGTCGGGTCGGGCATCGCCGCCGAGCGGCGACGGACCGGCTCCGTCGAGGCCGCGGATTCGCTCGAGGCGGCGGTCGCCTCGGCGGGATTCGTCCAGGAGTCCGGACCCGAGGACCCGGAGGAGAAGCCCCGGCTCTTCGCCCGCCTCGCCGAGGCGGCACCGGCCCAGGCCGTGCTCGCCACCTCGTCGTCGACGATCCCGGCCTCGCTCATCGCCTCCGACCTGCCCGATGCGGTCGCCGCCCGGATCATCGTCGGCCATCCCTTCAACCCGCCGCACCTCATGCCGCTCGTCGAGGTCGTCCCCTCACTGCGGACGAGCGCGGACACCGTCGCGGCCGCGGTCGCGTTCTACCGCAGCTGCGGACGCGAACCCGTCGTCCTGCGCCGGGAGGTGCGCGGGTTCGTCGGCAACCGGCTGCAGAACGCGCTGATGAAGGAGGCGGTCGCGCTCGTCGAGAACGGCGTCGTCACCGCCGCCGAACTCGATGCGGTGATGCGGAACTCGCTCGGTCTGCGCTGGGCGGCCGTGGGACAGTTCGCGGGCATGCACCTCGGCGGGGGATAGGCGGGGATCCGCGGAT
>ENA-OOKA01000268-OOKA01000268.1-human-skin-metagenome-genome-assembly--contig:-NODE-268-length-16184-cov-5.549259_pt1 | contig 16184 bp, 15 predicted proteins | sample MGYA00248825_ERZ500995 | MGnify/ENA primary metagenome ERZ500995 (study PRJEB25958, sample SAMN03398540) | human skin metagenome | study: EMG produced TPA metagenomics assembly of the Human Skin...
TGAACACGCCCGCCACCGCGAGCGCCGTCACCCCGGCGATGACGCCCGCGCCGATGCCCACTTCGCGGGCGTTCGGCATCTGGATGAGTGGCTCCGGGTTCTTGAACGTGCGGGTCTGCCACCCGTTCGCCAGCGCGTGCTTCTTCAGCGCGCGGTCCGGGTTCACGGCGACCGGGTTGCCCACGAGCTCGAGCATCGGGATGTCGGTGGCGGAGTCGGAGTACGCGTAGCACTGGTCGAGGTCATAGCCGTGGTCCGCAGCGAATTGGCGCACCGCGTCCGCCTTCGCCGCGCCCTTGAGGTAGCGGGTGATCTCGCCGGTGAGCCGGCCGCCCATGACCGCCATCTCGGTGGCCACGACGGTGTCCACGCCCAGCTCGCGCGCGATGGGTTCGACGAGGATGCGGGCGGATGCGGAGATGATGATGACGTCGTGGCCCTGGGCTTTGTGCGCGTCGATGAGTTCGCGCGCCTCCGCGTAGATGGCGGGGGTGACCACGCTGCGCATGGTTTCGGTGGTGATGCGCTGGATTTCCTGCACCGGCCAGCCGGTGACCATGTTGGCGAGGATGTCGCGGGTGGAGTCCATCTTCTCGCTCGACTGCCCGACGAGCATGTACTGGGCCTTCGTGAGCGTAAGATCCCACGCCTCCTGGCGCGAGATGAGCCCGTTGTGCAGGAATTCTTTGCCGAACGCGAACGCGGACGATGTCGCGATGATCGTCTTGTCCAGGTCGAAGAACGCCGCCACGGGCTGTGCGGAAGACATGCTGAGAAGTCTAACTCCTCGAACCCTACGGCGCCGTAACTGCCGCCTGAGAAACGCGTGTGACTCAAGTGGCAAGTTATCCACAGGGAAATTGTTGCAGCGTCAGCGAAACGGGGTGGTTATCCACAGGAAAACGGCTGGGTATTGATTCGGATATTGCGCCGCTGCACGCTAGGCGCATGGCTTACACGCAATCCACGATCGTTGTCGCCGTCGCCGACCCCGCCGCCCACACCGAGGCCGTCCACATCGCCGCCGCCACCGGGCGCCAGGTCGTCGACGCCGCCGACGCCACCCAGCTCGCCCGCCACGCGCCCAAGGCGTTCGCCCTGCTTGTCGACGCCGCACGCGCCCCCGACCTCGCCGCCACCAGCGTCGACCGCGCCCGGGTGTTCACGGTGGCGGCCGACATCACCACCCCGGCCGAGGACCCGAACGCCGCGTTCGGTCCCGCCTGTTTCGCGCTGCCCGCCCAGGCCGCGGACCTGCTGCGCGCGATCGGCGCCCTCTCCCTCGCCACGGGGCCGCAGGCGAGCGGCCGCGTCGTTGCCGTCCTCGGGGCGGGCGGCGGGGTCGGCGGTGCTCATCCGTGCTCCTCGTCCTCGTGCTCGGTGATCCGCAGGAACGCCTCCTCGAGGCCCGGCGCCGCGACGAGCACGTCGTGGACCTCGCTGGCGAGCGGCCCGGTGAACAGCGCGGCGAGCGCGGCGTCGGAGTCCGTGCACACGGCCCGGACCCGTCGGTCGTCGGTCTCGTCGGCCCCGGCGCTGTCCACGCCGGGCAGCGCCGCGATCTCGAGGCTGTGGTGGAGGCGCATGGTCGCGGTGAGGTCGGCGCACTCGACGAGGAGGTGCTGCCGGGAGGCCGTGCGGAATTCGGTCACTGGCGGTAGTCGCTTTCGGGGGCGTCGGTGATGAACATCCGCCCGGGGGAGTGGGTGAGGGCGAAGGGCGGTGCCGATTCGGCAATGGCGACCTGCGGGGTGACTCCGCACGCCCAGAAGACGGGGATGTCGCCTTCGGCCATGACCGGGGCATCGCCGAAGTCGGGGGAGTCGAGGTCGGTGATGCCGATCGCCGCGGGGTCGCCGATGTGGACGGGAGCGCCGTGGACGGCGGGGAAGCGGTCGGTGATGCGCACCGCCTCGGCGACCTGATGGGCGGGGATCGGGCGCATTGAGACGACCATGTCGCCGGCGATCCGGCCGGCCGGTCGGCATCGGTTCGACGTCCGGTACATCGGGACGTTGCGCCCGGCGTCCTGGTGGCGGATCGGGATGCCCGCCTCGAGGAGTCCGGTCTCGAACGTGAAGCTGCACCCGATGAGGAAGGACACGAGGTCGGGGTGCTCGGCCCAGATCTCGGTGGCGTCGTCGATCTCCCCGGTGAGCTCACCGTGCTCCCACACCCGGTAGCGGGGGAGGTCCGTGCGCAGGTCGCTGCCCTTCGCGAGCGCCGATTCGACCTGTCCCGGTTCGAGGACGTCGACGATCGGGCACGGCTTCGGGTTGCGCTGGGCGAAGAGGAGGACGTCGAAGGCCCAGTCGGCGGGGACGGCGATGAGATTGGCCTGGACGAATCCCGGCGCCATCCCCGAGGTGGGGCCGGTGAAGCCGTGACGGATGCGCTCGCGGGCGGCGGCGCCGGTCACGACCGCGCACCGGCGAACGGAGCGATGACGACGCCGGCCTCCTCGAGGACGGCGCGGGAGGCCTGCGCCATCTCGATCGAGCCCTTCGAATCCCCGTGGAAGCAGATCGAGTGGGCGTCGACGGTGATGACACTGCCGTCGATCGCCTCGATCTGCCCGGTCTCGACGAGGCGGAGGACCCGGGCCGCAACGAGCGCCGGGTCGTCGAGGACGGCGCCGGCTTCGGTGCGGGAGACGAGCGAGCCGTCGGGGTTGTAGGCGCGGTCCGCGAAGGCCTCAGCGGCGACGGTCAGTCCCACCTCGGCGGCGACCCGGTTGGACACGCTGCCGGCGAGGCCGAGGAAGGTCAGGTTCGGGTCGACGGCTTTGACCGCCTCGGCGACGACCCTGGCCTGCGCTTCGTCGTGGACGATCGTGTTGTAGAGACCCCCGTGGGGTTTGACGTAGGCGACGGTGCCGCCGACCGCGGTGGCCAGGCCGATGAGCGCACCGATCTGGTACTCGACCTGGGCCTGCAGAGTCGCCGCGGGCACGTCGAGGGCGCGACGTCCGAAGCCCTCGTAGTCGTCGTAGCCGGGGTGGGCGCCGATGACGACGCCCCGGTCGGTCGCCTCGGCGAGGGTGGCTCGAATTCCTTCGGGACTGCCGGCGTGGAAGCCACAGGAGACGTTCGCGCTGGTGACGATGCCGAGCATCGCCTCATCGTCGCTGACGATGCGGTCGGGGACGTTCTCCCCGAGGTCGGAGTTGAGGTCGATCGTGGGTGCGTGCTGGGTTGTGGTCATTCTCAGACTCCGATTCCGATCATCGCGAAGATGGGGCCGACCGACTGGACGGCCATGTACCAGGACACCAGTGTCGCCGCCGTGCCGAGGACGAGCAACCACTTCGGGTACGAATCGGTGCGCAGCAGCTTCGGGCGGAACCAGCCGATGTACATGAAGATCGTCAGGCCGATGGGCAGGATGAGGCCGTTGAAGCCGCCGACGAAGACGAGCAGGGTCGCCGGTGCGGTACCGACGATGAGGTAGACGACGAGCGAGACGACGATGAAGGCGACCGTGGCCAGCTGCAGCGGCCAGCCGCGGCTGAGCTTTGCCGAGAACGCGGAGAGGAACGTCGCCGAGGTGTAGGCCGCCCCGATGACCGAGCTCAGTGCCGCCGCCCAGAAGATCGCCCCGAAGATCCGGATGCCGGCGTCGCCGAGGACCGCGGCAAAGGCCTGACCGGCCGGGTTGGCGACCTGGCTCTCGAGGTCGAGGACGACGCCGGAGGCGACGACGCCGAAGATCGCGAGGAAGAGGACGTAGCGCATGATGCCGGTGACGACGATGCCCGAGAGCGCCGAGCGCATGACCGCCGGAGCGTTCTCCGGTCCCGTCTTGCCGGAGTCGAGGTAGCGGTGGGCACCGGAGTAGGTGATGTAGCCGCCGACGGTGCCGCCGACGATCGTCGTGATCGTCGCGAAGTTGATCGTCTCGGGCAGGAAGGACTGGCGGAGGGCCTCACCGACCGGCGGCTGGGAGACGACGGCGACGATGACGGTGAGGACGATCATGCCGACGCCGAGGATGAGGACGACGGTGTCGACGACCTTGCCGGCGCGCTTGAAGAGGAAGATCCCGATCGCGAGGACACCGGTGAGCAGGCCGCCGAGCTTCGGATCGATGCCGAGGAGGGCGTTGAGGCCGAGACCGCCGCCGGCGATGTTGCCGATGTTGAACGCGAGGCCGCCGATCACGATGAGGATCGAGAGGAGGATGCCGGAGCCGGGCACCGCGGACGAGGCGAGCTGGGCTGCGCGTTTGCCTGACGAGGTGATCATCCGCCAGATGTTGAGCTGGATGGCGATGTCGATGAGGATCGAGATGAGGATCGCGAAGGCGAACGCCGCCCCCATCTGCGCGGTGAACGTCGCCGTCTGGGTGATGAATCCCGGACCGATCGCCGAGGTGGCCATGAGGAAGATGGCACCGACGATGGCGCTGCGGCTGATCTTCTCGTGCTGTCGGCCGAGCGGACTCTCCTGGTCGGGCGGGGGCGAGACGGGCGTCTGTGACATGGGCTCTCCGATGAGGTGTCGCGGTGTGTTCGGTTGATGTGCGGTGCAGCAGTTGGTGCAGTGGGCGGTGCTCTCTCCTGGAGCGCGGGCAGTGTCGACTGCTGTGTCGTGGTTCACTCACGATCCGAAGAATTGGTAAACAATCTAGCACTGATTGTTCAACAAGAGTAGACGTGGATCACAGAATCGTCAACGGCGGCGGTCGACACATCAGGGCGAATTGTCGCCCCGTCCAACGTGCTTCGCTGCGCGGTCACTAGGATGGAGATGTGAATCACGAATCCTCCCTGGTCAATCGGCTCACCGATCGCCTCATCGCCGGTGAGCTCCGTCCCGGCGCTCGTCTGTCCGAGGCGGCGCTGGCGAAGGAGTTCGACGTCTCCCGGAACACGCTGCGCGAGGCGTTCCGGGTGCTCGGGGAGCAGGGGCTCGTCGACCATGTTCCCAACCGCGGCGTCTCGGTCGCCTCGCCGTCCACGGCCGATGTCATCGACATCTACCGGGTGCGACGGACCGTCGAGTGCACCGTGCTCGCCCACGCGCCCCGCAACCATCCGCGGGCCGCGGACATGCTCCGGGCCATCGAGGAGGCGAAGGCCGCGGCCGAGGCGGGGGACTGGCTCCAGGTGGGCACGGCGAACATGGCGTTCCACAACGGCGTCGTCGCGCTCTCCGACAGCGTCCGCCTCATGCGGTCCTTCGGTCATGTCCTCGCCGAGCTGCGGCTGGCCTTCCTCAAGGTCGAACTCCTCGATTTCCTCCACGCGCCCTTCGTCGAGCGCAACGAGGAGGTCTATGAGACCTACCTCGGCGACGGCCCCGCGGCCGCCTCGACGCTGCTCGGGCACTACCTCGGCGATTCCGAACGGCAGGTGCTCGGCGCCTACGCCCGCGCCGGGCAGGGGTGAGGCCCGCACCTGCGTCCGCAGTCGACTGAGAATGCGAAAGAACCGCCGTCCGGATGATCCGAACGGCGGTTCTTGGCTGGTGCGCCCCCCGGGACTTGAACCCGGAACCCACTGATTAAGAGTCAGTTGCTCTGCCAATTGAGCTAGAGGCGCCTGTCGCACTTGCCGCGCAACGAGAATTAATACTACTCAGGGGCGCGGCGCTCGTGCAAACCGAGACGGGCCATTATTCGGTTTTGTGACTGAGATCGCAGGTCAGAGGTACATTCCCGCGCTCGACTGCTCGGCGGGTTCGGAGATCGCGTGGACGTCGCGCTCCCGCAGGAGCACATACGCCTGCCCCTCGAGCTCCACCTCGGCGCGGTCCTCGGGATCGTAGAGGACGGTGTCGCCGAGGTCGGCCTGCCGCACATGCGGACCAGCGGCGACGACCTCGCCCCAGACGAGGCGCTTGCCCATCGTCGCGGTCGCGGGGATGACGATCCCCGCCGCGGACTTGCGTTCGCCGGCCTCCTCACCGGGGTCGATGAGGATCCGGTCATGGAGCATGCGGATCGGAAGAGCGGAGTCAGCCACGCCGGTCTCGACCGGAGAACCCGACGACGAGGGCAGCGATGCCGAGCACGGTGCCGGCGCCGAGGGCGATGGCCTCGGGCTTCGGGGACCCGTCCTCTTCGATGACGGTCGACTTCGCCTTGTTGACGGCGCGGGTGAGGAGGACCTTGGGGTGGAGGCGTCCCACCAGTTCGTCGATGTTCTCCGAGAGGCGCTCCTCGCGCAGGCGGATCGACTCCGACAGCTGCGCGGCTGTCGCATTGTCGACGGTCACATCTGAGGTGTAGACGTTGTCTGTCATCGGGTCGCATCCTCCGGATCGCACGTGCATGTCCGCCTGTGACCGGCAGTCACAGGCCCTGCCGCCAAGCTTAGCCGTTGAGTTCTCACAGTGTCAGTTCGACGCCCCCGGATTCCCCGCGAGCTGCGGCCCCGACCTCGAAGTTCGCCGCCCCCGCTGAGGCGGTGGGAGGGTCAGGCGGTTTCGTCGCGTCGACTGCGCCGGCCGACGAGGAAGAGGATGAAGCCGACGGCCCCCATGCCGAAGGCGGCGAGGACGAGGACCGGCCACGAGCTCACGATCGTCGAGACGAACGACTCGCCGAACGACGACGAGGCCTGGTTGTTGCCGCGCGGCGCCGGCTGATCGCCACCGGTGATGAGGTCGGTGTCATCATCGGGGGTGGGGGAGTCGGGGTTGCGCGGGACGGGATCCGAGTAGTCGGGGTGCGGGCCCTCGCCGGTCGCGCCCGGCAGCCAGTCGGCACCGGTGTCGCCCGGGATGACGTCGCGCCCGGGGCCGGACCCGTTGCCCGTCGAGGGAGCCTCCGTCGTGCGACCGTCCTCGGACTCGCCGTCCGCGGAGTCCGAGCCCTGGGTGCCGGAGCCGTCGGTGTCGGAGCCGGCTCGTGTCGACCCCCCGCTGTCGTCGCCGTTTCCCGTCGGGTTCGAGGCGCCTTCGGAGGAGGCGTCGGCATTCGCGCGGCTCGACGATCCGCCCGAGCCGTCGGCCTGCGATCCGGAGTTCGCCGAGGCGCCCGATCCGGAGCCCGACCCCGACGATCCGCCCTCGGAGTCGCTCGGGGCGTTGGCATCCGCCGAGGTGGACGAGCCTCCGCCGTCGGATCCGGACCCGCCGCTCGCCGAGCCGTTCGAGTCCGAATCCGCGGAGTCGCCGGAGTCCGTGTACGGGGTGCCGCGGACGACGATGGTGCCGTTGTCGACCTCGAACTTCCAGTTCGGGTTCGAGGTGAAGCCGCTGAAGGTGTAGCGCTCCGAGGAACCGGGCAGGGTGACGTAGCCGTCCGAGTTGAGGGAGAACTCCGTCGGGACCGCCGGTGCCCGCACGTCGATCGGGTTGCCGCTGTCGTCGGTCTCCCCGTCCGAGCCGGCATCGGCAGGGCTCTCGGTTCCGGAGGCATCGCTCGTCGAATCCGATCCGGAACCGGCGGTGGTATCGGAGGAATCGGTCTCCGCATCGGAGGTTCCCGACTCCGCGGACTGCTGGGCGGGAACACTTTCCGGCTTCGGGCCTGCGAACCGGGCACCGACCCAGCTGACGGGCATATTCGTCTTAGGATCGGAGTTCGTCGTCGGAAGCTTGAGGGTCTTGGCCTTCCCGTCCCAGGTCGCGATGAGAGGGACGGTCGCCGCCACGCAGGGCTCGTCGCCGGTGGCCTCTTCGGGGTTCTCGCAGGCTTCGTCGCCCTTGAACCCGTCGGCGTCGGAGCCGGCGTTGTCCGACCCCTCGGCGTTCGCGTCGCCGTCATCGGCGATGGGATCGCTGCCGGCGTCGGCCGTGCCGTCGCTCGAGGAGTCGGCGCTCGCCCCGGACTCCGCGCTCGCCTCGGACCCCGCGGTCGCACTCGAGTCGGCGGTCGCCTCGGCGGTGGGGGTCGGAGAGGGGGAGGGGGAGGCAGCGACGGGGGAGCCGACGGTCAGGGGCAGGGCCGCGAGGGCAAGCGCAGTGCCGAAAGCGGCCGCGGTGCGGCTGAACTCTCGTGTGGTGATCGGCACTGGGATCCTTCGGTCGGGGTTGCCGGTCATCGGCCCGTCAAGGGGACATGACGTCACGGCACGACGGCCACAATCATAGTGGCTCGGCGTGCGCTGTTAAAGCTCCGCTCATCCGTTCGCGGTCTGCGGGCGCTTCGGATAGGCCCGGATCGTCGAGTCGACGCCGTCGACGATCGCCTGGTTGCCGTTGTCGGTGACGGCGAGGAGGCGGGTGTCGCTGCGGTACGCGGTCTGGCCGGCGATGAGGCACGCCGCCTCGTTGTCGATCGTGCACGGAACGATCGTTCCCCGCGGTTCGGAGAGGTTGACGTCGGCGCGTGTCGTGTCGGCGAGCAGGAGACCGGTCTCGAGGTCGAAGAGGTAGGGTCCGATGTAGGCCCGCTGTCCGCCTTGGCCGCGGACCCACGACATCTCGCCGACGATGTCCGTCGTCGTCGTCACCGTCGAGAGGATCGAGCCGTCGTCGAGGGAGTGGACGACGAGCTGGATGCGGTGCCCGCTGTTCGTCGACGCCCCCTGCTCGCCCCATAGGGCGATGACTTTGCCGTGCCCGGCCGAGATCCATTTGATGATCCGGAGACCGTCGGCAGGGGCTTCGAGGTCGATGTCGCGTTTGTCGCCGGACTCGATGTTCGTCGCCACCACCGGCCCGTCGAAGTCGGCGCTGTAGAGCTCCCCGTTCTCCACCGCCATCGGCGTCGACCCGCTCTCCGGGGTGGGCACGTCGATGAGCCCGTCCTCGCCGAAGGTCGCGAGGCGGTTGCCGGACTTGACGAGCACGCTCGTGCCCGCCGAGGAGATCCGGGTGTTCGGGGGCAGGCTGTAGGACTTCGGGGTGGATTCGCCGTCGAAGAGCGCCTGTGCGGAGTCGCCGACCTGCCAGAGCAGGGCTGCTCGGCCCCCGATCCTCGTGTCGACGGCGAAGGTCGGCGCCTGATCGACCGTGCCCGAGTAGCGCACCGCACCGGTGGCTGAGTCGAGGACTTCGAGCTTGTCGCCGTCGACGACGAGCACGCCGCGATCCGACGCCGTCACCGAGGCGCTGCCGGGGATCTTCGCTTCCCACGTCGGTGTGTTCTCGAACGTCGGGACGATGTCGTCGGTCGTCTCCACGGTGAGATCGGAGGCGGCGTCGAGCTGCTGGTCCGAGTTGATCGTCTGTGGGGATTCGGGGGCGCTGGTGGGGACGATGTTGGGGATGACGAAGGCGCCGATCATGAGGATCGCGATGCCGATGAGGACGAGGCCGGGCACGGTGAGGCGTCCGAGTCGGCGCTGCTTCCTGCCCGCCGGACGCTTCCGCGCGGGCTTCTGCCTCGGCTTCTGCGTGGGCGGGGTCTGGGCTGCCGGTCCCGAGTACGGGGTGCCGAGTGGGTACTCCTCCCCGGCGGCCGCCTCGGTGGACTCCGGCGCACGCCCGGCGTCCGTGCCGGTCGTCGGTGCGGGGTCCGCGCCCATGGCCGCCGCCGGTGCCGCGTCCACCGCAGTCTCGGAGGAGGGGGAGGCTCCGCTCGCCGAGGTTGTGGTCGGGTCGGTCTCCTGAGCAGCCGGTTCGGTCGGGGTCGACTGAGCAGGCGTGGTCGACTGGGCAGCCGGGGTCGGCTGGTCGGGCTGTGAGGTCGGGGCAGGTGCGGAGGCACCGGGAGCCGCGGCCTCGGCCGTCGCGGCAGGTGCGGGCTCCTTCGGCGCAGTGCTCTGGGCGGGGACGATCCGGCCTGCGGCATCGATTTCGACGTCGACGCCCTGGTCGCCGTTGTCGATGGTCACCGACACCGGAGTCTCGGTGGCGCGGGCATAGTCGCCGAGGTAGGTCATCGCCTGGCCCGTGTCCGAGTAGCGACTCGTCGCCCCATCGAGGGACAGGTAGGTGTACCCGTCCTGGGAGACAGAGATCAGCGCACGTGGCATGTACCAGGGGTCCTTGGGAAGTCGACGGCAGGGCGGTGACAATCCTAGTGAATGAGGATGGGGCCTCCCACCGCTTTTCCGAAACCGTTATACATCTCTACGGAATCGTTGCACGTCAGGAGATCTGCGTCTCATTATGCACCTGACCGCCTGTGCGTTTGCCCCACCGCAGTGCGGGACGTTAATATGTATCTTGCTGTCTGCGCCGAGGTGCAGGCTGTGTGGTGGGTATAGCTCAGCTGGTAGAGCGCCGCGTTGTGGTCGCGGATGTCGCGGGTTCAAGTCCCGTTACTCACCCCGATCGAGAAGCCCCGCGATCCTTGAGAAATCAAGGATCGCGGGGCTTCTGCCGTGTCAGGCGCCCGCCCCACCAACCCTTTGTGGTCGAAGAACCGAGGGATTTTCGCTGAATCGGCTGATTTCCCTCGGTTCTTCGACCACAACTGGGCTGCGAGTGGTGTGGTTCCTGCCCACGCCATCGACTCAGGGCTCATGTCGCGGCGTTAAGGTGAGGGATGACCGAATTCCCGCGCCTGCTCCACACCGTCCTCGACGCCGAGGACCCCCGCGACCTGGCCGAGTTCTACCGGCAGTACCTCGGACTGCACTACCGCATCGGCGACGAACCGCCGACCGACGGCAATCCCGACGATGCCGACTGGCTCGTCCTCGTCGACGCGGCCGGCAACCGGACGCTCGCGATCCAGCAGGTCGACGAACTCACGCCCACCACGTGGCCCGACCCGGACGTGCCCATGCAGCTGCACCTCGACTTCACCGTCCCCGATGCCGAGGCGCTGGAGACCCACCGGGAGCGCGCCGAGGCGCTCGGAGCCCGCATCCTCCTCGACCGCACCGACGATCCCGACGAACCGCTCTACGTCTTCGCCGACCCCGCCGGACACCCCTTCTGCGTCTTCGTCGCCTGACCCGCGCCTGGGATATCGCCCACGGCTCACCCCTGGGCGATGAGGTTCTGGAGGACCTGGAAGGCGACGGCGACGACGAGGGCGTTGTAGAAGAACGCGGCGATGCTGTGGAGGAGGACGATCCGGCGTGCGGGCACCCCGCAGACCTCGACGTCCGAGGTCGCGAACGACGTGCCGATCGTGTACGAGAAGTAGAGGTAGTCGAGCGTCGAGGGTGTGGTCGTCGTCGGGAACCGCAGCTCCTGCTCGTCGTTGGCCGCCTCGGTGACCTCATAGATCTCCGCGAACGCGATGTGGAGCATGAGCCACGAGAGGATGATGCCCACGCTCGCCGCGAAGAGGAGCGCCGTCTTCTCGGAGCCGGCCTCTCCCGACCCCTGGTTGACCATCGCGGTGATCGCCGCCTGGACGCCGACGATCGCGGCCAGCAGCGGCGGGATCCACAGCCACTTCGCGACCACGCGGGCCTCCTCTCGGTCACCCGTCCCGGGCAGTCGGCCCCTCCACACGACGATGAGCCCGACGACGAGGTAGCCCAGCGTCACGCACTCCCAGGCGATGAGCGCCCACAGCGCGTTCGTGAACAGGTAGAGCAGGCACATGACGACGATGACCGCCTGCGCCGCCCCGCTCGCCCACGCTCCCGCCGAATACCGTCGGGGTGGGATGGTCCGTGACGTCGAGTTCTCAGCCATGGCCCGAATATACGGCACCACGGCTTCCCAGCCGGCGGACGCGGTGCGCGTTAGAGTGAGGTGTGTCCGCCTTCGCCATCCCCCTCACCGTCGTCGGCAGCATCAACGCCGACATCACCGCGACCACTCAGCGCCTGCCCGGCCCCGGAGAGACCGTCGGCGGCGGCACCCTCACGCGCAGCCCCGGCGGAAAGGGCGCGAACACGGCCGCCGCGGCCGCCCGCCTCGGCGCCCGCACCCGGATGATCGGGGCCGTCGGCACCGACCCGACGGGGACCGAGATGATCGCCGCCCTGCGGCAGGCCGGTGTGACCGTCGACTCCATCGCCGAGGTCGACGCCGAGACCGGAACGGCGCTCATCACCGTCGACGCCCACGGTGAGAACACGATCGCCGTCTGCGAAGGCGCGAACGCCCACGTGAGCATCGACGGCCACGACTTCGCCGACGACACCGTGCTCACCCAGTTCGAGATCCCGATGACCGTCGTGTCCGCGCTCGCCCGCACCGTGCGCGGGTTCTTCGTCGTCAACGCCGCCCCCGCCCTGGCTCTGCCCGCCGAGGTGATCGACCGTGCCGACCTCATCATCGTCAACGAATCCGAGTACGCCGCGCTCCCGCAGCTGCGCTCCGCCCGCTCGGTCGCCGTGACCTCCGGGGCTAAGGGCTCTGCCCTCTTCTCCCGCGGCGAGCAGATCGCCCACGCCCCCGCCCGCCGCGTCACCCCGGTGAGCACCGTCGGTGCCGGGGATGCGTTCTGTGCCGCCCTGACCATCGCCCTGCGCGCAGGGATCCCCGCCGAGGCGGCGCTGAGAACCGCGAACGCCGTCGGAGCGTACGCCGTCACCGACCCGAGTGCCAGACCGGCGTTTCCCACCCTCGACCACTTCCTCCGGGAGGCCGGCCCTGGCCACGACCCCCGGCCACTCGGACCCGGCGATGACAAGGACCGCAGATGACCGACGTCGCGACGTGCACCGAAACCGTGCCCATGCCGCTGCCCGCCCCGTCGCCCTTCGCCGGGCTGAGTGCCTTCCCGCTCACCCCGGTCCGAGACGGACGCCTCGACGAGGATGCGTTCACCGGGCTCATCGACCGCCTCGTCGCCGCCGGCGTCGACTCGATCGCCCCACTCGGCTCGACCGGGTGCGGACCCTACTTCAGTCCCGAGGACCGCGCCGAGGTGGCCCGCCTGACCGTCGACCGTGCCGACGGCATCCCGGTGACCATCGGCATCGGGGCGCTGAGCACGCGTGATGTCCTCACCAATGCCGAAGCCGCCGCAGCGGCCGGTGCCGCAGCGCTTCTCCTCGCCCCCGTGAGCTACCATCCGCTCACCGAGACCGAAGTCGTCGAGCTCTTCCGGGCGGTCACCTCGGCGAGTGGTCTGCCCGTCATCGTCTATGACAACCCCACCACCACCCGCTTCACCTTCACCACCGAGCTCTACGCCCGTCTGTCCGAGATCGAGGGCATCGCGGCGATCAAGATCCCCGGACTGCCGCTCAGCCCCGCCGACTGGCAGGAACGGGTGGCAGGAATTCGGCAGGCCACCGGCGGCCGGGTCGCCATCGGCGTCTCCGTCGACGCATACGGCGCGGAGGGACTCATCGCCGGCTGCGACGCATGGTTCTCAGCGGTCGGCGGGACGATCCCCGCCCCGATGCTCGCGATCACCCGCGCCATCCAGGCAGGCGAGGCCGAACGCGCCCGCGAACTCGCCGTCCACCTCCAACCGCTGTGGGATCTCTTCGCCGCCCACGGCGGCAGCCTCCGAGTCGGGGCCGCGATCGCCGAGCACCTCGGCCTCGTCACCAGCGACTGCCTCCCGGCACCGCTCAAGGGACTGAGCACCGAGGACAAGCGCAGGGTCGCCTCGGTCGTTGACGACCTCGGCCTGAACTGAGTCGCAGGCGACCGACCCCGGTCGCAGGCGATCGACCCCCGCCGCACCGAGCGGCGCGCCGCCGACGCCACGCGTTCACGCACGCGCCACCTCCGGTTCCGGGCACCGTCACCTCTCTCCATATATATGGAGTAGGCGGACACGAATCGTCCGCGCCGCCTCGACTCGGAGAACCGATGACGACAACGAAGACAGTCACCGCCGCCCTCACCGCCTTCCTCCTCACCACCGGCCTGAGCGCCGGGCCGACCGTCGCAGGCGGCACCCCGGCACAAGCGGGAGAGGTGCCGGAGCCGATCACCACCTCGGCGCCGGGCGCGCAGGTCGCGCTCGGCTACCTCGGCGCGTACGAGACCGGACAGTTCGACGAGTCCGCAGCCGAGATCACCGCCGTCCACGGCAACACCGTCTTCACCGTCAACGCGCAGGCCGCGAGCGTCGACATCATCGACGCCTCCGACCCGAAGAACCCGGCCAAGGTCGGCGAGATCACCGGTTCGGGCACCGCGAACTCGATCGCGATCCGCGAGGACGGCCTCGGCGTCATCGCGCTGGAGAACGAGGACAAGACGAAGCCCGGGTCACTGATGTTCTTCGACGCGAGGACCACCTCGGCGACGGTGCTCGGAACGGTGGGCGTCGGATCCCTGCCGGACATGGTGACGATCACCCCCGACGGTGCTCAGGCGCTGGTGGCGAACGAGGGCGAGCCGGCCAATGACTTCTCGACCGATCCGGAAGGGTCGGTGGGTATCGTCGACCTCCCCGCCGAGGTGGCCGCCCCCACCGAGGCGGATGTGCGGACCGCTGACTTCCGGGAGTTCGAGGAGGGCGGGTCGAAGACCCTGCCCGAGGGCGTGCGGGTCTTCGGCCCCAACCCCGAGGGCGACCTTCCGGTCTCCCGCAACCTCGAACCCGAGTACATCACCGTCGCAGGCGGCAAGGCGTACGCGACCCTGCAGGAGGCGAACGCGATCGCCGTCGTCGACATCGCCGCCGGGGAAGTCGAGCGGATCATGCCGCTCGGCTTCAAGGACTACGGTACGGCCGGCAACGGTCTTGACCCCTCCGACAGGGATCCGAAGGACGCCCCGATGGTGAACATCGCGACCTACCCCGGGCTCAAGGGCGCGTACATGCCCGACACCGTCTCGACGTTCTCCGCCGGCGGCACCGACTACCTCGTCACCGCGAACGAAGGCGACTCCCGTGAGTGGGGCGACTTCGTCGACGCGGCCAGGGTCGAGGACCTCGGCACGGACGGCCTGGCACCGGTGTGCACGACCTCACCGTTGGCCGACAGCCTCGGGGATGACGAACTGGGTCGCCTCAACGTCATCACCGACCTCGGACTGAGCGAGGACGGGAGCTGCTATGAGGAGCTCTACGCGTTCGGAGGCCGGTCGTTCTCGATCTGGACGACCGACGGCACGCTCGTCGCCGACTCCGGCGATGAGTTCGAGCAGATGACCGCGAAGGCGATCCCGCAGTTCTTCAACTCCAACCACACCGAATCCAACTTCGAGGGCCGCAGCGACGACAAAGGACCCGAGCCCGAGGCGCTGACGATCGGCCAGGTGGGGGAGACGACGTACGCGTTCGTCGGCTTCGAGCGCATCGGCGGCATCGCCGTCTACGACCTCAGCGACCCGCAGAGCCCGGAGTTCGCGACCTACTTCAACAACCGCGACTTCTCCGTCTCCGTCGAGGATGAGATCGACGGTGCCGCGGATCCGGCAGGCCTGCTCTCGAAGGCCGGCGATCTCGGCCCTGAGGGCATCACGTTCCTCAGCGCGGGGGAGTCCCCGACCGGGGAGGCCGCGCTCGTCATCGGCAACGAGGTCTCCGGCACGACGAGCCTCTACTCGGTCGCCGACCTCACCGCAGGCGGCGGCGATTCGGATGCCGGGGCCGAGGCTGACGGAGGTGTGGGGGCCGATGAGAATGCTGGCGCCGAGGTGGACGCCGGTTCGAGGGCAGACGCCGATGCCGGCGATGGCAGTGATGCGAGGGCGAGCGATGACGCGGACGCGGGCACTGGCGCGGATGCCGACACGGCCGATTCGCGCGGGTCCGGTGCGAACGATTCCGACGCGAAGGATTCCGGCACGACGGCCGGCGCCGCCTCAGCGAGCAGCGATGCCGGCGCGAAGGGCTCCGACACCTCGGCAGATGCGAAGGGCTCCGACGCGAAGGACTCTGACCCGAAGGGCGGCAGCACCGGCGGTGCCTCGGCAGGGTCCGAGGGATCCGCCGACGCCGACGATGAGAACGCCGGATCGCTGCCGCGCACCGGTGCCGACCTCGGTCAGTACCTTCTCATCGGCGGGGTCGCGGCCGGGCTCATCGCCCTCGGCGTCGTCGCCTTCCTCGTCACCCGGAGGCGCTGAGCCGGACGACCACCACGACCGCGGGGACCGTCCACGGTGACGGTCACGTCCGCGCAGGACAGGGACTCGTGCTGCGCGGAGCGTGGCTCACCGTCCACTCAGAGGACCGCCCCGGCCATGCGGGGGAACGCGCGGTGCACGGCCACGGCGATCAGGGCGGCCACGACGACCTTGAGCACGTCACCGGGGACGTAGGCGAGGTCCGCGACCACGGCGGCCTGCAGCGCGAGCCCGCCGTTGACCATCATGCCCACGATGCCCATCAGGTGGGAGAGCACCAGGCCCGCGAGCCCGGCCAGGAACAGCTTCAGGCCGAGGGCGCTGCGGCGGTCGGGGTCCACCGCGGAGGATCCCTCGCGGCGGGTCACGCGTTCCACGCGCACGAAGAAGTGGGAG
>ENA-OOKA01000269-OOKA01000269.1-human-skin-metagenome-genome-assembly--contig:-NODE-269-length-16177-cov-12.481826_pt1 | contig 16177 bp, 13 predicted proteins | sample MGYA00248825_ERZ500995 | MGnify/ENA primary metagenome ERZ500995 (study PRJEB25958, sample SAMN03398540) | human skin metagenome | study: EMG produced TPA metagenomics assembly of the Human Skin...
GCCGCTCGCGGCGACAGAGAAGAACATTACACACCCCCTGCGCCCCCCGCAAACCCGTGAGGCCCGCAGTGACGGGCCTCACCTGGGCCGAGTCCCGGTCTTCGTCGCGCAGCCGGCCGGTTCGCCCGCACCTGCACCGGGCCACGCGGCTGCGCGCTGCCCACTCGGCTTCTCCACCGCGATGGACGCCAGCCGGCCCTTGGTCGTCTATACGATGGATCCCGTGAAGGACCTGCTGCCCCTGGAGACGGACCGCCTCTTCTTCCGCCGCTTCAGCGAGTCGGATCTGGAGGCCATGCACGCCTATCAATCACGTGAGGACTACGCGCAGCACGCCTGGCGCGGACCTCGCTCGTGGGAGCACTCGGAGCGGGTCATCGCCGAGCATCGCGGGCCGAGGGCCTTCCTCCACGACGGGGACACCATCCGCTATGCCTTCAGCGCGCACGACGACCCGGAGGGGCTCTACGGGGAGATCGTGCTGACGCTCGTGGACGCCGAGTCGCGCCAGATCGAGATGGGCTGGGTGGTCAGCCCCGATCATGCAGGCAGAGGCTATGCAGGCGAGGCTGCGATCGCCGCGATCGACGCCTGCTTCGAGCGATTGGACGCCCACCGCGTGTTCGCGCGCCTGGATGCGCTGAACCACAGCTCCATCAAGGTCTGCGAGCGCATCGGCATGCGCAGGGAGGCGGAGCTGCGCGAATCGCACCTGCAGCTGGGCGAATGGCGCACGGAGCTCATCTACGCCGCACTGCGCTCCGACCGGATCAGCGCGGACTGACCTGCCGGTTCGCGCGGCCGTCGCGGAGGAACTCCACCTGCGGCCAACCTCCTGGCCCGACATGGGCCCGTCCCGTGGATCGGGCTGTTCTACGCCCTCGGGCGCAGCCGCTGTCGGACGTCGCCGCTCGGGTCCCCGGTCCGTCAACGCGCTGTGCGTCGGGATTCCATCTCCAGCAGCTCCTGCTTGCGCTCGATGCCGCCGGCATAGCCGGTCAGCACCCCTGTAGAGCTGAGCACCCGGTGGCACGGCACGATCACCGACCACGGATTCCGGCCCACCCCCTGTCCCACCGCCTGGGCCATCCCGGGATTGCCGAGCTGCTGCGCCAGCGCGCCGTAGGTGGTGGTGGTCCCGAACGGGATCTCCTGCAGCGCCTTCCACACCCGCGGGCGCAGGGGCTGCGGGCGGTCGTCGAGGGCCAGCGGCAGATCGAACCCGCGTCGCCGACCGGCGTACCAGTCTTCGAGCTGCTCCTGCGCCTCGCTCAGCAGGGCATGATCACCCTCCATGCCGAGGGTCTCGTCGTCCGGGAAGTGCTTCTGGTCCTCGAACCAGCATCCCGTGATCGCAGGCCGGCCGTCGTGCGGGCCGACAGCCACGACCATGCGCCCGAGCGGCGTCTCCACCCAGCGGTGCATGCGCGCCACGGGCTCCGGCAGCTCCATGCCGCGCGGAGGCGCAGGAGTCGGCTCGGGGATTCGTCGGGCGGCGCGCCCGGAGATGTCGAAGTCGCTCATGAGCACCATGGTGCGGCCATGTCCCCGCACGCGCAACGGCCGGGCCCTCCGCAGCGGAGGGCCCGGCCGTCGTCGTGGAATTCCGGCCGCCGTGCACGACGGGTGCCGGAGGATCCGGTCTCAGCTGAGGATCGGGATCTGCATGGGGTACTTGTACGCCAGGCCCTTGTTCGCCTGCATGGCGCCGAGGACGGCGAACACGATCGACAGGATGCCCAGGACGGGAAGCAGGAAGAGGGCCAGGCCGAGGGTGGGAATGGCCAGGATCCAGATCACGACGTTGAGCGCGAACACGATGACGTTGAAGTTGAAGGCGCCCGCGGAGGCATTGCGCACCAGCGGGTCGCGGTCCTTGAAGATGAACCAGATGATCAGCGGTGCTGCGAATCCGATCCAGCCGGCCGAGAACAGGAACAGCACCGGAGCTGCGATGTGGGAGATCAGCGCCCAGGTCCGGGCGTCCGAGGGGCTCAGCGGCTGGCCGCCCTGCTGGAAGGTGGCCTGCCCGTAGTTGCCCTGGGCCGTGTACTGCTGTCCGCCGCCCTGCGGCTGGTCGTAGGCGCCCTGGCCTCCGTAGCCCGGATGCTGGCGCTGCTGCCCGGCTCCGGGGCAGCTGTAGCCCGGCTGCCCGTAGCCCTGCTGCGCGCCGGGGTCCCCGGAGGGCTGGCTGCCCGGCTGGCTCTGGTTCGGGCCCCACGACGGCTGCCCGGACTGCTGGCGGTCGCCGCCCTGCCCGAACGAGGGGGCCTCGTGCTGCTGTCCGCCCGGGGCGTTGCGGCCGTCCGATCCGGAGGCCGGGTTCTGGGGATCCTGCGAGCTCATGAAGGCTCCTTCATATGGCGCTTGCATGGGGACCCGCGCGACGGCCGAGCCGAACGCGACGAGGCTGCTGCCCCCAGTGTAGGCAGAGCCCTGCGAGCGCCGTCAGGTGACGGCGATCGCAGGGCTCTGCCGGAGCCGGGGAGGCCGCCGCGTCAGCCGCAGTGCCGGATGAGCGCGCCGCCTGTCAGTCGCCGAGCCGGGCGAGCGCAGCGCCCGTCAGGCTCCGAAGGCACGCTCCAGGTCCTCGAGGTGGTCGTCGAGGTCCTCGATCCCGACGGAGAGCCGGACCAGATCCACCGGCACCGCCAGCGGCGTGCCGGCCACGGATCCGTGCGTCATCTCGGAGGGCCAGCAGATCAGCGATTCGACCCCGCCGAGGGAGACCGAGAGCTTGTACATCTTCGTGGACTCCGCGAAGCGCCGGGCCGCAGCCTCTCCGCCGTGCACGCGGAAGGAGACCATGCCACCGAAGCCGTCCATCTGCCGTGCGGCCAGCTCGTGGCCGGGGTGCTCGGGCAGTCCGGGGTAGAGCACCTGCGCCACCTCTGGGCGCCCGATGAGCCACTCGGCGATCCGGCCTGCGGTCTCCTGATGGCGCTGCATGCGCAGCGACAGGGTCTTCAGCCCGCGCGCGGCCAGGAAGCAGTCCTGGGGCCCGGCGACCGCCCCGCCGGCGAACTGCTGGAAGCCCACGAGCTCGGCCAGCGTTCCTCCGGGCGAGAAGCCGCCCACGGCCTCGACCTCCCAGGCCCGGTCCGAGACGACGACCGCCCCGCCCAGCACGTCCGAGTGCCCGCCGATGTACTTGGTGGTGGAGTGCACGACGACGTCGGCGCCGAACTCCAGCGGACGCTGAAGGTACGGCGAGGCGAAGGTGCTGTCCACGATCAGCAGCGCCCCGGCATCCTGGGCGATCTGGGCGATGCCCGTCAGATCGGCGATGCCCAGCAGCGGATTCGTGGGGGTCTCGACCCAGATCACCCGGGTGCCCGCCTCCACAGCCCCGCGGACCGCATCGAGCGAGGTGACGTCCACCGGCGTGTGCCGGATCTGCCAGGGAGCCAGGACCCTGGTGATGAGCCGGTTGGTGCCCCCGTAGCCGTCGGCGCCCAGGACCACATGGTCTCCGGGGCGCAGCACCGAGCGCAGCAGCGCATCCTCCGCCGCGATCCCGGAGGCGAACGCGAAGGCCCGCTGCCCGCCCTCGAGCGCGCACAGCTGCTCCTCGAAGGCATTGCGGGTGGGATTGGAGCCGCGGGAGTACTCGTGGCCGTCGCGCAGGACGTTGATGCCGTCCTGGACGAAGGTGGAGGTCTGGTAGACCGGCGGGATGACCGCACCGGTCAGCCGGTCCGGCTCCTGGCCGGCGTGGACGGCGCGCGTGGTGAACCCGCTCATGCCTGCACCTCCTGGCGCTGGTCGCGGCGCGCGCCGCTCGGCTCGTCCTCGGAGCGCACCGGGGCGCCGGCCGTCGACGATCCCGGGGCACCTTCTGCGGCCGGGATCTCAGCGCCGCGCGCGGCCTCGACGCGCAGCAGCTCATCGAGCGAGGACTGCAGATCGGCGATCAGGTCGTCGACCGCCTCCAGCCCGATCGACAGCCGCAGGGTCTGCCAGCTGATCCCGCCGGCCAGTCGCTGCTCCTCCGAGAGACGGCAGTGGGTCATGGCCGCGGGATGGTTGATCAGCGAGCGGACGTCGCCGATGTTGGCCACCAGCTTGAAAAGCCGCAGGGAGTCGACGAATCCGGCCACTGCGGCATCCGAGCACTCCAGCTCGAAGCCGAAGACCGACCCGACGCCCTGGGGGAAGTCGCGCTCGGCGATCTCCCGATCGGCGGAGCCCTCGATCAGGGGGTGGTGCACGCAGCGCACCGCCGGATGCGTGCTCAGGAACTCGGCGATGCGAGCGGCGCTGTCCGAGTGGCGGCGCATGCGCAGGTCCAGCGTCTCGAGGCCCTGGATGATCTGGGAGGCGTTGAACGGCGAGAGCGTCAGACCCAGGTCGTGCACGAACTTGGCCCGGCACAGATGCAGGAACGGCGAGCCGCCGCGCAGCTTCTCGCACAGGCTGATCCCGCCCCAGCGCGCTCGCGGCTCGGTGAACTGCGGCCAGCGAGCGGCCTCGGCCTCCCAGTCGAATCGACCGGAGTCGATCACGACGCCGGCCAGCGACGTCCCGTGCCCGCCGAAGAACTTGGTGGCCGAATGCACCACGATGTCCGCCCCGTGCTCGAAGGGCCGGTACAGGATCGGCGTGGCCAGGGTCGAGTCGACGATCACCGGGATCCCCCGCTCATGGGCGATGCGGGAGATCGCGTCCAGATCCGCCAGCGTGGCCAGCGGGTTGCCGATGGACTCGAGGAAGAAGCCCCGAGTGTCCTCCGTGATCGCCTCCGACCAGGCCGAGGGGTCAGCGGGATCGACGTAGGTGACGGTCGCGCCGAGATCGGCCAGCGTGTCACCGAGCAGGTCGACGGTGCCGCCGTAGATCTTCTCCGAGACCACCAGGTGCTTGCCGGGGCCCGTGCTGATCAGCGCGAGCAGGGCCGCGGCGACGGCGGACTGCCCCGAGCCCATGGCCACGGCCCCCACTCCGCCCTCGAGATCGGCGACCTTCTGCTCCAGGACGGCGACCGTGGGGTTGCCCGTGCGGGAGTAGGTGAAGCCCGGGGTGGTCTGGGCGAACATGGCGGCGGCAGCCGCGTGGTCCGGGAACTCGAAGGCCGAGGACTGGTAGATCGGCACCGGCAGCGTGGCCTGGACGGGGGCGGCAGGGGCGCCCGGATCGGATCCTGTCCGGCCGGCGTGGATCTGGCGTGTGGCCAGCGAGGTCGAGCTCTTGAGCTCGTCGCAGGGCGAGGACGTCATGAGAGGTGTCTTCCGTGACGGGGTGCTCTTGACCTGCACGTCCCGCCGGAGCTTGTTCGTGCGCTGCGTCAGGTGCAGGCCGCTTCGTCATCCGAACCACCCTTGAACATGGGGTTGGTGCACAGCCAAGTCGGAGCTTGGCAGCTGTGTCTCGTGAAGCCGGTCCGATACTAGCACCCCACCGATCGAGCCGTCAGGACCTCCGTGCGGGCGGGACCAGCAGCAGGACCGCCGCGACCATGGCCGCCGCGCCGCCGAGGGCCAGCGGGATGCCGAGCAGGAAGCGGACCTCCAGCACGGCTGCGGAGAAGACGAGGACGGCCGCTGCGAGGATGCGGACCCACGCCCGTCCGTCCGGCGATGAGGAGCGATCGGGACTCGAAGCTCGCAGCGGCGCGGATCCGTCGGCTCGGGGCGCGGTCGAGGGCCGCTCACCCGAGGGCGATCCTCCGGCTGCGGGCCCCTCCGGTTCGGGCTCGCGGGCGACGATCCGCCCCGCCACGGCCTCCAGGACGCCCAGCGGACGCACGACCAGCAGGACCATCGCCCAGCACAGCAGCCCGATCGGCAGGCGCCACAGCCACCACTGCGCTGAGCCGGGCACCGGATCCGGGCCGCCGAGCAGCCACCACACCGCCATCACGGCCACGATCACCGGCAGGTGCCACAGGTACAGGGTCGTGGCCCGCGAGCCGACGACCCAGGCGACGGCCTGCGCGGGACGCCATCGCATGAGCCGCTCGAGAGCCGGCGAGCACAGCTGCAGGACGCAGGCCTGAGCCGCGCCGAGGGCGATCATGCACAGCGTGGGCGGGTTCAGGGCCGACAGTCCGTCCGCACCCCACCAGGGCAGGCTCGTCAGGCAGAGCATCACCAGGACCGACAGGGCCGTGATCCCGAGCAGTCTTCCTGCCGAGGCACGAGCGAAGGATCCGTCGTGGCGGAAGAAGCCGATCTGATGGATCGCCAGCCAGACCGGGGCGAAGCCGAGCAGGCCCCACCACGGCTGCTCCGCGGCGATGCGCAGCACCTCGATCGCAGCGCTGAGCCCCACCAGCGCAGCCAGGGTGAGGACGGGCCGGCGATCGTGCAGCCCGTGCAGCAGCGGCACACCGACCAGGCACGCGGTGTAGGCGCCCACGAACCACAGGTGCATCCCGAGCCCCTGAAGCGCCATCGAGGCCCAGTCGGCGGGCATCCCCACGAGCGCCGCGAGGGCGCCGGCCAGCGCCAGGGCGACCCACACAGCGCTCGCAGGCACGACCAGGCGCAGCAGCCGGGCGCGCACCCAGGCCGGTCCGCGGACGCCCTCCGCCGACTGGCGCGACCACGAGATCGCCGAGGCGCACCCTCCCACCACGAAGAACAGCGGCATGACCTGCACGAGCCATGACACCGGGGCGTACCAGGAGGCCTCCGTGGGTGCCATGACGCTGCGCAGCGCGCCCGTGCTCGGATCCGTCGTGAGCGTGACCAGCAGGATGTGGAGCACGACCACGGCGATCAGGCAGGCGACCCGAGCAGCATCCAGCGCGAGATCGCGCTGCGCAGGGATGGTCTGCGCAGCGCGCCGGCCGCGGGAGGTGCTCAGCTTCGTCACGTCTCCGATCGTCACACGGCGGCGGCATCGCAGGGGGCGCGGCGGGTGCCCGGGAGCGCAGCAGCGCGATTGTGACGTCAGAGCGTCTTCTTCCGCAGGTCAGGGGCATCGGATCGCCCCGAGGCCTTCTGCAGGAAGGCCTCCGCTGTTACGGTTACCCAAGAGTCATTTAGATATGGCGGATCGGGCATGAATCCGCCTGGATCCGCGCTGTGGCAGGGCTGAGAGACAGCTCCGCTTCCCCCGGTGGGTCTGTACGCGGCACAGCGGATCGCCTAATCTGGACTCGGGTCGCACCACGATGACGTCGGAGACCCTTCCCCCCGCAATTCCGACGATCAGCGCAGGAGCAGCAGTGACTGTCACGAGCACCAGACTGGGCCGGCTGGGATCTCCCCAGCACCACAAGACGCCCCGCTCCCCCATGTGCCATGAGTGCACCACCGATCTCTACCTCAAGTTCCGGGTCTTCCTGCCCTCCACCCGCAAGCGCAGCCGCGTCCCGGGGCTGCGCCGGATCATGGGCCGCGTGCTGCGCTGCGCGGTCCGCTCCGGCGGACGCGTCGAGTACTTCTGCCAGAAGTGCGGCACGCAGCAGCGCCACCTCATCCCGGAGGGCTGGGAGCCCACCTCCAAGGGCCTGACCCCGTGCGACGTCCAGGACCTGGCCTCGGTGTTCATCGCCCCAGGCGAGTCCCTGCCCACGGAAGAGGTCCGCCAGCAGCTCCTGGGCCCGGAGCCCGCACCGGCCGCCCGAGCGGAGAAGACCCTGAGCCTCCGAGAGAGCCGGCTCCCGGCCTGATCCGGCCCGCGCCGGAGCCGTCGCTCTGCGCACCCGTCGGAGGCAGATGACACAATCAGGAGGTCCCCCTCCCGCGGGCAGCTCGGGCGCACCAGCCCTCGCATGCCGCTCGTTCACCGTCGGTTCATTCCGGGGTTGCAGGGTGGACGACGACCTTCTACAGCACCAGCCCGCTCGGCTCGGCGTCGTGATCCTTCCGATCCCCGCGCCGAGAGGCGCACGGAAACGGAGATGACGTGAAGATTGCGATCCTCGGCGGCGACGGATTCTGCGGCTGGCCTGCCGCCCTGCACCTCTCGGAGAGAGGTCACGACGTCATCACCGTGGACAACATGTCGCGCCGTCGGATCGACGACGAGCTCGGCGCGCAGTCGCTGACCCCGATCCGCCCGCTCGTCGAGCGCCTGCGCGCCTGGACCGAGGTCTCCGGCAAGGTCATCGAGCACCGCCACCTCGATGTCGCCGAGGACTACGAGGGCCTGCTGCAGCTGATCAGCGAGGACCAGCCGGACGCCGTCGTGCACTTCGCCGAGCAGCGCGCGGCGCCGTACTCCATGAAGAGCTCGCGCACCAAGCGCTACACCGTGGACAACAACGTGTCGGCCACGCACAACCTGCTCGCGGCGATCGTCGAGTCCGAGCGCGACGTCCACGTGGTCCACCTGGGCACCATGGGCGTCTACGGCTACGGCACCGCCGGGATGAAGATCCCCGAGGGCTACCTGGATGTAGAGATCCCGCACGAGGAGCAGGAGCCGATCCAGCAGCAGATCCTGTACCCGACCAACCCGGGCTCGATCTACCACATGACCAAGTCGCTGGATCAGCTGCTCTTCGCGTTCTACGCCAAGAACGACCAGCTGCGGATCACCGACCTGCACCAGGGCATCATCTGGGGCACCACGACCGCCGAGACCCAGCGCGACGAGCGGCTGATCAACCGCTTCGACTACGACGGCGACTACGGCACGGTGCTCAACCGCTTCCTCATGCAGGCGGCGGTGGGCTACCCGCTGACGGTCCACGGCACCGGCGGGCAGACCCGCGCGTTCATCCACGTCCAGGACATGGTGCGCTGCGTCGAGCTGGCCCTCGAGAACTCCCCGGCCCCCGGCGAGCGCGTCAAGATCCTCAACCAGATGACCGAGACGCACCGCGTCCGCGACCTGGCCGAGCTGATCGCCCGCATCTCCGGGGCCGCCGTGGAGATGGTGCCGAACCCGCGCCAGGAGTCGGCGGAGAACGAGCTGCACGTCACCAACGACACCTTCCTGGAGCTCGGCCTGCAGCCGACCACCCTGTCCGAGGGCCTGCTGCACGAGGTCGAGGAGACCGCCAAGCGCTACGCCCACCGCGCGGACCTCTCCAAGATCCCCGCGCGCTCGCTGTGGAACCGGCGCACCCGGGCCGGTGTCCCGGCCTCCGTGGCCCACGAGTCGCAGGGCAGCTGAGCAGCTTGCGCATCGCGCTGTTCACCGAGGTCTTCCTGCCGAAGATCGACGGCGTCGTCACCCGCATCATGCGGACCATGGAGCAGCTGGAGCAGCTCGGCCACGAGGTCGAGGTCTTCGCTCCGGGGCACCCGCCGACGCAGTACGCCGGGCACCGCGTGCACAGCGTCCGCTCGCTGTCGTTCAAGCCCTGGTACCCCGAGATCAGGGTGGGCCTGCCCACCGGGCGCATCGCGACCCGGATGGCCGAGTTCGAACCGGACATCGTCCACGCCGTGAACCCGGTGTGGCTCTCGGCCTACGGCGTGCTCTCGGCTCGCCGGCGCAACCTGCCGCTGCTGGCCTCGTTCCACACGGACGTCCCGCACTACACGGAGGCCCTGGGCCTGAACCTGCTGCGGCACCCGTCGGAGTCGTGGATCCGGTGGCTGCACAACCAGGCCGAGCTGAACCTGTGCACCTCCGGTCCCATGGTGGAACGGGCCCGGACGGTCGGCATCCAGGATGTCGACCTGTGGCCCAAGGGCGTCGACACCGTGGCCTACACGCCCGAGAACGCGGACCGCGCCATGCGCGAGCGGCTCAGCGACGGGCACCCCGAGGCCCCGCTGATCGTCTACGTGGGGCGCGTCTCCAAGGAGAAGAACCTCGACGAGCTGCTCGAGCCGATCCGCCGCCTGCCCCAGGCGCGCTTGGCGATCGTGGGCTCCGGACCGCACAAGGAGGCGCTGCAGGAGCAGTTCGCCGGGACGAACACCGTGTTCACCGGGTACATGTCCGGTCTCGAGCTCGCCCAGGCCTACGCCTCCGCGGACGTCTTCGCCTTCCCGTCGCGCTCCGAGACCCTCGGCCTGGTGGCCCTGGAGGCCTTCGCCTCCGGCGTCCCCGTGGTCGGCGCGCGTGCCGGCGGCATCCCCTTCGTGATCGACGAGGGAGTGACCGGGCACCTGGTGGAGCCCGGGGACGCCGACCAGCTCACCGAGGCGCTGCGGGGTCTGCTCGAGGACCCGCAGCGCCGTGCGCGGATGGCCCAGGCCGCCCGCGACGAGGCGCTCAAGCACTCCTGGAGGGCCTCGACGGAGGCCCTGGTGGACTTCTACACCGAGGCGATCGAGCGCCACTGGCGCGATCACGTGCCGGCCGGTCCCATGCTCAAGCTCGTGGGCGCCGCCGATCAGCGCGCTCTGCGGCTGCCCCCTGCCATCCGGAAGTACACCGACCTGCTGCCCTGAGCCGCCCGCTCAGTGCGGGCGCACGCGCGAGGCGATCCTGGCGATGACGGCCTGCTCCTGGGCCGCACTGAGCTCGATGCCCAGCACCCGTGCCCACGCTCGGACCTGCTCGCCGTGGTAGCTGTGCCCGTGGCCGCCGGGGATCTCTATCGAGCGCGGCATGTCGGTGGTGATCTGCCAGAACGTCACCCAGGGCAGCCAGCGCAGCGTCGTGATGACGTCGGGGGCGGGGCGACGGCGCAGCTCCTCGATCCAGTCGAACCGCCGCCAGATCAGCGCCGGGGACCACCACACCACGGGATCCGAGGCATGCTGCAGGTAGGCGATCCGCGGACGCCGCCACGGTCCGTACGGGGCTCCCGAGGGATCCAGATCGAGGTCCTGGGGCCGATTCGCGAAGCGCACGTGCGCCCCGCTGCGGTACACGGGCAGGATCTCGGTGCTGCCCTCGTCCCGATCCGCCACGATCCGCGACCACAGCCGAGTGGCCCGCGGCGTGCCGGACCACACGGCGCCATCGACCGACGACAGCATCTCGTGGATGCTGGCGAAGGCGCCGTGCCCGCCATAGGCCCCGAGCGACTCCCCCGCCGCGAACAGCCGGGGCCGCCGCTGCTGGGCAGGGAGGCTGTCGAGCTCCCGGCGCACGCGCTCGAAGAGGACGCGGCCGGCGCGTCGGGCACCCTGCCGATCCACCACGAAGGCGAGTCCCGACGGCGCGAATGAGTACTGCAGGGTGGCGCTCGCGCAGTCGCCGCCGGTCAGGTACTCGACGCTCGCCGGGGTCCAGTCCTGGATCCAGCCCGTCCCCGTGCCGGTGAGCAGCACGAGCACGCCGCGCTCGAACGCTCCGGTGCGGTGCAGCTCGGCCACCACGGCATCGGCGGCGTCCTCGAGGCTGTCATGGGCGATCTTGCCGGCGAAGACACGGATCGGCTCCCGGTGCTGCCCGGCAGCGGTCTGCGGGCTGAGCCGCAGGCGCTCGAGATCCGCCGCCCGAGGCCCGTCGGCCACGAAGGCCTGCCCGTGCGTGCCCAGGACGTCATAGGACTCGCTCGAGCCCGGCCCGCCCGAGCGCTCGGGCTCCGCGGGACGACGGCGGCCGTCGGCCCAGCGGCGATTGGCGATCGTTGCGCGGCGAACCATGCGCCGGGCGATCTGCGCGATCAGCAGGCGGTTGGTCAGCGCCACCGCGCCGAGGCCGGCGACCGAGGCCAGGCCCGGGCCCACGAGATCCCGGGAGATGAAGCGCACGCCGCCTGCGACCGTGGAGCGGATCCAGTGCATGACCCAGCCGAAGGCCACGCCCCCGAGCCACCACGACGTGCCCACGGCGTAGCCGATCACATGGGCTCGCGGGCCGCCGTCGCGGGTCTCGACGAGCTCGGAGGTCCGCCGCTGCGCCCCCGCCGAGCGAGCCAGAGCCGCCGCGGTGACCGCCGACGCCCCGCCGATCAGCGCCGCCGTCAGGGGGTGCAGCCGACCACGGCGTCGGGCGGGATCCGTGCGGCTGCGGAAGTCGGCGGCCGCACGCCGGATGCCCGGTGTGGGGCGCTCGCCCAGCCGCAGCCCGAGGTTGTGCAGGCCGACTCCCAGGGCGTAGCCGCCCAGCTGGTTCGTGGCCACCGAGGCAGCGGTCATCCACCAGGTCCGGGGCACGAGCGACGGGGACAGGGACACCCAGGACGCCCCGAGACCCAGCACCAGGCCGGCGCGGTTGAACCATGGCTGTCGGACGTCTCCCGGGCGGTGGATCGGAGGGCGGAACGAGTAGCGCACCCGGCCATCCTATGGATCCCGGCCCCTCTTGAGGGGCGGCGTAACCTCCGGCGCGACGGTCGCGGCAGCTGCCTGGATGCGATGGAGCGGATTCAGCGGGACATCACCCCACTGCCAGGCGGCACCCGTATCCTCGGTCGCGAGCACCGGATCCCGAACGTGCACAGCACGACTCCCCGAAAGGCCCCGCATGTCCCGCATGTCCCGCAGGCACCTGACACTGGCCCTCACGGTCCCGCTGCTCGTCGGGCTCCTGGCCGGGTGCGGCTCCGATGAGGAGTCCGGCGCGGCCTCCGGCGAGGCCCCCGCGCGCTCCGGCGAGCCGACAGAGCGCTCGGAGCAGCTGCGCACCGATCTGACCGGCACCTGCCTGGCCGACGGCACCGCAGAGGGCCGGCAGACCCCTGAGCTCGCCTGGCTGGACGCAGCCCCCGGTGCCTCGGACCGCGACGTCCTCCAGGCAGCCGTGGACGGCGCCGAGAAGGATCTGGACCTGACGGCGAGCATGGGCGTCCGGGTGTCCGGCGGCGAGAACACCACCGCGGGCGGGGAGCGCACGTATCCCTCGGCGAGCCTTTCGAAGGTCCCCGTGGCCCTCGCCTATCTGACGACTCTGCGTGAATCCGGCCAGGAGCCCACGGAACAGGACCTCGCCCTGATCGATACCGCCCTGGTCTACAGCGACAACGACGCCGCCTCCCAGCTCTACGGCGGGCTCGGCGCGACCCCGCTCGAGCAGCAGGCGGCGCTGCAGGAGATGGACGACCTCCTCGGCATGGACAACGGAGCCGAGACCGACTTGCCGGGGCTGAATCCCACCTCCGTCGACGACCAGCTCAGGCTGCTCGCCGCCCTGCAGGACCCGCCCGAGGGGCTGGACGCGGACGACGTCAGCACCGTCACCGAGCTCATGGCCGTGCCCGCCCCCGGGCGGCAGACGCCGGACGAGTCCAAGGACTTCGGCGTCGGCTCCCTCGCTCTGCCGCTGGAGGACCCGGCCGCCGACGACGTGCACGTGAAGAACGGCTGGATCGCCGACGACGACTCCGGGCTCTGGAGCGCGGGCACGGCCGGATACGCCACAGTGCAGGGCACCGATCTGGAGATGGTGGTCCTGCTCGAGGACGCCCCCAGCGCCGAGTGCGGCTTCAGCGCCCTGGACGCCATGGCCCACGCGGGCATGCAGACGGCCGGGAGCTGACAGCTCCCGGCCGCTCGCTGGGGACCTCCCCGGCCCCGCCCGGACTGGGCAGAGAAGGATCAGGCGGTCTCCGGCGTGGTGGCGTCGCGGACCTCGCCCACGAGCTCCTCGAGGACGTCCTCGAGCGCCACGATCGCCCGCTGGTTCTGGCCGCCGTCCCCGCTCGACTCCACGAGCGCCAGGTGCGCCTGCGTGGCCTGCATACGGCGCATGACGGCCTGCAGCTTGGCGTCCTCTGGCACCCGGCCCAGCGAGTGCACGATCGAGGCGTCGAAGACCTCATCGCGCGCCTGAGCGGGCACCGCCAGGATGTCCTTGGTGTGGATGTAGCCCTCCAGGCTGCCGTCGCTGCCCACCACGGGGAAGCGGGAGAAGCCCGTCTCCACGCACAGCTGCTCGATCTGCGCCGGAGTGGCGTCGACGGACACGGTGCGGATCTGATCGAAGGGGATCGCCACGTCCGAGGCGGTGAGCCGCTCGAACTCCAGCGCTCCGGTCAGCAGCCCGATCTCGTCGGGATCCAGCAGGCCCTCGCGGCCGGACTCCTCCACGAAGCCGGCCACCTCCACGGAGGTGAAGGTGGAGGAGACCTCGTCCTTGGGCACGGCGCGCAGCACATGGCGCACCACCAGGTTGGCGGTCTCGTTCATCAGCCAGATGAACGGACGCAGCACGATCACGAAGACCCGCAGCACGGGCCCCAGCAGCAGCGCCGCAGCCGCCGGCTGAGCGATCGAGATGTTCTTGGGGACCATCTCGCCGATCACCATGTGCAGGAAGGTCACGATGACCAGCGCGATCACCAGGGCGATCGGGTGGATCAGGAACTCGGGCACGCCGACGGCCTCGAACACCGGCTCGATCATGGCCGCGATCGCGGGCTCGCCGACGGAGCCGATGAGCAGCGAGCAGGCCGTGATGCCGAGCTGGGTCGCGGCCAGGGACGTGGAGACGTCCTCGATGCCCTTCAGCGCCATGCGGGCGCCGCGGGAGCCGTCGGCGGCGCGCGGCTCGAGCTGATCGCGGCGGGCCGAGACCATGGCGAACTCGGCGCCCACGAAGTAGGCGTTGCCGAGCAGCAGCAGGATCAGGATGAGAATCGCACCGAAGCCGTCCATCAGCGCTCACCCCCGTCCTTGAGCGCGGTGTCGAGGCCGGCGTCCTGGTTCTCGGCCATGCCGTCCTCCTCGACCGTCTCGTAGCGGACGGGCTCCTCATCGGGGTCATCGTCGTCCTCGGGCTCCTGGGCGAGCCGGACCACGACCACGCGCTCGACCCGGTACTGATCCATCTTGGCCACCTTGAGCGAGAGCCGCGCCGGGATGGGGAGGTCGTCCTCGTCCTTGTGCTCGCGATCGGTGCACTCGAGCTGGACCTGGTCCCCGACCTCGGGCATGCGATCAAGCATCTCGGCGATCAGTCCGCCGATGGTGTCGGTCTCCTCGCCCTCGGGGACCTCGAGCTTGACGATGTCGCCGAGCTCGTCCGGGCGCAGCAGGCCGGCGACGACGATCGAGCCGTCGCGGCGCCTGCGGTACTTGGCCAGGGTGGTGTCCTGCTCGTCGTCGATCTCGCCGACGATCTCCTCGATCAGGTCCTCGAGCGTCACGATCCCGGCGGTGCCGCCGTACTCGTCGACCACGATCGCCATCTGCAGGCCGGGCTGACGCAGCTCGCGCATCAGCGGATCCAGCGTCATGGAGTCGGACACGGCCTCCACGGGGTGGGCGATCTCCCGAGCGGCGATCGTGCGTCGCTGGTCGTAGGGCACCGCCAGCGCGTGCTTGAAGTGCACGACGCCCACGATGTCATCCACGGACTCGCCCATCACCGGGAATCGGGAGTGGCCTGTGGAGGCGGCGAGCTCGAGCAGCTCGGCCACGGTCTCATCCTCGACGAAGTTCACGCGCGGGCGCGGCGTCATCACATCCGCGGCCGTGCGGTGGCCGAACTCGATCGAGCGGGCCACGAGCTCCGCCGTGGCGGCATCGAGCGTGCCCTCCTCCCCGGAGCGGGAGACGACGGCGGCCAGCTCCTGGGAGCTGCGGGCGTTGGCGACCTCCTCGCGGGGGTCGAAGCCCAGCCAGCGCAGGATCTGGTTGGCCGAGGCGTTGAGCAGGCTCACCAGCCAGCCGAAGACGAACATGAAGACGTTCTGCGGGCGGACCACGAGGTCCGCGACCTTCGAGGGCTCGGCGATGGCCCAGTTCTTGGGCACCAGCTCGCCGAAGACCATCTGCACGAACGTGACGAGGATGAACGCGCCCGTGGTGCCGGCGAAGACGACGACGTGCTCGGGCAGGCCCGTGATTCCGAACAGCGAGCTCAGCAGCACACCCACCGACGGGGCCGTGAGGTAGCCGGCGATCAGGCTCGTGACCGTGATGCCGAGCTGCGCGCCGGAGAGGTTCGTGGACGTCCGGCTCAGAGCCCTGTCCAGTGCCTCGGCCTTGCGGTCGCCGGCCTGGATCCGGGCGCGGACCTCGTTGCGGTTGATCGTCAGGTAGGAGAACTCGACCGCGACGAACAGCGCGTTGCCGAGCACCAGCAGCAGGAGGACGACCAGCAGGACGAGAGCTGCGACGAGGGGGCTCACCTGCGCCTCACCGCCCAGAGGCCGTTCGAGGCTCGATCAGGGCGGGACAGGCAGCGGGGCGAGTGCCCGGCGGTGGAAGCGCTACTTCGATACTCCGCATCATCCGAGCTCATGGCCCGGTGGGTATCGGGGGCGCCCCAGGTGGTGTCAGAAGGCATGGGATTCAGTGTAAGGGGTCGTGTCACGGGTACGGGAGCATCTGTGCGCAGCGCCGCACGGGCGCCGTCGTCGGACAGCTGGGCGGGTGCGGGCGCTGCGCGGGAGCACAGACGCCCGTGGGCGGCGGACCCGGAAGGTCCG
>ENA-OOKA01000272-OOKA01000272.1-human-skin-metagenome-genome-assembly--contig:-NODE-272-length-16116-cov-6.595355_pt1 | contig 16116 bp, 14 predicted proteins | sample MGYA00248825_ERZ500995 | MGnify/ENA primary metagenome ERZ500995 (study PRJEB25958, sample SAMN03398540) | human skin metagenome | study: EMG produced TPA metagenomics assembly of the Human Skin...
GGCGGCCGATGACCGGCCGGCCGTGCAGCAGGTGCCGGGCCGCGTCGATCTCGCAGGTCTTCTGCTCGGGCGACCAGAGGGCGCCGCCCGGCGGGGGCGGGACGCGGCGTCGGCCGAAGCTGATCATCTCCGGGCACAGCACCGTCAGCCCGGCGCGGGCGAGCTTGTGGGCGAGGGCGTCGTGGTACTCGTCGGCCGGGTCGGTCGCGACGAGGTCGTCGATGCCGCGGCCGTGCCCGGCGATCAGGACGACGCCGGCGCCGGTGTCGACGGCCGGATCGGGCCGCAGAAGGAACGCCGGGATCGCGTCGGGATCGGCATCCGGCGCGGCTCCTGGCTCCCCGCACGGCGCGAGCAGCTCCACCTCGACCGGGGGGCCACCGGGCGGGGCGGGAGGAACGGGGGCGAGGCAGCCCTCGACGGCGGCGACGTCGAGGCCCAGCAGGGTGCGGAGGTGCTCGCGGCGCTCCTCCGCACCACCGGCCGACGCACCGGGCCTCTCCACTCTCGCGCTTTGCCGGGGCTCGTCGCCGCCGCGGTCAGGCGAGGTCAAGCCGCACCGTCGCGAAGGAGTGCGCCGGCAGGGTCACCTCGAGTCCTCGCTCGTGCTCGCGCACGTCCGTCAGCGGCGCCGGGGCGACCGCCTCCGGCCGCTCGGGCGTGTTGTGTGCGGCGGTCGACGCGCCGGTCAACACGGTCGCCTCATGGCCTACGACCTCGCGGCCGCGCAGGTCCAGGACGAGGGTGCGAGGCTCGTCGGCCGAGAGGTTCGACAGCGAGACGAGCGCCGTCCCCTCGTCGGCCCGCAGCGAGGCGGAGGCGGAGACCAGCGGCAGCGGTCGGCCGTCGACCTCCTGCACCTCCTCGGGCAGCAGCAGGTGGGTGTCGAGCGCGGCGGCGTCCTGGTGCCCGGCGTTCATCGCGAAGACGTGGTACGTCGGGGTGAGCACCAGCGCGCCGGAATCCGGATCGGTGAGGATCATCGCCTGCAGCACGTTCACGGTCTGGGCGATGTTCGCCATCAGCAGCCGGTCCGCGTGGCGGTGGAAGCCGTCGAAGTGGAGGCTCGCCACCAGCGCGTCTCGTACGGTGTTCTGCTGGTACAGGAAGCCGGGGTTCGTGCCGGGCTCGACGTTCCACCAGGTGCCCCATTCGTCGAAGACCAGGCCGACCTTCTTGTGCGGGTCGTGGCGGTCCATGACGGTGGCGTGACGGGCCACGAGCTCCTCGGCGCGGACGGCGCGGGAGAGGGTGCGGTACCACTCCTGGTCGCTGAACTCGGTGGCGCTGCCCTTGTCCTCCCAGGGCCCGGACATCGTGTAGTAGTGCAGCGAGATCGCCTGGAAGGGACCGGGGCGGCCGTCACGGCCCTCGAGGCCGTCGATCGCGCGCATCAGCGCCTCGGTCCAGGCGTAGTCGTCCACGTTCGCGCCGGCGGCGATGCGGGTGACCTGGTTGTCGCCGTGGTCGCGCACATAGGTGGCGTACTGGCGGGCCAGCGCGGCGTAGTCCTCGGCGCGCATGTTCCCGCCGCAGCCCCAGGCCTCGTTGCCGATGCCGAAGAACGGCACGCTCCACGGCTCGTCGCGGCCGTTCTCGCGCCGCAGCGCCGCCATCGGGGAGTCGTCGGCGCGGGTGAGGTACTCGATCCAGTCGCTCATCTCCCGCACCGTGCCGGAGCCGACGTTGCCGTTGACGTACGCCTCGGTGCCGAGCAGCTCGACGAGGTCCATGAACTCGTGGGTGCCGAAGGAGTTGTCCTCGACGATGTCGCCCCAGTGGGAGTTGACCATGCGGGGGCGGTCCTCGCGCGGGCCGATCCCGTCGCGCCAGTGGTAGTCGTCGGCGAAGCAGCCGCCGGGCCAGCGCAGGTTCGGGATCCGCAGGGCGCGCAGCGCCTCGACCACGTCGGTGCGGATGCCGCGCACGTTCGGGATCTCGGAGTCCTCGCCCACGTAGAAGCCGCCGTAGATGCAGCGTCCCAGGTGCTCGGCGAAGTGGCCGTAGAGGTGGCGGGAGATCGTGGCGCCGGGCAGGTCCAGGTCGATCACGACGCGGGCGGGCCCGTCGGTCGCTCCGGCGCGCGGGGCGGGCGGGCGACTGCCGGTCGAGGTCGGGCCGAGGGCGCCGACGAGGCCGGTGGTCAGGGTGCGGGCGGTCATCGAGGGCTCCTCGGGGTCGCGGGGTGGCGATGGGCATCGGCCCGGCCGGGGGCGCTCCACCCGGCCGGACCGTGTCAGGGGTCAGGCCGTGCGGGCCAGACGGATCATCGACCAGGAGATCGCGGGCAGCGCGCCGACGAGACGGCCGCCGTCGAGGGCGACCGAGTCGTTCGGTGCGGGCACTACGGTCTCGGGGGCGTCCTGGGTGTTCGCGGCGTAGGGGTCCTCGTGGTGGAGGGTGACGGCCTCGACCAGCTCGAGGTCGCCGAAGCCGGCGAGGTCCGCGTCCAGCGCCTGCTCGCCCTCGGGTCCGCGGTTGACGACGAACAGGGTCAGCGCGCCGGGCTCCTCGTCCCAGGTCGCCACCGCGTCGGCCGCGGAGCTCTCGCCGAAGCGGGTGTTCTCGAAGCTCGGCGCGGTCACGCGCACGTCGAGCACCTGCCCGGACGCGTGACGGGAGGTGAGCGCGAACGGGTGGAAGGTGGTCTGCTTCCAGGCCTCCCCGCCGGGCGCGGTCATGATCGGGGCGATGACGTTGACCAGCTGGGCCAGGGACGCGGAGGCGACGCGGTCGCTGTGGCGCAGCAGGGAGATCAGCAGGTTCCCGAAGACGACGGCGTCCATCGCGCTGTAGGTGTCCTCGAGCAGCACCGGTGCGACCGGCCAGTCATCGCCGCTGGGCGGGCGGGACTCGGCGCGGTGCTGGTACCAGATGTTCCACTCGTCGAAGCTGATCATGATGCGCTTGTCGCGCTTGAGCTTGGCGCGCACGTGATCGGCGGTCGCGACGACGGAGTCGATGAAGTGGTCCATGTCGTCGGCCGAGGCGAGGAAGGAGGCCTGGTCGCCGTCCTTCTCCGAGTAGTAGGCGTGGGCGGAGATCATGTCGACCAGGTCGTAGGACTCGGTGAGGACGGTGTTCTCCCAGGCCGCGAAGGTCTCCATCTGCGAGCTGGAGGAGCCGCAGGCGATCAGCTCGAGCTCCGGGTCCTCCTGGCGCATGAGGCGGGCGGCCTCGGTGGCGATCCGCGCGTACTCCTCGGCGGTCTTGTGCCCGGCCTGCCAGGGGCCGTCCATCTCGTTGCCGAGGCACCACATGCGGATGCCGTAGGGCTCGGCGTGGCCGTTCTCGGCGCGCTGGTCGGAGTACGCGATGCCGCGGGGGGCGTTCGCGTACTGGAGCACATCGAGCGCCTCCTCGATCCCGCGGGTGCCGAGGTTCACCGCGTACATCGGCTCGACCTCGGCCTTGCTCGCCCAGGTCATGAACTCGTCGAGCCCGACGGTGTTGGGCTCGGTGGAGTGCCAGGCGAGGTCGTGGCGGGCGGGGCGCTCCTCGACCGGGCCCACGCCGTCCTCCCAGCGGTAGCCGGAGACGAAGTTGCCGCCCGGATAGCGCACGGAGCTCACGCCGAGCTCGCGGGTCAGGGCGAGCACGTCGGTGCGGAAGCCGTCCTCGTCGGCCGAGGGGTGGTCCGGCTCGAAGATGCCGGTGTAGACGCAGCGGCCGAGGTGCTCGACGAAGGCGCCGAAGGTGCGGCGGCGCACGGGTGCGACCTGGAAGGACGGGTGCAGGGTGAGGGTGACGGGCGAAGACATCGGTGTCGGCATCCTTGAGGTGGGGCGGGCCGGCGGTGCGGCGCCGGAGCGGCGATCGACGGCCTAGCGAGGGAGCGGCGAGGTCGTGCGACCGGGCAGCTGCGCGCCGGTGCGACGACCGTTTCTACAACGTTGGAAACATGCTTCCACAGGCCCGCCTCCCCGTCAACGGCGTCCCGCCGACACACCCCGCGGCCTCGACCCGCCGGCCACCCCACCGCTCCCGGCTCCGCCCCCTTCGGCCATCCCACCCCAACTGCGGCCGTCGGCCCGGTGCGTTCGCTGGCGGAATACCAGGACCCTCGCGTCATACGGCCGAGGCTCCGCGTATACCGCCAGTGAACGCAGAGCCCTCCACAGTGACGTCCGCACCAACCGCACACCGCCCGCGCAGGACGGTGCGAGAATCGACCTCATGCCCTCGAGCCCCGCGACCCGCCGCCGACGTCCGCCGTCGCTGCGCGACGTCGCCGAGCTCGCGGGCGTCTCGATCAAGACCGTCTCCAACGTGGTCAACGACTACCCCCACGTGAAGGACTCCACCCGCGAGAAGGTGCGCGAGGCGATCCTGCAGGTGGGCTACCGCCCCCAGGTCGCGGCGCAGCAGCTGCGCACCGGGGCGAGCGGCATGATCACCCTCGCCGTCCCCTCGCTGGACTTCTCCTACTTCTCGAACCTCGCCCAGCAGTTCATCGAGGTGGCGCAGGAGCGCGGGCAGACGATCCTGCTGCACTCGACCTCCGGCGGGCGCGAGGCGGAGCGGACCGTGCTCGAGGGGTTCAAGCGCGTGCTCGGCGACGGGGTCATCTTCAACCCGCTGATGCTCGAGGAGGAGCTGTTCGCACGGATGGAGCGCACCAGCCAGCCCACCGTGTTCATCGGCGAGCACCTGCCCGAGACGCTCCCGCAAGGCAGCGACTACGTGCGCATCGACAACGTCGGCGCCGCGTACGAGGCGACTTCGCACCTGATCGCGCAGGGCCGTCGGCGCCTGGCGTTCATCGGCGCGATCGACACCGCCCAGGGCAAACAGCCCCACTCCTCCGGGACGATGCGGCGCGACGGCTTCCTCGCGGCGCTGGATGCGCACGGCCTCGGCGGCGATCCCGCCCGGATCCAGGTGGTGGACGACTGGCGGCGCGAGGACGGCTTCGCGGGCGCGCGCGAGCTGCTCGCTCGCCGTCCGGAGGTCGACGGGATCGTCTGCGGCAACGACGACCTCGCCACCGGCGCGCTCGCCATGCTGCGCCGCCTGGGCCGGCGCGTGCCCGAGGACGTCGCCGTGATCGGCTACGACGACACCCCCGACAGCCCCTTCACCATCCCGTCGCTGTCCACGATCGCGCCGGACAAGCTCACCCTCGCCGCGACCGCGCTGGACCTGCTCGCCGAGCGGATTCAGGGCTACGACGGCCCGCCCCGCACGATCGACACGCCGTACTCGCTGGTCGTGCGCGAGTCCACGATGCCGGTTGCGGTCGAGGCGTCGCCGGAGGCACCCACCCCGTCGGCGGCCGCCGGAGCCGCCCCGTCGGCCGCTCCCCCGGCTCCCGGCGCCGTCCTGCCCGAGCCCGAACCCACTGCCCGCCCCGAGAACGAGGAGCTCCCCCGGTGACGATCCCGACCCCCTACGAGGACCTGCTGCGCGAGGTCCTGGAGACCGGCCACGCCAAGGGCGACCGCACCGGCACCGGCACCCGCAGCCTCTTCGGCAAGCAGATCCGCTACGACCTCTCGCAGGGATTCCCGCTGGTCACGACCAAGCGCGTGCACACCCGCTCGATCATCGTGGAGCTGCTGTGGTTCCTGCGCGGGGACACGAACATCGGCTACCTCCACGAGCACGACGTGACGATCTGGGACGAGTGGGCCGACGAAAACGGCGACCTCGGCCCGGTCTACGGGGCGCAGTGGCGCTCCTGGCCCACCCCAGACGGCGGCGTGATCGACCAGATTACCGAGGTGGTCGAGCAGATCCGAACGAACCCCGACTCGCGGCGCCTGATCGTCTCGGCCTGGAACCCGGCGGACATCCCCGCCATGGCGCTCGCGCCCTGCCACGCACTGTTCCAGTTCGAGGTGCACGACGGGAAGCTCTCCTGCCAGCTGTATCAGCGCAGCGCCGACCTCTTCCTCGGCGTGCCCTTCAACATCGCCAGCTACGCGCTGCTGACCCACATGGTCGCCCAGCAGACGGACCTCGAGGTCGGCGACTTCGTGTGGACCGGCGGGGACTGCCACATCTACGACAACCACGTCGAGCAGGTGGAGCGGCAGCTCTCCCGTGAGCCGTTCCCCTACCCCGAGCTGCGGCTGAATCGTCGGCCGGACTCGATCCTCGAGTACGAGCCCGAGGACATCGAGATCGTCGGCTACCAGCACCACCCGGGCATCAAGGCACCGGTGGCGGTATGAGTGCGGCCGACGAGAACGCTCGGGCCGACGAGCTCGTGGCGCGCGAGGCGGGTGCGGGCGACCGGCCCGCCGCTCCGCGGATCGGCATGATCTGGGCACAGGCGCGCGGCGGAGTGATCGGCGCGGGCGGCGACATGCCCTGGCACCTGCCCGAGGACCTGAAGCACTTCAAGCGCACCACCTCCGGCTCCCCCGTCGTGATGGGCCGGCGCACCTGGGAATCCTTCCCGCCGCGCTTCCGCCCCCTGCCGGGGCGGACGAACATCGTCATCACCCGCGACACCCTCGAGCTGCCCGGCGCGGTGCGCGCCCGCTCGCTGCCGGAGGCACTCGAGCTCGCCGCGACCGAGGCGGGCGAGGACGGCACCACCTGGGTGATCGGAGGTGGTTCGATCTACGCCGACGCGATCGAGGTCGCCGAGCAGCTGGTCGTCACCGAGATCGACCTCGAGGTCGACGGGGACACCCTCGCCCCCGAGATCCCCGCGGAGTTCTCGGTCACTGCTGCCGAGCCCGCAGAAGGCTGGCACGAGGCCGCGAACGGGCTGCGCTACCGGATTCTCACCTACTCGCGCTGAGCCGCACAGGCCCGGTCAGCGCCGAGTCAGAGCCCGCGCCGCCGGCGTCTGCCCAGGGGGCCGAGCTACTCGCCGGACGCCGCGCCGACGAGCGATCCCGGCGCCGGCAGCTCCTCGACGACGGCGCCGTCCACCAGCATCTCGGCGCCGGCGATCTGCGCGTCGCGGGAGGTGGTGATCTCCCAGCCGCCGTCGAGCAGGGCACCGAGCAGACGGGGGAAGCGCGCGGCGAGACCGTCGGCCCCGTCGCCTGCGAGCGTGTCCCGCAGCGCGACCGCGCCGACCGCGGCCATGGTCATGCCCTGGCCGTACAGCGGGGTGAACATCGCGGCGGAGTCGCCGACGTGGACGAAGCCCGCGGGCCCGTCGGTCGTCTCCTCCCAGAGCTGGCGGTGGGCGCCCGCGGCCTTGGCGACGGACGGCTCCCCCACCGGCTCCGCGCCCTCGAGGGCGCTGTCCAGGGCGTCGGCGGTCTCCCGCTCGGGCAGCAGCGCGACCATGTCCAGCAGACCCTCGAGGTCCGCGGGCGGCTGGTGGCGGGCAGTGCCGGCGACGGAGAGGATGTGCTCCCCGTCCCCGCACGGCTCGAGATCGACCGTGAAGGGGTTGCGCCCGCTCGCCGGCAGCCCGAGCGACTCGGTGCCCTCGGGCAGTGCGCCCTCTCGAAGCCGCAGGCGCTGGGAGGTGTAGGCGACGTGGACGCGAGTGCCGAGGGTGCGCGGGCGGGTGCCGCCGAGGCCCTCGACCCAGGTGGCGGCGCGGCTGCTGCGCCCGGCGGCATCGACGACGAGGTCGCCGTGGAGCTCGCCGGCGTCGCCGCCGCGGAGCTGCACGCCGGTGACGGTGCGCTTGTCGTCGCTGGTCAGGAGCCCTCCGACGGCGCCCTGGACCGCCTGGACGCCGGGCAGGGCGAGGACGCGGCGGCGCACCACGCCCTCGAGGACGGGGCGGGTGAGCCACAGGGTGCCGGGCTCGTCGATGTCCGGGGCGTCGTGCTCGTCGGTCCCGAGCGGACCGTCGGACGCGGCGGGGTCACCTTCGTTCGGGGTCGCCTCGTCGAGCACGGGGTCCGCCTCGCGGGCGGCGCGCGAGGCGGCGCCGGCGGCGAGGAGATCCTCGCGCAGGCCCGGCAGGAGCTCCTCCATCCGCGCCTCGCCGAGGGCGAGCAGGCGGTGGACGGTCCCGCCCTGGGGGACGCCGCGGCGCGGGGCGAAGGCCTCGGGGCCGTCGACGGGCAGCGGGTCGCGGTCGACGATGGTGACGCGGCCGCTGTGCGGGGCGAGGGCCGCGCTGGCGAGCAGTCCGGCCATGCTCCCGCCCATCACGATCGAGTGCTCGAGAGTCGTCATGGGCTGCCTCCTGCGGGACGGGGCCGCCGCGTGCCGGCGACCGTCCCTCCATCCCAGGCCAGTGGCGGGAGGTAAGGCAAACCTCTGTGATCTTTGCGGCGTTGTCAGGGTCGGTGTCAGCTCCCCTGGTCCGCGGGCTCCTCCCCGGGATTGACGACGGGACGCCTCGGCAGGACCCGCAGCGAGGGCGGATCCTCCCCCACCGCGAGCGCACGCAGATGCATGTACCTGCCGCTGGCCGCGTCGTCCCAGGCGTGGAACGCGATGAGCGGGCGACCGTCGGGGCCCCGGGTACAGGAGTTGTGGCCGGGACCGATGAACTCCTCATCCGTGCGCAGGAGCACGTCCTCTCCCGCCTCCGGCACCGTCCACGGCCCCTCGGGCGTGCGGGACCAGGCCCATGCGGTGCGATAGCCCGGCCCCTGCCAGGAGCCTCCGGAGAAGGTCATCAGCAGCAGCTCCCCGGCGAGCAGGACGTGCGGTCCCTCGAGCGTATGCCAGTCCAGGACCTGCCCGTACATCTCACGGTCGGGGGCGAAGACCTGCCAGTCCGCGTACGGTGCGAGCACCTCGTGGATCGGGCCGAGCACGGTGGGGGTGAGCAGCTCGCCGCCGGCGAGGTGGGTGCCGGGACGCTCGTGGTCCAGCACGTCGCGGGCGAAGAACAGCCACCAGCGTCCGTCGGCCAGGAGGCACGGCGAGGCGTCGATCGCGAACGGCTCCTCGGGGGTGAGCACCGTGCCCTGATCCTGGAACGGGCCCTCGGGCGCGTCGGCCCGGGCGACCCGCACCCGGTGGCCGCGGTCTCCGTGGCCGACGGAGTAGTACATCCACCAGGCACCATCGCGCTGGCACACCTCGGGCGCCCAGTACGACTCCCCCGCCTCGGGGCCGAGCGCTTCCAGGACGTTCCCGATCCCGCGCCAGGAGACAAGGTCCTCCGAGAACGCGGCGGGCACGGCCCTCCCGTCCCGGACGGGCCCCGTGCCGTAGGCGATCCAGCCTCCCGGGACGTGGACCACGTCCGGATCGGCCAGCGGCACCTCCCAGGCGGGGGCGGCGCGGCTCATCCCTTCAGGCCCGTCGCCGCGATGCCCGCCACCAGATAGCGCTGGAGCACGAAGAACACCAGCAGCACCGGGATGAGGCTCATCGTCGCCGCCATGAACAGGCCCCCGTAGTCGAAGGTCTGCGCGGTGAGGAAGGAGGACAGGTAGATCTGCACCGTCATCGCGTTCTGCCCGTCGCCGGCGACCACCAGTGGCCACAGGAACGCGTTCCAGGAGCCGATGAGCCCCAGCACCGTCAGCGCGGAGGCGAACGGCAGGGTGTTGGGGAAGACCACCCGGAAGAACGTGCGGAAGAATCCTGCGCCGTCGATGTAGGCGGCCTCCTCGATCTCCCGGGGGAAGTTCACGTAGAACTGCCGGAACAGGAACACGTTGAACGCGCTGAACAGGCCCGGCACGATGAGGCCCTGCAGCGTCCCGATCCATCCCAGCGACGCGACGATGATGAAGTTCGGGACGAACGCCGTGGTCGCCGGGACCAGCAGCACCACGATGACCAGGGTGAACATCGGCTTCGCGGCCCGGTTCGGGATGCGCACCAGCGCATAGCCCGCGAGCGAGGCGATGAGGATCGACAGCGAGGTGGAGACCACCGCCATGATCGCCGAGTTCATGAGCGCGTCGCGATAGCGCGGGTCCGCGAACAGCTCGGGGATCCGCTGCCACTGCGGGTCGCTCGGCCAGAACACGAAGTCCTGCGAATAGATCTCGTCGTTCGTGGACAGGGCCGTCTTCACCATCGCGTAGAACGGGATCAGGAAGATCAGCGCGAGCACGGAGGCCACCGCATAGCGCAGCACGCGCCCGGCGCTGCTGCGCCGCTGGCCGACGATGTGGAGCTGGGCGGTCATCGCGACCCCTCCTGCGGGTCCGAGGGGCTGGGATCGTCGGCCGATGCGGTGCCCGGCGGGCCGGCCGCGGTCGGTGCAGTGGCCGACGGCCCGTCGGCTGCGGGCGCGGTGGTCGCCGCGCCCGCGGCGCCGACTACAGCGGGCTCCTGCGGAGCACCGGCCGACCGACGGAAGAGCCGGAGCAGGAAGCCGAAGCGTCCGCCGCGGCGGTCGTCGTCGGACCCGAAGCCCACCAGCCACGTCTGCAGCAGCCCGGCGATCACCATGATCGCGGTGAGCACCAGGGCGCCGGCCGAGCCGCGGCCGAAGTCCTGCTGCGGCCCGAGCGCGATGTTGTACAGGTACACCAGCGGGGGCCGCGTCTCGGGGTTGTTGCCGGTGAGGTTGTAGAACTCGTCGAAGGCCTGGAAGGCCGCGATGAGCAGGAGCAGCAGCACCGCCGCGGAGGTGGTGCGCAGCTGCGGCAGGGTGATCAGGCGGAACATGCGGAACCCGCCGGGGCTGAGTCCGTCCACCGCCGCCGCCTCGTAGAGCTGTGTGGGGATCGCCTGCAGGCCTGCGAGGAACAGCAGCATGTAGAAGCCGACCTGGAGCCAGAGCCGCACGCTGACCAGCACGATCCACCAGTACGGGGAGGCGGAGAGCCAGGCGGAGACCGAGTCCATCCCGAGGGCGCCGAGGATCTGGTTCACCACACCGGACTCGAGCCCGTTGAACAGCGATAGCCGCCACACCACGCAGGCGACGACGTAGCTGCACGCGGTGGGCAGGAAGAACACCGAGCGGAAGAACATCTGGAAGCGCGGCAGGCCGTTGACCAGCACCGCAAGGCCCAGCGAGGACGCCATCGTCACCGGCACGATGAACAGCGCGAAGACGATGAAGGTGCGCAGGGACTGCAGGAATGCCGTGTCGACGAGGAAGCCGCGGAAATTGTCCAGGCCGATGAACTTCGTGGGCAGCACGGTGCCGCGCGCCTCGAACAGGCTCAGGGTCCCACCCCAGATCAGCGGCAGGATTGTGAAGACAAGCAGGCCCACCAGGAACGGGGTGAAGAACAGCCAGAACGCGAGGCCGCTGCCCTTGATCCTGGTGGGACCGGTGCGGGCCGCTCGCGCTGGGGTAGCGGCCCGTACCTCGGTCGAGGCGCTCACGACCCGATCGCCCGGTTGCTGGCCTCCTCGGCCTTCGCCAGCTCCTCGGCGGGGTCGGCGCCGTTCTTGAGGATGTTGCTGACCGCGTCCGAGTGCGGGGTGCTGATGTCACCGGTCCACTCGGGCGGGCCGGTCACGCCCATGTCCTTGGCCATGGTCGCGATCTCGAGGCCGTTGCCCTCCTTAAGCGCCTCGGCCTGCTCGGCCACGGCGGTGATCGGCGGGATGTGGAAGCCGTAGCTGAGCGCCCAGTCGGTCTGGTGCTCGGTCTGGTCGATCCACAGCCACTTCGCGAACTCCTTGGCCGCGTCGATCTTCTCGCTGTTGCCGGCGACCTGCTCGTTCCACGAGCCCATGAACGCCACCTGGCCCCCGTCCGCGCCGACGGCGGGATGGGGGAAGACGCCGATGTCGTCCAGCTGCTCCTCGAGGGCCGGCAGCGCCCAGCAGCCGCCCCAGGTGATCGCGGAGAGGCCGGCGGCGAAAGCCGCGGGATCGGCCCAGTCCGAGGGTGCTCCGGTCAGCAACACCCCATCCTCGATCATTTTCTGGACAGCGCCGAGGCCCTCGGCGTAGCCGGGCGTGTTGTAGGCGACGGCATCCTTCGCCTCGTTCATCGGGGAGCCGCCAGCCGCCCACACCATCGCCCAGGAGTTCGCGTCGAAGTTGTTGCCAAGGAACAGGCCCTTCTGGTCGGGCGTCGTGAGCTCGGTGGCGGCAGCGACGAGGTCGTCCCAGGTCTCCGGCGGCTGGATCCCGGCCTTCTCGAACAGGCTCTTGCGGTAGTAGAAGTGCTGGGGATCCAGGATCATCGGGATGCCCCAGATCTTGCCGTCGATCGTGACGGGTCCGAGGGACGCCTCGTTGAACTGGTCCTTGACCGGCTCCATGACGTCGGTGAGGTCGACGTAACGGCCCTGCTCGGCCTGGTCCACGGCGATGCCGTTGTTCTCGAACACGTCGACGCCGCCCCCGGAGAGCAGGGCGGTGGAGAGCCGGGAGGCGTAGTCGCCGGTGACCCAGTTGACGTTCACGGTCGCCTTGTCATAGCCCTCGGCGTACTTCTTGACGGCCTCCTGCGTGCCGTCCTCTCCGTACTGGTGGTACCACTGCGAGAGCGTCTCGCCGCCACCGCCTCCCCCGGTGTCGGTGAGGCCGCCGGTGTTCCCGCCGCACGCGGCGAGCGTGCCGCCGGCGAGGGCGATGCCGCCGAGGCCGAGGGCGCTGCGCCGGGAGAGCCGGCCGGATCGGGGGGAGCCGAGAAGAGCAGCATTGAGGGTCATAGCCATCTCCTGTGATGTGCCAGGTCGTCGCCGGGGCGACGCAGCACCGCGCCGTCGCGGTGCTGCCCCGAGTTTAACGTTGCAAAGCGTAACCTCCGTCACATCTCTGCAACGGTTCGGGGAGGCGCGGACGGCCTCGCCCCCTCCCGGTTCCTGCGGCGCTCGACCCGGTGCGCGGCGGCCTCAGGTGCCCGCGATGCCGGTGGTGGCGATGCCCTTGATGATCTGGCGCTGGAAGAACATGAACACCACGATCAGCGGCAGCGCGGCGAGCATCGCCTGGGCCATGTTCTGCGCGTACTGGATGCCGTAGGCGCTGATCACGGTCTGCAGGCCCGTCGGCAGCGTCATCAGGTTCGAGTCGTTGACGACGATGAAGGGCCACAGGAAGTTGTTCCACGCGCCGATGAACACGAAGATCGCGACCGCGCCGAGGATCGGGCGGGACAGCGGCAGCACGATCGACCAGAAGATCCGCAGGCGGCTCGCGCCGTCCATCAGCGCGGCCTCCTCGAGCTCGAAGGGGATCTGGTCGAAGAACTTCTTGAGGATGAACACCATCGGGGCGGCGACCACCTGCGGCAGGATGATGCCCCAGTAGGTGTCCACCAGGTTCAGCGAGAGCATCAGCTGGAACAGCGGCACGATGAGGATCTGGCCGGGGATCATGATCGAGGCGACGATCAGCATGACCACCATCTGCCGCCCGGCGAAGCGCAGTCGGGAGAGGGCGTAGCCGGCCAGGGACGAGATCGCGACGGTGATCAGGGTGACCGCCGCGGAGGTGATCAGGCTGTTCCACGCCCAGCGGGGCACGAGACCCTCGCGCAGCACGTTCAGATAGGCCTCGAGGGTGAAGCCGTTCTCCGGCACGATCGTCACCGGCATCGCCGCGGCCTCCGCCTCCGTCTTGAAGGAGGTCAGCGCCGCCCACAGCACCGGCGTCAGCCAGGCGAGGGCGAACACGGCGAGGATCACGAAGGCGAGGATCCTCGCGGGGGTCGGGCCGCGGCGGCGTCGGCCTGCGACGGTCACCGGCTGGGCCTTCGCGGCCGCCTTGGCGCGCACGGGCACGGCGGGGGCGGCGGCGGGGTTCGCGGCGCTCATGAGCGGGACTCCTTCGACGTGGACGGGACCGGGGCGGGGGCCGGGAGCGCGGCCTGTGCCGGGCGGGCGGTCGGGGTCGGGGTCATGCCTTCACGCTCCGTCGGGAGGAGATCACCATGTAGGCGATCGAGATGATGATGATCAGGAAGAAGAAGATGTACGAGATCGCCGAGGCGTAGCCCAGGCGGTACCCGGTGAAGCCGACCTCGTAGATGTACAGCAGCACCGGGCGGGTGGAGCCGCCGGGACCGCCGCCGGTCATCTGGTAGATCTGGTCGAAGACCTTCAGCGAGGCGAGCATCTGCAGCACCAGCACCAGCACCGTCGTCGGCGCGAGCTGCGGCAGGGTGATCGAGCGGAACTTCTGCCAGGCGCCGGCGCCGTCGAGGGAGGCGGCCTCGTAGAGCTGGTCGGGGATGTTCTGCAGCGCGGCGAGGTAGAGCAGGAAGTTGAAGCCGATGGTCCACCACACGGTGGTGATGACCACGGAGATCATCGCGGTGTTCGGGTCCTGCAGCCAGGCGGGCCCCGCGATCCCGAACCATCCCAGGATCGTGTTCACGAGCCCCAGCTGCGGGTTGTACATCCAGTTCCAGAACTGGGAGACGACGGTGGAGGCGAGCAGGAAGGGCATGAAGAAGCTCAGCCGCCAGAACCACTGCCCCGGCAGGCCGATGTTCACCAGCACCGCCAGCAGCATCGCCACCAGCACCAGCGGGATCGTGGAGAGCACGGTGAACCACACCGTGTTGCCCAGCGACGTCCACACCTGCGGGTCGCCGAGCGCCTCCTTCCAGTTCGCGAGCCCCACGAACTGGGTGTTCGTGCCGGCGAGCGAGGTGCCGGTGAAGCTCATCCACAGCCCGTAGACCGTCGGCCAGATGAGGAACAGGCCGAAGGCGAGCAGGAACGGGGCGAGGTAGAGCCAGCCGCGGAGGTTCTCGCTGCGGCGTCGGCGCCGACGGGCGGGACTCAGCGCCGGGGTGAGCGCGGGAGAGGGGGCGGCGGTCTTCCCCGGCGGGGTGACGAGGCCGTCTGCGGTGGTCATCGAACGTCTCCTTCGACGGGCGGACGGGGCAGGGACGGGCGGGGCCGACGGATCGGGTCGCGGAGCGCGCGGACGCCGGCGGGGGCTGGGGGTGGGCTGGCGGGCGCGGGCACAGAGGCTGCCGCGCGCGCTGTGGTGGCTTCGGGCATGAGGGGCACCGCGCTCACATCGGGCTGGGCTTCTGCAGCAGCGCGTTGATCCGCGCGACGAAGGCGTTCCAGCCGTCGAGCGGGTCGGTGCGCCTCGCCCACACGTTCTGCATGTCGTTGCCGAAGTAGGTGTGGAAGTCGCTGCCGGAGCCGGTGAACCAGGCCGGCGGGTCGTAGACCAGGTGGTCCACGGCGTCGGCGTAGTGCGACTGCGGGACCAGCTCGCCGTAGGCCGGGTCCTGGACCACCGGGGAGTAGGCGGGTATGTGACCGGCCGCCGCCCAGTCGATCGAGTTCTTCAGCAGGTGCGCGACCACGGCGTGGACTGTGCGTCGGCGCTCCTCGTCGGGGCTCATCTGGTGGGGCAGGACGAAGGAGTGCGAATCGGCGTAGGCGACCGGCTCGCCGAAGACGCCGGGGATCATCGTCATGTCGAAGGGCAGCCCCTCGTTCTTGTAGCTGCCGGTCTCCCACACACCGCCGTAGAAGGCTCCGGAACCGCCGGTGGCGAACTCGGAGATGGCGGTGCCGCCGTCGTGGCCGCCGTTGCCGACCTCCCCGTCGATGAGGGAGAGGATCCACTCGATCGCCTGGACGACGAGCTCCTCCTGGTACTGCATCGTCCCACCCTCGGGCAGCTCGATCGTGCCGCCGAGCTGGGAGTAGTAGGTGGAGAACATGCGCCACTGGTTCGAGCCGTCGCCGAGATAGCCCCAGCTGAGGCCGAAGCCGCTGGGCGCCTTCCCGCCGAGCTCGAGGGCGAGGGCGCGGAAGTCCTCGGGGTTGTCGGTGGGCAGCAGCAGCCCGTCGCTGCCGAGCACCCCGGCGGCCTCGGCGATCTCGGTGTTGTAGTAGAGGACGAAGGGGTGGGAGTCCAGCGCGATCGCGGTGAGCTTGTCGTCGACGACCATCTTGTCCCAGATCAGCTCCGGGAAGTCCTCCTGGCGGATCCCGAACTCTCCCAGCAGGTCGAGGTCCCATTCGTCCAGGAGCCCGCCGGGCGCATAGCCGGGGACGCGCGCGGCATGCATGACCGCGAGGTCCGGGGCCCGGCCGCCGGCCGAGGCCATGGCGAGCTTCGTGTAGTACGGCGCGCCCCAGGCCAGGACGGTCTGGGTGACCTTCGCGGCGCCGTCGGTGGCCATGTAGCCGTCGAGCAGCTCGCCCATCGTCACCCCGTCGGGGCCGGAGAGCAGGTGCCAGAAGGCGATGTCGTCGCTGGGTCGGGCCGACGCGCCGGCGCAGCCGGCGAGCGCGCTTCGGAATTTCTGGAGGACTACACCGACCATTGAAGGCGGTGTAGTGCGGGGCCTGATCAGGCCTTGAGCTTGCGCATCTCTTCGGCCAGCAC
>ENA-OOKA01000273-OOKA01000273.1-human-skin-metagenome-genome-assembly--contig:-NODE-273-length-16077-cov-7.350955_pt1 | contig 16077 bp, 14 predicted proteins | sample MGYA00248825_ERZ500995 | MGnify/ENA primary metagenome ERZ500995 (study PRJEB25958, sample SAMN03398540) | human skin metagenome | study: EMG produced TPA metagenomics assembly of the Human Skin...
CGGACCCGAACCCGGCGGTGTCAGCGAGCGCTGCGGCGAGGGCCGGCGGCACGAGCGTGGTCTTGCCGGTGCCCGGGGGCGCCTCGATCACCGCGCGCACCGGACCGGTCCGGGCGAGCGCGGCGAGCCCGGGCAGCACAGCGGCGGCCGGCAGTCCGGCGGACAGCGAATCGAGGTCGAAGAGCGGCACGGGACCAGTCTCCCACCCGGCGCGGACACGGCTGACCCGGCCCGCGTCCGTCCCCCTGCGTAGACTGGTCCCCATGCGCATCGCACGTTTCATCCATGAGGACGCACCCGCCTACGGCGTCGTCGAGGGCGACCTGCCCGGGGTCGCCGACGACGGGACGCTCGACACCTCGGGCCTGCAGATCGCGGTCCTCGACTCCGACCCGTTCTTCAGCCCCGCCCAGTCGACCGGCACCCGGCTCGCCTACGACGACGTCCGGCTGCTCGCCCCGATCATCCCGCGCTCCAAGGTCATCGGCGTCGGCCGCAACTTCGCCGACCACGCCAAGGAGCTCGGCAACGAGGTGCCCGTCTCCCCGCTGACGTTCTTCAAGCCCAACACCGCGGTCGTCGGCCCCGGCGATCCCATCCGGCTGCCGGCGATCAGCGAGCACGTGTCCTATGAGGCCGAACTCGCCGTCGTCATCAGCCGCGTCGCCAAGCAGGTCCCGGCGGAGAAGGCCTACGACCACGTGCTCGGCTACACCGCCGGCAACGACGTCACCCTGCGCGACATCCAGAAGACCGACAAGCAGTGGTCGCGGGCCAAGGGCTTCGACACCTCGGCCCCGCTCGGGCCATGGATCGAGACCGAGTTCGACCCCGAGGGCGTCCGCATCCGCTCGTGGGTCGACGGCGAGCTCAAGCAGGACGGGAACACCGACGACTTCATCTTCGACATCCCCACCCTCATCGAGCACCTGAGCGAGACGATCACCCTGCTGCCCGGCGACGTCATCCTCACTGGCACGCCGGCCGGTGTCGGCCAGATCGTCGGCGGCAACCGGGTCGACATCGCGATCGACGGCCTCGGCCTGCTCACCAACCCCGTCATGGACGCCTGACCCGGACGTCCGCCACCCGGGCCGTGCCCGCCTCACCGGCGGCGCCCGACCCGTCCCAGCACGCCACCGCACCGAGGAGACCCCGTGAACGTCAGAGTTCGCTTCTGCCCATCGCCCACCGGCACCCCGCACGTCGGAATGGTGCGCACCGCCCTCTTCAACTGGGCGTACGCCCGCCACACCGGCGGCACCTTCGTCTTCCGCATCGAGGACACCGACGCCGCCCGCGACTCCGAGGAGAGCTACGGCCAGGTCGTCGAGGCGATGCGCTGGCTCGGTCTCGACTGGGACGAGGGCATCGACGTCGGCGGTCCGCACGGACCGTACCGCCAGTCGCAGCGCGGGGACATCTACACCGAGGTCATCGAGAAGCTCGTGGCCGGCGGCCACCTCTACGAGTCGTTCTCGACGAACGAGGAGGTCGAGGAGCGCCACCGGGCGGCCGGGCGCGACCCCAAGCTCGGCTACGACGGCTTCGACCGCGACCTCACCGAGGAGCAGAAGGCGGCCTTCCGCGCCGAGGGCCGGGAGCCCGTGCTCCGCGTGCGGATGCCGGACGAGGACATCACGTGGACCGACCTCGTGCGCGGCGAGATCACCTTCAAGGCCGGCACGGTGCCGGACTTCGTCGTCGTGCGCGCCAACGGGCAGCCGCTGTACACCCTCGTCAACCCCGTCGACGATGCCCTCATGGGCATCACCCACGTGCTCCGCGGCGAGGACCTTCTCTCCTCGACCCCGCGCCAGATCGTCCTCTTCGAGGCGCTCAAGGCGGTCGGCGTGGCCGAGCGGACGCCGGAGTACGGCCACCTGCCCTACGTCATGGGCCAGGGGAACAAGAAGCTCTCGAAGCGCGACCCGGAGTCGAACCTCTTCCTCCACCGCGACAACGGCTTCATCCGCGAGGGGCTCATCAACTACCTCGCGCTGCTCGGCTGGTCGATCGGCCCGGACCGCGACGTCTTCTCCGTCGAGGAGTTCGTGTCCGCGTTCGACGTCCACGACGTCAACCCCAACCCGGCCCGCTTCGACGTCAAGAAGGCCACCGCGATCAACGCCGACCACATCCGGGCCCTCGACGAGGCGGACTTCACCGCCCGACTCGTGCCCTACCTCAACTCCGCCGGAGTCATCGACGGCGAGCCGAGCGCGCGGGAGCAGGAGATCCTCGAAGCCGCGGCGCCGCTCGTCCAGACCCGGATGAACCTCCTCGGCGAGGCCCCGGACCTGCTCGGCTTCCTCTTCACCGCCGACTCCGAGCTCGAACTCACCGAGGACGGGCTCAAGGCGCTCAAGGACACCGCGCCGCAGGTGCTCGCCGCCTCCCTCGAGGTGCTCGAGTCGCTCGACTCCTGGACGACCCCGGCGATCCAGGACGCGCTCACCGCGAAGCTCGTCGACGAGCTGGGGATCAAGCCCCGCCTCGCGTTCGGACCGCTGCGCGTCGCGGTGTCGGGACGCCGGGTGTCCCCGCCGCTCTTCGAGTCGATGGAGATCCTCGGCAAGGGCTCCTCGCTCACCCGTCTGCGGGCGCTCGCCGCGCACCTCGGGCAGTGACCGGCCCCGGGGACCACCGCACCCGCACCTACCGCCAGCCCGGTCTGCGCGTCGAGGAGCACACGATCAGCGTGCGCCTCGACCGCACCGGGGTGATCCCGGGAAGGCTCGAGGTGTTCGCCCGGATCGTCGGTCGGCCGGACGCCTGGGAGCAGGGCTCGGCCAAGCCCTACCTCCTCTACCTCCAGGGCGGCCCCGGAGCCGAGGCGTTCCGCCCTACCCGCTCCGACCCCGCCTGGCTGCCCCGGGCGCTCGAGGACTACCGCGTCGTGCTCCTCGACCAGCGCGGAACCGGGCGGTCGACCCCGATCGGGATCGTCGACGGGCGGGTCACCGGTGTGCCCGAAACGCTCACGACACCGCCGCGGACGGATCGCGGGGCCTAGGCGCTCGCCGACCATCTCGCCCACTACCGCGCCGACGCGATCGTCGAGGACGCCGAGGCGCTGCGGGAGGCGCTCGGGGTCGACACGTGGAGCGTGCTCGGCCAGTCCTTCGGCGGCTTCTGCACCCTGCGATACCTCGCGGCGCACCCGGGATCCGTGGCGCAGGCGCTCTTCACCGGAGGCCTGCCCGCCGTCGGCGCACCGGGGGAGCCGCAGCCCGCTCCCGCCGACGTCTACGCCCGGACCTGGGAGACCATGGCGGCGCGGTCCCGGGCCTTCACCGACCGGTACCCGCACGCCGGGCCGCGTCTGCAGGAGCTCGCCGTGCGGGCCGCCGACACCGGCATCGCGCTGTCCGACGGCACGCTCGCCGGGCCCGCTCACGTGCGCTCGATCGGGCACCTGCTCGGCGCCTCGGGCGGGGTCGAACGACTGCTGGCCCTTCTCGACCACGACATCGACTCCGCGGCGTTCCGCGCCGACCTCCTCTCCGCGCTCCCGTTCGGGGCCCGCAACCCGCTCTACGCCGTCCTCCACGAGAGCTGCTGGGCGAACGGCCACCGGACCGACTGGGCCGCGCGGCGCACCATGCCGGGCGCGGTCGCCGAGGATCCCGCACTCCTGTCCGCAGAGCATGTCCTGCCGGAGATGTTCACGACCGGACCGCTGCGGGAGTGGGCGGCGGCCACCCACGCGCTCGCGGCCCGCGACTGGCCGGAGCTGTGGGACCCCGCAGCGCTCGCCCGCGCGCAGGTTCCTGCCGCGGCGGCGGTGTACTTCGACGACGTCTTCGTGCCCCGCGATCTCTCGCTCGCCACCGCCGGCCTCGTGCCGGGACTGCGCACCTGGGTGACGAACGAGTACGAGCACAACGGGCTGCGCGCCTCGGGCCCGGCGGTCCTCGACCGGCTCCTCGGGCTCGTCCGCGACGAGGAGTGAGACGGGGAGCGGGCGGCCATGAGATCTTCACGCCGCTCCCATGCGCTCTTCAGCCGTGAATCGTACGGTGGAATCGGTACCGCACGCGGCGGACGATCCGCCGCACACGCCGAACGGGGCAGCTCCCGCCTTCGGGAGGTCGCCCCACAGAAGGGGAGAGTGACATGAGCACCGGTTACCGCGTAGAGAATCCAGCCACCGGCGACGTCGTCGAGACGTTCGACACCGCCACCGACGCCCAGCTCGAGGACGTGCTGAGCGCTGCGGTCGAGGCACAGAGGGAATGGGCGAAGCGCCCGATCGGCGAGCGCGCCGAGATCGTCGGCAAGGTCGCCGCACTGTTCGACGAGCGCAAGGACGAGCTCGGCCGGATCATCGGTGAGGAGATGGGCAAACGTCTCACGGAGGGCGTCGAGGAGGCCGAGTACTGCAACGAGATCTTCCAGTACTTCGCGGACAACGGCGAGAAGTTCTCGCAGGAGACCGCACTCGACGTCGACGGGGCCTCCGCCGTCCTCGAGCGGCTCCCGGTGGGCGTGCTGCTCGGCATCATGCCGTGGAACTTCCCGTACTACCAGGTGGCGCGCTTCGCCGCGCCGAACCTCATGCTCGGCAACGGCGTCATCCTCAAGCATGCTGAGATCTGCCCGCGCTCCGCAGGAGCGATCCAGCAGATCATGGACGACGCGGGAGTGCCCGCAGGGGTGTACACCAATGTGTACGCCGACCATGACCAGATCGCCACGCTCATCGGCGACCCGCGCGTGGTCGGCGTCTCGCTCACCGGATCGGAGCGGGCCGGCGCCGTCGTCGGGGCTCTCGCCGGCCAGCACCTCAAGAAGGCCGTCCTCGAGCTCGGCGGCTCCGACCCGTACATCGTGCTCGACACCGACGACGTCAAGGCCGCGGCCGAGACGGCCTGGGGTCTGCGGATGTACAACACCGGCCAGGCCTGCGACTCGAACAAGCGGATGATCGTCATGGACGACATCTACGACGAGTTCGTCGCGGAGCTCGAGACGCTCGCGAAGGCCGCGAGCCCCGGTGAGTTCACCGCCGAGGACGCGACCGTCTACCAGCCGCTGTCTTCGCGCGGTGCCGCCGAGCGGCTCGCCGACCAGCTGGCGCGTGCGAAGGACGCGGGCGCCTCGATCCGGGTGGGCGGAGAGCTGTCGGACTCCGGCGCCTACGTCTCGCCCGCCGTGGTCACCGACATCCCGCGCGGCTCCGACGTCTTCTACGAGGAGTTCTTCGGTCCCGTCGCGACGGTCTACAAGGTGTCGAGCGACGAAGAGGCGCTCGAGCTCGCGAACGACTCGCAGTTCGGACTCGGCGGCACGGTCTTCAGCCGTGATCCGGAGCGGGCCAAGAAGGTCGGTGCGGGCCTCGAGGTCGGCATGGCGAAGGTCAACACCACTGCTGCGGAGGGCGCGAACGTGCCCTTCGGCGGGGTCAAGCGCTCGGGCTTCGGCCGTGAGCTCGGACCCGTCGGCATGGACGAGTTCGTCAACAAGCGCCTGTACTGGGTCGGCGACGAGTGAGATCCGTCCCGTCCGAGCGGTGATCCGCTCCGTCCTCTCGGTGACGAAGCGATCGCACAGCAGCACGCCAGCGGCGGTGCCGGGTCAACCGGCACCGCCGCCGTGCGTTCCCCGCGAGAGTGCAATTTCCGAAGGTTCCTGTGAGCCGATCCGCCGTTCTCTGCAATCTCAAACCCTGCAATCTCAGACTCTGCGATTTCAGAGCGCCCGGATCATCCCGCCGTCGACGGGGATCACGCTGCCGCTGACGTAGCCGGCCGCCGGGGAGAGGAGGAACGCGGCGACGCGACCGAACTCCTCCGGGGTGCCGAGCCGGCGCAGCGGGATGTGGTCGGTGGGCACCTCGGCGTTGCCCACCCGCGGGGTGCGGATGATGCCGGGGGCGATGCCGACGACCCGGATATCGCGCGGGCCGAGCTCGTCGGACAGCGTCTTGACCATCATGCCGAGCCCGGGGCGCAGCCCGTTGGAGATCGCGATGTCCGGCACCGGCGTCCACACCGAGGACGACAGCACCATGCCGATCGCCGACCCGGGCCCGAGGTGCTCGCCGGCATAGCGCGCCAAGCGCAGGGTGCCGAGGAGCACGGAGTCGATGGCGTCGCGCCAGTCGTCCTCCGTCGTCTCGTAGAAGCGGCCCTTCTTCGGTCCGCCGACGGAGATCAGCACGCCGCCCACGGGCGAGTCGGGGAAGACCTCGGCGACGGTCCGGAACAGCTCCGCGGGCGCCTCGGGGGAGGCATTGTCGAGCACGATCCCGTGACTTCCATCACCGAGTTCGGCGACCGCCGCATCGACTCGGGAGCGGTCGCGGGAGGACACGAGGACCCGCGCGCCCTCGGAATTCAAGGCCCGGGCGCTCGCCAGACCCAGTCCGGAGGTGCCGCCGGTGACGATGAATGCCGTGTTGTGCAGGGAGAGATCCATGTGCTCAGTTTTGCACGCGGCTGGCGACGTGTGTAGAGTAATCTCTCGTTGCCGATGAGATCGCAAGGCGGTCGAATCGCAGTGGGATATGGTGTAATTGGCAGCACGAGTGATTCTGGTTCACTTAGTCTAGGTTCGAGTCCTGGTATCCCAGCGCTCCGAACTCGGAGTATCAGGCCCCCGTCGTCTAGTGGCCTAGGACGCCGCCCTCTCAAGGCGGAAACGGCAGTTCGAACCTGCTCGGGGGTACAGCGGAAGGCCCGGAGGATTGCGAGATCCTCCGGGCCTTCGTCGTCCCCGTAGAGAGTGCAATTTCCGAAGGTTCCTGAGAGCCGGGACGCAGATTTTCGCAATGTCGACTTCGGAAGGTCCCCTCGGGTTCCGGCGGGCGAGGTCGGGCTCTCGCGGTCGAGCTCGAACGGGCGCCCCGGATTCAGGCGAGCCACGTCGGACGGCCACATCGGATCTCAGCAGGTGAGCTCGGAGCTGCGGTCCCGGCACCTGTCAGCGTGACCGGCACCTCGGCTGTCAACCTGGCTGGCACCTCACCTCACGGCGCGGCCGGCACGTCGCCTGTCAGTGTGGTCGCCACTCAGTGCGACCGACACCCCGCCACTCAGCGCGACCGGTACCTTGCCTGTCAGCGCGACCGGTACGTCGATTCACAGCGCCATCAGCACCTCGCTCCTCGGCGTGGCCGTCCCCTCGGCGTCCGCTCCGCTCACCCGCGACGAGAGAGCTGCGTCGCGCGAGCCGCGTCGTATCCTGCGCCCCCGCGAACCGATGGGACGGCACCTTGCGCAGACCGGAAAGACCCCCGTGAAACAGCAATTTCCGGCGGTTCCGTTCACAGGAACCGCCGGAAATTGAGGTCTCAGGAGCGGTTGAGGGCGTCGGTGAGGGCCTTCGCGGCCTCGAGCACGGCCTGCGCATGGAGGCGGCCGGGCTGCCGGGTGAGGCGGTCGACGGGACCGGAGATCGACACCGCGGCGACGACGAGATTGCTCGGCCCGCGCACAGGCGCCGACACCGAGGCCACCCCGCGCTCGCGCTCGGCGATGCTCTGCGCCCAGCCGCGGCGGCGGACCCCGGAGAGGATCGTCGCGGAGAAGCGCGCCCCGCGCAGTCCGGTGTGGAGCCGGTCGGGCTCCTCCCACGCGAGCAGCACCTGGGCGGCGGAGCCCGCGCGCATGCTCAGCGTGGCACCGATCGGCACCGAGTCGCGCAGTCCCACGGGACGCTCGGCAGCGGCCACGCACAGGCGCAGGTCGCCCTGCCGGCGGAACAGCTGTGCGCTCTCCCCGGTACGGTCCCGGAGCTGGTTGAGCACGGGCCCGGCGGCGGCGAGGAGGCGGTCCTCCCCGGCGGCGGAGGAGAGCTCGGACAGCCGCGGGCCGAGCGTGAAGCGACCCTGGAGGTCGCGGCCGACGAAGCGGTGGAACTCGAGCGCCACGGCGAGCCGGTGGGCGGTCGGCCGGGCGAGTCCGGTGAGCGTGACGAGCTCGGCGAGCGAAGCCGGCCCGGCTTCCAGGGCGGAGAGGACGAGGGCGGTCTTGTCGATGACACCGACGCCGCTGCCGTTCTGAGTGGTCATGCGTGTCATTCTGTCGTCTCACTCATCGAGATGCAAGTCCGCCATGCAGAACGCAGGTCTACGCTTTCGAGGAAGCATTCACAAGGAGGCAGTCATGGGCAGGACTCTGGCCGAGAAGGTCTGGGGCGACCACGTGGTCAAGGCCGGCGAGAACGGCGCACCCGACCTCATCTACATCGATCTGCACCTCGTCCACGAGGTCACGAGCCCGCAGGCGTTCGAGGGCCTGCGCCTGGCTGGACGCCCGGTGCGCCGGCCCGATCTCACGATCGCGACCGAGGACCACAACACCCCGACCATCGACATCGACAAGCCGATCGCCGACCTCACCTCGCGCACCCAGATCGAGACCCTGCGGAGGAACGCCGAGGAGTTCGGCATCCGGCTCCACCCGCTCGGCGACGCCGATCAGGGCATCGTCCACGTCGTCGGACCGCAGCTCGGCCTCACCCAGCCGGGCATGACCGTGGTGTGCGGCGACTCCCACACCTCGACCCACGGCGCCTTCGGCTCGATCGCGATGGGCATCGGCACCTCCGAGGTCGAGCACGTGCTCGCCACCCAGACGCTCAGCCTCAAGCCCTTCAAGACGATGTCGATCACGGTGAACGGCGAGCTGCCCGAGGGCTCGACCTCGAAGGACATCATCCTCGCGATCATCGCGAAGATCGGCACCGGCGGCGGACAGGGCTACGTCCTCGAATACCGCGGCGAGGCCATCGAGAAGCTCTCGATGGAGGCCCGCATGACGATCTGCAACATGTCGATCGAGGCGGGCGCCCGGGCCGGGCTCATCGCCCCGGACCAGACGACCTTCGACTACCTCGAGGGCCGCCCGCACGCCCCGCAGGGGGCGGACTGGGACGCCGCCGTCGAGTACTGGAAGACGCTGCACACCGACGAGGACGCCGAGTTCGACGCCGAGGTCGTCCTCGAGGCCGCCGACATCGAGCCCTACGTCACGTGGGGGACGAACCCGGGCCAAGGACTGCCGCTCAGCGCCTCAGTGCCGGACCCCGAGGCGATGGGCGACGAGAACGAGAAGGCCGCGGCGCAGAACGCGCTCGCCTACATGGGGCTCACCCCCGGGACCCCGCTGCGGGACATCGCGGTCGACACCGTGTTCCTCGGCTCGTGCACGAACAGCCGCATCGAGGACCTCCGCGGCGCGGCCGAGGTGATCCGGGGTCGGCAGAAGAACCCGAACATCCGGATGATGGTCGTCCCCGGCTCCGCGCGGGTCCGCCTCCAGGCCGAGGCCGAGGGGCTCGACCGGGTGTTCACCGACTTCGGCGCCGAATGGCGCTTCGCCGGGTGCTCGATGTGCCTGGGCATGAACCCCGATCAGCTGTCGGAGGGGGAGCGCTGCGCCTCGACCTCCAACCGCAACTTCGAGGGCCGCCAGGGCAAGGGCGGGCGCACGCACCTCGTCAGCCCGCTCGTCGCCGCGGCGACCGCCGTGCGCGGCACCCTGTCCTCGCCCGCCGACCTCGACTGACGCACCCGCACGATCCGAAAGGGGCCACCCATGGAGAAGTTCTCCACCCACACCGGCGTCGGCGTGCCGCTGCGCCGCTCGAACGTCGACACCGACCAGATCATCCCCGCCGTCTACCTCAAGCGGGTCACCCGCACCGGCTTCGAGGACGCGCTCTTCGCGCAGTGGCGCAAGCAGGACGACTTCGTCCTCAACCACGACGTGTACCGCAACGGCTCCGTGCTCGTCGCCGGACCGGACTTCGGCACCGGCTCGTCGCGCGAGCACGCGGTGTGGGCGCTCAAGGACTACGGCTTCGCCGCGGTGCTGTCCGCCCGCTTCGCCGACATCTTCCGCGGCAACGCCGGGAAGGGCGGGCTCGTCGCCGCGCAGCTCGAGCAGTCCGACATCGAGCTCATCTGGAAGATCCTCGAGAACCAGCCCGGCGCCGAGGTCACCGTCGACCTCGAGGCGCGGACGGTCAGCTGCGACACGCTCACCGTGCCGTTCCAGATCGACGACTACACCCGGTGGCGCCTGCTCGAGGGCCTCGACGACATCGGCCTCACCCTGCAGAACGAGGCCGACATCACCGCCTTCGAGTCCGGGCGGCCCGCCTTCAAGCCCACGACGCTGCCCGCGCGGACTTGAGCCGCGCACACCGGGGGCCGGCCCCGGGTCGGCTAGCATGCGTAGGTGCACCCCACCGCACGCGCTAGGAGGAATATGCTCGAGGTCCACGGAGGACAGCCGCTGTCCGGACGCGTCCGGGTCCGCGGGGCCAAGAACCTCGTGTCCAAGGCGATGGTCGCCGCGCTGCTCGGCGACACCCCCTCGGTGCTCCGCGGGGTGCCGCGGATCCGCGACGTCGAGGTCGTCACCGGCCTTCTCGACGTCCATGGCGTGTCGGTGGCGAGCGGGCCGGACGCCGGCTTCCCCGACGGCGAGCTCACCCTCGACCCGGCCCAGGTGTCGCAGGGCTCGATCGTCGACATCGACGCCCACGCCGGGGCCTCGCGGATCCCGATCCTGTTCTGCGGCCCGCTTCTCCACCGCCTCGGCCAGGCGTTCATCCCCGATCTCGGCGGCTGCCGGATCGGCGACCGGCCGATCGACTTCCACCTCGAGGTGCTCCGGCAGTTCGGCGCGACCGTCGACAAGACCCCCGGCGGCATCCGGCTCACCGCCCCCGAGCGCCTGCGCGGCACGAAGCTCGAGCTGCCCTACCCGTCCGTCGGCGCCACCGAGCAGGTGCTCCTCACCGCGGTGCGCGCCGAGGGCATCACCGAGCTCAAGAACGCCGCGATCGAATCGGAGATCATGGATCTCGTCGCCGTCCTCCAGAAGATGGGCGCGATCATCTCCGTCGACACCGACCGGGTCCTCCGGATCGAGGGCGTCGACTCCATGCGCGGGTACGTCCACCGCGCCCTGCCCGACCGCATCGAGGCCGGTTCGTGGGCCGCGGCCGCGCTCGCCACCGGCGGCGACATCGTCGTCGAGGGCGCGCACCAGCCGGACATGATCACTTTCCTCAACGTGTTCCGGAAGATCGGCGGGGCGTTCGAGGTCGCCGAGGACGGCATCCGCTTCAGCCACCCCGGCGGCGCGCTCCACTCGATCGTCCTCGAGACCGGCGTCCACCCCGGATTCATGACCGACTGGCAGCAGCCGCTCGTCGTCGCGCTCACCCAGGCCCGCGGCCTGTCGATCATCCACGAGACGGTGTACGAGAACCGCTTCGGGTTCACCGACGCGCTCGGCAGGATGGGGGCGACGATCCAGCTCTACCGGGAGTGCCTGGGCGGCACTCCGTGCCGGTTCGGCCGCCGGAACTTCCGCCACTCCGCGGTGATCTCCGGCCCGACCCCGCTCACCGGCGCCGACATCGAGGTGCCGGACCTGCGCGGCGGGTTCTCCCACCTCATCGCCGCCCTCGCCGCCGAAGGGACCTCGCGGGTGCGCGGCATCGAGCTCATCAACCGCGGCTATGAGGACTTCCTCGACAAGCTCGCCGGCCTCGGAGCCCGGGTGAGTGCCGCATGAGCGCCCCGGAGAAGGACCCCGCGCAGACCCCGGAGCGCCCGACGCCCGCCCACGCCCCGAAGTACCACGTCGAGTTCGACGCCGAGGCGCTGCGGAGCCAGTACCGCACTGCTCCCTGGGTCGCGGGACCGGTGGGCGCGGTGTTCCCGCTGTTCGGCCGCGTGCGCACGATCGACATGGACAAGATCCCGGAGGGTCCGGCGATCATCGCCGCCTACCACGCGAGCTACCTCGACCCCGTGCTCATCGGCCTGGCGCTGTGGCGCCACGGGAACCTGCCGCACTACCTCGCGAAGTCGGGCCTGTTCTCCGGTGCCATCGGCACCGTCCTCAAGCGGATCGGCCAGATCCCGGTGCTGCGCGGCTCCGTCCGGGCCGGGGACTCCCTCCAGTACGCGCGCGCCGCGCTCGACGCCGGGGAGAAGGTCGTCATCTACCCGCAGGGGACCCTGACGAAGGACCCGGATCTGTGGCCCGAGCCCTCGAAGACCGGCGCGGCCCGGCTCGCGCTGCAGACCCGCGCGCCGGTGATCCCGCTCGCCCACTGGGGCCTCGACCGCCCCATGCCGGTCAGGCGGAAGATCCCGCGACCGACCCCGCGCAACGTCACCACGCTGCTCATCGGCGATCCGATCCCGTACGACGACCTCGCCTACGACCACGAGGGCATCCGCGCCCTCACCGACCGGATCACCTCCCACATCGCCGCCGGGGTCGCCCGCCTGCGCGAGGAGGAGCTCCCCGAGAGGTTCCGCGCCGCGCTCCACCCGGGGGAGGAGCGATGACCCGCGTGGCCGTCCTCGGTGCCGGGTCCTGGGGCACGACCTTCGCCGCGGTCATCGCCGACGCCGGCACCGACGTCGTGCTGTGGGCCCGCCGCGAGGAGGTCGCCCGGGAGATCCGCACCGCGCACACCAACCGCGCCTACCTCGGGGACCTCGAGCTCAATCCGCGCATCACCGCGACCGCGGATCCCGCCGAGGCGCTCGCCGGGGCCGAGGCCGTCGTCCTCGCCGTGCCCGCGCAGTCCCTGCGGGCCAACCTCGGCGCGTGGATGCCGCTCATCGCTGACGACGCGATCCTCGTCAGCCTGATGAAGGGCATCGAGGTCGACACCGGTCTGCGGATGAGCGAGGTCATCGCCGAGGTGTCCGGCCGCGGGCGCGAGCACATCGCGATCGTCTCCGGGCCGAACCTCGCCAAGGAGATCGCCGCCCGCCAGCCCACCGCCACCGTCGTCGCCTCGGCGTGCGCCGGCACCGCGGAGCGGATCGCGGCCCTCACCGCGAACTCCTACTTCCGGCCGTACACGAACACCGACGTCGTCGGCGTCGAGCTCGGCGGGGCGATCAAGAACGTCATCGCGCTCGCCGTCGGGATGTGCGACGGGCAGGGCCTGGGCGACAACTCGAAGGCCTCGGTCATCACCCGCGGGCTCGCCGAGACCTCGCGCCTCGCGGTCGACATGGGCGCCGAGCTCCACACGCTGTCCGGGCTCGCCGGCCTCGGCGATCTCGTCGCCACGTGCGCCTCGCCGCTGTCGCGCAACCGTTCCTTCGGCCGACTGCTCGGCGAGGGCCTCACCCTCGAGGAGGCCGCCACCCGGACGAAGCAGACCGCCGAAGGCGTGAAGTCCGCGTCCGCGGTGCTCGAGCTCGGCCGTTCCCGCGGCGTCGATCTGCCGATCACCCAGGCCGTCGTCGCCGTCCTCGCCGGGCACCTGCGTGTTGACGAACTCGCCGGTTTGCTATTGGCTCGGAAGAGGAAGACCGAAGGACCCGCCCAGTAGTCGATCGACCCACGAGGAGTCGCCATGACCGAATTCCAGAACTCGCCGTTCGCCAACCTCAAGGACGTCCCCCGGTTCGAGCTCACCAGCACGGACATCTCCGAGGGAGCCGAGCTCGCCGAGGCCCAGCGCTCCGGGATCATGGGCGTGCCCGGCGGTCAGGACGTGTCCCCGCAGCTCTCGTGGTCCGGCTTCCCGGCCGAGACCCAGGCCTTCGCCGTGACCTGCTACGACCCGGAGGCCCCCACCGGATCCGGCTTCTGGCACTGGGTCGTGACCGACCTCCCCGGTGACGTCACCTCGCTGCAGACCGACGCCGGCAACCCCGAGGCCGGCCTGCTGCCGGATTCGGCCGTGACGATGCGCAACGACGCCGGCGAGCCCCGCTTCGTCGGTGCCGCCCCGCCGGAGGGCCACGGACCGCACCGCTACTTCTTCATCGTGCACGCGCTCTCGGAGCCGCTCGGCCTCGACGACTCCGCCTCGCCGGCCTTCGTCGGCTTCAACCTGTTCTTCAAGTCCATCGGGCGCGCCTGGATCGAAACCACTTTCGAGGCGAAGTAATCTGAGGGGATGACTCCCGCAGACACCCGCCCCCTCGTCGCCGTGCTCTTCGGCGGCAGGACCCCCGAGCACTCCGTCAGCTGCGTCACGGCTGCCGGGGTGCTCGCGGCCGTCGACCCGCAGAAGTATCGGGTGCTGCCCATCGGCATCACCCGGCAGGGGACGTGGCGGCTCGTCGAGGACTGGCAGGACATGCGCTTCGACCCCGATGCGATGCCCGAGGTGGTCGACGACGGCACGGAGATCCTCCCGCCCGTCGCCGCGACCGGCTCCCCGCTGCTCCAGCGCGGTGCCGACGGCGCGTTCACCGAGCTCGGGACGGTCGACGTCTACTTCCCGATGCTCCACGGCCCGTTCGGCGAGGACGGGACCATCCAGGGCTTCTTCGAGATCTCGGACACCCCCTACGTGGGCTCCGGGGTGTTCGCCTCGGCGGCGAGCATGGACAAGCACTTCATGAAGATCGTGCTCCGCGCAGCGGGCCTCCTCGTGTGCCCGTGGGAGAAGGTGACCGATCGCGAGTGGCGGGAGGACGCGGCGGCCGCGACCGAGCGGATCTCCGCTCTCGGGTACCCGGTCTTCGTCAAGCCCGCGCGCGCGGGATCGAGCGTGGGCGTGTCCAAGGTCGCGGATCCCGCCGGCCTCGACGCGGCCTTCGCGGAGGCGTTCGCGCACGATCACAAGGTCATCGTCGAACCCATGGTCACCGGTCGCGAGATCGAATGCGGCGTGCTCGGCTCGCTCCACCGGGACGCCCCGCGGGCGAGCGAGCTCGGGGAGATCACCGTGGTCGGCGATCACGAGTTCTACGACTTCGAGGCGAAGTACCTCGACGGCGGCTCCGTCGTCCTCACCTGCCCCGCCGAGCTCGACGCCGCGGTCGGGGACAGGGTCCGCGAGGCCGCCGTGCGGGCCTTCGAGGCCTTCGACTGCACGGGACTGGCCCGCGTCGACACCTTCGTCACGCCCGACGGCGAGGTCGTCATCAACGAGATCAACACGCTGCCCGGCATGACCCCGAGCTCGATGTTCCCGCGCATGTGGCGCGCGAGCGGCATGGAGTACCCGGCAGTCGTCGACGAGCTCATCCGGACCGCCCTCGAGGACGTTCCGGCGGCACCGGCCGGCTGAGCCCCGTCCTGCAGTCGCGGCCCGGAACCGCGCTCACTCCTCGGGGAGCTCGGGCACCTGCTCGGCATCGTGGGAGCCCACGCACGCGCTCGTCTCCTCGAGCAGCGCCACGGCAGGGGACACCGACGACAGCACCGTCGCCCCCGACACCTTCTGCGGGTCGAGGATGACCTCGACCGCCGGGGTCCGCCCGTAGGTGACGAAGGTCCACGAGTCCGCGGCCTCCTCCGTCGAGATCCAGTCCACGCCGTCGACGGTGACGCACCGGTCGGTGGTCGGGGCGGGCGGCTCCATCCCGCAGCGCGCGATCGCGATCGCCGGATCGCCCCACGCCTCGGTCCCCTGCGAGGAGGTGTCCCGGTCCGGGGTCCCGTCGATCTCGTCGGGCATCCGGAGCATGACGTCGGCGCACGCGGGATCGTGGGCGTTCGGCGCCGGATCGACGATGAGCGCCGGGGTGCATGCGGCGAGCACGGGCGCGAGCAGGGCGAGCGGGACGACGCGCCGGAGCGCGCGGCGGGAAGGACGGTCACGGAGCATGCCTCCCAGGGTAGTCCGCTTGGCATACTGGAGGACTATGAGCCCGTCCGCCGACCCCGTGCCCACCCTCGCCGATCTCGGCGAGGACGGCGTGCTCGCACGCCTCCTCGCCCGGCTCCCCGCTCCGGACGCGCAGCCCGCCGGCGTCGAGGTCCTCGTCGGCCCGGGGGACGACGCCGCGGTCTCGCAGCCGGACGGCCGGCTCGTCACCACCACCGACATGCTCGTCGAGGGGGAGGACTTCCTCGCCGACTGGAGCGATCCGGTGAGCCTGGGGATCAAGGCCGCCGCGCAGAACCTCGCCGACGTCCATGCGATGGGGGCCGCCCCCCATGGCCTCGTCATCGCCCTCGCCGCCCCCGGCACCACCGCGGTCGACGTGCTCGAGGGGATCATGGAGGGCTTCGCCGCCGAGGCCGCCCGGGCGGGAGCCGCAGTGCTCGGCGGCGACCTGTCGGGCGGGCCGTGCCTCGTCGTCTCCGTCACCGCGCTCGGTGCGCTCACCGGCGCCCC
>ENA-OOKA01000274-OOKA01000274.1-human-skin-metagenome-genome-assembly--contig:-NODE-274-length-16075-cov-6.336891_pt1 | contig 16075 bp, 14 predicted proteins | sample MGYA00248825_ERZ500995 | MGnify/ENA primary metagenome ERZ500995 (study PRJEB25958, sample SAMN03398540) | human skin metagenome | study: EMG produced TPA metagenomics assembly of the Human Skin...
TCCAGCACCACCTGGCCTCCACGCTCGGCACGGACCTGTCGCACGAGACGATCTCGAACGTCACCGACGCCGTGCTCGAGGAGGTCGCCGCGTGGCAGGCGCGGCCGCTGGAGGAGTTCTACCCAGTCCTCTATCTCGACGCGATCCGAATCAAGATCCGGGAGAACAGCCAGGTCATCAACCGCGCCGCCTACATTGCGGTCGGCGTCGATCTTGACGGGGTCAAGCACGTGCTGGGTATCTGGGTCCAGGACACCGAAGGCTCGGCGTTCTGGGCCCATGTCTGCGCTGACCTCGCCAACCGCGGAGTGCGGGACGTGCTGATCGTGTGCTGCGACGGGCTCAAGGGCCTGCCGGAAGCGGTCGAGGCGACCTGGCCGGACTCGATGGTCCAGACCTGCGTGGTCCACCTGATCCGGGCCGCGACGCGGTTCGTGGCCTACCAGGACCGGAAGAAGGTCGCCGCCGCGCTGAAGCCCATCTACACCGCGGCCAGCGAGGACGCGGCCTGGGCGGCGCTGGTCGAGTTCGAGACCTCGTCACTGGGGCAGAAGTACCCCTCGACCGTGATGACCTGGAAGAACTCGTGGGACCGGTTCGTGCCGTTCCTCCAGTTCCCGCCGATGCTGCGCAAAGTCATCTACACGACCAACTCGATCGAGTCGTTGAACTACCAGCTGCGGAAGGTCACGAAGAACCGTGGACACTTCCCCTCGACGGACGCGGCCGTAAAGCTGCTCTGGCTCGCGATCTGCAACATCGAAGACAAGCGCGCCGCCGATCGCGCCCGCGACCGTGGCAAGCCCGCGAACGAGCGGAAGGCCCAGGGCCGGCTCGTCGAGGGTCAGGTCGTCACGAACTGGAAGCAGGCCCTCGCCCAGCTCGCCGCGGCCTACCCCGACCGGATCACCCCATACCTGTGAACACCCCGCTTACACAGACAAATTGACAGGCCCGGGCATCTCACGCGCGTGCGCTTCGAAGTGGGTCAACCGGTGGAGACGCCATGGCGAAGCCGGGCTCCAAGACCGTGCTTCGACGCCCCACCACAGCAGTACCGCGACAGCCGCCTGTGTCATCCAACAGATCGAGGTCTGGCGGCGAGAGCACAAGTGGTCCGCCCAGCGCATTGCCTACGAGCTCGCCGAGCTGGACGTCAGGATCAACCGGCGTACCGTCAGCCGACACCTGAGCCGGCTCGGCCTTGGCCGACGCCGGTTCATCGACCCTGGCGGCGACACCAATCGCAAGCCAGGGAAGATCACCGCCCACTGGCCCGGCCATATGGTGCACCTCGACGTGAAGAAGGTCGGCCGAATCCCTGACGGCGGCGGCTGGCGCATTCATGGGCGCGACAGCGACCAGGCCAAGACCGCTGGTCGCGCGAAGTCAGCTGGGGCGAAGCGGGGTTACACGTACCTGCACTCCGCCATCGATGGATACTCCCGACTCTCGTACACCGAGCCGCTGACCGACGAGAAGGGACCCACGGCGGCAGCGTTCCTCGCCCGAGCTAAGGCCTGGTTCGCCGCTCACGGGATCTCGCACATCCATCGCATCATCACCGACAACGGCGCGTGCTACCGCTCAGGCGACTTCGTGCGAATCGTCGGCAACCGCACGCGCCACCAGAAGACCAGGCCCTACACGCCCCGACACAACGGGAAGGTGGAGCGCTACCAGAGAATCCTGGCCGAGGAACTGCTCTATGCCCGAAATTTCAACAGCGAGGAGGACCGCTCGTCCGCGATCTCTGTCTGGAACATCCACTACAACTACCACCGCCCCCACAGCGGAGTGGGCGGACATCCCCGACCTCGCCGAGCGCACCGTCGTCCGCCACACGATCGGTCCGACCGACTTCGCGCGCGACTACAACTCGTGGCTCGGCGGCATGCTCGGGCCCGCGCACACTCTGCGCCAGTCCGCGATGTTCCGGACGCAGAACGTCTCCCGCACCGTCGACGGCCTCTACTTCGCCGGTGCGACCACGGCGCCGGGGGTGGGCGTGCCGATGTGCCTCATCAGCGCCGAGCTGGTCCTCAAGCACATCCGCGGCGACTCGAGTCCCGGTCCACTTCCGGCCGGGGACGGCGTCTAGGGGTGCCTGCCCGCGCGGCCCTGTCTGGGCCGTGTGGGCCGCCAGTGCCGCCGCACATGCCGCCTGAGCACCGTGCCGCCTCTGCGGCGTGCCATCTCCCGCCGTGCCGTAGTTTCCCGCCGTGCCGTGGTCTCCCGCCGTCTCAGCCGCGCGTCGTCGTCCGCCGCATCCGCCCGAGCAGGCCGCGTCGGAGCAGGCCGCGCGGCGGCGGCGACCACAGGTCGATTCCTGCGACCCGCCACCTCGCGAGCAGAGCGTTCGCGGCCAGGGCGCCGGTCGTCGCCGCACGCTCCATGAGGGCGACGGGCGCATCGCAGCGCACCCAGTCCCCGGCGAGGACGAGTCCGGGCAGCGGTGTCTCGACTCCGGGCCGCTCGTGCCACGGGCGCGGGTCGGTGAGTCCGCAGTCATCGCGGATGAGCAGCTGCGATTCGCGGGCGGTCAGTCGCGACGTCTCCGGCCAGACCGTGTGGAGGTCGGCGAGCAGCCGGTCGGCGATCGCCTTCTCGAACACCGTCCCTGGAGACACCGCGCCCTGGGACGCCCCACCCTGGGGCACCGCGGCCCCCGACACCGCGGCCTCCGTCACCGCGACCTCCGTGACCCCGGTTTCCTGCAACGCGTAGGCGTGGAGTTCGACGACGGACCCTCCGTGCTCGCGCACCCAGTCCGCGGCGCCGGCCTCAAAGCGGTCGACGACGGAGACGTTGTCGAGGAGGTCGAAGCCGCTCGTCCCGAGGAAGGCGGGACGGTCGGGGTCGACGGGTCCGTCGAACCACAGTCTGAGCACCGCGAACGGGGGCGCGTTGCGGGTGGCGGCGACCCGGCTCGCCCACTCGGCCTCCGCGGGCTCGTGAGCGCGCAGCGTGGCGACGAGTCTGCGGGCCGCGGCCGGATCGGCGGCGAGGACGACGGCGTCGGAGTCGACCTCCCCGCTGTCCGTCGTCACCGTCCACCTTCTCGGGCCACATCTGAGCGCGGTCGCGGTGCGGTCGGTCTCGATGCGCACGCCGAGGTCGGCGAGATGGTCCCCGAGCGGTGCCCACAGCGCGGTGTCGTAGTCGTCGGTGGGGACGTCGAAGAGGAGGCCCTCTGAGGAGCCGGCGAAGTACGTGTGGAACATCGCGACGAGTTCGCCGGCGGAGAAGTCATCGGGGTCAGCGAAGAACGACCGGGCGAACACCTCGAGTGCGAGATGCCGGGCCTCCGCCGGGAAGCGCAGGCGGTCGAGGAAGGCCGCCGCCGATTCGCCGTCGTACCGGGCGAAGGAGTCGGGGAAGTCGACGTCGATGAGTTCGAACGCCGCCGCGGTGTCGATCTCGGTCAGTCCCGACAGGGGGAACGTCGGGCTCGAGAGGACGAACCCGGCGAGGTTGAACGGCGGTGTCGTCGGGATCGCGGCGAACGAATCGGTGGCCCCGCCTCGGCGGGTGAGGGGATAGTCCGCGAGCGGACGCAGACGGGAGAGGTCGGGATCGGCACGGCGGAGCAGGTCGCGGAGGTTGTAGTACTGCCGGAAGAACGCGTGGAACCCGCGACTCATCGTCCGCCCGCCGGGCAGCGGCCATGCACTCACCCGCCCGCCGAGGCGGGGGCCCGATTCGACGAGCACGACGTCGACTCCGCGTTCGGCGAGGACGGCGGCGGCGTTGAGTCCCGCGATCCCGCCCCCGATGACGGTCACGCTCTTCGGCCGCAGCGGCCGCGACCTGCCGGGGGCGGCCGGGAGCCGGACGGCATGCCGGTCGGCGGGGCGGAGACGGCCCTCGGTGCCGGCACCGGAACCGGTGCGGGTCCGGGCGGTCATCCGTCCGCCTCGGTGGGGGAGTCTGCCTCGGTGGGGGAGTCTGCCTCGGTGGGGGAGTCCGCCTCGGCGCTGCGCCGGTTGAGGTTCCACTGCCAGAGCATGAGGACCGCGGTGATCATTGCGAAGCCGAAACCGAAGTCCTCGATGGGGATGTCGAAGGGGACGCGGATTCCAGAGAACATATCCGGGTTGTAGACGACGATGGGGTCGCGCAGCTTCGTCAGCCAGCCGTCGACGAGGCATTGGAAGAAGAGGCAGATCGCCAGCGCGGCCCAGTACTGGGCGCGTCGGAAGATGCCGCTGCGGAAGACGGACAGTTCGAGGGCGATGACGAGGACCATGCCGGCGACCGTCATGACGGTGTATTCGGGGATCATCGCTCCTTCCTCCTCGTCAGCCGCGCCCACCAGTGCGGGGCGCGGGCAAGCACCGTGCCGACGGCCTCGTAGCTGAGCAGGGCGCAGATGGGGATGACGACGAAGAACACGAGCTCTTCGAGCGGCAGGGCACCGAATTCGATTCCCGTGACGAACTCCGGGTTGTAGGACCAGTGCTCGCGGGCGATCGCGATGAGGTCCCAGACCGCGAAGACGATGACGACGGGGATGAGGGCGGCGAGCAGGAGCCTCCACCGGCGATAGACCCGCGCGGCGAACACGAACTCGAGGGGCAGGGTGATGAGCACACAGGCCGCCATGAGCGCGAGGTACTCCCACTGGCCGAACATCAGCGCCGCCGCGGACGGGACGGGACGGTGAAGCCGAGGTCGAGACCGCGCAGGCGGGCCCCGGCAATGACGGAGTCGTGACCGACGATCGGGGTCGTGAGGAGGGTGGGTTCGCACGCCAGGAGGCGGTGGAGGAGAGCGTCGGCGACGACGAGCGCCACGGGCTGTCCCGGGCAGCGGTGGGCCCCGTCGCTGAAGCTCAGTCCCGCGGGAAGGACGGTCCGTCGCCGGCCGGTCTGGCCATTGTGCTCGGTTCGGGCCGGACAGACCGCCTCGGCGGCCGTCCCGAACGCGGACGGATCGACGTTGGCGGCTGCGACGTCGATGTCGACGAGGTCGCCGGCGGGGATCGTCGTCGCCAGTCCGTCGATGTCGACGGTGAGATCGTCGGTGACGCGCCGGTAGAGATGGCCGACGATGGGGTCGAGGCGAATGACCTCCTCGAGCATCGTCAGCCGGGCGTCCCGGGCGGCGCCGAGGTAGTCGTGGCGGAGCTCATCGTCCCTGAGCAGCCGCCACGCGGCGAAGGAGATGAACTCACGTGTGGTGACCATGCCCGCGGTGCCGTAGGTGACGCATTCAACGAGGATGTCCGCGGTGCCGGCACCGGTGTCGAGGAGGTGGGAGATGATGTCGTCGCGAGGACTGCGACGGTGGTCGCGGATGGCGGGCAGCACGTCGCAGACGTGGAAGGCGGTGAGCGGGAAGAGCCCGTTGATGGCGGCCTGCAGCCATTGGCGGTTCGTCCGCCCCCAGTTCGGGGCGGCGAGGTCGACCGGCGGCTGCCGGAAGAACGCCGTGAGCCGCGAGGCGAGGGCCGGGACCGGGGACGCGGTGAGGCCGACGATGCCGGCGGTGACGCCGACGGTGTAGAGCAGAGCGGCGTCGTCGAGGCGGCAGCGACCGGTGACGACGGCCTCATCGACGATCGCCTGGGCCTGCGCCTCGATGTCTGCCCCGTACCGTTCGTCGACGACGGACGGCGCGAAGAAGCGGGCGAGGGCACGCCGCTGCTCATCATGCGCGGGGCCGTCGGAGATGAGGATCGGGTGGCGGCTGAACCACCCGCGGGGGATCCGCTCCGCGGTGAAGCCGGCCTGGACCGTGGAGCGGCGGGCCCGGAGGACCTCTCGGGCCGCCGCAAACGAGCGGATCCGGTGGTAACCCGGGGCAGGGTCGGCGCGCGCGGAGTCGTGTCCTCTCACGGCCGCAGGCTCTCGAAGACGCCCGCGGCGAACTGATCGACCATCCACGGGCTGAAGACGAACGGGGTCGCACTCAGCGCCGCACGGACCTCAGCGATCGGAGTCCAGGACCATTCGGCCACCTCGGCGGGGGAGGGGTCCAGCGGCGAGGCGATCCGGGCGACGTAGACCGGGCACACCTCGTTCTCGACGATGCCGCCGGCATCGACGGCACGGTAGCGGAAGTCGGGGGCGATGACCGTCACGGCGCTCACGGTCGTGCCGAGCTCCTGGTCAGCCCGCCGGACGAGGGCGTCCTCGATGTCCTCCCCGGGCGCCGGATGACCGCAGAAGCTGTTCGTCCACACGCCCGGCCACGCCGCCTTCGTCAGGGCGCGGCGGGTGAGGAGGATGCGGTCCTCGTCGTCGATGAGATAGCAGGAGAACGCGGAGTGCAGCGGGGTGTCGGCGGTGTGGACCTCGGACTTGGGCATCGACCCGATGGGGCGGGCCGCCTCGTCGAGGAGGACGACGCGTTCGACGGCAGTGTCAGCGGTGCCGGGAGTGGTCATCGATCATCAGCTCCTTCGAACACCGGACGGTCAGCCCCATGCTACCGGTGCGAGGGCCGTATCGGGGCGGGGCCGGGGACGGAACGGGGGCTGCATCGGGGCGGGGCCGCGGACGGAACGGGGGCGATGTCATGACCAGCAAGTAGACTGTGGAGGTAATGATCCCCTTCTTTCACTTGAGGTGAAACACTCATGCCAGCAATCGTTGTCGTCGGCGCTCAGTGGGGCGACGAAGGTAAAGGGAAGACCACCGACATCCTCGGCACCAGCGTCGACTACGTCGTCAAGCCCAACGGCGGGAACAACGCTGGTCACACAGTTGTCGTCGGCGGTGAGAAGTACGAGCTCAAGCTCCTTCCCGCGGGGATCCTCTCGCCCAACGTCACCCCCGTCATCGGCAACGGCGTCGTCGTCAACCTTGAGGCGCTCTTCGAGGAGATCGACGCCCTCGAATCGCGCGGCGCCGACACCTCGAAGCTGCGGATCTCGGCCAACGCGCACCTCGTCGCCCCTTACCACCAGACGCTGGACAAGGTGACCGAGCGCTTCCTCGGCAAGCGCGCGATCGGGACGACCGGCCGCGGCATCGGGCCGGCGTACATGGACAAGATCGGGCGCCTGGGCATCCGCGTCCAGGACATCTTCGACGAGTCGATCCTGCGCCAGAAGATCGAGGGCTCGCTCCACCAGAAGAACGAACTCCTCGTCAAGGTCTACAACCGTCGCGCGGTGAGCGTCGAGGAGGTCGTCGACTACTTCCTGCCTTACGTCGAACGGCTGCGCCCCTACGTCGCCGAGACCGAGCTCATGCTCAACGACGCCCTCGACCGGGGAGACGTCGTCGTCATGGAGGGCGGTCAGGCGACGATGCTCGACGTCGACCACGGCACGTACCCGTTCGTCACGTCCTCGAACCCGACCGCCGGCGGTTCGTGCGTGGGCTCCGGGATCGGCCCGACGCGGATCAACCGCGTCGTCGGCATCGTCAAGGCCTACACGACCCGCGTGGGCGCCGGACCCTTCCCGACCGAGCTCTTCGACGAGATGGGCGAATACCTGCAGAAGGCCGGCGGCGAGTTCGGCGTCAACACCGGACGACCGCGCCGCTGCGGCTGGTACGACTCGGTCATCGCTCGGTACTCCGCACGGGTCAACGGCTTCACCGACTACGTCCTCACGAAGCTCGACGTCCTCACCGGCATCGAGCAGATCCCCGTCGCCGTGGCCTACGACGTCGACGGTGAGCGCTTCGACGAGATGCCGATGACGCAGACCGACTTCCACCACGCGACGCCGATCTTCGAGTATTTCGACGGCTGGACCGAGGACATCTCCGGTGCCCGGACCTTCGAGGACCTGCCGGAGAACGCACAGAAGTACGTCCTCGCCCTCGAAGAGCTCTCCGGCTGCCGGATCTCCGTCATCGGCGTCGGCCCCGACCGCGAGCAGTCGATCGTCCGCCACGACCTGCTGGACTGAGGGTACTGGTTGCGCCTGGGGCGCGACTTGGCCTGGGCGCGACGGCTCGAGTCGCTGAGCCTCGGCGTCGATCCACGCGCAGCTGGAAATCAGCGTCGCCCGCGACTCGGAATTCGAGCCTCGCGTTGATCGAGCGCGCCGCGGTTCGTGGGAGGCGTGGAATTCCTGCCAGCCGTGGATCGAACGCGCGGACCAGCGCAGCATGCTGCTCGGGCGGCAGCGCGGCCGTCGATACACGCGCAGCCGGAAAGCCGAGTGTCGATCCACGCGCAGCCGGAAATCCGCGTCGCCCGCGACTCGGAATTCGAGCTTCGCGTTGATCGAGCGCGCGGCGATTCGTGGGCGACGCGGAATTCGAGCCCCGCGTTGATTGAGGGCGCGGCGATTCGTGGGAGGCGCGGAATTCGAGCCAGCCGTGGATCGAGAGTGAGAGGGCGTGCGGGTATCGGGTGCGGCTTGCGGTACGGTGCGGGACCAGATTCGCCGAGGCGGCCGCAGCGACTCCGCGTGGATCGACATCGCGCGTTTGGCAGGCGGATCGTGTCACCAAGCGGTGCTGCTGCGCCGGCTTCTCCCCGACCGATGCCGTCCCTCCGCAGATCAGGCATGCTTGACGCCAAAGTCGTTGAAAGACGATAGATTTGCCTCCCCGGTGATCGCAGCGATCGACCTCATCCCCTCAGGAGGACGCCATGCCGAAGAACCAGCCCGAACCCGTCCGCGATCCTGCCAGTGACCACCTGCTCACCCCCAGCAACTGCGCCATCGCGCTCATCGACTATCAGCCCGAGCAGTTCTCGACAGTCGGGTCGACGACCCGCGATGAGATCCTCCTCGGCGTCGTCACCCTGGCCAAGCTCTCCCGCGCCTACGAGATCCCCACGGTGCTCTCGACCGTCGGCGTCGACCTCGGCGTCAACACCGGCACGATCTCCGAGATCAAGGACGAGCTCCCCGACCTCGAGGAGATTGACCGCACAGGCGTGAACTCGTGGGAGGACGCGGACTTCCGCGCCGCCATCGAGGCGACCGGTCGGAAGAAGATCGTCCTCGCCGGCCTGTGGACCGAAGTCTGCCTCACCTTCCCCACCCTTGACCTCCTCAAAGAGGGCTACGAGGTCTACCCCGTCATCGACGCCGTCGGCGGAGTCTCGGACGACGCCCACAACTCGGCGGTGACGAGGATGGTCACCGCCGGAGCGCACCCGATCACCTCGCTCGCCTTCGGAGCCGAGCTCATGCGCAACTGGGCCCGGTCCGACTCCGACCGCTACCGCACGATCATCAACGACTACTTCCAGCGTCGACGTGCGATCGGCGACACCTTCGGGAACTGAGGCCCGAGCGCCCGGACCGCCCCAGCCAACCGGGATCCGGCCCCCGCAGCGAACCCCGCCGCTGCTGACAACTGAATCGCATTACCGCTGACCAGGAGAGATGACCGCATGACCGACACCGCTCAGGCCCCTCCCGAAGAGCGCATCGCCCTGGTCACCGGAGCGACCGGTGCGATCGGCGCCGCTGTGAGCAGAGCTCTCGTCGGCCAGGGGATCCGGACCGCGATGCTCGCCCGCAACCTCCGTCGACTCGAGCGGCTCGCCGAACAGCTCGACGCGCCCGACCTCACCCTGCCGGTCCGCGCCGATGTCACCCAGCCCTTCGACCTCGTCGAGGCCCGCGACGCCATCCGTGACCGCTTCGGCGCCGACCCGGACCTCGTCATGGTTTCAGCCGGCGTCATGCGCGCCGGCGACTTCGAGCAGGCGGTGCCCTCGGAGTGGAAGGCGATGATCATGACGAACGTCGAGGGTGCCCTCTACACCGCGCAGACCTTCGCCGACGGGCTACTCCGGATCGGCGAGACCGGGCACCGGGCCGACCTCATCTTCGTCGGCTCGGCCCCGGCACCGCAGCGGGCGAAGAGCTACGCGGTCTTCTCTGCGATGGCGACCTCCGTCGAGCAGCTCGCCAAACACCTGCGCGCCGAGTACGGCGAACGCGGTGTGCGCGTGCACCACATCGCCCCGTTCTACGTCACCTCCGAACTCGGCGCCGACATGAGCGACACCGAGCACTACCAGCGGTTCCTCGAACGCGCCGACGAGTTCTCCTCGATCGACCCGGGAAGCGTCGCCCATCTCGTGAAGTTCATGATCGGCCTTCCCGCACGGTCGAACCTCGCTGCCGCCACCATCCGACCGGTGAGGAGCTGACATGGTCACACGCTTGAGCAGAGGACTCGCCGCGTTCTTCCGCACGGAGAGCGCCGGTGCCGTCGTCCTCCTCGCAGCCACGGTGATCGCGCTGCTGTGGGCCAATCTCTCCCCGGACAGCTACAACACGGTCATCAAGACGGAGTTCGGCTTCGTCGCCGGTGGATCCGAACTCGAGATGTCGCTTCAGCACTGGATCAACGATGCCGTGATGATGGCCTTCTTCTTCCTCGTCACCCTCGAGGTGAAGAAGGACGTCGTCCTCGGCGAACTGCGGTCGTGGAAGCGCGCGGCCCTGCCGATCGTCGGCGCGGTGGCCGGCCTCATCGTCCCCGCCCTCATCTTCGTCGCCATCACCCGCGGCACCCCCGAGGTGGGGGCGTGGGGTGTCGTCATCTCCACCGACACCGCGTTCATCGTCGGCATCCTCGCCGCCTTCGGTTCCCGCATCCCCGCCCAGCTGCGGGTGTTCATCCTCGCCCTCGCGGTCGTCGACGACATCGGGGCGCTGGCCGTCATCGCGTTCTTCTACACCGAGGACATCGACCTGCTCTGGCTCGGCATCGCCGCAGCCCTAGCGGCGGTGACCTGGTTCGTCCAGAGGATGCAGGCGTGGCGCGGCCTCGTCTACGCGATCCTCGGCGTCTTCCTCTGGTTCGCCGTCCTCCAGTCCGGGGTCCACGCGACAATCGCCGGTGTCATCCTCGGCCTGATTCTGCCCGTCTTCCCGCCGAAGCACCAGCTCGTCGACGAGGCGGAGGACCTCACGCAGAGCTTCCGCCGCAGCCCCAACGCCGAACGCGGGATGTCCGCCGCCGAGGGCATCCTCCGCTCCGTGTCGATCAACGACCGGTTCCAGCTCTCCCTGCGCCGCGTCGTCAGCCTCGTCATCGTCCCGGTCTTCGCGCTCGTCAACGCCGGCGTCCTCATCACCCCTGAGTCGCTGTCCCACGCGTTCGGGTCGGCTCTGACCTGGGGCGTCATCGCCGGTCTTGTCCTCGGCAAGTTCGTCGGCATCTTCGGTGCGACGATGCTCGGGCGTCGCCTGCACATCGGCGAGCTCTCCGAGGCGCTGCGCCCCCGGCACATCGCCTCGGGTGCGATGCTCACCGGCATCGGGTTCACGATCTCCCTCTTCATCGTCGACCTCGCGATCACCGACCCGGTCGCCCAGTCCGACGCCCGCATCGGCATCCTCACCGCGTCCGCGCTCGCCGCGCTCATCGGCGTCATCAGCCTGCAGCTGACCGCCCGCTACGACCGCAGGCACGCGCCCGCCCGGGTCCAGCTCAACCGGCCGATCGACCCCGAGCGCGACCACATCTACGGACCGCCCGAGGCGAAGAACTCCCTGACGGTCTACGGCTCCTTCGGCGGCCTCGACGACGCGAACACGGAGGAGATCCTCGACCAGGTCATCGACCACTACGAGGGCGACATCAACTTCGTCTTCCGCCACATCCGCCCCACCGCCGAGGGCGCGCCCGAGCAGACCGCCGAAGCCCTCGAGGCCGTCGCCGCCCAGCAGCGCAAGCTCTTCTGGCCGATGCGCCACGAACTCAACGAGATCAGTGAGGAACGCAGCTTGGACAATCGCGAACTCCTGCGCGCCAGCGTCAACATCGGCGCCAACCTCAGCCGCGTCGAAGACGACCTGCGCCGCGGCAACCACCTCGGCCGCGTCGACGAGGACTACCTCGACGCCGAGAACATGGGGCTCACGCGCGGTCCCGTCCTCTTCGTCAACGGTCTGCTCTACAAGGGGGACATGGAGCCGAACGCGATCATCGCCGACCTCGACGCGACCCGCGCCGAGGCCCCGGATCCGAAGACCCGACCCGACCACATCCTCACCTCGGACTGTGCCGTGCAGGGCGGCGCACCCGTCCAGGCGAGCGCGGGGAGGTCGGCATGACGGAGTCGACGACCGCCTCGGCGGAGGTCCCCCACGTCATCACCGGAGGAGCCCGCGGCGTCGGCCTGGCCACGGCCAGGCGGCTGCTCGACCGGGGGGACTCGGTCGTCGTCATCGACCGGAACCCGCTCCCGGACGAGTTCGCCGACCACCCGAAGCTGACGTACTTCGAGCAGGACGTCGCCGATCTGGCGGGCCTGACCGAGCTCGGCGCCACGATCCGGCAGCGGTGGCCGCGATGCGCCTCGGTGATCGCGTGCGCCGGCGTCACCTATGTCGGCTCCTTCCCCGACACCGAGTTCGCGAAGTGGAACGAAGTGCTCACGACGAACATCACCGGTGCCGTCCACATCGTCCACGCCGTCCTCCCGTCCTTGGAGGCCACCGCCGAGGCGGGGGAGCGGGCCGACGTCATCACGATCGGATCGATCGCCGACCAGGCCTACTTCGACGATGCGACGATCTACGGCGCGTGCTCGGCGGCGCTCAAGGCCTTCGCCGACCACCTGCGCATCGAACTGCGAGAGCGGAACGTGCGCGTGTCGAACATCGCGCCCGGGTACATCCGGGGAGCGTTCGCCGAATTCCTCGGCGGGCTCGAGCAGGAGTACACGCAGCTCGGCGAAGGTCTGCTCCTTCCCGACGACGTCGCCCACGTCATCGAGTTCACGCTTGACCAACCTGCCGGGGTCCACCTCGGCGATCTCGACATCGTCGCGACTGCACAGGGCTGGGCATGACCATGCGACGGCGAACCCGGCGGGGAGGGCGAGGGCGATGACCCTCGAAGACCTCTCCCGGCTGCAGTTCGCGCTCACCGCGATCTTCCACATCATGTTCCCGGCGATGACGGTGGGGCTCTCGGTGTTCCTCACCGTCGTCTACGGGCTGTACTGGAAGACCAGGCGTCCGGTCTACCTGCAGATGTTCCGATTCTGGCGGCGGATCTTCGGGGTCGGCTTCGCCCTCGGCGTCGTCGCCGGTGCCGTGCTCACCTTCGAGTTCGGACTCAACTGGGGTGTGTTCTCCCGGGTCACCGGTCCGATCATCGGACCGATCATCGCGATGGAGGTCGTCACCGCGTTCTTCGTCGAAGCCGGATTCATCGGCATCCTCCTCTACGGCGACGGGCGGGTGAAGGAGCGGACGATGTTCGTCTCCACCCTCCTCGTCTCGATCGGCACCCTGCTGTCGACGACGTGGATCCTCATCGCGAACTCGTGGATGCAGACCCCGGCCGGGTTCGCCATCGCCGACGACGGCACCTTCGTGCCGACGAACTGGCTCGAGATCATCTTCAACCCGTCCTTCCCGCTGCGCTTCCTCCACATGTTCCTCGCGGTCCTCATCTCCGCATCGACCTTCATCATCGGCATCGCCGCGTGGTACCTCATCCGCGGCCGTTCGCTGCCCTTCGCGAAGCGCTCGTTCTCGATGGCGATCGGCGTCCTCGCGGTTCTTCTGCCCATCCAGATCTCCGTCGGCGATGACGTCGCCCTCGAGGTCGTCGTCGAACACCAGATGCCCAAGTTCGCGGCGATCGAGGGACACTGGCAGACGGACAGCAACGGCTACAACCTCCTCATCGTCACCGACCAGGCCGACCAGGAGAACCTCGCGGACGTCGAGGTGCCCTTCCTCGGCGCCCTCATCGGACAGGATCTCACCGGCCAGAACTTCCTTCCCGGCCTGAACGACGTCGAACCCGATCCGGACCTGCAGCCGCCGATGTGGATGACGTTCTGGGGCTTCCGGCTGATGTTCTACGGGTCGATGGTCCTCTTCGGCATCGCCATGGCCGGCGTCGTCCCCCGCCTGCGCGGGCGCCTCTTCACCTCCCACCGCTTCCACAAGGTCTGCATGTGGTCGGCACCCGTGGGGATCCTCGCGATCATCGGCGGCTGGGTGACCGCAGAGACCGGGCGCCAGCCGTGGGTCGTCTACGGCCGTCTGCGCACCGAGGATGCCGTCTCCGACCTCGCCCCCGCCCACCTCGTCTTCTCCGTCATCGGGTTCGTCGTCCTCTACGCCGTCATGCTCGCCGCCTACATCGGCTACATCGTCTGGGCCGTGCGCCGCGGACCCGAGCATGACCGTCCCGGAGCGATCATCGCCGACGACGATGATCTCGATGATCTCGACGCCGAGGCGACCGCCGGGTCCACAGGTGCCGCCGCTTCCGCGTCGGTGGGGAGCGGGGGCACCCCGGTGACCGGCGGGAGCTCCCCGGTGACCGGCGAGAAGACCGAGCCGACCGAGGGGAGGGAGGGGTCATGACCATCGCCGACGTGTGGCTCATCGTCCCCGTCCTCTGCCTGACGATGTACATCGTCCTCGACGGATACGACCTCGGCATCGGCATCCTCCTGCTCGTCGAACGCGATCGTCGGCGCCGCCGCGAGGGCGTCGAAGTCGTCGCGCAGACGTGGGACATCAACGAATCGTGGCTCATCCTCCTCGGCGTCTCGCTGTGGGCCGGATTCCCCGCTGTCTACGGCGCGGCCCTGCCGCACCTCTACATCCCGCTCATCGTCATGCTCTTCTGCCTCATCGTCCGCGGCTTCTCCACCGAGCTCATCTCGCACCGGCACGACACCGCCGAGGCATGGGTGCGGGCCTTCGCGGTCGCCTCGCTCGGTGCGGCGATCGCCCAGGGTGTGGCGCTCGCGGGCCTCGCGCGGGAACTCACCCTCGACGCCGAGGGAGACTTCGTCGGTCCGACCACCCCGTGGGACGCCGCTTCGGTGCTCTTCACGATCGTCGTCGTCATCGGCGTCGTCGCCGTCTACACAACACTCGGGGCGTCGTTCATGCGCACCAAGGTCGACTCCCCGCTCGCGGTGCGCACGAGCCGCTCGCTCGTCGCCGCGGCAGCCGTCGTCCTCGCCCTCATCGTCGCTCTGCTCGGGACGACGGCTGCGCCGCTGACCTGGTCGGGGGTCCAGGGTGTGCTCGTCACCGCCCTGCTCGTCCTCGCTCTGGCGGCGGCGATCCTCGCATGGCGGCAGCTCGGCCCCGGGCCGCGGCGCGCCGGGGGATACCGGGCGGCCCTGACCATGGTCGTCGCAGTGCTCGCCGCGATCGTCGTCGGTCGCTATCCCGTCATCCTCAGCCCCGGCGTCACCGTCGAGGACGCAGCGGCGCCGAGCCTCGCCCTCTACGCCCTGCTCATCGGGGTGGGCATCAACATGCTCCTCATCGTCTTCTACACGATCTTCGCCCACCGCACGTTCTCCGGTCCCCTCTACCAGGACGCGATCCCGGGAAGCACCGAGGCGGGGAGCACGCGCCCGGCGGGGAGCGTGCGGGCGGCGGGACGCACAGGCGAGAGGGAGGTGCCGCGATCATGAGCGACCCGAGCCCACACGAGCCGGAGCAGCGGGAGCCGGAGCCGCGAAAGCCTGGCGGGCACGGCCCGGAGCAGTCGGGGTCGTCGACGCATCGGCCGGAGTCGTCGACGCACCGGTCGGGCACGCCCGGTGCGACGGCCGGGCGCGGGAAGCGGATCCTCCGTCGCATCGGCCTCGTGCTCCTCGGCATCATCCTCTACACGATCAGCATGAATATGTACTCCGGCTACCCGGAGGTCGGTTCTCAGTGGTTCAACCGGGCAGCGATCCTCGCCATCGTCGTCTTCGCCGCCGTCGTCTTCATCCGCGATGAGAGGCGCCGCGCCCACGAGGACGACCACGACGACGATGGCGCCTGATCGGGGAGCAGCCACCTCGGCGCCCTCGCAGGACCCCACCCCGATGCGGGACGCGTCGGCGATGGAGTGGATCGCCTCGCAGTCGGGACCGGGTCGGACGCTGTTCCGGCTGTCGGGACTCACCGAGGTCGCCGCGACGGTGGCGCTCATCGGCCAATGGGCATTCCTCGGCGCCGGGGTCACGGCGTGGATGACGGGAGCGGGCAACGTCGTCGGCCTGCTCATGGTCGCCGCGACGGCCGCGCCGATGCGCCTGCTCTTCCGGGCGCTCGCCGCGCGCCTGGCGGCAGCCGGACGCGAGCGGGTGAGCACGCGGATCCGCACCGACCTCGTCCCCGCCCTCCTCGCCGCGGCGGGACGGACACCCG
>ENA-OOKA01000275-OOKA01000275.1-human-skin-metagenome-genome-assembly--contig:-NODE-275-length-16035-cov-6.186108_pt1 | contig 16035 bp, 12 predicted proteins | sample MGYA00248825_ERZ500995 | MGnify/ENA primary metagenome ERZ500995 (study PRJEB25958, sample SAMN03398540) | human skin metagenome | study: EMG produced TPA metagenomics assembly of the Human Skin...
GTCGGGGCGTCGGGTGCTCGGCCCTCCGCCTGGGACCGGCCCGGGGTGCGCCTCGCCGCCGGGGCGCTGCTGCCGCTGGTCATCCTCGCGGCCTGGCAGCTCGTGACCTCCACCGGGCTCGTGCCCGCCTACCGCCTGCCGGCGCCGCTGACGGTGCTGCAGGCGGGCGGCGACCTCGTCTCCCGCGGCGAGCTCGGCCTGCACATCGCGATCTCCGTGCAGCGCGTGCTGCTCGGTTTCGCGATCGGGTCCGTGATCGGCCTCGCCGTCGCCGCGGTCGTGGGCCTCTCCCGTGCCGGGGACGCGCTGCTGAGCCCCACCCTCGCCGCGCTGCGGGCCGTGCCCTCGCTCGCCTGGGTGCCGCTGCTGATCCTGTGGCTGCAGATCGGCGAGGAGTCCAAGGTGACCCTGATCGCGATCGGCGCCTTCTTCCCCGTCCTCACCACCGTCGCCGCCGCGCTGCGGCACATCGACCCGCACCTGGTGGAGGCGGGACGCTGCTTCGGCCTGCGCGGCTGGTCCCTGTTCCGCACCGTGCAGCTGCCGGCCGTGGTGCCCTCCGTCGTCTCCGGCCTGCGCCTCGCCCTCGCCCAGGCGTGGCTGTTCCTGGTCGCCGCGGAGCTGATCGCCTCCTCGATGGGCCTCGGCTTCCTGCTCAACGACTCCCAGCAGAACGGCCGCGTGGACCGGATCCTGCTGACCATCGTGCTGCTCGCCCTGCTGGGCAGCCTCACCAACGCCCTGCTGGGCCTCGTCGAGAAGAAGCTCCTGAGGAGGTGGGCATGACCGCCACCGACACGAACACCACCGACACGAACACCACCGAGTCCCGATTGGTCGAGGCCCGCACCTTCGCGCCGGACTCGGCGCTCGCGGGCACCTGGAACGTCGGCCCCGGGATCCACGCGCAGGCCGAGGCCGATCCGATCGCCTTCTGGGAGGACGCCGCCCGGCGCCTGGACTGGGCCGAGCCGTGGCACACGGCGCTCGAGTGGGAGCCGCCGACGACCGACCCCGCGACCGGGGAGCTGTCAGTCCCCGCCGCGCGCTGGTTCGTCGGCGGGCGCTTGAACGTCGCCGAGAACTGCGTGGACCGTCACGTCGCGGCCGGCCGCGGGGAGAAGGTCGCCCTCCACTTCGAGGGTGAGCCGGGCGACCGCCTCTCCGTCACCTACGCGGACCTCCAGGCCCGCGTCTCCCGCGCCGCGAACGCCCTCACCGACCTCGGCATCGGCCCCGGCGACCGGGTCGTGGTCTACCTGCCGGTGCTGGTGGAGACCGTCGTCATCGCGCTCGCCTGCGCCCGGATCGGCGCGGTGCACTCGCTCGTCTTCGGCGGTTTCAGCGCCGAGGCGGTGCGCTTCCGCCTCCAGGACACCCGGGCGAAGCTGCTGGTCACCTCCGACGGGCAGTTCCGCCGCGGGAAGGCCGTCGAGGTGAAGTCCGCCGCCGACGAGGCCGCCCGCGACCTGCCCGACCTGGAGCACGTCCTCGTCGTGCGCCGCACCGGCCAGGACGTCGCCTGGACCGAGGGTCGCGACGTGTGGTGGCACGAGAGCGTGGACCGCGCGAGCGAGGAGCACGTGCCCGAGCCCTTCGACGCCGAGCACCCGCTGTTCATCATCTACACCTCCGGCACGACCGGGAGGCCGAAGGGCCTGGTCCACACCGCGGGCGGCTATCTCGCCCACGCCTCCTGGTCGCACTGGGCGCACTTCGACGCGAAGGATTCCGACGTCCACTGGTGCACCGCGGACCTCGCCTGGGTCACCGCCCACACCTACGAGATCTACGGCCCGCTCAGCAACGGCCTCACCCAGGTCATCTACGAGGGCACCCCCGGCGAGCCGCACCGCGAACGGCACCTCGAGATCATCGAGCGCTACGGCGTGACCGTCTACTACACGGCGCCCACCCTGATCCGCACCCTCATGTCCTGGTTCGGCGAGGAGCTCCCGGTCGGCCACGACCTGTCCACGCTGCGCCTGCTCGGCACCGTCGGCGAGGCGATCAACCCCGAGGCCTGGATCTGGTTCCACCGCACCTTCGGCCGCGGCGAGCTGCCGATCATCGACACCTGGTGGCAGTCCGAGACGGGCGCGTCGATGCTCGTGCCCCTGCCCGGGGTGACGACGCTGAAGCCCGGCTCCGCGACCGGCCCGCTGCCCGGCATCGACATGGCCGTGGTCGACGAGGCCGGACGGGAGGTCCCCGCCGGGGTCGCCGGCACGCTGGTGGCCCGTCGGCCCTGGCCCGGGATGGCCCGCACCGTCTGGGGCGATCCGGAGCGCTATCGCGACTCCTACTGGCGGGACTACGCCGGCTGCGGCGAGCACGGCGGCTACTACGTCGCCGGGGACTCCGCCACGGTCGACGCCGACGGGTGCTACTGGATCCTCGGCCGACTCGACGACGTCGTGAACGTCTCCGGGCACCGTCTGTCCACGATCGAGATCGAATCGGCGCTGGTCGCCGAGGGCAGCGTGCAGGAGGCGGGCGCCGCCGGCATCGACGACGCGCTGACGGGCCAGGCCGTCGCCGTGTTCGTCATCCCCCGCGGGGATCGCCGGCCCGATGCCGCGGCCCTGCGCGGCCGGGTCGCCCGCGAGATCGGCCCGATCGCGAAGCCCCGCCACGTGATCGAGGTGCCGGACCTGCCCCGCACCCGCTCGGGGAAGATCATGCGCCGCCTGCTCGCCCAGCTCGTCCACGCCGAGCGGGCCCGGCGCGCCGGCCGCACCCCCGGACCGCTCGGGGACGTCACCTCCCTGCAGAACCCGGAGGCCGTCGCCGCGGTCGCGGACGTGCTCGCTTCCCTCCCGGAGGACGACCCGACCGTCTCCCCGCAGGACTGACACGCTTCCCACCGCCCGCACCGACCGTCGGCCCCGCCGACCAAGGAGGACCCATGACCACCACCGTCCCCGCCTCGAGCCTCGAGACGCCGCTGAAGTTCGCGTACTGGGTGCCGAACGTGTCCGGCGGCCTCGTCGTCTCCACGATCGAGCAGCGCACCGACTGGCAGCTGCCCTACAACTCGCGCCTGGCGAAGATCGCCGAGGACTCCGGGTTCGAGTACGCGCTGACCCAGACCCGCTACGCCGCCAGCTACGGCGCGGACAAGCAGCACGAGGCCTCCGCCTTCTCCCTCGCCCTGCTGGGCGCGACCGAGCGCCTGCGCGTCACCGCCGCCTTCCACCCCGGCATGTGGCACCCGGGCGTGCTCGCCAAGTGGCTGATCACCGCCGACCACCTCTCCGGCGGCCGCGCCGCGGTCAACATCGTCTCCGGCTGGCTGAAGGACGAGTTCGTGAACTTCGGCCTCGAGTGGCTCGAGCACGATGAGCGCTACGTCCGCACCGAGGAGTTCATCCGCGCGCTGCGCGGCCTGCTCACCGAGGACGGGTACACCCAGGACGGGAAGTACTACTCGATCGACGGCTTCACCCTGAACCCGAAGCCCGTCGACGTCCCCGGCCGCCCCCACCCCGAGATCTTCTTCGGCGGCAACTCCACCGCCGCGCAGGACACCGCCGGCCGCGTCGCCGACTGGTACTTCTCCAACGGCCGCACCCTCGAGGGCTATCAGGAGAACGTCGCCGGCGTCCTCGCCTCCGCTGCCGAGGCCGGCCGCTCCCCGAGGTTCGGGCTGAACGGCTTCGTCATCGCCCGCGAGTCCCGCCGGGAGGCCGAGGACACGCTGCGCGAGATCGTCGCCAAGGCGCACCGCCCCGCCGTCGAGGGCTTCAAGCAGTCCGTGCAGGAGGCCGGCGCCTCCACCAAGGACGGCAAGGGCATGTGGGCCGACTCCTCCTTCGAGGACCTCGTCCAGTACAACGACGGCTTCAAGACCCGCCTCATCGGCACGCCCGAGGAGATCGCCGACCGCATCATCGAGTACAAGAAGATCGGCGTGAACCTCCTGCTGACCTGCTACCTCCACTTCCAGGAGGAGGTCGCCGCCTTCGGCCGGGATGTGATGCCGATCGTGCGCGAGAAGGAAAAGGACCTCGCCCGTGCCCACGGCACCGAGCTGAACACCGACCTGCTCCCGGTCGCCCCCGGCGTCTCCGCCGAGGAGGCCGCGGCCGCGACCGCCGAGACACTCCCGGCCGACCACCCCGCGAAGGCCGGTGTCGCTGCGTGAGCCAGGAGACCCTCGAGAACCAGGCCCCGTCGGCCCCGGAGCCCCCGTCGGCCCCGGAGGGCGGCTTCGGGTTCCGCACCCGTGCGCTGCACGCCGGCGGCACCCCCGACGCCCAGCACGGCGCGCGCGCCGTCCCGATCTACCAGACGACCTCGTTCGTCTTCGACGACGCGGACGACGCCGGGACCCTGTTCGCGCTGCAGAAGTACGGCAACATCTACTCCCGCATCGGCAACCCCACCGTCGCCGCCTTCGAGGAGCGCATCGCCTCGCTCGAGGGCGGGATCGGGGCGGTCGCGACCGCCTCGGGGATGAGCGCCGAGTTCATCACCTTCGCGGCGCTCGTCGGCGCGGGGGACCACGTGGTCTCCTCCGCGCAGCTCTACGGCGGCACCGTCACCCAGCTCGACGTCACCCTCCGCCGCTTCGGCGTGGAGACCACCTTCGTCGCCTCCTCCGACCCGGAGGACTACCGCGCCGCGTTCCGGCCGGAGACGAAGGTGCTGTACGTCGAGATGATCGGCAACCCCTCCGGCGAGATCGCCGATCTCGAGGGGCTGGCCGAGCTCGCCCACGAGCACGGCGTCCCGCTGGTGGTCGACGCGACCCTCGCCACGCCGTACCTGGTGCGGCCGCTCGAGCACGGCGCGGACATCGTCATCCACTCGGCCACGAAGTTCCTCGGCGGGCACGGCACCACCCTCGGCGGCGTGGTCGTCGAGTCGGGCCGCTTCGACTGGGGCAGCGGGAAGTTCCCCTCGATGACCGAGCCGGTCGAGTCCTACGGCGGGCTGCGCTGGTGGGACAACTTCGGCGAGTACGGCTTCCTCACCAAGCTGCGCTCCGAGCAGCTGCGCGACATCGGCCCCGCCCTCTCCGCGCAGGCGGCGTTCCAGCTGCTGCAGGGCGTGGAGACGCTCCCGCAGCGGATCGACGCGCACCTGGCTGGAGCGCGCGCGGTCGCCGAGTGGCTCGACGCGGATCCGCGGGTCTCGTTCGTGACCTGGGCGGGGCTCGAGTCCCATCCGCACCACGAGCGCGCTGCGAAGTACCTGCCGCTCGGCCCCGGCTCCGTCTTCGCCTTCGGTGTCCGGCCGACGGGGGAGCACGCGAGCGCCGAGGATGAGGCGGCCGCCGCCCGCGCCGCCGGCGAGCGGGTGATCGAGAACCTTCAGCTCGCCTCGCACCTGGCGAACATCGGGGATGCGCGCACCCTCGTGCTGCACCCGGCCTCGACCACGCACCGCCAGCTCACCGCGGAGCAGCTCGTCGCCGGCGGCGTCCGGCCCGACCTCATCCGCATCTCGGTGGGCCTCGAGGACGTGGAGGACATCCTCTGGGACCTCGACCAGGCGATCACCGCGGCGACCGGCCGCAGCAGGGAGGAGCAGGCATGAGCGAGCAGACGCTCACCGCACGGACGTGGCAGGGCCCCTCGGCCCCCGAGCGGCTCGCGATCCTGCGCCGGGCGCGCTCGATCGCGATCGTCGGCGCCTCGACGAACCCCGCCCGGGCCAGCTACTTCGTGAGCACCTACCTGCTCTCGAGCGCGCCCTACGACGTCTACTTCGTCAACCCCCGAGCGACGACGATCCTCGGACAGCCGGCCTACGCCTCGCTCGCGGACCTGCCCGTCGTGCCCGACATCGTCGACGTGTTCCGCCGGGACGCCGACCTGCCGGGCGTCGCCCGCGAAGCCGTCGAGGTCGGCGCGAAGGCGCTCTGGCTGCAGCTCGGCTCCTGGAACGAGCAGGCCGCCGCGATCGCCGAGGCCGGCGGCCTTGACGTGGTGATGGACCGCTGCGTGAAGATCGAGCACGCCCGCTTCCACGGCGGGCTGCACCTGGCCGGGTTCAACACCGGCGAGATCACCTCCCGCAAGCAGCGGCTCAGCGCGCGGCTCTGAGCGTACTCTCGGAGATCAGGCGCGGGTCGGGGTTCCCTCGGCCCGCGTGCTGCTGGCCGGGGGTATGAGCCCTGGGGTCGGCGCCGTTCGGGGCGGTCCTGCGGGTCCGGCGATCCGGGGCGCACCGGCACCGCTCACCCCTCGACGCGCAGGCCGAGGTGCGCGGCGAGGAGGGGCGCGAGCGCGGTGACCTGCGCGGCGTCGAGCGTCGCGCCCGACAGGCCCTCGAGGTTCGCGATCGACCCCATCTCCATCCCGCGCAGGTCCACGTCCTCGAGCCGGGCGTGGGGCAGGGCGACGGAGCCGGCACGGCAGTTCACGAAGGCGACGCGGGAGGCGGTGACGGCGCCGAGGTCGAGCTCGTCGATCGTGCAGTCCTCGAAGAGCACGTCCTCCAGCGTCGAGGAGCGCAGGTTGATCCAGTCGAACTTCGTGCCGATGATGCGGGTGGAGCGGATCTCGGCGTCGTAGACGTCCAGCGCCCCGATCCGCGAGCCGGAGAGCTCGACGTCGCGCCAGGTGGAGCGGGTCGCGTCCAGCACCGGGGCGTTCAGGCGCTCGATCCGGGTCTCGAGCAGCCGGGCGTGCTGGAGCACGGTGGTATGCGCGGTGACGTCGACCAGCTCGCACTCGGTGAAGGTCGCGCCGGTGAGGTCCGCCCCGGTGAGATCGGCACCGACGAGGCGCAGGCCGTCGTGCCGGTCCTGGGCGCTCAGCTGCGCGGCATCCGCCTCCTCGAGGTCGGGCAGGACCAGGCCCTCGAGGACGGGCTTGCGGGTGGTGGTGCGTCGGCGCATGGGGTCCTCGGATCGGCGGCGGGCGGTCGTCCTCGAGGGTACGGGGAGGGGAGACGCTCCGGCAGGATTCGAACCTGCGACCCACTCCTCATGAGGGAGCTGCTCTACCGGGCTGAGCTACGAAGCGGTGGTGCGGCGGGTGCCAGCGGGCCGACGAGCCGGAGGGACCGGCGAACCTGCGGGACTGCGGGCGGGCCCTCCGAACTCGCCGACGGGGTGTGACAGGACCAGCCTGAGGGACACGAGAAGCGGTGTCGAGCGCGCTGTCATCCACCGACTCATTCAACCCGTCGCGGTCTCGAACATTCCTCCACAGAGGGTGGTTATCCACATTCCTGGGGTGGACGTGGTGTCATTCTGAGGAAACACGGCGGAGCGTTTTCAGATGGAGCATCGAAGTGCGTCATGTTCGCCCCGTGCCTGCGCAGATGTGTAACGCGATGGGTGAGTGTGCGTGCGGCCGCCCCTCCCCGGTCGACGTTGTCCACATTCTTCTAGGGGCCTTTCAAATGTCAGAGGGAGCCGGAAGAATAGGGCCATGACTCTCGCAGTGCAGGACCTCGGCGCGGCTGCTGGTGATCCCCACCAGCAGCTGATCGACGCCGTGCGTGCGGGAGGTCCCGGAGCGCTCGCCGAGGAGCTCGGAGACCGCGCTCATGTGCTGAGCGCCCTCACCGGGTTCCCGCAGGAGCTGTTCACCCCCGCGGATCCGTCGGCCGAGGCGTTCCGCGACGTGATCGGCAGCCTGCACTCCCTGCGCAGCGCGATCGACGCGCTCGAGACCCGCGCCGTCGTCGCGCTCGCCGACTCCCTCACCCTGCGCAGGCAGGCCGAGGCGCGTGCGCACGCCGCGCAGGAGTCGGGGGAGGAGACCCCGCCCGCACAGCTGCTGCGCGCGGCGTCCCGTGAAGCCGCCCGCGAGGTCTCGATGCTCACCCGCCGCTCCCCGGCGTCCGCCTCCCGCTCGCTCGCTGCCCGTCGCCGGCTCGTCGCGGACATGCCGGTGATGCTCTCCGACCTCGGGGACTCCCAGGTCACGACCGAGGACGCCTACCGCACCGCCCGCTCCTTCGCGCCGCTCACCCCCGCCCAGCGGCGCGAGGCGGACCGGCTGCTCGGGGAGCGCCTTCCCTATCTCGACGGCGCCGGCTCCGAGGAATGGTCTGACGCCCGCGCCGCCGCGATCTCCCTCGCAGACCCGGACGGCGAGGCCCGCCGCCATCAGCACGCGAAGCGCGAGCGGCACGTGACGGTGCGCCGCGGCGAGCACGGCATGGCCACGGTGACGGCGCACGTCACCGCGCTGGACGCCGCACTGATCCGCAAGCGTCTCTCCCTCGAGGCCGAGCGCCTGCGCGCCGCCGGTGATCGCCGCGGGCACCAGGCCATCCAGGCCGACACCTTCGTGGACACCCTGATCGGGCGCGGCGAGAGCATGGAGCCGGTGACGCTGGACATCGGCGTGATCATCACCGACCACGTGCTCCTGGACCCCGGCACGGGCGACCTCGCCCAGATCGAGGGCTACGGCACGGTTCCCGCTGAGGCGGTGCGGGAGAGTCTGCGCGATCCGCTCGACGCGATCGCGGGCACGGACGAGGGCCCGCTCGGCCCCGACGGTCCGGCGCTGCGCGCCGTGCTGCGAAAGCTGTACGAGCACCCGAGGACCGAGGAGCTGGTCGCCGTCGAATCCCGGGCGCGGGCCTTCCCGCCCGCGCTCGCCCGATTCATCCGCCTGCGCGACCGGACCTGCCGCGGCCCGCACTGCAGCGCCCCGATCCGCCACATCGACCACATCCGGCCCCACGGCGCCGGCGGACCGACCTGCCTGGACAACGGGCAGGGAGCCTGCGCCTTCTGCAACGACAAGGAGCAGCAGCTGGCGAGCGTGGAGCGGGTCGGGGACCCGGCGGTCGACGGGCACGTGGTGGAGTGGACGACCCGGCTCGGCACCACCCGACGCACCCGCTCGACACGGCTCAGCGCGGCAGGGGACGAGAGGCAGGATCCTCCGGCGTCGAGCGAGCCGGACTACGTCGATCCGCCGCCGCACGGCCCGCGTTGAGGACGGCCGGCGGAGGATCAGGGCAGGTCGAAGGATCTCCAGCGCGTGCCGTCGAAGGCGAGGATCCCTTCTCTCGAGCTCAGGCTGAACAGCACGTCCTCCGCAGCGGACCAGACCATGCTGTCCACCGCGGACTCGGACTCGATCTCGTGCCGGGACTCCTCCCCGCTCTCCCGGTCCCACAGCAGCAGCTCCTCGTCGGCATGCAGTGCGACGCGGTGCCCTGGCCCCACCGCGAGATCCGCGAACCAGGTCGAGGTGGTCACGGGGCCCTCGACCACGGAGCCGTCCGTCCCGACCGTCATCAGCGCTCGCGGCTCGTCGGCGACCACGACCAGGGCGCCGTCCGCCGCATGGTCGAGCGCGAAGACGATCCCCGGCACGTCCTCGAGGACCTCCGTCCGCCGGCCCGTCGTCGGGTCCCAGAGCGTCGGAGGATTGTCCTCATCGCCTTCGCTGGAGGTCGAGGTGGCGCCGACGGCGAGGGAGGAGCCGTCAGGCGAGTAGCTGAGATCCCGGTTGTGCCGCGGTCCGGTCCGCAGGACGTGCCCGCTGCCGCAGGACTCCGGGTCCATGTCCCACAGACGCACGGTCCTGTCCGACCCCGAGGACGCCAGCTGCGTGCCGTCCGGGCTGAACGCGAGATCGAGGATCGCCGCGGTGTCGCCGCGCGGCAGCTCGTGCCCGAACAGCGTGCGCTCGAGCGTCCCCTGGAGATCGACGATCGAGATCAGGCGGCCGTCGCCGATCGCCAGGCGGTCCCCATCCGGGTGCCAGGCGAGCCTGCCCAGCATCGGAGGGTGGAACCGATGGATCACTGCCCCGGTTCCCGCATCCCACAGGACGATTCCCCTGGTCTCAGCGTTCTCAACGTCTTTCCGGCCGCGCATCTCGCAGGCCGCGAGCGTCGACCCGTCCGGGGAGATCGTGAGGGTCGAGGACATGAACAGGAGGGACTCGTCGAGCGGAACGGGATCCACGATGACGCCCTCCGGCACCGTCTCGTACGCCTCCTCGGGGATCTCCTCGGAGGGGTCCAGGCAGATTCCGGGGCTCCGCGACCCGGGCAGGGGCGGGAGACCGCCCGAGCATCCTGCGAGCGCCAGGGCGCCGGGGAGCGCGGTCGCGCCCAGCAGCAGGCGTCGGCGCGAGCAGTCCGTCATCGTCGGCCCCTCTTCGTCTCCATGAGCACCGGTTCGTGTGCGACGTCGTCCGAGCGCGTGACCGGGCTGGTCATCGTGCCTCGATGCTAGGAGCGAAGCGCGGCGACGTCGATGGGGAGCGCTCCCCGTGCCCGGCCTCGACGGCGCGGCGCCTCGGCCCGCCGGGTCTCACGGCAGCTCGAACTGCCGCCACTCCGTTCCGTCCCAGGCGGAGATCCCCTCCGACTCGCTCAGCGTGTACAGCGTCGCCTCGTCCGGGGACCAGCAGACTCTCCCCAGGAGCGACCTCTCGAGCGTCTCCTGCTCGTCGCTGCCTCGATCCCACAGCTGGAGGGTGCCCGACGCACTGAGCACCGCGACCCGGGTTCCCGTGCCGACGGCCAGGTCCCTGAACCGTGCCGCGTCCACCGGCGGGCCCGTGCTGGTCGATCCGTCCGGCGCGTGCACGGCGAGCGAGGACGGATCGTCGAGCACCTGGACCAGGGAGCCGTCCCCGCTGTACCCGAGCCCGAGCACCACCCCGTCGACCCCGTCGAGGACCTCCTCACGCCGGCCGCTGCGCGGATCCCACAGCCCGGTCGGCTTCCCGCCCTCGTCGACGTCCGTCAGCTCGACGCCGCCGACGGCGAGGCGCGTGCCGTCGGGCGAGAACGCCACGTTCCTCTGCCGGCGGGGCCCAGGGGAGAAGACCCGGGTGCCGATGCAGCTGTCCGCGGAGGTCGAGTACAGCCGGACCGCGCCGTCGCTCGCCGAGGCCGCCAGCAGCGACCCATCCGGGCTGTAGGCGACGTCGAGGATCCGCGCGGCAGTCCCACGAGGCTCCTCATTGCCCACGAGGTTCCGCAGCAGCGAGCCCTCGACATCCACCTCCGCGACGTGGAGTGCGTCGCCGACCGCGAGGCGCGAACCGTTCGGGTGCCAAGCCAGCGGCCCGATGGCGCGGGGCTTCAGCCGACGCACGATCTCCCCGGTGCGCGTGTCCCACAGCAGCACGCCGTGGGTGTCGGCGAGGTCGAGCTGGGACCGGTCCGGGGCCTCGCAGGCCGCGATGAGCGTGCCGTCGGGGGAGACGACCGGGGTCTGGATCTCGAAGTAGTGCTCCTCCGACGGTGGCACGATCCGGGCTCGGGCGCCCCGCGGCCAACGGGGCGGCTCCGGCTCGAGCACCTCCTCGTCCGGTCCGAGGCAGCTGCCCACCTCGGGGCTGCTCCCGCAGCCGGGAAGCAGCAGCGCCGCCGGCAGGGCCGCAGCGCCGAGCAGCCATCGGCGTCGCGGCAGCGCGAGCCTGTCACGGGAGGGGATCATGGCATCACGGCCTGCGAGGGGAGCCGGGGAGCGGCCTCAGCGCAGGGACGCTCACGAGATGACCGGGACGCCGGCATCGAGCTGGTACTGCCGGAGCTCCTCGAGAGTGATGTCCTCGGCGAACTCGTCGCCCTCGTCGAAGGCATCGTCCTCGAGCGGCTGCTCCCGGTACGCCTCGTACTCCTCGGTCCAGGCGTCCTTCTCCGACTGCGGGGCGTCGTCGGGAGGCTGTGCATCGGTGGGCCCCTCCTCGTAGTCCTTGTCATTCTCGCGCCAGGCCTCGATCTCCTCCTGCGTGACGCCGTGCTCCTTCTCGATGCGCTCGTAGTCCTCTGCGCTGTCGTCATCCCGCCAGAACTGCCATGCCGGCGGGCCATCGGTCTCCTCGACCCAGTTGTCCTGTGCGGCATGCCGGGCCTCGTGCGCGACGGTGTTGAGCGAGTCGGGGTCGGAGACATGGTTATCGTCGATCTGGATGTGCTCCCCGCGCAGAGGATGCCGGATGTCGAACTCGTACCAGAAGCCGAGGGCTCCGTCCTCCGGCAGATCGTCGAAGTAGACGGGCACGTCGTCGACACCCTGGCGCTCGAGCTCCTGGGCGACGATCTCTCGGAGGACCCGCTTCTGCTCAGGCGGGTCCATCGCGGTCCAGGCGTCGGCGACCTCCTGGCTCACCTTCCCGTCCCCGCCGCCGCCGGCGCGGCGGCCACGTCCCGATGCACTGCTGGGCGAGGTGGCCCCGCTCCCGCCGCTCCCACCGTCGCCGCGTTCGCCCTGCGAGGCGGTCTCCTGCTGCTGCACCTCCTCCTCGAGCTGTGTGCCGAGGGCACCGAGCGCGGTGCACTGCTCGCGCAGCATCCGAGACGCGCCGGTGCTCCAGTCCGCGCGGAAGCGCTCCGCATCCGGCCCCCGCCAGATCGTCTCGCTCGCCCGCACGAGCGCATCGAGCACGCCGTGCCGCTCCTCGAGGCGTTCGCCGGCAGCCCGCAGACGCTCAGCATGGGCCTCGCCCTGCGCGGTGTCCATGCCGATGAACCCCATGGTCTCCCCCTTCGTCCCGTTCAGGGATCGACACTAGGTGACGTCAGCGGTCGGCGACATGGGGAGTCCTCCCCTGTGGACGGAGCTCAGCTCTGCGAGGCGCCTCCGGCCTGGTCGTCCGGCGCGGCGGTCGAGGGGGCGAGCCAGAGCAGCCGGAACCACACCTCGCCACCGTCCTCGAGGGTGTGGACGTCGAACTGTCCGCGCTCGTCGGAGACCTGCCGCTGGGCGGTCAGGCGCTGCGAGGAGGCGCGCAGGATGTCGTACTCGTCCTCGATGCGGAGCACCGAGCACGGCTCCTCCTCGGAGCCGCTGCCCGAGGCCGCGATGCTGTCGAGCGCGAGCCGGGAGAACTTCGCCTCGATGCGGCCTGCCTCGGCATCGCCCAGCTCGGTGAGCGCCCCTGCGAGATAGCCGTGCGCGGACGGGCTCAGGAGCGCGCCGGGCATCCACGAGCGGATCAGGTCGGCGATCTCCTGGTGCTTCCCGGCGCGCAGCAGCGGGACGACCGCCCGGGAGACGGAGAGCAGGGGGTCGTAGCGGGGAGCCGCCATGATCCCGGCCTGCAGGTCGTGAAGACCCTCGGGCGTCGGGTCCAGGGCGTAGGCCTCGACGAGGTCGTTCAGGGACATCGTGCGTCCTTTCGCTGGTCAGGTGCGAGAGCCGTGGAGGCGGAAGAGGTCCATGCCAAGAGGTCCATGTCGGTCGACGCGTCCGGAGCGTCAGGGTGTCTCGAAGCTGCTCCAGGACTCGCCGCCGGACCAGGCGACGACGCCCTGGGGCGGGGAGGCGCTGTACAGCGTCGTGCCGTCGGGGAAGAACACCAGCCGGCCGGCGGACCCTCGCACGACGGGCAGCTCGACGGTCTCGTCACTCTCGCGCTCCCAGAGCAGGACCCGGTTGTCGCCTCGGCCGACGGCGGCGACACGTCCCCCCCCCGCCCCCGCGGCCACCCAGTACGGGCCCTCCGCGGAGAGAGCCGGTCCGGTGGCCACCTCTCCGGACGGGGCCAGGGCGTGGAGGGCGCGCTCCCCGTCTGCGGCGAGGATCAGCGTGCCGTCCTCGGCGTGCGTCAGCCCGGCGACCGTCCCGGGGAGGTCCGGCCCGGTGCCCGTGCGCGTCCCGGAATGCGGGTCCCAGAGCTCGACCGTGCCGTCCTCGGCGCAGAGGGCGAGCGTGTCGTCGGCCGGGGAGAGGCTGAGCGCGATCACCGTGCCGAGCTCCGCAGCGATCTCGTGCTCGACCTCGCAGGTCTCGTCCTCGAGGTGCCAGATCGTGACGCGTCCGTCGGCGCCGAGCACCACGAGGCGGGTGCCGTCGGCGGTGAGGGCGAGATCGCCGACCCGATTCCCGATCCGGGGGCCGAAGGGCTCCTCGCCACCGGTCAGCGCCTTCAGCACCTCGCCGTCCGCCTCGCGGAGCTCGACGGTCGTGACGCCGCCGATCGCGAGCCGTCCGCGGGAGTCCGCGGTGATCGCACCGACCAGCCCGTTGTCGAGCCGTTCGAGGATCGTGCCGTCGGCGGTGCTCCACACGACGGTCCCGAAGGTGTCCGACTCGCCGAGCATCAGCGCGTCCGAGGTCTGCTGGGCGGCGATCCGTTCCCCGCCCGCGAACAGGGCCAGGCCGTACTCCGACAGAGGTCGGTCCGGGATCGCCTCGTTCTCCGGGCCGGCGTCCTCGCGCGCGGGCGGCTCGGGGCGCTCCCGGCGTGACGCCTCCTCGTCCGACAGACAGCGATCCGGCGACGCGGCCGCCTTCGTCTTCCCCGGCCCGTCGGCGGTGACCGGGTCCTGCGAGGGCTCGTCGCCGCCGCGGAAGGATCCGCAGCCGACGAGGGAGAGCGCCGCGGGCAGCAGGCTCGCGCCGAGCAGTCTCCGGCGGCTGGGGGAGGGGGTCATCGTCGCTCCTCGTGATGGTCGGCGGTGGCTCGCCCTGGCAGGCATCGCTGGGCTCGCGGTGCTACCGATGCTAGGACGACCGCTCGTGGGCCGAGTGGGGAGCACTCCCCATCGCGACCCACGGATGGCCGGAACCGCATGAAACCCTGGCCGGACCTCAGGCCCCCGCGGCCGCCTTCGCCGCCGCCGGCAGCACCGTCGCGATCCGGTCGAGAACCTCGTCGGTGTGGGCGGTGGAGACGAACCACGCCTCGAAGGCCGAGGGCGGCAGGTACACCCCGCCCTCGAGCATCGCGTGGAAGAAGCGGGTGAACGCCTCGGTGTCCTGCGCCTTCGCGTCCTCGTAGGTCGTGACGGGCTCGCCGCGGAAGAACACCGAGAACAGGGTGCCGGCGGTCTGGACCACGTGCGGGACGCCCTCGGCGGTCAGCGCGTCGGCGACCAGCTGCTGCAGCGTCCTCGAGGCCCGGCCGAGCGTCTCGTAAGCCGCGTCGTCGAGCCCGGCGAAGGTCGCCAGCCCCGCCGCGGTCGCGAGCGGGTTCCCCGAGAGGGTGCCGGCCTGGTAGACGGGGCCGGCCGGGGCGAGCAGGCCCATCAGGTCCTCGCGCCCGCCGAAGGCGCCGACGGGCAGGCCGCCGCCGATCACCTTGCCGAAGGTCATCAGGTCCGGCGCCCAGTCCTCGCCGGTGCCGCGCGGGCCGTCGACCCCGTAGTGCCCCTCGCGGCTCGCGCGGAAGCCGGTGAGCACCTCGTCGCTGATCAGCAGCGCTCCCGCGGCGTGGGCGGTGTCGGCGAGGAAGCGGTTGAAGCCGACGCCGTCCTCGGCGAGCGGCGGGACGACGCCCATGTTCGCCGGCGCCGCCTCGGTGATGATCGCGGCGATCTCACCGCCGCGCTCGGCGAACAGGGACGTGACGGCCTCGCGGTCGCCGTAGGGCAGCACGACCGTGTCCTTCGCGGTCGCGGCGGTGACGCCGGCCGAGCCCGGCATGGCGAAGGTCGCGACCCCGCTGCCCGCCTCGGCCAGCAGCGCGTCCACGTGCCCGTGATAGCAGCCGGCGAACTTCACCACCACGTCGCGGCCGGTCGCGGCGCGGGCCACGCGCAGCGCGCTCATCGTCGCCTCGGTGCCGGAATTGACCAGGCGCAGCTGCTCGACGGGGCCGATCCTGCGCACGACCTCCTCGGCCAGGGTGACCTCCCCGGCCTGCGGAGCGCCGAAGGACAGGCCCCGCCCGGCCGCCTCCCGCACCGCCTCGACCACACCGTCATGGGCGTGGCCGAGGATCATCGGACCCCAGGAGCCGACCAGGTCCACGTACTCGTTGCCGTCGGCGTCGGTGAGCAGCGCGCCCTTCGCGCTGGTGAGGAACGGGGGCGTGCCGCCGACGGAGCCGAAGGCGCGCACGGGCGAGTTCACCCCGGAGGGGATGACGCGGCGGGCGCGATCGAAGAGATCGGCGGAGAGCGTGGTCGTGGGGGTCATGCGAGGCTCCTTCTCGGGAGGGGCGGGGGACGACGGGCGATGGTGCGGTGCCGGGCCGGGGCACGGCGGGCCGGGCATGGTCGCCAACGCCTACCTGGACGGCACGTACACGGAGCTGTACCCGCGGATCGACCGCACCGAGGAGGGACTGCGGGCGCTGTTCCGGCAGTTCTCCTTTCCCGGCGGCATCCCCAGCCACGCCGCGCCGGAGACCCCCGGCTCGA
>ENA-OOKA01000276-OOKA01000276.1-human-skin-metagenome-genome-assembly--contig:-NODE-276-length-16033-cov-7.762048_pt1 | contig 16033 bp, 11 predicted proteins | sample MGYA00248825_ERZ500995 | MGnify/ENA primary metagenome ERZ500995 (study PRJEB25958, sample SAMN03398540) | human skin metagenome | study: EMG produced TPA metagenomics assembly of the Human Skin...
GCTCGAAGTGCGCGCTCCCCGGGTGGTAGCCGGCCTCGGTGAGGGTCTCGAAGCCGTACTGGACGAGGTGCGACACTCCGCCGCAGAGCACGGTCTGCTCGCCGAACAGGTCGGTCTCGGTCTCCTCGGTGAAGGTCGTCCTGATGCCGCCGGCACGCAGGCCGCCGATCGCCTTGGCGTAGGACAGGACGGTGTCCCAGGCCTTGCCGGAGGCGTCCTTCTCCACGGCGACGAGCACCGGGACGCCGCGGCCGTCGACGTACTCGCGACGGACGACGTGACCGGGGCCCTTGGGGGCGACCATGATGACGTCGACGCCTTCGGGAGCCTGGATGTAGTCGAAGCGGATGTTGAATCCGTGGGCGAACAGGAGGGTGTCGCCCTCGCCGAGGGCGGGCTTGATCTGCTCGTTGTAGATCTCGGCCTGGACCTGGTCGGGGGCGAGGATGACGATGAGGTCGGCCCACTCGGCGACTTCGGCGGGGGTGCCGACCTGCAGGCCCTGGGCCTCGGCCTTGTCACGGCTCTTCGATCCCTCGGCCAGGCCGATCCGGACCTCGACGCCGGAATCGCGCAGGCTCAGGGCGTGTGCGTGGCCCTGGCTGCCGAAGCCGATGACGGCGACCTTCTTGCCCTGGATGATCGAGAGGTCGGCATCGTCGTCGTAGTAGCGCTCTGCCATGGGGTTCTCCTTCGTTGGGTTGTCTCAATACTAGATATGGGATGCGAGACGCCGATGGCGGTGTCCGCATTGTGTCCGCCTCCGCGGGGGATCCGGCCGAGGCGCCGGCACCGGAGGGTGCCGGCTGCGCGGCTCAGCCCACCCGCGGGGCCTTGTCGGTGATCGACTTCGGGCCGCGGGCGATCGCCACGGTGCCCGACTGCACGATCTCCTTGATGCCGAAGGGCTCGAGGACGAGGCGGAGGGCGTCGAGCTTCGACTGCTCGCCGGTCGCCTCGATCGACACCGCGTCGGGAGCGACGTCGATGATGTGCGCCCGGAACATGTCGACGGCCGCCGCGATCTGCGCCCGCGTCGCCGCGTCCGCCCGGACCTTGAAGATCATGTGCGCGCGCCGCACCGACACCTCGGGCTCGAGCTCGACGATCTTGATGACGTTGACGAGCTTGTTGAGCTGCTTGGTCACCTGCTCGAGCGGGACGTCGGCGACGTCGACGACCACGGTGATCCGCGAGAACGCCTCGATCTCCGTGGTGCCCACGGCGAGCGAGTGGATGTTGAATCCGCGGCGGGCGATGAGGCCGGTGAGCCGGGCAAGCACGCCCGGCTTGTTCTCCACCAGGACGGACAGTGTGTGACGACTCATCAGACGCCCTCCTCCAATTCCTCTCCGCCGAAGTCCGGACGGATGTCGCGTGCGTACTGGATCTCGTCGTTGCTCACACCGGCGGCGACCATCGGCCACACCATGGCGTCGGCGGGCACGGTGAAGTCGATGACGACCGGCCGGTCGTCGATCTCGAGCGCGCGCTGCACGGCGGCGTCGACGTCCTCGTTCCGGTCCACGCGGATGCCCACGCAGCCGTAGGCCTCGGCGAGCTTGACGAAATCGGGCACCCGCACCGAGTTGTGCCCGGTGTTGAGGTCGGAGTGCGAGTAGCGGCCGTCGTAGAACAGCGTCTGCCACTGGCGCACCATGCCGAGCGAGGAGTTGTTGATGATCGCGACCTTGATCGGGATGTTGTTGATGACGCAGGTGGCGAGCTCCTGATTGGTCATCTGGAAGCAGCCGTCGCCGTCGATCGCCCACACCACGCGGTCGGGCTGGCCGACCTTCGCGCCCATCGCGGCCGGCACCGAGTAGCCCATGGTGCCGAGCCCTCCGGAGTTGAGCCACGACTTCGGACGCTCGTAGGCGACGAACTGGGCGGCCCACATCTGGTGCTGGCCCACGCCCGCGGCGTAGACGCCCTCCGGCCCGGTGAGGTCGGAGATCCGGGAGATGACGTACTGCGGATCGCACAGCCCGTCCTCGTTCCTCTCGTAGCCGAGCGGAAAGGTCTCCTTGAGCGAATCGAGCGACCGCCACCACGCCTCGCGCTCGTCGGCGAGCACGGATTCGTGGCGCGCCCGCAGCTCGCTGAGCAGCTCGTTCATCACCTCGGCGGCGTCGCCGACGATCGGCACGTCCGCCGTGCGGTTCTTCCCGATCTCCGCGGGGTCGATGTCGGCGTGGACGACCTTCGCGCGCGGGGCGAAGGAGTCGAGGTCGCCGGTCACGCGGTCGTCGAAGCGGGCGCCGATCGCGATGAGGAGGTCCGACTTCTGGAACGCCGCGACCGCCGGCACCGAACCGTGCATCCCGGGCATCCCGAGGTGCTGGCGGTGCGAATCGGGGAACGCGCCGCGCGCCATGAGGGTGGTGGCGACGGGGATGTTCGTCGCCTCCGCGAGCGCGAGCAGCTCCTCCTCCGCGCCTGACCGGATGACGCCGCCGCCGATGTAGAACACCGGTCGGCGCGCCGCCGCGATGAGGGCCGCGGCCTCGCGGATCTGCTTGGCGTGCGGCTTGAGCACAGGGCGGTAGCCGGGCAGGTGCGGCTCGTCCGGCCACACGAAGGGCGCCTCGGCCTGCTGCGCGTCCTTGGTGACGTCGACGAGCACCGGACCCGGGCGGCCGGTCGAGGCGATCGAGTACGCGCTCATCAGGGCCTGCGGGATGTCCTCCGCCCGGGTGACGAGGAAGGAGTGCTTGGTGATCGGCATCGTCATGCCGACGATGTCGGCCTCCTGGAAGGCATCGGTGCCGAGCAGCGTCGACGACTGCTGACCGGTGATCGCGAGGAGCGGGACGGAGTCCATGTGCGCATCGGCGATCGCGGTGACGAGGTTCGTCGCGCCCGGGCCCGAGGTGGCCATGCACACGCCCACCCGTCCGGTGGCCGCGGCGAAGCCCTCGGCGGCATGGCCGGCTCCCTGCTCGTGCCTCACGAGGATGTGGTTGATCTTCTCGGAGTCGAGCAGCGGATCGTAGGTCGGCAGGATCGTGCCGCCGGGCAGGCCGAAGACGGTGTCGACGCCGAGCAGCTCGAGGCTGCGGATGATCGCCTGCGCGCCGGTGAGGACCTCGGCGGTCGAACGGTCCTGCCGGTGGGCCGGTGCGGGTGCGGTGGGGACGGCTGCGCCTGCGGGCGCGGGTGCGGTCGGCTTGGCTGTCCGGCGGGAATGCGCGGCGCGGCCCGGAGTCCCGGGCCCTCCCGGTCCGCCGGACGATGCTGAGGCTGCCAACATGACTCCTTCATCGTGTTCTCAACTGGCCCCCGCATGAGAAACGCCCCTGTCCGGTTTCCGGGAGGGGCGCGCGGGACGTCGTCTGAGCGACAGCTACGGGTTCACCGCGCGCTGTGTAATGACGACGACAAGGTTCTGCATGGGCCCACAGTACCCGCGCACCGGTCCCCCGTGTCAAATGGCGGCGCCCGCATCTCGATCATCGAGACGCCTGTCCCGCGCGTCGGGCCGCCGGGCGATGCGGGCAGGGCGGCCACTGCCCTTCCGCGCCGCGCGACAGGCCCCCGGGCCCCGGAGTAGGCTGGTCTGCCGTGCGCCCCCTCCTCCGCTTCTGGCCGGACATCCGGCGGAAGCTCCACGTCTACCTCACGATCATCGGGCTGACCTTCGCCGCGAACGCGATCTCGCTGCTGGTGCCCGCGCTCATGGGGCGCATCGTGGACGGTCCGATCGCCGACCGCGACCTCTCCGCATTGTGGCTCCCGATCGCCGGCGTGCTCGCGATCGGCGTCATCGAGGCGGTCGCGCTGTGGGGACGCCGGATGATCGCCGCGAAGGTCGTCTCGCAGTGGGAGATCACGTGGCGCGCCCGGATCTACGACCGGCTCCAATACCTGTCGATCGGCGTCCACGGGTCGTGGGAGTCCGGCCAGCTGCTGTCCCGCGCCATCAACGACATGACCCAGCTGCGCCGCTTCTTCGCCTTCGGCGCGCCGTTCATCGTCTCCACCCCGTTCGTCATCGCCGTCGGCATCATCGTCCTCACGGTCATGGAGCCCGCGTTCGGGCTCATCGCGGTGCTCATGGCGATCCCCATGCTGCTCGGCGTCATCGCCTTCAACGCGCGCTACCAGCTCGCCTCCCGCGAGGCGCAGGACACCATGGGCGTGATCTCCACCCAGGTCGAGGAGTCCGTCCAGGGCATCCGGGTGATCAAGGCCTTCGGCCGCGCGCCGTGGGTCACCGAGCGGTTCGAGGCGATCTCCGAGCACCTCCGCACGATCGAGGTCCGCAAGGCGTTCCTCGATTCGTGGATGTGGGCGGGCACGATGACGCTGCCGCGCCTCGCGATGGCCGCGGTGGTCGCGGTCGGCGCCTGGGGCGTGCTCGCCGGCTGGACCACGGTGGGCACCGTGGTGGCCGGGGTGACCCTAATGATGGTGCTCCGCATCCCGGTCGAGATGCTCGGCTTCCTCCTGTCCGACGCGATCATGTCCGTCACGGCCGCCGCCCGGTACTGGGAGGTCATGGACACCGCTCTCGACATCACCGACGCCGACGGCGGGATCGACGACGCGCCCCGCGCCGAGGAGCGCGCCGGGGTGCTCGAGTTCGACGAGGTCGACTTCCGCTTCCCCGACGCGTCCCACGACCTGCTGCGCGCGTTGTCGCTGCGGATCGAACCGGGTGAGACCGTCGCCCTCGTCGGCGCCACGGGCTCGGGCAAGACCGCGCTCGCCTCCCTCGTCCCCCGGCTCTACGACGTCACCGGAGGAGCGATCCGGGTCGACGGCACCGATGTCCGGGGGATCCCGCTCAACGAGCTCCGCCGGCTCGTGTCGGTGAGCTTCGAGGAGCCGATCCTGTTCTCCGCCTCCGTCGCCGAGAACGTCCGGATGGGATCGCCCGGCGCGACCGACGCCGAGGTCTGGGAGGCCCTCGGGATCGCGCAGGCCGCCGATTTCGTCCGCGCCCTGCCGGCCGGCCTCGACACCGAGGTGGGCGAGCAGGGGCTGTCCCTGTCCGGCGGCCAGCGCCAGCGCCTCGCGCTCGCCCGCGCGGTCATCGGCCGGCCGCGGATCCTCGTCCTCGACGATCCGCTGTCCGCCGTCGACGTCGACACCGAGGAGCGGGTGCAGCGCACCCTGCGCACGGTGCTCGACGCCTCGACGACCCTGATCATCGCCCACCGGCCCTCGACCACCGCGCTCGCCGACCGCGTCGCGGTCCTCGACGGAGGACGGATCGCCGCCCTCGGCCCGCACGACGAGCTCCTGCGGACGAGTGCGCTCTACCGCGACCTCATGGGCGCCTCGGCCGCGCAGGAGGCGGAGCGATGAGCCCCCGTCACGCCGGCCGGCCCGAGGACGCCGAGGTCGAGGAGCTGCCGCCGGACATCGCCCGGCGCGCCCGCCGTCTGCTCGGGTCCCTCGCCCGCCCCTACCGCGGCGGGATCATCGCCTTCGCCGTCATCGTGTCGGTGACGATCCTCGCCTCGGTGCTCGACCCGGTGTTCGTCGCACTCGCCCTCGACTCCGGTCTGCCGCAGGCGGTCGACGGCGACCCGGGCGCCCTGCTCGGGGCGATCCTCGGCTTCATCGGCGTCACGCTCGTCGGCGGCATCGGGATGTGGGCGGCCAACCGGCTCATCGGCGTCCTCGCGCAGCGGATCATGTTCGACCTGCGCACCCGCCTCTTCGTCCACACCCAGCGCCTCGACCTCGGCTACCACGAGAAGTCGACCACGGGGCGGCTCGTGTCGCGCCAGACCTCGGACATGGAATCCGTCCAGCAGTTCCTCGGCAACTCGCTCATGGACGCGCTGTCCGCGCTCGGGCAGATGTCCCTCATCGCGCTCATCCTCCTCGTGCTCGACTGGCAGCTCGCGCTCGTCGTGTTCGCCGGGTTCATCCCGCTCGTGTTCACCACACGCGCCGCCCAGCGCACCCAGCGCGCGGCCTTCCGCCGCACCCGGACCTCGATCGCCAAGGTCATCGTCCATTTCGTCGAGACCATGGGCGGCATCCGCGCGGTGCAGGCCTTCCGCCGCCAGCCCCACGGCCGGCGGCGGCTCGAGAGCGAGGACGAGCGGTACCGCGACGCCAACACCCGGGCCCTGCGCGGCGTCGCCTGGTTCGCCGGGTCGACCCGCCTCATCGGCAACGTCACGCAGGCGGCGGTGATGGCGGTCGGCGCATGGTTCGTCATCGAGGACTGGACGCAGATCGGCGTCCTCGCCGCGTTCGTGCTCTACCTGCGCCGGTTCTACGGTCCCCTCGACGAGCTCGTCCAGACGTTCAACCTCTACCAGTCGGCGTCGGCCGCGCTCGAGAAGATCGCCGCGGTCCTCGACACCGAGCCCGCCGTCGTCGAGCCGCGTGAGCCCGCCGAGCTGCCGGCGCACCGCGACGACGCACCCGCCGGCAGGCAGTCCGGTGCACAGCCCGTTTCACAGCCTGCAGCGCGCACGGCGACCGGCCGGGAGGTGGTGTTCGACGGCGTGCGGTTCGCCTACTCCGGCGGACCCGACATCCTCCCGACCTTCGATCTCACCCTCGATGCGGGCCGGATCGTCGCGCTCGTCGGCGCGACGGGCGCGGGCAAGTCGACGCTCGTCAAGCTCGTCACCCGGTTCTACGATCCGAGCGCGGGGTCCATCCGGCTCGACGGGATCGACCTGCGCGCACTGGCCGATGGGGACCTCCGGCGATCCGTCGTCATGGTGACCCAGGAGTCCTTCCTCATGAGCGGCACGATCGCGGACAACATCCGGATCGGGCGCCCGGACGCCTCCGACGCCGAGGTCGCCGCCGCGGGCCGGGCGGTCGGACTCGACACCTACGTGTCCCGCCTCCCCGACGGCTACGACACGGACGTGCGCACCCGCGGCGGGCGGCTGAGCTCGGGCCAGCGCCAGCTCGTGTCCTTCGCCCGGGTCTTCCTCGCCGACCCCGACGTCGTCGTGCTCGACGAGGCCACCGCGCACCTCGACATCCCCTCGGAGCGCCTCGTGCAGCGTGCGCTCGAGACCGTGCTCGCCGGTCGGACCGCGATCATCATCGCCCACCGGCTGTCGACGGTGGAGATCGCCGACCGGGTGCTCGTCATGGACGCCGGCCGGATCATCGAGGACGGGGAGCCGGCTGCGCTCATCGCCGGGACCGGCCGTTTCGCAGAGCTCCACCGGGCCTGGCGGGACTCGCTCGTCTGAGGTCGCCGCCGCCGGCGTCAGGCTTCGGCGGTGGAGATCTCGAACCGTCCCTCGAGGGCGAGATGCACCGGGCACCGGTCCGCGATGCGGAGCAGGGAGCGGCGCTGGTCCGCGCTCAGCGCCGCGTCGAACTCGACCGTCCGGGCGATCCGGGTGATCCGGTCGCCGTCGCGCTCGATCTGCCGGAAGGTGAGATCGACGCGCGTGTCGCCGAGAGCGTACCCCTTGCGCCGGGCGTACATCCCCATCGTCATCGAAGTGCAGGCGCCGAGCGCGGAGAGCAGCAGGTCGAAGGGGTTGGGGCCGGCATCCTCTCCCCCGGCCACCGAATCCGGCTCGTCGGCGATCCAGGTGTGCGAATGCGTCGCGAGCACGGTGCCGAAGTCGGTGCGGCCGTCGGGCCGAGCGAGCACCCGGCCGGGAGCGAGGTCGGCATGGGGCGCCCGGGCATCGTCCGGGGCGTCGATGTAGCGTGCCGCCCAGGCCGCGATGACGCCGGCGGCATAGGCGCCCTGTCCGGGGCCGGTGAGCAGGTGATCCGCCCCGTCGAGGGCGATGAAGCTCTTGGGCTGGTGGGCCGCGCGGTAGATCGCCTGCGCGTTGTGGACGTCGACGATCTCGTCGCTCGGCGAGTGGAGGAGGAGCAGCGGCGTGCGCAGCGCCTCGATCCGCTTCGTCTGCTCGACGCTGCAGATGTCGTCGAGGAGCGCCTCCCCGATGACCACCGGACGGCCGCCGATCATCACCTCGGCCGAGCCCTCCCGCCGGATGTCGTCGATCGCGGATTCGAAGAGGCCTGTGACGTGGCCGGGGTCGAAGGGGGCGGCGATCGTCGCGACGGCGGCGAGCCCATCGATCTCCGGCGCGACGGACAGCACCGCGGCCCCGCCGAGGGAATGGCCGATGAGCAGGCGGGGTCGCGCATGGTTCTCACCGAGCCAGTCGATGACCTCGCGGAGATCCTCACGGTCGGAGGAGAACGTCGAGTCCGCGAAGTCCCCCTCCGAGCCGCCGAGGCCGGCGAAGTCGAACCGGAGCACCGCGTAGCCCTCGTCGGTGAGCGCGCGCGAGACGCGCGAGGCGGCGGGCGACTTCGCCGAGCACGTGAAGCAGTGGGCGAACACCGCGTAGGCGAGCGGGGTGCCCTCGGGCAGGTCGAGGAAGCCGCGGAGCTCCGTCCCGCGGGAGGACGTGATGCTGATCTCTTCGGTCGTCATGGATCCCTCTCACCTCGATGTCGTTCGACGCGCGGCGCCGGTCGGATGGACGCGCTCACCGGGATCGGTCGTTGCCCGACGCGGTCGAGGCATGGCACCGGTCCATCGCGCGCCCGAGGAGAACGGTACCCGCTCCGCCCGCACGCCGTGCCGGTGGTCCCGACGAGGCCTGACGTCCCCCATCCGTTCCCCCACCTCCATCGAGTGGTCGTGTTCGGTCGGATACTCGCGAGTATTCGACCGAACACGACCACTCGATGCGTCAGCGTGACCAGCGGACACCCTCCGGAGCCCGGGCCGCGGGTTCGTGGACGCGGACGTCACACAATGTGTCAAAGATGCTTGACATCGAAAGTCAAGGATGTTTGACTCGAGGTGTCAAGAATACTTCACATCGACAGCGATCACCGGAACGGAGGACGGATGCCCGAGCTCGATGTCGCCGAGGTCACCCTCAAGGACCGCCGCAAGCGCGCCGGACTCACCCAGGCACAGCTCGCCGGGCTCGTCGAGGTGTCCCGCCAGACGATCATCGCGATCGAGCGCGGCGACTACTCGCCGAGCGTCTACCTGGCCCTGCGGATCGCCCGCTGCCTCGACACCACCGTCGAGGAGCTGTTCCCCCTCGACTGATCCCTGCGGTCCTGCCGGGCCGCCATCGAACCCGCACTGCAGGCGACGTCGGCTCAGCACCGGGCCACCGCCTCGGGACCCACCCCGCACGAGCCGACCGAATCGGGACCGGGCCCGGATCGTAAGCAGTCCGGTCGCACACCACGGGCCGCCCCGGCCCCGCACGACGAGCAGTTCCGGCGCCACCTCGGAGATCCCGCGTCGGACGACTCACCTCCTCCACAGCACATCACGAAAGGACTCGCCATGACTGCCCCGCACGACTCCTCCCGCTTCGCCGGATTCGCCGACTCGATCAGCGGCGTCGACGACCCCTCGATGGGCGATGAGCGCGAGCAGATCATCATCCTCCGCGCCTACACCTTCGGCACCATCGTGGCGACGTACGCCGCGTTCGCCGTCGGAATCGTCCTCGCCCTCATCGGCGTCGGCGCGTGGTCGGCGCTCGTCGTCGTCACCGCCGGAGTCCCCGGATGGGCGGTCCTGTGGTACTGCGCGCAGCACGGCATCGACCTCGCCGCCATGACCGAGCACGCAGGAGCGCGGCGGAAGGCGCTGACCTATGGATCGATCACCGTGCTCACCGCGATCTGGCTCGCCGCGTTCCTGTTCCACGCGATCACCGGCTCCCCGCTCATCCCGGTCGAGCTCGGCTTCCCGGGCGGCGGCGACGGCATCGCGACGGCACTGGGCGCCCTTGTCGGCGGCGCCGTGGGGGTCGGGGCCGTGGTCCTCGCGCTCAAGCTGCTGAGCCGGAGGGCGAACCGCGACGACGATGCCCCCGACGAGGCCTGAGTTCGCATCCCTACCACCATCGAGGGGTCGTGTCCGGTCGAATACTCGCGAGTATTCGACCGAACACGACCACTCGATACGTCAGCGTGGCCAGCGGACCCGGTAGATCAGCCCGCCGCTGCCCTCGTGGGACAGCCAGGCTCGCTCGAAGGCGGCGCGCGGGTAGATCCGGCGGACGTCCTCCGGACTCCGGGCCGCGGGGTCGTGGACGCGGACGTCGCCGTCGGCGGTGACGCCGGAGACGACGAGGAGATGCCCTCCGGTCTCGTAGCCGGCCTCGGGCAGTTCCTCCGCGTCGAACGTCACCGAGGCGATGAACGGCTCCCCGGCGGCGAGGAGCTCCTCCCCCGCGCGGAGGTCCGGAAGCGTGTCGAGGAAGGCGTCGAATCCGAGGGAGGCCGCCCACGCGGTGTTGAAGGCCCAGTTCCCGGCGCCGTCATAGGCCGCGTCCCAGACCCCGCGCAGGGCGGTGCGAACCGCGGGCGAGGCGCCCTCGGCGAGCGGGCCGTCGTCCTCGACCTGCCCAGCGTCGGAGGACGCAGCGTCGGTACCCGGGCAGTCCCAGTCACCGGATCGAGCCGTGCCCGAGGTGCCCGCACACCCCGTCCCGTCCGCACCTCTCGACGGGGCGTCGACCGTCGCCGGAGTCCCCGGCACCACCGGATCCGCGCGTCCACCACGATGGTCGAGGAAGTCGAGGAGCATCGTGAGCGAGGTCGGCGAGCACCACACGTCTCCCCCGCCGTAGCCGGGCAGCTCGCCCTGCCGGCGTTGGGAGATCGGCGGCAGGAGCAGCTCGATGTCGATGCCACCCGGAGCCGAGGGGACGATGTCCGCCCGTCGGGGCGCCGGACCTCGGGTGAGGACGGAGATCCGCTCGAGCACGGGGAGCTCCCCCGATGGTCCGGGATGGAGGAGCGCTTCGACCTCGAACACGTCCGCCGCCCCGCCGAGCGCCGAGGCGTCGACGCGCACAGTGTCCGCGTCGACCGTGATCCCATGCAGCGTCTGCCCGGGCACCGTGGTCGACCGGAAGTCCGGATCAGTCGACCAGCGGGCGACGACCGCCCGGTCCGACCAAACTGCGGCCGCCGTTCTGTCGGCACCCCTGCCCGCATCTGCGCTCGGGCTCGCAGCGTCGTCCACGGCGGGCCCGGACGAAGAGATGCCGGAATCCTCCGGCTCCACCGAAGGCGCACCGGACCTCATCCATCCCGTCGGAGGGGTGTCGGAATTCTCCGGCCCCGTCAGAGGGACGCTGGAATCCTCCGGCCGCATCCGAGCGGCAACGAGGTTATCCCGTCCGGTGGGAGAGATGCCGGAACCTTCCTGCCCAGCCGGAAGGGTTTCGGAGTTCTTCTGCCCGGTCGCAGGGCTATCGGACTCCTTCTCCCCCGTCGGTGCAGCGCCGGAGTTTCCCGGGGCAACGACACTGCCGGTGCGGACGGCACCGCTGCCCCGGCCGACCCGGATCCGCACCTCGATCGAGGTCCCGGCCGGGGTGCGGGCGGTCCACGTGGGGATCGCCTCGCTGAATGCGGCGACGTGCACCGGTGGGGCCTCCCACCGATGCACGCCGTGGTCCTCTGCACGGATCCGTCCGCGCACGTGCGTCACCGTCATCCCGGCCGTCACACCACTCGAGTGGTCATGTTCGGTCGGATACTCGGGAGTATTCGACCGAACATGACCACTCGAGGGTGTCCTGGGAGAGTCTCAGTCCGTCGTCACCGCGCCGGAGGACGCCGAGCCGACGAGCTTCGCGTACTTGCCGAGGGTGCCGGTGAGTCGGTGGTTCTCCGGCACGGTCCACGACTTCCGCCGCTCGGCGAGCACGTCCTCGGCGACGTCGAGCTCGATCGTCCGGGCGGCGATGTCGACCCGGATCCGGTCGCCGTCCTCGACGAGCGCGATCGGTCCGCCGTCGACCGCCTCGGGGGCGACGTGGCCGATGCACAGACCCGTCGAGCCGCCGGAGAACCGGCCGTCGGTGATGAGGAGGACGTCCTTGCCGATGCCGGCGCCCTTGATCGCGCCGGTGATCGCGAGCATCTCGCGCATGCCGGGGCCGCCCTTGGGACCTTCGTAGCGGATGACGACGACGTCGCCGGGCTTGAGCTCCCCGCCGAGCACCGCGTCCATCGCCGGCTGCTCCTGGTCGAACACCCGCGCGGCGCCCTCGAAGACATCGGCGTCGAAGCCGGCGGACTTGACGACCGCACCCTCCGGGGCGAGCGAGCCGTGGAGCACGGTGAGCCCGCCGGTCGCGTGGATCGGGTTGTCGAGCGCGCGGAGGATCTTGCCGTCGGGGTCCGGCGGGTTGATCGACGCGAGGTTCTCCGCGACGGTCTTCCCCGTCACGGTGAGGCAGTCGCCGTTGAGCAGACCGGCGTCGAGGAGCGCCTTCATCACCACCGGCACGCCGCCGATCTTGAACACGTCGTTCATCACGTAGTCGCCGAACGGCTTGACGTTGCCGAGGTGCGGGACCCGGTCGCCCACCCGGTTGAAGTCCTCGAGGGCGAGCTCGACCTCGGCCTCGTGGGCGATCGCCATGAGGTGGAGGACGGCGTTCGTCGAGCCGCCGAACGCCATGACGACGGCGATCGCGTTGAGGAGCGAGTCGCGGGTGATGATGTCGCGGGCGGTGATGCCCTGCTTGAGGAGGTTGACCACGGCCTCGCCGGACTGGCGGGCGAAGAGCGTGCGGTTGCGGTGGATCGCCGGGGGCGCGGCCGAGCCCGGCAGGGACATGCCCATCGCCTCGGCGGCCGAGGCCATGGTGTTCGCGGTGTACATGCCGCCGCAGGCGCCCTCGCCCGGGCACACAGCGCGCTCGATCGCGTCGACGTCGGCCTCGGTCATCTTGCCGGCGCGGCAGGCGCCGACCGCCTCGAAGGCGTCGATGAGCGTGACCTCCTTCTCCGTGCCGTCGGAGAGCTTCGCGGTGCCGGGCATGATCGAGCCGTTGTAGAGGAACACGCTCGACAGGCCGAGGCGCGCGGCGGCCATGAGCATGCCGGGGATCGACTTGTCGCAGCCGGCGAGGAGCACGGAGCCGTCGAGCCGCTCGGCGTTCATCACGGTCTCCACGGAGTCGGTGATGATCTCGCGCGAGACGAGCGAGTAGTGCATGCCCTCGTGTCCCATCGAGATGCCGTCGGACACCGAGATCGTCCCGAACTCGAGGGGGTAGCCGCCGGCGTTGTGCACGCCCTCCTTGGCGAAGCCGGCGAGCTTCTCGAGCGTGAGGTTGCACGGCGTGATCTCGTTCCACGACGAGGCGACGCCGATCTGCGGCTTGACCCAGTCACCGTCGTCCATGCCGACCGCACGGAGCATTCCGCGCGCGGCCGCCTTCTCGAGTCCGTCGGTCACATCGCGGGACCGCGGTTTGATATCGACACCGGGCTTGACATCCGTTTGATCACTCATGCTCGCAGTCTAGATCCGGGGGTCGGGTTTGTCGCCGGTCCGTCACATCCTGGACGCCCGGACAGCGCCTGCCGACGCCTCCGCGCACCACCGGGGCCGCCCCTGCCCAATCGCCCACGGCAGGGCGGGTGGATAGGATTCTCCCCATGGTGATCCCTTCATGACGGCCGCGTGGCTGATCCTCCTCGCCGTCGTCGTCCTCATCCTCGCCAACGCCCTCTTCGTCGCGGTCGAGTTCGCGTTCCTCACCGTCAACAAGAACGAGGTCCGGCGCGCCGCCTCCGACGGCGACCGGACGATGCAGGCGGTGTCCGACTCGCTGTCGAAGACCTCGAGCAACCTCTCCGGTGCCCAGCTCGGCATCACGGTGACGAGCCTCGTCGTCGGCTTCCTCACCGGGCCCTCACTCGGCGTGCTCCTCGCCGAGGGGCTCGGCTGGACGGGGATGTCCCCCGCCGCCGCGACCGGTATCGCGACCACCGCGGCCTTCATCATCGCGACCTTCAGCCAGATGGTGTTCGGCGAGCTCGTCCCGAAGAACTGGGCGATCGCCGAGCCCTCCCTCGTGTCCCGCCTCGTCGTGTTCCCGCAGAAGGTCTTCATGGCGGTCTTCGGCTGGCTCGTGTGGGTCCTCAACTCCGCGGCCAACGTCGTGCTCCGCCTCCTCGGCTTCACCCCCGAGGAGGAGGTCGCGAGCGCGCGCACCGCGCAGGAGCTCCGTGCGGTCGTGTCGCAGTCGGGCCAGCAGGGCACCCTCGACCGCACCACCGCCGAGCTCGCCGCCCGCTCCATCGAGTTCGGCCAGCGCACCGCCGCCGACGTCATGCAGCCCCGGCCCCAGGTGACCTTCCTCGACGAGCACTCCGCGCAGGACCTCCTCGATCTCGTCGCCGCCACCGGCCACTCGCGCTTCCCGGTCACCGGCGACGGTGTCGACGACATCGTCGGAGTCGTCCACTTCAAGCACGCCCTCGCCGTCCCCCACGAGCAGCGCGCCGCCACCGCGGTGCGCGACCTCGTCGTCGACGTCCCCCACGTCGTCGAATCGATGACCCTCGACCCGCTGCTCGCCGAGCTCCGGGAGCCCGGCCTCCAGCTCGCGATCGTCGTCGACGAGTACGGCGGCACGGCGGGCATCGTCACGCTCGAGGACCTGCTCGAGGAGATCGTCGGTGAGATCGACGACGAGCAGGACCCCGGCGAGGACAAGCACGAGCGCCTCGACGACGGCGGGATCGCCGTGTCCGGGCTGCTCCGACCCGACGAGCTCGGCGAGATCCTCGACCTCCGGCTGCCCGAGGGCGAGGAGTCGGACACCCTCGGCGGACTCATCGCGGAGATCCTCAACCAGATGCCCGAGCCCGGTGACCGGATCGAGCTCGACGGGAAGGACCTCTCGGACACCGATGAGGACGACCTGCCGACGCCGGCCCGCATAGCCCTCGCCGTGGAGACCATGGACGGCCAGCGGGTCGATCGCATCATCGTCCACCCCATCGCCCTCGACCCGGATGACGACACCGAGCCGGAGAACGATGCCGAGCCGGACAGTGACCGTGCCGACACCCCGGAACCGCCGGAGGGCCGTGCGGGCGACGATCGGGTGACGGCCTCCCCCGGTGAGCACACCGGATCCACCGCCGCCACGGAAGGAGAGCGCTCATGAGCGACGGCGTCGCGATCCTCGTCCTCGTCCTGCTGCTCGCGGGCAACGCCTTCTTCGTCGGCGCCGAGTTCGCCATGGTGTCCGCGCGCCGCGATCAGATCGAGCCGCGGGCCGCCGAGGGCGGCACCGCCGCGCGCTGGACGCTGCGCGGCATCACCGACGTCTCGGTCTCGCTCGCAGCCACCCAGCTCGGCATCACCGCGTGCTCGCTGCTCATCGGCGCGATCGGCGAACCGGCGATCGCCCACCTCATCGAGGGTCCGCTCGAGTCGTGGGGCGTGCCCGGCGGGCTCGTCCATCCGATCGCGCTCGTCATCGCGCTCCTTATCGTCACCTTCCTCCACATGGTGCTCGGCGAGATGGTGCCGAAGAACATGGCGATCGCGAAGCCCGCGGCATCCGCCCTCCTGCTCGGCCCGGTCCTGCGGGTGTTCGTCGTCGTGTTCCGCCCCTTCATCTGGCTCATGAACACCGCCGCGAACCTCGTCGTCAAGCACGTGCTCCGCGCGGAGCCGAAGGACGAGGTGTCCTCCTCCTTCACCTCGGCCGAAGTGCTCGAGTTCGTCACCGAGTCCGGGCGCGAGGGCCTGTTGGACAGCGAGGAGATCCGGCTGCTCACCGGCGCGCTCAAGTTCGAGGAGCTCACCGCCTCCGACGTCGCGCTCCGACCCGGCACGGTGCGCACGATCGCACGGACCGCGACCGTCGCCGAGGTCGAGGAGCTGTGCGCCGACACCGGGTTCTCACGGTTCCCCGTCACCGACGACGCCGACGGACTCGCCGGCTACGTCCATGCCAAGGACCTGCTCGGCCTGCCCGCCGAGAAGCGCGGGGAGCCGATCCCCTCCGAGGCCGTCCGCGAGCTCGCCTCGGTCCCCGCGGACGCGAAGCTCCGGCGGGTGATGATGACGATGCAGCGGACGAACTCCCACATGGCGATCATCGACGGCGGTCCTCGCTCGGCCGACGAGGTTTCGGTCATCGCCTTCGAGGACGTCCTCGAGAAGCTCGTCGGCGAGGTGCGGGACGCCACCAGCCCGGTCTGAGACCGGGGCTCGAACACGGTTCCGACGCTCAAGGGGGCCGGGTGCAGCTGCACCCGG
>ENA-OOKA01000277-OOKA01000277.1-human-skin-metagenome-genome-assembly--contig:-NODE-277-length-16007-cov-7.774574_pt1 | contig 16007 bp, 8 predicted proteins | sample MGYA00248825_ERZ500995 | MGnify/ENA primary metagenome ERZ500995 (study PRJEB25958, sample SAMN03398540) | human skin metagenome | study: EMG produced TPA metagenomics assembly of the Human Skin...
GAACTGCGGACGGTAGTTCGAGTAGAACGGGTTGTGACGGCCGCCCTCGTCCTTGGACAGGATGTAGACCTGCGCCTCGAACTCGGTGTGCGGGGTGATGGTGCCGGGCTTGGCCACGACCTGGCCGCGCTCGACGTCCTCGCGCTTGGTGCCGCGGAGCAGCAGGCCGCAGTTCTCGCCGGCCCACGCCTCGTCCATCTGCTTGTGGAACATCTCGATGCCGGTGACCGTGGTCTTCTGGGGCGCACGGATGCCGAGGATCTCGATCTCGGAGTTGATCGCGAGCTTGCCGCGGTCGACCTTGCCGGTGACGACGGTGCCACGACCCTGGATCGTGAAGACGTCCTCGATCGGCATGAGGAAGGGCTGGTCGAGGTCACGGACCGGGTCCGGGATCTTCTCGTCCACGGCCTCCATGAGGTCCTCGACGGACTTGACCCACTTGGGATCGCCCTCGAGCGCCTTCAGCGCGGAGACCTGGATGACCGGCGCGTCCTCGTCGAAGCCCTGGGAGCCCAGCATCTCGCGGACCTCCATCTCGACGAGCTCGAGGATCTCCTCGTCCTCGACCATGTCGGACTTGTTGAGGGCGGCGAGCAGGTAGGGAACGCCGACCTGCTTCGCGAGCAGCACGTGCTCACGGGTCTGGGCCATGGGGCCGTCGGTGGCGGCGACCACGAGGATGGCGCCGTCCATCTGCGCCGCACCGGTGATCATGTTCTTCACGTAGTCGGCGTGGCCGGGCGCGTCGACGTGCGCGTAGTGGCGCTTGTCGGTCTCGTACTCGATGTGCGAGACGTTGATCGTGATGCCGCGCTGCTTCTCCTCGGGCGCGTTGTCGATCTGGTCGAAGTCACGCTTGATGTTGACCTCGGGGAACTTGTCGTACAGAACCTTCGAGATCGCGGCGCTCAGCGTGGTCTTGCCGTGGTCGACGTGACCGATCGTGCCGATGTTGACGTGCGGCTTGGTCCGCTCGAACTTGGCCTTGGCCATTGTGGTGTCCTCCTAGGACTTTCTCGTGGTACTTCTGGATCGGGATCGGATCCCCTCCCCGAGAGGAGGGGGTCCGAGGGAAGCGGGGGAACAGGAGAAGGAGCCTACCTGCTCCCCCGGCCTCTCACTCGCCCCGGGTCTTCGCGACGATCTCGTCCGCAATGCTGGACGGGACCTCCGCGTAGCTGTGGAACTGCATCGTGTACATCGCACGACCCTGGGTCTTGGACCGCAGGTCGCCGACGTAGCCGAACATCTCCGACAGCGGGACGAGAGCACGGACGATCTTGACCCCGCTCGCGTCCTCCATCGACTGCACCTGCCCGCGACGCGAGTTCAGGTCGCCGATGACATCTCCCATGTACTCCTCCGGAGTACGGACCTCGACGTCCATGAGCGGCTCGAGGATGACCGGCTGCGCCTTGCGCAGGGCCTCCTTGGCGGCCATGGAGCCGGCGATCTTGAAGGCCATCTCCGAGGAGTCGACGTCGTGGTACGCGCCGTCGATCAGGGAGGCCTTCACGTTCACGACCGGGTAGCCGGCGAGGATGCCGGACTGCAGGGCGTCCTGGATGCCCGCGTCCACGCTCGGGATGTACTCGCGCGGGATGCGGCCGCCGGTGACCTTGTTCTCGAACTCGTAGAACACGCCGTCCTCGGCATCGGTCAGCGGACCGAAGGTGATCTGCACCTTCGCGAACTGGCCGGAGCCGCCGGTCTGCTTCTTGTGGGTGAAGTCGTACTTCTCCACGACGCGCTTGATCGTCTCGCGGTAGGCGACCTGCGGCTTGCCGATGTTCGCCTCGACGTTGAACTCGCGACGCATGCGGTCCACGAGGACGTCGAGGTGCAGCTCGCCCATGCCGCGGATGACCGTCTGGCCGGTCTCCTCGTCGAGCTCCACCTGGAAGGTCGGGTCCTCCTTGGCGAGCTTCTGGATGGCCACGCCGAGCTTCTCCTGGTCGCTCTTGGTCTTCGGCTCGATGGCCACCGAGATCACGGGCTCCGGGAAGCTCATGGACTCCAGCTGGATCGGGTTCGCCGGATCGGTCAGGGTGTCACCGGTGGTGGTGTCCTTCAGGCCGATGAACGCGTAGATGTGGCCGGCGAAGGCCTCGTCCACGGGGTTCTCCTTGTTGGAGTGCATCTGGAAGAGCTTGCCGACGCGCTCCTTCTTGCCGGTGGTGGCGTTGAGGATCTGCTCGCCCTGCTTGACCTGGCCCGAGTAGACGCGGACGTAGGTCAGCGATCCGAAGAACGGGTGCGCGGCGACCTTGAACGCGAGGGCCGAGAAGGGCGCGTCCCAGTCCGCGGCGCGGGTCAGCTCGACGGACTCGTCGCCCGGCTTGTGGCCGACCATGTCGGGAACGTCGAGCGGCGAGGGCAGGTAGTCGACGACACCGTTGAGCATGGGCTGGACGCCCTTGTTCTTGAAGGCGGTGCCGCAGAAGACCGGGTAGGCCTCGGAGTTGACGGTCAGGCGGCGGATGCCGGCCTTCAGCTCGTCGACGCTGAGGTCGCCCTCCTCGAGGTACTTGTCCATGAGCTCCTCGGAGCTCTCGGCCACGTCCTCGACGAGCTTGCTGCGGTACTCCTCGACCGTCTCCCGGAGGTCCTCCGGGATCGGGATCTCGCGCTGCCACTGGCCGAGCGAGGGATCACCCTTCTTCGAGTTGATCGCGGGCATGTCCTCCTCGAGCGTGTCGGGCCAGTCGTAGGCCTTCATCTCGACGAGGTCGACCACACCGGTGAAGTCGTTCTCCGCACCGATCGGGACCTGCATGACCAGCGGCTTCGCACCGAGGCGCTCGACGATCGTCTTCACGGTGAAGAAGAAGTCGGCACCCAGCTTGTCCATCTTGTTGACGAAGCAGATGCGGGGGACGTCGTACTTGTCGGCCTGGCGCCAGACGGTCTCCGACTGGGGCTCCACGCCCTCCTTGCCGTCGAACACCGCGACGGCGCCGTCGAGCACGCGGAGCGAGCGCTCCACCTCGACCGTGAAGTCGACGTGCCCGGGGGTGTCGATGATGTTGATCTGGTTGTCGTGCCAGTAGCAGGTCGTCGCGGCCGACGTGATCGTGATGCCGCGCTCCTTCTCCTGCTCCATCCAGTCCATCGTGCCGGCGCCGTCGTGGGTCTCGCCCATCTTGTAGTTCACGCCGGTGTAGAAGAGGATGCGCTCGGTCGTGGTGGTCTTGCCGGCATCGATGTGAGCCATGATGCCGATGTTGCGGACCTTGTTCAGGTCGCTGAGCACTTCGAGTGCCACGGGCTTGTGCCTTTCTGGAGAACGGGTGCTGCAGGAGCCGCCGGACGGCGATCGGTGGGGCCCACCCGCGAGGGCGGACCCCACCGTGCTCTCACCAGCGGTAGTGAGCGAAGGCGCGGTTCGACTCGGCCATCTTGTGAGTGTCCTCGCGGCGCTTCACAGCGGCACCGAGGCCGTTGGACGCGTCGAGGATCTCGTTCATCAGACGCTCGGTCATGGTGTTCTCGCGGCGGGCGCGGGAGTAGCTGACCAGCCAGCGCAGCGCCAGCGTGGTCGAGCGACCGGGCTTGACCTCGATCGGGACCTGGTAGGTCGCACCGCCGACGCGGCGGGAGCGGACCTCGAGCGACGGACGGATGTTGTCCAGCGCCTTCTTCAGGGTCACGACCGGGTCCTGGCCGTTCTTCTCACGGGCGCCCTCGAGCGCACCGTAGACGATCCCCTCGGCGACGGTCTTCTTGCCGTCCAGGAGGATCTTGTTGATGAGCTGGGTGACGATCGGCGAGCCGTAGACCGGGTCGACGACGAGCTGGCGCTTGGGAGCGGGGCCCTTACGAGGCATTACTTCTTCTCCTTCTTCGCGCCGTAGCGGGAGCGCGCCTGCTGGCGGCCCTTGACGGCCTGGGTGTCCAGGGCGCCTCGCACGATCTTGTAGCGGACACCGGGCAGGTCCTTCACACGGCCGCCGCGGACGAGCACGATCGAGTGCTCCTGCAGGTTGTGACCCTCGCCGGGGATGTAGGCGGTGACCTCGAGGCCGGTCGACAGCTTCACACGCGCGATCTTGCGCAGCGCGGAGTTCGGCTTCTTGGGGGTCTGGGTGTAGACACGCGTGCAGACACCGCGGCGCTGGGGCGAACCCTTGAGCGCGGGCGTCTTCGAAGCGGACGACCGGGCGTCCCGCCCCTTGCGCACCAACTGCTGAATAGTGGGCACAGCTTCTCTTCCTGTTCGGCCATCGGGACTATTCGTCCCGCTGGATCGACTTCTTCGACCGTTCGCACGGCCGGCGACCCGATCCGCCGCTCCCTCGGCCCGGGAGCTCGGCGGTTCGACCCGCCCGTCAGGTGATGGCACCTGCCGGGCGTCCTGGAGGACCGTGATCGGTGCCCACGGGCAGCGGCCGGGCCAGGCCGACTTCCCGCTTTCGGGCACGCCGCGAAGATCCGCTCCTCGCGGGGGACGCCTCCCGCCGACTCCGAGGAGCCGCGGTTCTGTCCCGGTCACGACCAGAGGGCACTCCGGACGCGGACTCGATTCTACTGAGACGCGCACGATGCGGTCAAAGCTTCGCGTCCCATCCGACGCAGATCACATGACGGCATGTGGCCGGGAACTTGCACCGAGGTGAAGCGGCAGGGTACGGGCCCGGAACGCGACGAGCGCGCCGCAGATGCGGCGCGCTCATCGCGCGAGAAGGGTGGAGATCAGCTGCACTCTCGCGCTGATCTCCTACCGCTCGTTCCTCGCAGTACGTCGATCAGCTGCGCTCTCGCGCTGATCTCCTACCGCTCGTTCCTCGCAGTACGTCGATCAGCGGATGCCGAGCTTCGAGGTGCATGCGGGCCAGGCGCCCCAGCCCTGGCCGGCCTGGACCTTCTTGGCAATGTCGATCTGCTGCTCGCGGGTGGCCTGATGGGCGACCGGGGCGTACTTGCCGCCGCCGAAGGCGAGCCAGGTCGACTTGGTGAACTGCAGGCCGCCGGAGAAGCCGTTGCCGGTGTTGATCGACCAGTTGCCGCCGGACTCGCACTGGGCGAGGCGGTCCCACACGCCGCCGGACGCGGCGGCGGGGGCGGAGGCGCCGGTGTTGCCGGACTCCGAGGACTTCTCCTCGGTGGGCTCGGTGGACTCGCGCTCGGAGCTGCGGTTCGACTTGGTGTCGGACTCGCGCTGCTCGGTCTTCGGCGCCTCCTGGGTGGCGGGAGCGGCCTGCTCCTCCTCGACCTCGGGCTCGGGCTCGGGCTCGGGCTCGGGGGCAGGCTTGGTGCCCTTGGCGACGACCTCGGTGACGGGCTCGGAGACGACCTCCTCCGAGACGAGCTCGGACTCGGTGACCTCGCCGTCCACGACGGTGTCGGTGTAGACCTTCTCGGTGGAGCCGGCCTTGCCCTCGGTGGTGGTCTTGGTGGTGCCCTCGGTGAGGGAGTCGTCCTCGACGGTCTTCGTCTCGAAGGGGATCTCCTCGGTCTCCGTGCGCTCCTTCTCGCGGACGCGGTGGACCTCGTGGGTCGCGCCGTCCTCGAGGACGGTGTCGAGCGGGACGTCGGAGGTGTCGGTGTCCTCGAGGTCGCCGAGGACCTTCTTCATCGCCTCGCCCACGGTGAGGGCGGTGACCTCGAAGGTGTCCTGGCCGTACTGGCCGACGAAGGTGACGGTTTTGCGGGTGACCACGGAGACCTCGCCGCCCGCGTCCTCGAGGGAGGTCTCGGGGGCGGGGCTGATCGCGGCGCCCTCGGCCGTGTACTCGGTCTCCGCCAGCGCGTCGGCGACGGTGTCACCGGTGGTCAGCAGCTCCTGCTCCTCGCCGTCGATGGAGACGGTGACGGGGGTGCGCTGGACGACCTGGATGTCCATGCCGTCGGTGACGAGCTCCTCGAGGCCCGGGGTCACGAGGTCGGTGTCCTTGACCTCGATGCCCTGGGCGGCGAGCAGGTCGCCGACGGTGGGCTGGGAGAAGATGCGGACCGCGGTCTCCTCGCCGTAGGCGGTGATCTGGGCCTCGTTCGACATCGCGAAGGCGGTGCCGCCGCCGCCGACGGCCACCACGCACACGGTCGCCGCACCGACGATCCACGGAGTTTTCTTCACTGTTCCACCTTTTCCCTGCCGCGTCCGCGGCCTTCACGTGTCGTTCCCTGAGCGTCGGATCCCGCAAGGCGGGATCTGCAGCTCCGGCACGCGCACACCCCCGCGGGCGCGGGTCGGTGCTGCAGGAAAGGTCGCGTGGGAACTGCCGGATGCCACTCTTCCGTTCTTCTCCACCTGACGTAAGGGGTGAAACCGGACTTTGGGCTAGGGCCCACGAGGCCTTTACCCTCTCGTGAACCTCCGCGTCCGACAGATCACGCCGGGCCCGGTCAGAGGCCTCTTCGGCGCGACGCAGGCCACTCCCCCGCCCTCCCGACGGACCCTCGGAGGGCGTTTCCTCCGCAGGACGCCCCCAGAACGCCCGCAGGGCGCAGGAACGCCGCGGGGCGGCCCCACCGTGTGGTGGGACCGCCCCGCGGCGTTCTCGGTCAGAGGGCGCTCAGCACCCGCTCACCGCTGCTCCGCTCACCGGAAGTCGGTGCGGAACGGATCGGCGTAGTCGATGTCGTCCAGGTTGACCGCGCCGGTCTGGCCGAAGCCGGAGAAGTCCAGCTCGTCGTAGCCCGGCACCTGGTACATCTGCGCCTTCGCCTCGTCGGTGGGCTCGACCGCGATGCGGCGGAACCGCGACAGGCCGGTGCCCGCCGGGATGAGCTTGCCGATGATGACGTTCTCCTTGAGCCCCATGAGCTGATCGCTCTTGCGGTTCAGGGCGGCCTCGGTGAGCACCCGGGTGGTCTCCTGGAAGGAGGCCGCCGAGAGCCACGACTCGGTCGCGAGCGACGCCTTGGTGATGCCCATCAGCTCCGGACGACCCGAGGCCGGCTGACCGCCCTCGGAGAGGACCCGACGGTTCTCCCGCTCGAAGGTGACGCGCTCGGCGAAGTCGCCCGGCAGCAGATCGGTGTCGCCGGACTCGATGACCGTCACGCGACGGAGCATCTGGCGCACGATGACCTCGATGTGCTTGGCGTGGATGTCCACGCCCTGGGAGATGTACACCTTCTGCACCTCGTCCACGAGGTGCTGCTGCACCTTGCGGGGGCCGAGGATGCGCAGCACCTGCTTGGGATCGACGGAGCCCTGGGTGAGCTGCTGGCCGACCTCGATGTGGTCGCCGTCGGCGATCAGCAGGGTGACGCGCTTGGAGACGGTGTAGGTGACCTCGTCCGAGCCGTCGTCCGGCGTGACCGTGATCCGGCGCTGCTTGTCGTTCTCCTCGATCGCGGCGCGACCGGAGAACTCGGAGATCGGCGCGAAGCCGGCCGGGGTGCGGGCCTCGAACAGCTCCTGCACACGCGGCAGACCGTGCGTGATGTCGCCGTCGGCGCTGGCCACACCACCGGAGTGGAAGGTACGCATGGTCAGCTGCGTGCCGGGCTCGCCGATGGACTGGGCCGCGACGATGCCGACGGCCTCGCCGATGTCGACCAGCTGGCCGGTCGCGAGCGACTTGCCGTAGCACTGGGCGCAGGTGCCCACCGCCGAGTCGCAGGTCAGCACGGAGCGGATCTTCACCTCGCGCACGCCCGCCTCGACGAGCTGCTCGATGACCACGTCGCCGAGCTCGGTGCCCGCCGGCGCCGCCTCGGTGCCGTCGGCGCCGATCGCTGCGGTCGCGAGGACACGGCCGTAGACCGTGGACTCCGCGTGCTCGTGCGTGCGCAGCACGCCGCCCTCCTCGACCGCGATCGGGAGCACGAGGCCCTTGGTGGTGCCGCAGTCGTCCTCGCGGACGATGACGTCCTGGGAGACGTCCACCAGACGACGGGTCAGGTAGCCCGACTGGGCGGTCTTCAGCGCCGTGTCCGCCAGGCCCTTGCGGGAGCCGTGCGAGGCGACGAAGTACTCCAGGACCGAGAGCCCCTCCTTGTAGTTGGAGAGGATCGGGCGCGGGATGATCTCGCCCTTCGGGTTGGTGACCAGGCCGCGCATGCCGGCGATCTGGCGGATCTGCATCCAGTTGCCTCGGGCGCCGGAGTCCACCATGCGGTAGATGGTGTTGGTCGACTCGAAGTTCGCCCGCATCGCCTGGTCGACCTCGTTGGTCGCCTCGGTCCAGATGTCGATGAGCTCCGCGTTGCGCTCGGACTCGGAGATGAGGCCGAGGTCGCGGTTCTCCTGGACCTGGGCGGCCTTCGTCTCGTGCTTCGCGATGATCTCCGCCTTGCCGGGCGGGGTCACCACGTCGGACAGCGCGAAGGACGCGCCCGAGCGGGTGGACCACGAGAAGCCGTAGGCCTTCAGCGCGTCGAGGGACGCGGCGACCTGGCCCTTGTCGTAGCGCTCGGCGAGGGCGTTGACGATCCCGCCCAGGCGCTTCTTGCCGACCTGGCCCTGCACGAAGGGGAAGTCCTCCGGCAGCGTCTCGTTGAAGTACACCGCGCCGAGGGTGGTGGTGAGGGTGATCGCGTCGCCCTCGGTCCAGCCCTCGGGGGCCTCCCAGTCGCTCGGCGGGACGATGTCCTCGAAGCGGAGGGAGACCGGCGCGTTCAGGTGCAGCTCACCGCGGTCGAAGGCCATGATCGCCTCGGCCACGGAGGAGAAGGAGCGACCCGCGCCCTCGACGTCCTCACGCACCGTGGTGATGTGGTACAGGCCGATGATCATGTCCTGCGCGGGCATGGTGACCGGACGGCCGTCGGACGGCTTGAGGATGTTGTTCGAGGACAGCATCAGGATGCGGGCCTCGGCCTGCGCCTCCGCCGACAGCGGCAGGTGCACGGCCATCTGGTCGCCGTCGAAGTCCGCGTTGAAGGCGGCGCACACCAGCGGGTGAAGGTGGATCGCCTTGCCCTCGACGAGCTGCGGCTCGAACGCCTGGATGCCCAGGCGGTGCAGCGTCGGCGCACGGTTCAGCAGCACCGGGTGCTCGGTGATGACCTCCTCGAGCACGTCCCAGACCTCGGGGCGGGCGCGCTCGACCATGCGCTTGGCGGCCTTGACGTTCTGGGCGTGGCTGAGCTCGACCAGGCGCTTCATCACGAAGGGCTTGAACAGCTCCAGCGCCATGCCCTTGGGCAGACCGCACTGGTGCAGCTTCAGCTGCGGGCCGTTGACGATCACGGAGCGGGCGGAGTAGTCCACGCGCTTGCCCAGCAGGTTCTGGCGGAAGCGGCCCTGCTTGCCCTTGAGCATGTCGGAGAGCGACTTCAGCGGACGGTTGCCGGGGCCCGTGACCGGGCGGCCGCGACGGCCGTTGTCGAACAGCGAGTCGACCGACTCCTGCAGCATGCGCTTCTCGTTGTTCACGATGATCTCGGGGGCGCCGAGATCCAGCAGCCGCTTGAGGCGGTTGTTGCGGTTGATCACGCGACGGTACAGGTCGTTGAGGTCGGAGGTCGCGAAGCGGCCGCCGTCCAGCTGCACCATCGGGCGCAGGTCCGGCGGGATGACCGGGACCGCGTCCAGCACCATGCCGACGGGCGAGTTGGTGGTGGTGAGGAAGGCGGAGACGACCTTGAGGCGCTTGAGCGCACGGGCCTTCTTCTGCCCCTTGCCGGTGGCGATGACCTCACGGAGCGTCTCCGCCTCGGCCTCGAGGTCGAAGTCGGAGAGACGACGCTGGATCGCCTCGGCGCCCATGCCGCCCTCGAAGTAGGTGCCGTAGCGCAGCTTCATCGCGCGGTAGAGCTGCTCGTCGCCCTCGAGGTCGGCGACCTTGAGGGTCTTGAAACGCTCCCACACGCGGGTGATGCGGTCGACCTCCGCGTCGTACTTCTTGCGGATCTGGGCCTGCTCGCGCTCGGAGGAGTCGCGGACCTTGCGCTTCGCGTCGGCCTTGGCACCCTCCTCCTCGAGCTGGGCGAGGTCCTTCTCCGCGGTGACGGCGCGCTGGTTGATCGCGGCGTCGCGCTCGTTCTCGAGCTCCTTGACCTCGAGGTCGAAGCGGGCCTGCAGATCGGGCATGTCATCGTGGCGAGCCTGCTCGTCCACGTCGGTGATCATGTACGCCGCGAAGTAGATGATCTTCTCGAGATCCTTCGGGGCCAGATCCAGCAGGTAGCCGAGTCGGCTCGGCACGCCCTTGAAGTACCAGATGTGGGTGACAGGGGCCGCGAGCTCCACGTGGCCCATGCGCTCACGGCGCACGGAGGACTTGGTGACCTCCACGCCGCAGCGCTCGCAGACGATGCCCTTGAAGCGGACGCGCTTGTACTTGCCGCAGTAGCACTCCCAGTCCCGGGTGGGACCGAAGATGCGCTCGCAGAACAGGCCGTCCATCTCGGGCTTCAGGGTGCGGTAGTTGATGGTCTCGGGCTTCTTGACCTCGCCGTGGGACCAGCCGCGGATGTCATCGGCGGTCGCGAGGCCGATGCGCAGCTCATCGAAGGTGTTGACGTCGAGCACAGGTGTCCTTCTCTCGATCGGAAGTCGTGGTGTCTGAGGGAACGGGGGTCGAGGGCGGGGCCGGGAGGCTCGTCGGCGGCGCGGGGCGGCCGAAGGGACCTCCCGGTCCCCCGTCCGTCAGACCTCTTCGATGGAGCCGACGCCCTCGTGGGGCCGGCGGGACAGGTCGATGCCGAGCTCCTCCGCGGCGCGGAAGACCTCCTCGTCGCTCTCCTGGACCTCCTGGGCGGTGCCGTCGCTGGACAGCACCTCCACGTTCAGGCACAGCGACTGCATCTCCTTGAGCAGCACGCGGAAGGACTCCGGGATCCCGGGCTCGGGGATGTTCTCGCCCTTGACGATCGCCTCATACACCTTCACGCGGCCCGAGATGTCGTCGGACTTGATGGTCAGCAGCTCCTGCAGGGCGTAGGCGGCGCCGTACGCCTCCAGGGCCCACACCTCCATCTCGCCGAAGCGCTGGCCGCCGAACTGGGCCTTACCGCCCAGCGGCTGCTGCGTGATCATCGAGTACGGACCGGTCGAGCGGGCGTGCAGCTTGTCGTCCACCAGGTGGTGGAGCTTCAGCATGTACATGTAGCCCACGGAGATCGGGTCCGGGAACGGCTCGCCGGAGCGGCCGTCGAACAGGCGCGCCTTGCCGTTCTCCTTGACCATCCGCTCGCCGTCGCGGTTGGGCAGATGGTTGGCGATCAGGCCGGTGACCTCGTCGGCGGTGAGGCCGTCGAAGACCGGGACCGCGACCGGGGTGCCGGGCTCGCCGTGCAGCGCGGCCTCGGGCAGGTCCGCGGCGGTCGGGTCCTCGGGATCCAGCTCCCAGCCGGACTTCGCGACCCAGCCGAGGTGGGTCTCCATGACCTGGCCGATGTTCATTCGGCCGGGCACGCCCATCGGGTTGAGGATGATGTCGATCGGGGTGCCGTCCTCCAGGAACGGCATGTCCTCGACCGGCAGGATCTTCGCGATGACGCCCTTGTTGCCGTGACGGCCGGCGAGCTTGTCGCCGTCGGTGATCTTGCGCTTCTGGGCCACGTAGACACGGACCATCTCGTTGACGCCGGTGGGGAGGATGTCCCCGTCCTCGTCGTCGGTGAAGACGCGCACGCCGATGACGGTGCCGGACTCGCCGTGCGGGACGCGCAGCGAGGTGTCGCGCACCTCACGGGCCTTCTCGCCGAAGATCGCGCGCAGCAGGCGCTCCTCCGGGGTCAGCTCGGTCTCGCCCTTCGGGGTCACCTTGCCGACCAGGATGTCGCCCGGCTCGACCTCGGCGCCGATGCGGATGATGCCGCGCTCGTCGAGATCGGCCAGCACGTCGTCGCCGACGTTCGGGATGTCCCGGGTGATCTCCTCCTTGCCGAGCTTGGTGTCGCGGGCGTCGACCTCGTGCTCCTCGATGTGGATCGAGGTGAGGACGTCGTCCTGGACCATGCGCGAGGACAGGATGATGCCGTCCTCGTAGTTGTGACCCTCCCAGGACATGAACGCGACCAGCAGGTTCTTGCCGATGGCGAGCTCGCCCTGGTCGGTCGAGGGGCCGTCGGCCAGGATGGAGCCGGCCTCGACGCGGTCGCCCTCGTCGAAGAGGACGCGCTGGTTGTAGGAGTTGCCGGCATTGGAGCGCTGGAACTTCCCGATCGGGTAGGTCTGACGGGTGCCGTCGTCGGCCATGACCATGATGAGGTCCGCCGAGAGCTCCTCGATGACGCCGCCCTTCTGCGCGACGACCACGTCCCCCGCGTCCACCGCGGCGCGACGCTCCATGCCGGTGCCGACCAGCGGCATCTCGGAACGGAGCAGCGGCACGGCCTGGCGCTGCATGTTCGAGCCCATGAGCGCACGGTTGGCGTCGTCGTGCTCGAGGAAGGGGATCATCGCGGTCGCGACGGAGACCATCTGACGTGCGGAGACGTCCATGTAGTCCACGTCCGAGATCGGCACGAGGTCGGGCTCGCCGCCGGGGAGGCGCACGAGCACCTCGTCGGCGAGGAAGTGGCCGTCCTCGTCGATCTTCGCGTTCGCCTGGGCGATGATGTGGCGATCTTCGTCGTCCGCGGTGAGGTAGACGATCTCGTCGGTCACGACGGAGTCGACGACCTTGCGGTACGGGGTCTCCACGAAGCCGAAGGGGTTGATGCGGGCGAAGGTCGCCAGCGAGCCGATCAGGCCGATGTTCGGACCCTCGGGGGTCTCGATCGGGCACATGCGGCCGTAGTGGCTCGGGTGGACGTCACGAACCTCCATGCCCGCACGGTCGCGGGAGAGGCCGCCCGGACCCAGCGCCGAGAGGCGACGCTTGTGCGTCAGGCCCGACAGCGGGTTGTTCTGGTCCATGAACTGCGAGAGCTGGGAGGTTCCGAAGAACTCCTTGATCGCCGCGGTGACCGGACGGATGTTGATCAGCGTCAGCGGGGTGATCGCCTCGACGTCCTGCGTGGTCATGCGCTCGCGGACGACGCGCTCCATGCGGGACAGGCCCGTACGGACCTGGTTCTGGATCAGCTCGCCGACGGCGCGGATGCGACGGTTGCCGAAGTGGTCGATGTCGTCGGTCTCGACGCGCACCGGGCGGTCGTCGACGCTCGTGTACTCGGAGACGCCGTCGTGCAGGGCGACGATGTACTTGATGGTCGCGACGATGTCCTGCAGGCGCAGGGTCGACTCGGAGAGACTGCCCTCGAGGCCGAGCTTCTTGCCGATCTTGTAGCGCCCGACCTTCGCCAGGTCGTAGCGCTTGGCGTTGAAGTAGAGGTTGTTCAGCATCGCCTCGCCCGCATCGCGCGTGGGCGGCTCGCCCGGGCGCTGCTTGCGGTAGATGTCGATGAGGGCCTCGTCCTGGGAGGCGATGCGGTCCTTCTCGAGGGTGGAGCGCATCGACTCGAACTCGCCGAACTCCTCGAGGATGTCGCTGTGGGACATGCCGAGGGCCTGCAGCAGGGTCGTGACGGACTGCTTGCGCTTGCGGTCGATGCGCACGCCGACCTGGTCGCGCTTGTCGACCTCGAACTCGAGCCAGGCGCCGCGCGAAGGGATGACCTTGGCGGAGAAGATGTGCTTGTCCGAGGTCTTGTCGATCGACTCCTCGAAGTACACGCCCGGGGAGCGGACGAGCTGCGAGACGACGACGCGCTCGGTGCCGTTGATGATGAAGGTGCCCTTGTCGGTCATGAGCGGGAACTCGCCCATGAAGACCGTCTGGGTCTTGATCTCACCGGTCTCGTTGTTCATGAACTCCGCGATGACGTACAGCGGAGCCGCGTAGGTGAGGTCCTTCTCCTTGCACTCCTCGACCGTGTACTTCGGGTCGTCGAAGGTGTGGTCGCGGAACGACAGCGACATGTTGCCGGCGAAGTCCTCGATCGGGGAGATCTCCTCGAGGATGTCCGCGAGACCGGAGGTCTGCGGCACGTCCTCACGGCCGGCGGCGGCGGCCTCGGCCGCACGCTCCTGCCAGCGCTCGTTGCCCAGCAACCAGTCGAACGAGGTGGTCTGCAGACTCAGCAGATCCGGGACCTCGAGGGGGTCGCCGAGCTTCGCGAAGGTGACGCGAGGGGAGGCGGTGCGAAGTGCGATGTCGGTGGTGCGATCGGTGCTCGAGGCAGCCAAAGGGGGGTCCTTCCACAGGCCGATGACGGAATCCCAGGCGCGGCGAACACCCGTCAGGAAGTGGAGAGAACGGCGTCGAGGTCAGTCGACGGAACCCACGGGAGACGCACAGCGCAAGGACCAAGCATACACAAAATCGCGGATGGAGACAAGGCCCCCTGGAGGGCTCCTCCATCCGCGTCGGCCGCTATATGCCTGGCGCGGGGATCTCGTCGGCGCGTCCTGCCCGTCTGTCTCGACCGGCCCAGCGGTGTCATCACACCGGGCGCATGCGGCAGGATCAGCCCCGTACGGGAAAAAGTGTGGACGGAAATCGTCCCGCAGTCAAGCAGGCGGGGCCCGTGGCGGGGTGTCGGGCCATGTCAGAGGCGATTCCTCGCAGCCTCGCGCAGGGATCGTGCCGGCACTGCGCCCCGCCGCGGGGTCGAGAGCCGGCCGAGCGCGGGCCCGGATTGCGCCCGTGCACGCCGCTCCCCCGCTGCAGACATGCGGAAGGGCCGCCCCGCGCGATGCGGGACGGCCCTTCCAGGGGCAGTGCGACTGCCGTCAGGTGAGGCGCACGCCGGGGCGTGCGCCGGAGATCACTTGACGGAGACGGTCGCGCCGGCCTCCTCGAGCTTCGCCTTGGCGGCCTCGGCGTCCTCCTGCTTGACACCCTCGAGGACGGGCTTGGGGGCCTCGTCGACGAGCGCCTTGGCCTCCTTCAGACCGAGAGAGGTCAGGCCGCGCACCTCCTTGATGACGGCGATCTTCGCGGAGCCGGCCGACTCGAGGATGACGTCGAACTCGGTCTTCTCCTCCTCGGCGGCGGCCTCGCCACCACCGGCGGCGGGAGCGGCACCGGCGACGGCCACGGGGGCGGCGGCGGTGACGTCGAAGACGTCCTCGAACTGCTTCACGAACTCGGAGAGCTCGATGAGGGACATCTCCTTGAAAGCTTCGATGAGCTCGTCGTTGCTGAGCTTCGCCATGAGGGCGTTCCTTCCTGTAGGCGGGACCTGCGTCCCTGCGGTGTTGAGCGGCGCTCACGCGCCGGGTCTTGCGATCCGGATGCTCCGATGGGGCAGCCGGGGGACAGCGCTGTGGCTGTGGTGCGGAAGCCGGTGAGCCGGGAGGCTCAGGCGGCTTCCTGCTTGGCCCGCAGCGCGTCCACGGTGCGCGCCGTCTTGGACAGCGGTGCAGCGAACACTGCGGCGGCCTTGGACATCGACGCCTTCATGGCGCCGGCGGCCTTGGCCAGCAGGACCTCGCGGGACTCGAGGTCCGCGAGCTTCTGGACGTCCTCCTGCGAGAGCAGCTTGCCCTCGAAGTAGCCGGACTTGACCACGAGGTTGTCGTGGGTCTTGGCGAAGTCACGCAGAGCCTTCGCAGGCTCCACCGGCTCGCCCTTGATGAAGGCGATCGCGGTCGGCCCGCTGAGCGTGCCGTCGAACACGTCGATGCCGGCCTCGCGGGCGGCGATCTCCGTGAGCGTGTTCTTCACCACGGCGTAGGTCGTCTCGGAACCCAGCGCACGACGGAGCTCCTTGAGCTCCCCCACGCTGAGCCCGCGATACTCGGTGATGACGGCGGCGTCGGACTCACGGAACATGTCCGCGATCTCCGCGACGGCGTCCACCTTCTCGGGATTCGCCATGGCCCTCCTTCCAGAGGTCTCTCGCCACCGGGTGAAGGGCCCTGGAACAGGAAAAGGCCTCGACACGCAGGTGTCGAGGCCAGCACGCACGATCCGGCTCCCCGGGAGCAGCTGCTCCTCGGAGGGCGCGACCGTGCGGGTCGCGTTCGTTCACCTGCGCAGGCCGTCCCGTGGGGACTTCTTCGGTCGCTCTCCGGGTGGAGGGCGACGACCGGCGGTCTTCGGTAAGTCCAGAGTAGTGCAGGCACGGGTGTGCGCGCCACGGTGCGGGCGGCGGTCTCCGTCACAGTCCGGCGACGGGCGGCGGGCGCCGGCTGGTGGGCGGCGGGCGCCGAG
>ENA-OOKA01000278-OOKA01000278.1-human-skin-metagenome-genome-assembly--contig:-NODE-278-length-15931-cov-4.152179_pt1 | contig 15931 bp, 17 predicted proteins | sample MGYA00248825_ERZ500995 | MGnify/ENA primary metagenome ERZ500995 (study PRJEB25958, sample SAMN03398540) | human skin metagenome | study: EMG produced TPA metagenomics assembly of the Human Skin...
CCTGTGGTGTGCGATACAGGGCTCGGCCGGGGAAATAGGGGTGCCGGCCGGCGGGGTTAGGTAGAGGGGGCAGTTGGCCGCGCGGGGGAGGAAAAGCTGGGATAAACTTGGGATATGGTGCGAAAACGTGCTATGAACACCACCTAAGAAGGGAACTGCTAGTGCACAAGGCAATCGTTGTATTTGAGGTAGAGGGCGGCTCCGATAAAGGCGCAGATGGTCACCGTAAGGACACCATGCCGATCGTCAATGCGATCAAGGAACAGGGCTGGGAAGCTGAGGTTATCTACTTCCACCCAGACAAGGCGGAAGAGATCTACGCCCAGGTTTCTGAAAACTTTGATGCTTATATCTCTCGCGTGAACCCAGGCAATATCCCCGGTGGCGAGAAGTGCTACTTCGAATTGCTCACCAAGCTGGCAGACGCCGGCCTGGTAGGCATGTCCACCCCGGCGGACATGATGGCCTACGGCGCCAAAGATGCACTGGTCAAGCTCAATGACACCCCGCTGGTGCCGGACGATACCGCCGCGTACTACGAGGTAGAAGAGCTACATAATATTTTCCCCACCTCGCTGTCTTATGGTGAGCGGGTGCTCAAGCAAAACCGCGGTTCCACGGGTGAAGGCATCTGGCGCGTGCGCCTCGCGGACCAGGATCTTGCCCAGTCCGTTGAACCGGGGACCGCACTTCCGCTCGATACCGCTTTGAAGTGCACCGAGGCAGTGGATAACCAGACCCATGACTACAAGCTGGGTGCTTTCATGGACTTCTGCGACCAGTACATTGTGGGTGATAACGGCATGCTGGTGGATATGCGCTTTATGCCGCGCATTGTAGAGGGCGAAATCCGCATCCTGCTCGTGGGCAATGAGCCGGTATTTATCGTGCACAAGAAGCCGGCGGAGGGCGGCGATAACTTCTCCGCTACGCTCTTCTCCGGTGCCAAGTACACCTACGATAAGCCGGAATCGTGGCCGGAGCTGCTGGAGATGTTCGATAAGGCGCGGCCCGTTATCGCAGAGAAGCTCGGCGATACCAAGGATGTTCCGCTGATTTGGACAGCGGATTTCATGCTTGACGACGCCCCAGATGGCACCGACACGTACGTCCTCGGCGAGATCAACTGCTCCTGCGTTGGCTTCACTTCCGAGCTGGACATGGGCATCCAGGAAAAGGTTGCCGCCGAGGCAATTCGACGCGTTCAGGACGCGAACGCCTAGCGCTAGCTGTATCCTGCCAAGTAGCCCCACGGGACACCGTGGGGCATTTTCCTACCATCCCTAAAACATTTTGAGGACCGCATAATGGCTGATAATGACTTCAATTCCGACGGTTTTCCGAAGGATTTTTCCCCGCGCGATTTTTCCGAAACTCCGCACCACCGCGCTGGGGATGCTGCGAAAAACGCTGAGGGAGCCAGCGCTGCCGAGGTGGATGAGACCAAGGAGTTTGGCTCTTTCGATGTAGATGAAACGAAGTCATTTGGTCACACTGATAAGTTTGGTGATTCTGGAAGCTCGCGGGATCTTTTCTCTCAGAAGCCAGCCGAGGAGGACAGTTCGGCTGCTTCTGCGGCATCTCCAAGTACCGGCAACTCCGATTTCTGGGCCACGCAGTCTTCCGCCGCAGGTCAGGGCGCTGCCTCCCGTGCGCATAACCCATTCACGGATTCGGCATCAACGGACGCTGCTGCGAACGGCAACCAATTCGGTTCCGCCCAGTCCACGAACGAGCAACCGGCTTTTGGCGGTTACGCTCAACAGCAGAGCACGGGCCAAGGATTCGGAGAGTTCCCTTCGGTTAGCGCTGCTCCTGCCGATTCTGGCCAAGATCTGGGTAATAAGAACAGTCGCATGAGCGGTGCTCTCAAGGGCTTGGCCGAAAAGGACGGCCTATTGGGCGGGCTCTTTGAGTTCGAGTTTAAGCACTTCCTGACCCTCACCCATGTGAAGGAGATCTATAAGGTCGCCATGATTCTTGGTGGAATCATGTGGATTCTGCACCTTCTCGGTGCCTTCTTATTCGCTACCGGCATGGGCATTTATGGCATCCAGGAGGACTCCGCGTCCGCCATCTTCGGAAGCATTTTTGCCTTCATCTTCCTGGCGGTCCTGAGCACTGTCATCTACTACGCAATCATGGTTGCCATCAGGCTATTCCTGGAAGCCATGGTGGCGAACGTGCGCATTGCGCAAAACACCGGCGACATCCTGGACAAGATGGACTAGCACCGTCATGAGCTGATTGCTCAATTAAGCGAGCAACGACGAGCGCCCCAGCGAAATTCCGCTGGGGCGCATTGTAGTGCAGGCCCAGGCGATTAAATGCCGGCCTAAAAGTTAGTCGTAGGTGCCCAGCTGGTAACTGGGAAGATCAACCCACATCTTGTTGAATTCCTCGACTTCACCAGAAATTGGTTCAATGGTGTCGCCTTGTGCCTGTAGGCGCACGGTGTGGTGCGCGGTAATGCCCTCCGCGGTGGAGCGACTGCGCTCTCCCCAGGTGAAATCGACTTGGTTGTCGGAGACTTGGGTGATGCTCTCCACCTTGTCGAAGACAGACATGTCCTTGGCCGGGAGGCCGTTGACATAGAGGGCTAGCCCATCAGCAATAGAGGCGCCGGTGCCTGCTGGGCCTTCCACGTCGCCCATTGAACCGCGGAAAATAATCCAGCTAATCGTCGCGCAGGGGTCGTAGGAGTTCTCGATATCGCCGATCCAAAAGTTGAAATCGCTGCCATCGTCAGCGGGCATGCGCCCAGGCGCGGTGCCAGAGGCATAGACCGTGCGCGGATCGTTGGGCAGTTCTGCGCATTCGCGGTCTTTGCCCTTTTCCTGCTGTTGCGTGGTTGTCTCATCGGCCTCGTCGGTGGAGTCCGACGGGGAGGGAGCTGCGGCGGAAGCCGCATCGTCGCCTCCGGACGCTTCAGTCTCGGCCGGCGCTTGGCTGGAAAAGACTGGCTGTTCGGAGGAAGAAGAATCCTCTTGGGAACTGCAGGCGCTAAGCGCTAGTGGCAGGGAGGTGGCAAGTAGTAGGGCGGCAGAGAATCGCCGCAAGCGGCGAGGTGGCACGACAGGCATGGCGGCTCTCCAGGTCTAGTCGAGGAGGGTGGCGACGCTGTCTGGGTCGGCGTCGGAAAGCATTTGGCGAATGCGGTCGTACTCATCGTCCTCGCCGATGGCCTTAGCGGCATGGCCGAGGGCGGCGATGGCGCGCAGCACGCCCTGGTTCGGCTCGTGGGAGAAGGGGACAGGGCCCCAGCCCTTCCACCCATTCCCGCGCAGGCGGTCCAGGCTACGGTGGTAGCCCGTGCGCGCGTAGGCATAGGCGGTGATGTAAGCAGACGGCTCAGAGCCCTCCTGCTGGTTGAGTTCCTGCTCCGCTAGGAGCGCCCACAGCAGCGGGGAATCGGGGTGGGCAACAATGCCGGCGGCGAGATCCGAGGTGGAGTCCGCACCGGGATCGGCTGGCAGCTCAATGGGTTTTGGGGCAAGCATGTCTTTCATTTCCATGCCACCCCACTGTAGCGACGCCGGCGCGCAGCTACCAGAAATCGGAGACGTTAAGGTCAAAAGAATAAAGCGCGCGGCGCACCACCGGCAGGGAAAGCCCAATAACAGAGGAAGGATCGCCTTCGATGCGGTCAATGAACCAGCCGCCCATTGCCTCCAAGGTAAAAGCACCGGCGCACTGGAGCGGCTCACCGGATCGGGCGTACGCTGCGATATCGGTATCGCTGGCAGGGGCAAAGTGAACCGTGGTGGTAGATGTTTCCACATGGCGCCTATCGCCAAAGATGAGGCAGTGGCCGGTAAGCAGTTCGGCCGTGCGGCCGGCTTGCTGGTGCCAGCGTTCGATGGTGGCTTCCTCGGTATGCGGTTTGCCTTGTAACTCGCCGCCGAGCAACAGCATAGAATCGCCGCCGATGACGGGCTCGGTGGGGTAACGCTCGGCCACCTTTTCGGCCTTGGCTGTCGCTAGGGCCGCCACGATGTCGGCCGGTGGGTGGCCTTCGAGTGAGGCTTCAAGGGAGCGTTCATCAATGTCGGCCGGTTCCAAGACAGGTTCTACGCCCGCGCCGCGCAAGATGGACGCACGCGAGGGCGATTGGGAGGCGAGGATGAGCCGCATTAGAAGTACCGCACTGTATGGAAAGCGGAGGGATTATAAATGCGCTGGGACCCAAAGCGCTCGAAGCGCTCAGCCGGGTTGCCCCATTCATTGCGTTCGCCGGTAGCCCCCGAGTGCTTTGCGCTCATCTGCGCCAACACCGTGCGCAGGGCCGCGAGCTCGTCTTTAGTGGGATTGCCCTTTACTACCTTGATTTCAGGCGTAGACATCTCGCCTCCTAAACGGTTCCGTGCTTCTTGGGTACCTGGGCCACGGCCTTGCGCTCTAGCAGGCGCAGGCCTTCTACCAGGTAGTGGCGGGTTGCCGTTGGCTCGATGACATTATCGGCCAGCCCGCGCTCCGCTGCGGCGTAGGGGTGCAAGAAGAGCTCGTCCATCTCCTCTTCTTTGTCCTCCGAGCCATAAATGGCCAGGGAAGCTTGGGAGGCCTGGGTGACGGCAATTTCCGCGGTGGGCCATGCGTAGACCAAATCCGCGCCGAGGTCTTTGGCACCCATAAATACGTAGGCCGGGCCAATGGCCTTGCGGGTGATCACAGTGAGCTTGCCGACGCTCGCTTCAGCCTGCGCATAGGCAAACTTCGACGCCCTGCGCAGCAGGCCGGCCTTTTCCTCTTCCGGGGTAGGCACAAAGCCTGGGGAGTCCACGAATTCCACGATGGGAGTATTGAAGGCATCGCACGTGCGCACGAAGCGCGCGGCTTTTTCTGCGGCGGCGGAATCCAGTGCACCGGCCAATGCTAGCGGCTGGTTGGCAACGATGCCGACGGCGCGGCCATCGATGTAGGCAAAGCCAGTGACGATATTTTGGGCCGCTTCTGCAGAGAGTTCGAAGAATGACCCCTCATCGACTACAGCCTTGATGACATCGTTGATGTCATAGGCCTGCGCGGCAGTATCCGGGATAACGCTATTTAAATCAAAGTCCTTAACCGTGCCGACCTCAACACGCGGCGCCTCGGCGCGATTATTGGCCGGAAGGTAAGCCAGAACGTCACGCACGAGGGCCAGGGCTTGCTTGTCATCGCTGGCCACCAGGTGTGCAGTACCGGACTCCGCGTGGGCTGCGGCACCACCGAAGGTCTCTGGCTCCGCGCCAGCCACGTGGCTGGCGGCTTGGTGGAGGGCGGTGCCTTGGGTGACTACGAGGACATCGGCAAACGTGGGCGCGAAAGCAGCGATACCGCTGGTATTGCCCGCGATTACAGAAATCTGCGGAATGAGGCCCGAGGCTTGGGAGACTCGCGCCATAAGGCGGGCATATCCGGCCATGGTGACGATGCCTTCTTGTACGCGCGGCCCGGTCGATTCATAAATGCCGATAATGGGCACGCCGGTCTTGATGGCGAGGTCATAAATCTTGGTGAGCTTTTCGGCATAAACCTCACCCATCGTTCCATCGAAGATTTCTCCGTCCTGGCTAAAGACGCATACGCGGCGGCCATCGATGGTGCCGTAGCCGGTAACCACGCCATCTGTATAGGGGCGGTCATGCTCGCGGCCGAAGTCGGTGGAACGGTGGCGGGCCAGTGCGTCCGTTTCCACAAAGGAGCCCTCATCGAGCAGCTGCGTCACGCGGGTGCGGGCGGCCGGCTCGCCTTCTCCCAGCGGTGCGCGGGACTCGGCAAGCTTGGCGTCCAGGTCCTCGATCTTGCCGGCGGTGGTTTTCAGGTCAGTCATAAGCCCCCACACTACTAGCGCACCCCGGTCAATGCGGAATGAAAGGTTGCGGGGGCGAGGTGTGAAAATCGATTGTGTGGCACATGCCACCGCAACGCGGGCTGAGCGTTAAACCTGGGAATTTCTTGAATAGCGCCTCACCCGCTTACCCTATTGTGGGGGTGGTGTCCAGTGTAAACATTTTAAGGTGCTGGGCAGGTGAGCGCCCATTATCGCACCTCAAGAGAGGTAAAAAGATGGGAAAACTTTTCATTCAACTATTGATGTGAGTCCTGTAATCCCTTATTATTACCTGAGTCTTCATGAATGTTTCCCCTGAGTTTTAACGATCTATTAAGGACGGTCTTCTGGTGATTAAAAAGGGACTGCGCTTGCTCGCACCGCTCGCCGTAGCGGCTCTCTTCACGCCAGTGGCACACGCGGGAGATATTCCCCCGATGCCGCAGGCATATCCCATTTCCAACCTCTACAAGAGCTGCAGTGCCGCCGGCGATAATGCAGAGCGCGAATGGCGCTTTGCAGAAACCGGCCGCCGCTACATGAGCGATGGCACCCTGCAGTTCAAAAACACCACCAATCAAGAAGTGCCCTACACCGCCGAGGTAGAAACCGGTACCAATCACGAGATTGATGCCAATTCTAAGGCCAAGCTGCCTTCTGGTTGGGACACCACCGCCAAGTCCGATATTGGTCTGAAGATGACCAATGGTTGGCGCGATAAAGAAACCTTCGGCCCAGTGAAGCTGAAGCCGGGTGAGTCCTTCCGCGTCGAGTACGGCGTGATTGAAAAGGACTTCATCTCCATGTTCGTAGGCTGCAACGATGACCGCTTGGAAAATATCCCAGGCTCTAACGTCATCCGCGGTAAGGGCCCGGCCGAGCGCTACGCCTTTGCCTACATCATTAAGGCAGATGGCTCCGTGTCCGATCTGGCCATGGAAATTCCTTCCCGCTCTCCGGGGGCAAACTCCAAGCCGATCGAGGGCAACTACACCTCCGTATCCGGCCCGAGCCTAGAAAAGATTGCCGATCCTAAAAAGGATGAGATCATGCAGCCGGCCGCAGATCTGCAGCGCGATCCATCCTGGCCAAAGGAAGGCGATAAGTGTGAAGCCGGCGATACCTCCTGGTACCCGCTGGACATCACCGCTGTAAAGCCGACCTACCGCAAGGCCGGCTACTCCACCGACTTCCTCAACTGGTCCAAGGGCGATTATGAATTCGCCCCAGTGACTGACTTCGTCGTTGGCGCCGAGCACGCCCCGTACACCAACTGGCAGGGCAACCGCGGCGATATTCCGAAGGGCTGGCTGGAGTCCGTCGGTGCCGTAAAGCGCGCCTACATGCCGGTCGGCACCGAGCTCAAGCACGTAGACCTCAAGCCGGGCGAGCGCGTGCGCGTGGAGTATGGCACCACCATGACCCGCATCAACTACCGCGAGGTTCACTGCGGCAAGAGCGGAAACTACGACCTCACCTCTAACTACAAGCAGACCTCCGCCCCGAGTGGGTTCTGGGCAGAGGCCAAGATCACCGATAAGGCCGGCAATACCCGCACCGAGGACGTCACTCCGGACGAATTCCGCGACCTGCCGGTTCCGACCCAGACCATCTACTAAACCCCACCACACCTACACAAGGAGAAAGTTCCATGTTCAAGTCCAAGATTGCTTCTACCACCGCGGCTCTCGCCGTTGCCTCCGGCCTCTTCTTCGCTCCGGCAGCTAACGCCCTGCCACAGCGCGACCTAGGCCCAGCTAACCCGACCACCATCGGCGAGCGCTGCTCCAACCCAGGTGACACCGGCCAGACCGTAAAGATCAAGCGCACCTATTTTGATGGCTCCGCCGGTTCCTGGACTGTGTCCAACTACAACGATGAGCCATTGCCTGTCACCCGTTCTATCAAGGAGACCAAGACAAAGACTTGGAACGTTTCCGCAGGCGTTGACTTCAAGTTGATGGATCTCATCAACTTCACCTTCTCTTCCAGCTACACCGATAGCCAGTCCTACGAGGTAGGCGAGCAGGTTGGTCCGTACAACATTGCTCCGGGCAAGACCGCCGTCCTGCGCGCCGGCTGGGTTGTCTCTGACTTCGAGGGCCAGAAGACCGTGTGCGGCTCCGACCACAAGTGGCAGGCCAACGGCGGCACCTTCACCGCCACCCTGCCGAAGGAGCGCCACATCGAGGTCTCCACCCGCGATAACAACGATTGGGGCTAAACGTGAGCAAGACGTCCATCGCTAGCGCCCTCGCGGCGCTGAGCCTGGTGGCCGCTCCTGTTGCCCACGCCGCTGATTTCGGTGGGGACTTCGAGCTGCCCCAGCGCTGGAACGACGATTATAAGCCGGGAACGCATTGCTCGACGCCAGGTGAAAACGGCACCTACGTCACCGCAAAGCGCCGCTGGTTCAAGCAGACCGACGCCACGAGCGTGGCTAATCGCAATGCCAAGGAAGTGCCGGTCAAGCACACCGTCACCAAGGCCCGCACCCAGACCATCGAGGTCTCCGGCTCCGTTGAGGGTACCGGTGATCTGGCCAAGGTGTTGACCAAGACCTATGGCTTCAACTACGTCAGTGAGCAGCACTGGAAGCTGAACCAGGTGGTTGGTCCGTACACTCTGCCGGCGAATTCGCAAGGCAAGCTGGTGTGGGGCTTTACCATGCTCGACACCGACGGTCAGGACGTGCGCTGCAACTCTGACCAGCAGTGGGAAGCCCAGGGCAAGCCGTATTCGGCTTCTGTGCCAGAAGCGCGCTACTCCGAGCTGCGCCTCGAAGACGCGCCTGAGTGGAACTAGGCCACCACAACTATTAAGCGCCCTGTCGGCCCATAAGGACCGACAGGGCGCTTTTCTCTGTGGGTTGCGCAGTGCGCCAGTAGGAGAGGAGGCTGCAGCTGCGCGCTCAGGCTTAGGCTGGCAGCCAGGCGTAGCCGTACGGCCCGAGCTCTACTGGGCCCAGGTCGATGGAGCGATCGCTGAAGTTGTGCAGGCACAGCAGATCGCCGCGTTGATAGCCAAGGACGGCTTCCTCGCCCGTCTCGACCGGCTCGCACGGAGCGGTGCCGAGATCCGGATGGGCATGGCGCTGGGCGATCATGGAGCGGACGGTGTTGAGCAACGAGGCGGCGTCCTCAACTTGGGCGGCCACAGACGTTCCGCCTACAACCGGCAGCCGGGATGGTGCGTTGATGCTGAAACCGGCGTGCTCGGAATCGTCCCACTGCATTGGGGTGCGCACCGCATAGCGGTCCGGAAGTGTCGTGTCATCGAGCATGCCAATCTCATCGCCGTAGTAGATAAACGGTGCACCCGGCAGGGTCATCAGCAGTGAAAACATCAATTCCACCTTGCGGCGGTCGCCGTTCATCAGTGGCATAAGCCTGCGGGCAATACCCACGTGCGCGCGCATACTGTCCTCTGGCAGGTACGCCTGGTACATCAGATCTCGCACGGTATCGTCCACCATTTCCAAGGTGAGCTCATCGTGGTTGCGCAGGAAGGTACCCCATTGGCAGCTTTCCGGAAGCTGGGGCAGTTCGTCGAGGATGGAGTAGACCGGGGTGGCGTCGCCAAGCGCCAAAGCCTGATACAACCGCGGCATGACCGGGAAGTTGAAGACCATGTGGAAGCGTTCGCCCTGGCCGTAGAATTGCATGGTTTCGGCCGGCGGCTGGTTGGCCTCCGCTATGAGCACGGCATCCGGGTAGTGCGCGTCCATGAAGGAGCGAATCTTTTCCACAAACTCGATGGTCTCCGGCAGGGATTCGCCGCCTACACCATCGCGCTCAAAGAGATAAGCAATAGCATCGAGGCGCAGGCCGTCTAGGCCCTTATCCATCCAGAAGGACAAAATTTTGAAAACTTCCTCCTGCACGGCCGGGTTATCGTAGTTCAAATCCGGCTGGTGGGAATAAAAGCGGTGGAAGTAGTACTGGCCGCGCTTGTCATCCCAGGTCCAGTTGGAAGTTTCCACGTCAGTGAAAATGACGCGGATTTCGGGGTAGCGCTCGGGGTCATCGCCCCAGACATAGAAATCGCCATAGGGGCCCGTGGGATCCGTGCGGGAAGCCTGGAACCATGGGTGATCGGAGCTGGTGTGGTTGAGCGCCAAGTCTGTCATGATGCGCATGTCACGGCGGTGCAGCTCCGCAATGAGCTCTTCAAAATCCTCCATCGTGCCATAATCTGGGTGGATGGAGTAGTAGTCCGCGATATCGTAGCCATCATCGCGCAAGGGGCTGGCATAAAACGGCGACAGCCACAGGCAGTCCACGCCTAGCCATTGCAGGTAGTCCAGCTTATCGATGACCCCGCGCAGCGTTCCTACCTCCTTATCACCATCGGCCTTAAACGAGCCGACGAGGGCCTGGTAGAAGACTGCATTGTGGTACCAGCTCATGAAAGGTCCTTTCTTTTGGCCCGCCAGGTTAGGTAGGTAAGAAGGCACAGTACTCCGGCCACGAGACCGGGCCAGATGGCGGGGGAGTCGTGAAAGAGGTTGATGATGGCCTGAATAACCGCGAGGATGCTGAAGAAACCAAGGAAGCCCAGCGCGGTATCCCACAGCATGGCCCGGCGCATTAGGCCTTGACACCACCTGCGGTCAGGCCAGCGACGATGCGGTGCTGGAAGATGAGCACCATGATGACCAGTGGGATGGTAACCAGCGCGCCAGCGGCCATGGTCGCGGCATAGGGGTACTCAAAGGCGGAGGGGCCGGAGAAGCGCGCAATGGCCACGGTCACCGGCTCGGTATCGGTGGTGGAGAGCTGCTTGGCCAGCATGAACTCATTCCACGTGGTGATAAAGGCGATGATTGCGGTGGTAAACAGCGCTGGCGCCGCCAGTGGCAATAGCACCAAACGGAAAGCTTGAGAACGCGAGGCGCCATCTACCCGGGCTGCTTCTTCCAGTTCCCAGGGAAGCTGGCGGAAGAAGCTCAGCAGCGTATAGACCGTGAGCGGAAGCGCGAAAGAAATATTAGGGATGATCATCGCGCGGTAGGTGCCAATCCATTCCAGGTTGCCAAAGAGCTGGAAGAGCGGGGTGACCAAGGCAATCGCCGGGAACATGGAGGCGGCCAGAATAATGCCGGTCACGATTCCCTTGCCCGGAAAGTCATAGCGCGAGAGCGCATAGGCGGTAAAGACACCGATGAGCACGGCCACCGCGGTGGTAATCAGTGAGATGAGAAGCGAGTTACCGAGCGCGGCAAGGAAGTCATTTCCCTTATCGGTAGCCAAGGCATCGCGGAAATTATCCAGCGTGACATGGGTAGGCCACGGCGTGGTATCGAAGGTGAAACGCTGATCCCGCAGCGCGGTAACCAACATCCAGTAGAAGGGGGCGAGGCCCCAGAACATGATGAAAATGATGCCGGCGAAGTGTCCGAATTTACGCATTATTTAGCTGCCTTCCTGCCGGAGACATCCGCGCCGAGGAAGCGGATGAGGATAAAGGCGACGACGAAGATAAGAAGGAAAATGAGGGTGGAGAGCGCGGAGGCGGAATTGAAGTTGCCCTGGCGCATATCCTCCACCACCAGCTGCGAGATGGTCGCGGTAGGGGAGTTGGAAGAGCTAGAAATCATGATGACCGGCAGGTCATACATGCGCAGCGCGTCCAAGGTGCGGAAGAGTACGGCCACCATGAGCGCCGGGCGCACTAGCGGGAGGGTTATCCGGAAGAACGTTTGGATACGATTGGCGCCGTCTACGCGGGCGGCGTCGTAGACGTCCTTAGGAATCATCTGCAGGCCCGCCAGGATAAGCAGCGCCATGAATGGAGCAGTCTTCCACACATCCGCGATGATGACGGCTAGGCGGGCGTAGAACGGGTCCGTGGTCCAAGCGATATGGGCGCCAAGTAAAGAGTTGACGATGCCGTCCGGAGCGAACATGAACTGCCATAGCTTGGCCGTGACGGCCGTTGGAATGGCCCAGGGGATAAGCACCGCCGCACGCACGAGGCCGCGGCCGCGGTACTCGCCGTTCATGATGAGCGCCATCAGCATGCCAAGGATGGTTTCTAGCAGCACGGTAACGACGGTGAAAAAGAGCGTAATCTTGACCGCTGGCCAAAAGTCCGTGGCGATAACGCCCGGCGGGCAGGTAGAAATCTGACCAGTGCCGGAAATACACCGGCTGTTAATCCAGTACAGGTAATTTTCCAGCCCGGCAAAACCGCCTTCCTCAAAAAGTCCCGTCTGTGGGTTGAGGTGCCTGTTGCCTTGAAAAGACAGGAAGATGGCGCGGATGATGGGGTAGCCGATGATGACGGCGAGTACGAGGAGCGCCGGGGCAATCAGCCCGGCCACGCGCCCGTAATTTTTGCGCTGGGGTTTCGGCGCTCTTGCCGACGCCCCTTTCGGCGTCCCCTTGGACGCAGTCGGCGAAGCTATAGCCACGCTGGTCCGCCTTTCTGTTAAAGAAATGCTGTCTATTGGCTAGATTCTATCCCTAATAGGGGAGTGAAAACCACAAAGGGTGAGGCGGCGGTATGCCCGCCTACCTCACCCGGATTGGGAATTTAACCCTGGGAAGCCGATTCGATGGCCGCCTTCATATCGGCGGTGGCATCATCGACCGACTTGTCATCCGTCAATGCAGCGTAGGCATTGTCCTGGATGGCCTTAGAAATCGCCGAGTAGAACGGGGAAACCGGGCGCGGTGCCGCGTTCTCCAGAGACTCCTTGAGCGCCGGCAGGTACGGGAATTCCTGCTGCAGCTGCGGGTCATCGTAGATGGAAGCCAAGACCGGCGGGAAGGACTGCTCCGCGAAGGACTTCTGGTTGTCCTCGTTGATGATGAACTTCATAAAGTCGAGCGCAGTGCCCTTATTCTTGGAGTTGATATTGATGCCGTTGTTGTAGCCGCCCAGCGTGGAAACGCCTACGCCGTCCTTGCCCAGTGGGGCCTGGACCTCGACGTCGACGCCGGCATCAACCGCATTGGAGTACATATATGGCCAGTTCACGGCGAAGGCTGTCTTTCCTTCAGTGAAGGCCATATTGGTTTCTTCTTCGGTGGCGGCGGTGGAGTCCTTGGAGATGGTCTTATCCTTGTACGCATCCACCATGGCCTGCAGGCCGTCCTTGGCTTCCTTGGAATCCACGGTGACATTGCCGTCCTTATCCAAGACAGAGCCGCCCCAGCCTTCCATGAAGTCAGCGGTATTGAGCGCAAGGCCTTCATACTGCTTGAGCTGGGTGGTCAGGCAGTTCTTGCCCTCTTCCAGCGCCTTACATGCAGATTTGAGATCTGCGAACTTCTCGGGCGCCTTATCCGCGAGCTTGGTATTGCGGAAAAGCAGCTGACCATTGGTGTTTTGCGGCAGCGCGTAGAGGACGTCGTTATAGGTGGCGGACTCTACGGTGGCTGGCAGTAGCTCATTCGTATTGGTTTCAAAATCACCATTGAGCGGCTGGAGCCACTGGTTGGCAGCGAACTCCGCGGTCCACACGACGTCCAGCGCCATGACATCGTAGTCATCGCTGCCCGCCTGCAGGGACTGCACGAGGGTCTCGCGCTGGGCGTCAGCCTCGCCGGCCAGCTCCTTGAGTGTGACCTTCTCGTCTGGGTGCTGCTCGTTCCACTTTTCGATGATGGGGGTCACCTTGTCCGTGTCATTTTTGCCCATGGCAAAAGTGATGGGGCCGTGCGCATCCGCCCCGCCTTCGGAGGAACCGCCCGCAGCGGAATCGGAGGAGGACGAAGAGCAGCCGGCCAGAGCCAGAACTGCAGTAGTCGCAACGGTGGTGCGAAGCAGGAATCTCTTCATGGAATTCACCTTTCGGAAAACTTTCAGTTCTTTAAACCTAAAATACGGAAACCGGAAGGTGGATAATTTTGACCTATTTAACTCTAAATGGGGGTAGTAAAGGGGCAGTGGGAGGTTGGACTACGTACCTGCGGCACGGTGGCCCAGTGTCCTCCGCGGGGCTAATCCTGTGAGATACGGCGCCCCGTTTCCGGGTCAAAGCGGAGTGCTTCGCGCGGGTTGAATGTCAGTACGACGTCTTCGCCGCGCTGTGGTGGGGTACCTTCGGCGCGAGCAACAAAGCGGTTTTCGCCCACGGTGACGTAGACATAGGACTCGGCGCCCAGCTCTTCCACAATGTCCACCACGCCCTGGAAACCCACTGGACCCTTGTTGATAAACATCTTTTCTGGGCGTACACCTACGCGGCCGCCGTTGTAGTCAAAGATATTCATGGCTGGCGATCCGATGAAGCCGGCGACGAATTCGTTTGCGGGGGCGTCATAAAGCTCGCGCGGCGGAGCCACTTGCTGCAGTTCGCCGTCTTTGAGCACCGCTACGCGGTCACCCATGGTCATCGCCTCTACCTGGTCGTGGGTGACGTATACCGTCGTCGTACCCAGTCGCTGCTGCAGGCTGGCCAACTCGGCGCGGGTCTGAACGCGCAGCTTGGCATCCAGGTTGGATAGTGGCTCATCCATGAGGAAGGCCTTCGGCTCGCGCACAATGGCGCGGCCCATGGCCACGCGCTGGCGCTGGCCACCGGAAAGGTCCTTGGGCTTGCGCTTGAGGTAATCGGTCAGACCGAGCGTTTCCGCCGCCTCGTGCACCTTGGCCTTGATTTCGGCCTTTGGTAGCTTCGCCAACTTCAAGGCAAAGCCCATGTTTTGTTCTACTGTCAGGTGTGGGTAAAGCGCATAATTCTGGAAGACCATGGCGATATCGCGATCGCCCGGTTCTAAGTTGGTCACGTCCTTGCCATCAATGGTGATGCGGCCGCTCGATGTCGGCTCTAATCCCGCCAGTGCGCGCAGCGTCGTGGATTTACCGCAGCCCGAAGGGCCAACGAGCACCAGAAACTCGCCGTCTGCGATTTCCAGGTCCAAGTCCTTTACCGTGGGCGCGCTCGCGCCGGGGTAGGTGATATTGACCTTTTCAAAAGTGACCTTTGCCATGCGCAACACACTAGCACCATTGATGGCCGGTATCCTTAAAGCTTATGACTGCACTTGATTTGGAACGCATTCGCACCGCATTGGCCGATGATTTCACCACCATCGATTTCGTGGAAAAGACCGGCTCCACCAATACCGACTTGATGCAGGCCACCAACGTTGCGGATGGCACGGTGCTGCTTGCCGACGAACAACTTTCCGGCAAGGGCCGCCTCGGCCGCTCCTGGACCGCGCCGGCCGGTTCGCAAGTTATTTTCTCTGTGCTTTTGCTGCCGGAATCCCTCGATCGCTTGGGCACCCTACCTCTGGCCGCGGGCTTGGCGGTCACCGATTCCATCGAGGGCACCGTGCTCAAGTGGCCGAATGATGTGCATATCGACGGCAATAAGCTGTGCGGCATCCTCGCCGAGGCCGGTCCCGTGGGCCAAGCCTTCAAGGCCGCGCCAAAGACCGAGCTCACCAAGGTGGAGGTAGGCAAGGCCGAAGTCAACAAGGCGGAGGTTAATAAGGCCGAAGTAAATAAGGCAGTAGGTGGCGCCGCACCATCCGCGCGCGTCGTCGTGGGCATGGGCATCAACGTCACCCTGACTCGTGAGGAACTACCGATTGAAAAGGCCACCTCGCTCGCACTCGAGGGCCGCGATACGGACCGCACCGAGCTGGCCATTACCGTGCTGAAGAACCTGCGCCGTCGCATCGTGCAGTGGGAGAACCAAGATCCGCAGCTCCTGCTCGACTACCGTGCGGTCTGCTCCTCGCTCGGCCAGGAGGTGCGCCTAGAAACCCCGTCCGGCGATGTCACCGGGCACGTCGATGAAATCGGCGAGGACGGACGCATCATGGTCGCCGGCGAGTACTACTCCGCGGGCGATGTCACGCACCTGCGCCCACAGCAGTAAACCACCACAGTAGACACGCGAGGTAGCATCCATAGCTATGGGACTAATGAAGATGGGCCAAGGTGAGGTCAAGCGCGCGGATGTCTCCGCGCCGTTTCGCGCGCTGATTTTCCCCTTCCTCGAGCTCATCCTCATCACCGGCCTGCTGTGGATCGCCATCGGTTGGTGCGATGTCCAAGCAGTAGACCCGATGCTGCGCAACGGTCTCGTCGCGGTATGGGCGCTGCTGGGAACCTGGCGCTTTCTCATTCCGCTTTATAAGGCCCGCCGGAAGCGCT
>ENA-OOKA01000279-OOKA01000279.1-human-skin-metagenome-genome-assembly--contig:-NODE-279-length-15888-cov-8.145140_pt1 | contig 15888 bp, 15 predicted proteins | sample MGYA00248825_ERZ500995 | MGnify/ENA primary metagenome ERZ500995 (study PRJEB25958, sample SAMN03398540) | human skin metagenome | study: EMG produced TPA metagenomics assembly of the Human Skin...
AGGTGCCCGGCCGCATCAAGCAGGGCACCCGCGGCAACCCGCTCGCCGCCGGAGTCATCGCGCTCGGCGCCGGCTGGCTCATCGGCTCGCTCATCCCGGCCTCGCGCCAGGAGCAGCAGCTCGCCGTGCAGGCCAAGGACGCCGCGCAGCCGCTCATGCAGGAGGCCCAGCAGGTCGCCAAGGACATGGGGCAGAACATGCAGGAGCCCGCGAAGCAGGCGGCCGAGAGCGTCAAGGCGCAGGCGCAGTCGGGCACCGAGACGGTGAAGTCGGACGCACAGTCCGAGGCCGACCACCTCAAGTCCGAGGCGCAGTCCTCGGGAGAGTCGGTCAAGCAGACCCGCGAGCAGTGATCGCCTGAGCACGCAGCGCCCGCCCCGGTACGTCTGGGGCGGGCGCTCCGTCATTCACCGCGCGGGCCCTCCGCGCACGGCCCGGAGAACTAGAGTGAGAGACATGGACATCGACACGAACGCCCTCGAACGCGACCTCGGCTTCCGCCTCCTCGGGGAGACCTTCTACCTCCAGGCGCTCGACCAGCTGTCGGTCAACGGCCTCGACCAGCCGTCCGTCGTGCCGGACTGGACCCGCAAGCACGTCGCCCTCCACGTCACGTACAACGCCGAGGGGTTCCTCCGCCTCCTCGAATGGGCGCGGACCGGCGAGGAGAACCCGATGTACCCGTCCCGCGCCTGGCGCGACGAGCAGATCGCCGAGGGCGTCGCCCACACCTCGGGCGCAGATGCGATCACGCTCGCCCACGAGGTCGCCGACGACCTCACCGAGGAGTTCGACGGCATGCCCGACGAGGCCTGGGCCGCCGAGGTCGTGTCCGGGCGCGGCGACCCGATCCGGGCCGCGGACATCCCGTGGCTGCGCGCCCGCGAGGTGTGGATGCACAGCCTCGACCTCGGTATCGGGATGACGGCGCGGGACTTCCCGGCCGAGGTCGTCGACCGACTGCTCGACGACGTCGACGCGGTCTGGGCCGGACGGGACGAGCCCGTCCACTACCGGATCCACCTCACCGACCGGCCGGATGGCCCGGACCGGGTGATCCGCCACGGTGCGGAGGGCTCCGCCCCGGAGGCCCCGGTCGAGGTCACGGGCGAAGCGGCCGAGGTGCTGTCCTATCTCACCGGTCGCGGATGGCCCGCCTCGGTGTCCGACGACTCCGACAAGGGCGGCCGCGGCGATTCCACCCCCGAGGACCTGCCTGCACCGCCCCCGTGGCTCTGAGCCCGGGCGTGCAGGTCCGATTCAGGCCCGCCGGCGGCGATAGAGCATGAGCTCGCCTGCGCGCGGCGCATCGGTCCGCGCGGACCGGCCCGGGGCGAGCGCCCCCGCGATCCGGAGGTCCGGGCGGGTGCCGTGCACGATCGACACGACATCCCCGGCGGCACCGGCGGCGAACACCCTGCCGCCCCCGCCGGCGAGTGCGGCGTCGAGGCGTTCGGCGAGTGACCGAGCGTGCGCGCCGAGCGATTCGACCTCGCGCTGCAGCTCGAGGATCCGCTTGATCCCGGCGAGGTTGATCCCCTCGTCCTGGGACAGGCGCTGGATGAGCTGGAGGCGGTCGATGTCCGCCGCGGAGTAGCGCCGACCCCGGCCCGAGGCGCGCTCGGGCACGACGAGCCCCAGCCGGTCGTACTGCCGCAGAGTCTGCGGGTGCATCCCGGCGAGCTCGGCGGCCACCGAGATCACGTAGACCGCTGCGGTGCGTCCGATCGCCATGGTGCGCCACCTCCTCCGTTCATCGGGTCATCGTCCGCCGGGGCTCTTCTGCCTCGCGGATCGGTTCAGCTCGACTTCGCCTGCGAGTACAGGCCTGCGCGCGGGTCCTCGTCCGCGGTCGCCTTCTTGAATGCCTCGACGGCCTCCTTCGCCTCGGCGCTGAGCGTCCGGGGCACGGCGACCTCGATGGTGACGAGCAGGTCGCCGGTGCGCGACTTGCCCTCGATGCCCTTGCCGCGGATCCGCAGCACCCGGCCCGACGGGGTGCCGGCCGGGACCTTCATCCGCACCGGCATGCCCGAGAGCGTGGGGACCTCGACCTCGGCGCCGAGCGCCGCCTCGTCGAAGGTCACCGGCAGCTCCATCCGGAGGTTGTCGCCGTCGCGGCTGAAGACCGGGTGGGCGTCGACGTTGACGGTGAGGACGACGTCGCCGTGCTCTCCGCCGTTCGGGCTCGGCTTGCCCTTGCCCTTGACGCGGATCTTCTGGCCGTCCTTGACCCCTACGGGAGTGCGGACGCTCAGCGGCTTGCCCGACGGCATCCGGAGCTTGACCGTGGCGCCCTTGGCGGCCTCGGTGAAGGACAGCCGGGTCGTCGCCTTGATGTCCCCGCCCTTCTGGGGGCCAGTCGAGAACCCGCCGCCGTAGGGCGACTGACCGCCGAATCCGCCGAACAGGTCGCCGAGGTCCGGGGGCACGTCGCCGTAGGGCGATTGGCCGCCGCCCCGCGTGGTGTACCGGGGGTACTGGCGGCCCTGGCCGCCGGTGTTGAACAGACCGGAGAAGATGTCCTCGAACCCGCCGGCCTGACCCCCGCCGCCGCCGGAGCCCGCGGAGAAGCGGGCGCCGCGGCCCATCGCGCGGACCTGGTCGTACTGCTCGCGGGTCTCCTTGTCGGAGAGCACCTGGTTGGCCTGGCTGATCTCCTTGAACCGCGCCTCGGCCGCGGCGTCGCCCGGGTTGGTGTCCGGGTGGTACTTGCGGGCCAGCTTGCGGTAGGCCTTCTTGATCTCCGCGTCCGTGGCGTCCTTGGAGACGCCGAGGGTCGCGTAGTAGTCCTTGTCGAACCATTCGTTCTGAGGTCCCGTGTTCACCTGGCACCTCCTTCCTGTGAGCTCACGCTCGCGTCGATCCGGTCATGGTGGTCTGGCATGGGTGTCGTTCTCTTCCTCACGTGCCGAGCGGCAGGCGGCGGAGCCTCCTGCCGCCGGGCCCGTGCCCGAGGTGCACCGCCGTTCCGCACATCCCATCCCGTGCGGGGCGGGGGCTGCGGTCGGCGGGCACCTCGGGAGCGGATCATTCGGCGGGTGCCTGGACGCCCACCCGGGCGGCCCGGATCACGCGATCGCCGATCCGGTAGCCCGGCTGCATGACGAGGAACACCGTGGCGGTGTCGACCTCGTCGGAGGGCTGCTGCATGAGCGCCTCGTGGATGTTCGGGTCGAACTCCTCGCCCGGCTCGCCGAACTGGACGACGCCGATCTTCTCGAGCGACGCGACGAGCTTCGTCGCATGCGTCTCGAACGGACCGGACACGTCACCGTTCTCCTGAGCCAGCTTGAGCTCGTCGAGCACCGGGAACAGCGCTTCGACGACGGCCTGCACGCCGGTCTCCCGGGCGCGGTCCTGCTCGCGCTTGGCACGCATCCGGAAGGCGGCGTACTCGGCGTTGATCCGCTGCAGGTCCTCGAGCCGCTCGGCTGCGAGGCGCGCATCGGCGGACTGCTCGTCCTCGACCGCTCCCTCCACCGGGGCCTCGGTGTCGTCGATCCCGGAGATGTCGTCGGGGACGTCGACCCCGGGCTCCTCCGCAGCCCCGGTGCCCGCCGGCGCAACGGCCTGCGGGTCGGTCTCCGGGGCCGGGGCCCCGCCGGTGGCCACGTCGGGCTCGGCGGGGGCCTCGGACTCGGGAGCGGGACCGCCGGAGGGGTTCCGGACCTCGCCGGTCTCCGGGTCGATGCGGCGCTTGTCGCTGAACGAGAAGCCCTGCTCGGCTGCGCCGTTCTCGGGATTCTCGGCAGTCATTACTTCTTCTCCTCGTCCTCGTCCACGACCTCGGCGTCGACGACCTCGTCCTCGGAGTCCGAGGATCCGGCCGCGGCGTCGCCCTCACCGGCGGCGCCGGCGTCCTGCGCGTTCTGCGCGTAGAGCGCCTCGCCGATCTTGGTCTGGCTCTGCGAGAGCTTCTCCATGGCGGACTTCACGGCGTCGTCGTCATCGCCCTTGAGCGCTTCCTTGACGGCATCGACATCCGCGCTGACCTCGGTCTTGACGTCCTCGGGCAGCTTGTCGTCGTTGTCCGCGATGAGCTTCTCGGTCGAGTAGGCGAGGTTCTCCGCGAGGTTCCGGTTGTCGGCGGCCTCGCGGCGCTTCTTGTCCTCGTCGGCGTGCTCCTCGGCCTCGCGCACCATGCGATCGATGTCCTCCTGCGGGATCGCGGATCCGCCGGAGATCGTCATCGACTGCTCCTGGCCGGTGCCCTTGTCCTTCGCGGACACGTGCACGATGCCGTTGGCGTCGATGTCGAAGGACACCTCGATCTGGGGCATGCCGCGCGGGGCGGGTGCGATGCCGGTGAGCTCGAAGGTCCCGAGCGCCTTGTTGTCGCGGGTGAACTGCCGCTCGCCCTGGAAGACCTGGATCGACACGCTGGGCTGGTTGTCCTCAGCGGTGGTGAAGGTCTCCGACTTCTTGGTCGGGATCGGGGTGTTGCGCTCGATGAGCTTGGTCATCACACCGCCCTTGGTCTCGAGACCGAGGGACAGCGGGGTGACGTCGATGAGCAGCACGTCCTTGCGCTCACCCTTGAGGACGCCGGCCTGGACGGCGGCGCCGATCGCGACGACCTCGTCCGGGTTGACGCCCTTGTTGGGCTCCTTGCCGCCGGTGAGCTCCTTGACGACCTCGGACACCGCGGGCATGCGGGTCGAGCCGCCCACGAGCACCACGTGGTCGATGTCGGCGAGCTTGATGCCGGCGTCGGCGATGACGGCCTCGAAGGGCTTCTTCGTCCGCTCGAGGAGGTCCTTGGTGAGGTCCTCGAACTTCGCGCGGGTGAGGGTCTCGTCGAGGTGGATCGGGCCGTTCTCGCTCATCGAGAGGTACTGCAGCGAGATGTTCGTGCTCGTCGCGCTCGACAGCTCCTTCTTCGCCTGCTCCGCGGCCTCCTTGAGGCGCTGCATCGCAGTGGTGTCCTTGGACAGGTCCACGCCGTAGCCGTTCTTGACCTCGGACACGAGCCAGTCGACGATCCGCTGGTCCCAGTCGTCGCCGCCGAGCTTGTTGTCGCCCGAGGTGGCGCGCACCTGGATGGTGGAGAAGTCGTCGTCGTCCTTGCCGACCTCGAGGAGCGAGACGTCGAAGGTGCCGCCGCCGAGGTCGAAGACGAGGATGAGCTCGTCCTCCTTGCCGCGCTCGAGGCCGTAGGCCAGAGCGGCGGCGGTGGGCTCGTTGATGATGCGCAGGACGTTGAGCCCGGCGATCTGTCCGGCGTCCTTGGTGGCCTGACGCTGCGCGTCGTTGTAGTAGGCCGGGACGGTGATGACGGCGTCGGTGACGTCCTCCTGCAGGTACTCCTCGGCGTCGTGCTTGAGCTTCTGGAGGATGCGGGCGGAGATCTCCGGCGCGGTGAGGGTCTTGCCGCCGATCTCGGTGCTCCAGTCGGTGCCCATGTGGCGCTTGACGGAGGCGACGGTGTTCTTGACGTTGGTGACGGCCTGACGCTTGGCGATCTCGCCGACGAGCGAGTCGCCGTTCTTGTTGACCGCGACGACGGACGGCGTGGTGCGCCCGCCCTCGGCGTTCGCGATGACCTTGGGCTCTCCGCCCTCGAGGACGGCGACGACCGAGTTGGTGGTGCCGAGGTCGATGCCTACTGCACGTGCCATGGGGTAACTCCTTTTCGTGGATGGACGAGTCGGCGGTTCGATGTGCCCGGGCGGGCGGCTCCGCGACGGCCGCGTCCGAATCGGACCCCGCCTGCTGCGGGGCCCGCCCCGGGAGACGGTCGCGGAGCCACTCGCCCGAACACATTGAGTGCCATCGACTCGAGCTTTGAACGATGCCGTCCGGGTGTCAAATCCGTCCGGCGAAAGTTGCGTACACCTGACTCAACTCTAGGACGGAAGGGTTTATTCCGGGGTCCGCGCAGAAGTCTCGCCCCGTCCATCGGCAGCCCGAGTGCGGGGGCGGTACGCCCGCTCACCCACGCCGGCGCTCCTCCGAGCGGTGTCCTCATCCATCTGCCCCTGCGCGGAGAGGTCCTCGAGGTCAACCTCGCGGTCAACCGTCCCGTCTGAGCGTTCGCCTGGCCGTCGACCGCTCCCGTGCGGGCAGCGTGCGGGCCGAGGGCGGCGGAGTGCCGTCCCAGCGGCGTACCACCCGCCAGCGGTCGACCACCGGCGCGTGCATGAGGCGCTCCGGCTCCGACCAGGGCCAGGTCATGAGCATCCAGACGACCGCGACGACGGCGATCTCGACGCCGATGTACCACGGCCATCCGCCCAGCAGGTCGAGCACGGAGAACCCCGCCGGCGGCCGGGAGAGGTACCCGTAGTTCGCCCCGGTGGCCGCGTTCACCGTCATCGCGACGACGGCCCAGCCGAGCGCCGCACCGTAGGCGACCCCGAAGCCGCGCCAGGTCGGGCGATAGCCGAGACCCCAGACGAGGACGATCGGCGCCCACAGGACGAGCGCGTGGAGGAACCAGTACACGGTGAACTCGAGCACGGGGTGCTGCTCGTAGTTGAGGTCCGGGGTGAGCACCGACTGGAGGTTGAGCGTGAGGCCCCAGTAGTAAGTGATCGCGATCGCCCACCCGGCCCGGGTGATGAGGGCGACGGCGGTGACGATGCGGAGGACGTCGGAGTAGTGGAACGGCAGCGACTGCTCGATGGTCCAGTGCGCGGGAATCATCCCCCACAGCAGCCAGCCGACCGCGACGACGAGGAGCACCCATCCGGCGGCGCAGGTGACCCGGCATTCGGCACGGGTGCCGCGGACCCGGCGGGCGATGAGCACGAGGAGGATCGCGCCCACGGCGATGCACGCGAGCGCCGTGGCGTGCTCGGACCCGAACAGCGTCATCCGCGCACTCGACCCGTCCATTCCGCCGACACCCCCTGCCCGTCCGCTCGCACGGGGTGGTGAGCACGCCGCGTGAGCGATCTGTCGCTGTTCCCCGATTCTAGGCCCGCGCCGCGCCGACCGCCCCGGGTGTCCGGTACTTGCACTCTCCGCCGCCGTGCACGAGAGTCCGAGGGAGGACAGATCTCGACCGACGACGGGACCGCACATGACCGACCGAGCACCGCTCCCCCCTCCGCCGCCGCCCGGTGACCGGGGACACGGTCCGCACTCCGTCCCGCCGCGCGCACTCGCACCGCACCCCGCGGGGCCGGCGCCGCACCCCGCTGGGCCCGTGCCGCATTCCGCAGGGCCCGCGCAGGCACCTCGGCGGCGGCCCTTCATCGGTCTCGGCGTCACGCTCCTCGTCCTCGGGGTGCTCGGCATCGGCGCGGCCGTGCTGATCTTCATCCTGCCGTTCGGCCTCTTCCTCCTGGGCGGGGGCGGGAACACCGAGGCCTTCGACGGTTTCGCAGCAGGCTTCCAGATCACCGCGCTCGTCGTCGCCGTGCTGAGCGTGTGCGCGATCGGCGGAGGGATCGCCCTTCTCATCATCGGCAGCCGACGCAGGTGAACCGGGACCTCCCGATGGACACCCCACCTGTCCCGCTCACCGACCTTCCGGTGATCCGCACCGACGTGCTCGTCGTGGGCGCCGGTCCCACCGGTCTCATGGCCGGCCTCGTGCTCGCGCGCGCCGGGGTCGAGGCCCTCGTCATCGACGCGAAGGCCGGTCCCACCCGGGAATCCCGGGCCGTGGCCGTGCAGGCGAGATCGATGGAGATCTACGACCAGCTCGGCCTCGCCGACCGGATCCTGAGCACATCCCACCTCGCCGAACGCGTCCAGATGGGCACTTCGACCGCAGCTCGGACCCTGCCCATCGAGAGGATGCAGGAGGCGGACACGCGATTCCCCGGACTGCGCGTGTTCGAGCAGAGTCGCAACGAAGCCCTGCTCGCCGAGGCGCTCGCGGAGGACGACCGGCCCGTGCGCTATCGCCACTCGCTCATTGCGCTCCTCACCGGCGCCCGGGATGCCGATGCCGGGGTGCATGCGCTCGTCAGCGGTCCCTCCGGGCTCCTCGTCGTCGAGGCGAAATGGTGCATCGGCGCCGACGGCTCCCATTCCCCGGTCCGCGCCGCGATCGGGGCCACCTTCGACGGCGTCACGGACGAGGGCGACTTCTGGGTCGCCGATGCGCGCGTCTCCGCGGGACTGGTGCCCGGGATCGTCTCCATCCGCATGGGGCGCCGACTCCTCGCACTCGCGTTCCCGATGTCGGATGACGGCGACTTCCGACTGGTCGGCCTCCGCACCCCCGACATGGCCGACGCATCCGCCGTCACGGCCCGGCTGCGGACGGAATTCGGCATCGAGCTCGCCGCTCTCCGGTGGTTCTCCACGTACCGGATCCACCATCGGGTGGCCTCCGCGTTCCGGGGCGGGAGGGCCTTCCTCGCGGGCGACGCCGCGCACGTCCATTCCCCGGTGGGCGGCCAGGGGATGAACACCGGCCTGCAGGACGCCCACGACCTCGGGCTGCTCCTCGCCGACGTCGTCCACGGCCGGGCCGATCCGTCGGCGCTCGACCGGTACGAGGCCGAGCGCCGCCCGGTGGCTCTCACCCTCGTGTCCGTCACCGACCGCGCCTTCGGGCTGGTCGCCCGGCCGAACCGCCTGACAGCAGGGGCGCGGCGGATCGCCGCCGGAACGGTGTTCCCGCTCGCCTCCCGACTGGCCGGCTCCGCACTCGGGGCGCGTCTCGCCGGGTATCTGGGCCAGTACCGCATCCGGTACCCGATCGCGGGCCGGCGGGGGACGGGCCCGGTCGGCCTCCGGCTGCCGCCCGTGGGCGACAACGCGGCCGCGCTGCAGCGGCTCTCGTGGCAGCTCCACGTCTACGGCGGAACAGCGGAGCGCCCCGCGGTGCCGGACTGGGTGGCAGGGCCGTTGACGTTCCCGGCGGATCCGCGCGGTCGGCTGCTCCCCGATCGCCTCCACCTCATCCGTCCTGATGGATTCGTCGCCGCCGCCGTACCGATGACGGAGGGCCGGGCCGATGCCCGGGCGCTCACTGCTGCGATGCAGGCCCAGGGGCTGCGCCTCTCGGTCGCAGGGTAGCCCGTCAGTCCGCGGGGTCGTCCGCCGGCACCTCGTGCGCACGGCATTCCCGGCTACCATGGCACGAGCGCCCGCGGCACCCGGCGGGCACCGCTCGCTCCGTAACGCTCGCCCCGACGCCAAGGACAGACCGTGGCCCCCGAAACGTCACCCCCGCACCCCGACCGGCCGGGCGCCCCCGGTTCCGCCGCGGACAGCGCTCCCCCTGCAGACGGCGCCTCGGCTGCCGACAGGACCACCCCGGCGGACGGGGAACCGACGGAGGAGCGCACGCCGCCCCAGTCCTGGGACGACATCAAGCCGTGGAAGGGCACGGCGACCGGAGTCGACAAGACGCTCCTGTTCGCGATCTTCGCCGTCCCCGCCTTCTACCTCATCATGATGCCGTTCCGGCCGTTCCTCATCGCGAACCAGCCGATCCTCCTCGAGTTCCTCACCGGTGCGAAGACCGCGATCGTCGGAGCTGCCGCCTTTGCGCGGATCGGTGAGTTCCCGCTCTGGCTCGTCATCCTCGCCGGATTCGTCGGCATGGCGAAGTTCGACTGGCTGTTCTGGCTCGCCGGCCGGCGCTGGGGCGACGGCATCCTCAACATCTTCACCTCGACCGAGCGCCAGCGCCGGCAGGTCGAGAAATTCCGGCGGATGCCCACCTGGCTCCTCTTCCTCCTCACCGTCATCAGCCGCCTGCCGGGGATCCCCGGCACCCTCGTGTGGCTCGTCGCCGGGTGGAGCGGCATGCGGCTGTGGCTGTTCCTCGTCGCCGACTTCCTCGCCTGCCTCATCGTCACCGTCGGCGTCGCGCTCCTCGGCTACTCGCTCGGCCAGGCCGCCGTCGACGTCATCCAGACGATCGACCGCTACGCGCTGTGGGTCAGCCTCGGACTCGTCGTCGTCATCGCCGTGTGGTCCGGGATGCGGGCGAACCGGACCGCGAAAGACACGGAGGCCTGACCCGCTCGTCGAGCCCGTCCCGGCGCCGGGCCGCGACCGGATTCGCACCACCATCCGAATGCGCCTCACCATCTGAGCTCGAATGCCCGGGCCGAGGCGCCGAAGCCCCGCGCAGGCTCACCCGGATCACGGGGATGATCGCCGCACCCGCTCCGGCCAGGCACAGTGCCCCGCCGAACGCAGCTCCCCAGCCGGGCACTTCGGCGAGCACGAGCCACGACAGCGCCACAGCGAACGCCGGCACGACGAGCGACGAGGCGCTGAGCAGGCCCGCCGGCGTGCGAGCGAGCGCGTACGCCCACAGGCTGAATGCCACTGCGGTCGGCAGCACCCCGAGATAGACGACTGCGAGCGTCGACTGCCACGGTGCCGCACCGAGCTCGGCAACGAGGTGCGGCGCGAAAGGCAGCGCGGCGACCGTGCCGGTCCAGCAGCCGAGCACGGTGACCGCGGTCGGGTCCGCACGGTGCAGTGCCGCCTTCTGGATGAGCACTCCGGCTGCGTAGAGCACCGCTGCGAGCACCCCGAGCGTGAGTCCGGCAGCGGTGGCACGGGCGGCGGAATCGGAGACCCCGATGATCACCACTCCGGCGAAGGCGGCGAGGATCCCGGCGACGAGTCGGAGCGGCAGCCCCTCACCCATGAACAGTCCGGAGTACAGCGCGATGAGCAGCGGGGCGATGTTCACGAGCATCGATGCGGTGCCGGCGTCGAGCCAGTGCTCTGCGGCATTGAGGACGACGGTGTAGAGGAAGAACCAGGCCACCCCGTAGACGATGATGAGCATCCAGGTGCACCGCCCGCGCGGTGGCGATGGCCGCCGCAGCAGCATCCACACGGCGAGCACGACCGAAGCCGACACCAACCGAAGGAGTGCGAGTGCGCCCGGACTGAAATGCTCTCCGGCCGCTCGGATCACGACGAACGAGGATGCCCACAGGATCATCGTGATGAGCGCCGCCGCCCACGGCAGCAGCGCGGCACGTGCCCCGGGCGCGGAAGAGGAGAGTGTCGAAGTCATGCATCCAGACTGACCCGTGAGCATTGCACACGAAAAGCACACAGTACTGCACTGCTGTGCAGGATCTTTGCACGATCGAACGCTACAGTGGTCGCATGGTCGAGATCGCCCAGATCCGTGCGTTCCGCTCCGTCGCAGTCACCGGATTCGTCCGCGCTGCCGCCGAGCACCTGCGGCTCACCCCGTCCGCAGTGAGTCAGCAGATCAAGTCTCTCGAGCGCGCCACCCATGTGGCGCTGCTGCGGCGCACGGGCCGTCGTGTCGAGCTCACTGATGCCGGCCGCAATCTCCTCGGCGAGGTCGAGCACGTCTTCGACAGCGTCAGCGCGCTGGAGAACCGGTTCGCCGACCTCGCCGCCGATCGCTCCCACCGGATCACCATCGGTCACTTCGGGTCAGCCGGCGCCCGCTGGCTGCCCGACGTCGTCGCCTACCTCCACCACCGCCGCCCCGAGGTCTCGGTCGAGCTCACGCTCACCGACGGCACCGGAGACCGCCTCGAGCGCGACATCGAGCTCCTCGTCGGTCACCCCGACTCAGCGCCGGCGGATCCCGCCTACACGACGCAGCATCTCGCCGACGACCCGTACCTCGTCGCCGTACCCGCAGACAGCCCCCTCGCTTCCCGGCATCACGTGCCGCTCGCGGATCTCGTCGAACTGCCGTGGATCGACAGCGAACTGCGCAACGGCTGGTGCCGCACGCTCCTCCTCGACGCCTGCCGCGCGGCGGGGATCGCACCCCGGTTCCAGTACCAGGCCCACGACTACGCGACCGCGCTCGAGTTCGTCGACCGCGGGCTCGGCATCACCGTGCTGCCCGGCCTCGGCTTCCGACGGCCACCGGCGGGTGTCGTCGCGGTTCCGCTCAGCGCACCCGCGCCGGTGCGCTCGATCTTCGCACTCACCCGCAAGGATTCACCGCTGCCCGAACTGCTCGCCGAGGCGACCGCCGCCTTCGTCGACCTGCAGGGCTCCGAGGACGACGGGACCGGGCACGGGGGTGGGATCGGACCTGGTCCACGAGCACATGGCGACACATCGCCACCGATGTGCGTACCGCTGCACCGCGCTATTGACCGGGCGCCAGTCGGCCGGTCATCCTGAACCCATGGCCGCGCATTCGACGAACACCGCCGACACCCTCATCACCGTCGCCCCCGATTCCCGCGCCACGCAGTCCCGGGTCCCGGACGTCGATGCGGCCAAGCCGTCGGTGGCCGCCGGCCAGTTCGCGCTCATCGATGCCGATCCGTACACCCACACCTCGGACGACGTGATCTTCACCGTGTGGGCCGACCGCCGCGGGATCGCCGAGGAGGACCGCAAGGCCGCGCGGGCGGAGTACTTCTCCAAGGGCCAGGCGTGCCTGCGCACCTCGCCGCTCGCCAAGACCCACGGCTTCGGCATCCACTCCGATGCGGGCGGACGCGTCGCCCTCGTCCCCATGGAGTCCGCTCGCTACGCGGAGCTGCTCGCCGACGACGCGGTGACGAAGCGCCCGGCGATGCGCGCAAGCCGCAGATGACCCTGGAATCCCGGGGTCGGTCCGCCGTATCCTGAGAACGGGCGCCGGTCACCGCCGCCCGCGCCCCGGTCGCGACGATGCGACAGCGGGGATCTCCCGGACCGAAGGAGCGATCATGCCGATCATCCGGACCGAATCCGATCTCGAGCAGCTCACGACCACCGTCGTCGGCGAGTTCGCCGCTCCGCTCGAGGCGCTCTGGGAGATGTGGGCCGATCCGCGTCGGTTCGAGCGCTGGTGGGGACCTCCCGGGTTCCCCGCGACCGTCGACGAGCACGAGTTCAAGCCCGGCGGCATCGTCAAGTACCACATGACCGGGCCCGACGGCACCGAGCATCCGGGATGGTGGCAGGTGCTCGCCGTCGATCCGCCCACCCGTCTCGAGTTCCGCGACGGGTTCGCCGACGACGCCGGAGAGGTGAGCGAATCCGGCCCGGTGACGGTGACGAACGTCGACCTCGAACCGTGCGGGAGCGGCTGCACCCGGATGACGATGATCGGACGCTACGCCTCGGCCGAATCCCTCCAGGAGGTCCTCGACATGGGCGCCCTCGAGGGGATGCGCCAGGCCGCCGATCAGATCGACGCGCTGCTCGCCGCACAGACCTGACCCGCTCTGCGCACCCGCGCACTGCCGACGGCGCAGGGTCGATTACGATGACGAGCATGCCCCACGGCCCTGCGCCTCGCCTCCTCACCGCCTCCGGCTCGACGCCGTGGCGGCAGCGCGTGCACCGCACGCTCGCCGGCTGCGCGCTGCTCGCTCTCGCAGCCTGCTCCTCACCCGGAACGACCGTGACCGCCGACGGCGGTGCCGCGGAGCCCGCACCGACCCGGACCTCCGCGCCGGAGCCCATCCCTGCCCCGGCCCAGTCCGCGGCGAGCGACGCCCCGACCGAAGTGCCCACGACGGGCAGCGGAACGTGGGCGAGCAGCGAGGAGGCGATCGGACCCAACCGCGACGAGGGCCGGAGCTTCGCGGTCGCCGTCCGTGTCGAGGACGACATGCCGATCGACGTCGAAGCCGCCGCCGAGTTCGTCATCGACACCCTGCAGGACGAGCGCGGCTGGCAGGAGCTCGATGGCGTGGCATTCGAACTCGTCGTCGATCCCGACGAGGCCGATTCGGTCATCAGCATCGCGAGCCCGGACACGGTCGATCGGATGTGCGCCCCTCTCATCACCAACGGCGAGCTGTCGTGCCGGAACGGACCGAACGTCATCCTCAACGCCAAGCGCTGGATGCTCGGCACCGACGAGTTCGACGATCTCGAGGTGTACCGGCAGTACCTCGTCAACCACGAGGTGGGGCACGCGCTCGGCCACGGACACGTGAGCTGCCCCGGCCCGGGCGAACCGGCACCCCTCATGCAGCAGCAGTCCAAGGGGCTCGACGGGTGCGCGCCGAATGCCTGGCCGACGATCGCATGAAACCTGCCGCATTCGCCTCCTCCGGTGTAAGGTGGAGGCCTGCGAGAACATGTCGAATCTCGCAGTGTTCCGCGCACCTCCGGTTCCTAAGCCACCGATGACCGGGCGGACGATCGCACCCGCCGACCGGCGGCGAACCGAGCGATCACAATCCGATCAATTGTTACTAATCAGTAGATTGTCGGGTCGGGCGGGTGTACAGTGACCGAGAATGTCCACGACTCCAGCAGAACGCAGTCGGTTCCGATCGAACCGCAGCCGGTCCCTCCGCATCCGCGCGTACGAAAGGCCATGACGTGTTCACCAGCGCCGAAAGCGGTACCACGCGCCCCAATCCCGTATGGAAGCGCATCCATGACGACCTGAGCTCGCGCATCTACTCCGGCGAGTTCACCGACGGGTTCCCCGGGGAGGTCCAGCTCGCCGAGGACTACGGTGTGAGCCGCGGCACCGTTCGACAGGCACTGCGACCGCTGCGCGATGCGGGGGTCATCATCTCCCACCGTGGGCGCGCACCCCAGGTGCAGACCAAGGATCCGTGGACGGCGAACGGCCCGGACTACACTCTCCTTCCTCCGCTCGAAGGCGATCTGTCGATCGGGACGACCCGCACGCGCGAGCAGCGGCGCGAGCTCAACAAGGACGTCGCGGCCAAGCTCGGCGTGGAATCGGAAACCGCTCTGCTCCACCTGGCATGGACCTACTGCCCGGACGACGGACCGGTGTCCGTCGGGGACAGCTGGATCCCGCTGCGCTTCGCCGAGCCGATCGCCGATCTCGACTTCTCGACCACGAGCCTGTACCGGGAGCTCAGCGTGGTGTGCGGGATCAGCGTCGACGGCGGATCCGAGACCATGCGGGCGATCACCGCCGATGCAGAGCTCGCCGCGGAGCTCGAGTGCGAGGTCGGAGCCCCGGTCCTCGAGTACAGCCGCCTCTCGTTGTCGGGCGACACCCCGATCGAGTACCGCACCGGGGCGATCCTCGGTGAGGCGATGTCCGTCACCCATCGCTTCTGACCTCGCTGCCGGTCCACCCCCCCGGGACCGGAGCCGTCCGCGTTCCGACCGCTGGGCGCCGCCTCGGCCGTCTGCGATCCGCCTGCTCAGGCCCCGTCCCTGCTCGGCAGCTCGAGCCGCCGACCCGTCCACCCCTCTCTCAGCCGCAGGTCATGGGAGGCGACGACCACCGCCCCCGGATAGTCCGGCAGCGCGGCCTGGAGCTGGGTGACGAGCAGGAGCGAGAGGTGGTTGGTCGGTTCGTCGAGGAGCAGGACGTCAGGCGGGTCGGCGAGCACGATCGCGAGGACGAGGCGCCGCCGCTGGCCGCCGCTGAGCTCGCCGACCGGCCGGTTCTCGTCCCGCCCGGCGATGAGCCCGAAGGTCGACAGGGGCACGCGCGCGGCCAGCTCCTGCCCGACCCCGTCCGCATAGACCTGCGACGCGCTGCGCCCCCAGCCCTCGCCGTGCGGGTCGGGCAGCTCGGTCGACTGGGCGAGGAATCCGACCCGGATGCCGCGTGCTCGGTGCACGCTCCCGCTCGACGGCTCGAGCCGGCTGGCCAGAACGCTCATCAACGTCGACTTCCCCACCCCGTTCGCTCCGGTGACGAGCCACTTCTCCCCCGCTCCGACGGTCAGCGAGGTCGGTGCCAGCCGTCCGTCGATCGCGACCGCCGAGGCGGTGAGGACCGCGCCCGAGGCGGCGACGACCCGGCCCGCTCCGGCGCGGACCGGATGGGCGGCGCCGGCACCCCGGCCGGCGGTCTCCGTCTGCGCTCTCCGGGCGCTCCCGGCCCGCGACCCGGCGAGCAGACCGCGGAACCACAGCTGCGCCGGGGGCTTGCGGATCTGCTCGGCCTCGAGCTCGGCGAGCGTGCGCTCATCGGCCACATACTGGCCGTCCTGGTTCTTCAGCGGGATCCGGATCACCTGACCCGCCTCGTAGTCGGTGGTCCAGGCGGTGCGATTGTTCTCG
>ENA-OOKA01000280-OOKA01000280.1-human-skin-metagenome-genome-assembly--contig:-NODE-280-length-15870-cov-6.126652_pt1 | contig 15870 bp, 14 predicted proteins | sample MGYA00248825_ERZ500995 | MGnify/ENA primary metagenome ERZ500995 (study PRJEB25958, sample SAMN03398540) | human skin metagenome | study: EMG produced TPA metagenomics assembly of the Human Skin...
ATCCGCCCGCCGACGACGATCCGCCGGCGTTCGAGCCGCCGTCAGAGCCCTTCGCGCCACCCGAGGCATCGGCCGAGCCGCCGTCGGCGCCCGCACCCCCGTCGGCACCCGCATCAGCGCCACCTCCGTCGGCACCCGCATCGGCGCCGGCACCGGCGGTGACGTCCGCGGTCGCCTCGAACGCGTGCGGCAGCGGCAGCGGGTTGTCATCCCACCATTCGGCCTCACCGGCGAGGAGCGTCGCGGTGGCCGTGACCTCCCCGGAGGCGTCTTCGGGGGCGCTGACCGTGATGGGCACCTCTGACTGGCCGGCCGGGATCGACTCGAGGGTGATCGTCGCCTGACCGGCCTCCTGCTTCACGGTCGCCGCGGGCGCCGTTGCCGACTGCGCCTTCCCCGCCTCGACGGTGAAGCCCTCGGGCACGTCGACGGTGACGTCGACTGGACCGGGCACCTCGGCCTTCGCGTCGGTGGTGAGGAGGAATTCACCCGAGCCTCCCGCAGCGATGCCGTCGGCAGGAGCCGTGAAGTCGACATTGAGTTCGCCGTTCGCGATGACGTCCTTCGCGGCGTCGGCCTGCCGCTCGGTCTTGTCGGGGGCGACCGGCGAGTTGTCGTTGAAGTACTTCGTCCACGTCTCGAAGTCGGTGAGTCCGGACTGTTCGAACGTCCCCTTCGCGAACGAGGAGAAGTTGTCGCCGCCCGCGGCGAGGAAGCTCAGGGTCGCGACCCGGTAGTCCCGGTTCGGGTCGATCTCCTCGCCGTTGACCTTGACCGACTTCACGCGCTTCCCGGCCTCGGCGCTCGAATCGTAGACGACGTCGAGCTCCTTCGAGATGCCGAGGTGGAGGAACGGCCGCGAGGCGCCTGCGGGCTGCCACTGCTCCTCGAAGAGCCCGATGACATCCGCGCCCTTCATCGTCACGACGCCGTGGTCGTTGGCGAACGGGAGGACCGCGTTGAGTTCGGCAGCGGTGACCTCGCAGCGCTTCTCCGTGTTGTAGATGTCATCGCACTTGAGGTCCGTGCGCAGACCCCCGGGGTTCGTGATGCCGAAGTCCGCGGGCGCGAGCTGGGAGTCCCCGACGCCGTCCTTGAGCGCATCGGCGACGAGGTTGCCGAGCGTGCTCTCGGCACCGCGGTCCTCCGAATCGTCCTTGAAGGCGCGCGTGATGTCCTCGGTGATCGTGCCCGCGACGACGGATCCCGGTCCCTTGGCCTTCTCGTCGGCGTCGGCGATGATCTGCTTGACCTCGTCGACGACCGGGGACGCGTAGTCCTTGTCCTCGGTGGAGAGGAGCTCCGAGGTCGCGGTCGTCCAGTCGCCGTTGCCCAGGGATTCGAGCTGGAGCTGACCGACGACCGATCCGTAGTTGCCGGCCTGGATGACCGGGCGCGTGCGCTCGGGATCGCCCGGCACCGGGGCGTCGAAGGACGACGGCAGATGGGTGTGGCCGGTGAGCATCGCGTCGACCGAGGGGTCGGCCTCGGTGACGAGCTTCTTGAACTCGGCGTTCGAGGCCTCTGCCGCCTCGAGGCTCTCCGTCGACGAGGCGCCGAGGTGGGCCTCGACGACCGTCATGTCCGGCTTCTCCTCCTCCGGCAGCGCCTCGAGTTCGTCGGCGACCCGGTTGACCGCGTCGGTGGGGTCACCGAAGTCGACGTCGGCGATGCCGTCAGGTGAGACGAGCGAGGTCGTGTCCTGCGTGACGACGCCGATGACGGCGACCTTGACGCCTCCGACGTCGAGCGTCGTGTAGGCGTCGAGCCCGTCGACGACGTTCGTCGTGCCCTTGTCGTAGACGTTCGCGGCGAGGTAGGGGAAGTCGGCTTCGGCGGACACCCGTCCGGTGAGGTCGTCGATGCCCTTGTCGTATTCGTGGTTGCCGGTCGCCGAGCCCTGGAGTCCGATGGCGTTGAGCACGTCGATCGTCGGCGAGTCGTTCTGTGAGGAGGAGACGTAGGTCGAGGCGCCGATGCTGTCGCCGGCGGAGAGGAAGGCCGTTCCGGCGGCACCGGGAACGTCGGCGAACTTCGCCCTCTCCTCCTCGACGACCGAGGCGACCTGAGATCCGGCCTCGACGATGCGTCCGTGGAAGTCGGTGATGCCGAGCAGCTGGACCTTGGTCCCGGCAGGAGCGGCGTTGGGGTCAGCGCTCGGAGCATCGGTGGGGGCGGCGGACTCAGCGGGGGCCGGCGACTCCGGGGCCGCCTCGGCGGGGCTCGTCGGCGCGCCGATCGAGGACTCCCGGTCCGGGTTCCCCTGCGACGCCGAGGACTCCTCGGACGGGTTGCCCAGCGGTGCCGCATGGGTCGGCGCGATGCCGGGCAGGGTGAGCAGCGTGACGGCTGCGCCGGCGGCGAGCGCCTTGGTGACGAGTGTCGACATAGATTCGCATCCTTTGGTCATGACGTCCGCCGCGGACGGCGGGCTGAGAAGAGGATCGAGCGAACTCATCGTGTCGCAGGGAAGCGAACGACGAGTGACGTACACGTGAATCTACACAGGAATCTCACACCTGGGAAGAGGTTCCCTCTCAAACTCCCAGAGAATGACGACAAGGCAGGCGTCCGGAATGCGTCGGCGGCGCACGTCCCGGGGATCGGGTCGTGCGCCGCCGTCGACGTGCTGATATCGCGGTGAGGCGGTGCGCTCAGAGCTTCGCCTTGATCTTGGCGATGCGCTCCTCGCGCTTCTCCTTGCGTTCGGCCTTCTTCGCCTCCTTCGCCTTCTCGCGGGCGGCGTCGGCGGCGGCGATCGCCGCGTCCTCGGCGGCGGCGACCTCGTCGAGGACCTCGTCCTCGGGCCGACGCAGGAGCTCGGCACCCGTCGACTTCGCGAAGTCGTCGAGAACGGCGGGATCGGTCTCCTCGACTTCGGCGATGACGCCGGTCCTGCCGGCGGGCAGGGCGCTGCTGAACACGGTGAGGGCGTCGTCAGCGTCGAACGTGCGCTCGGCGTCGACGGTCGAGCCGATGAGGGCACCGGTGGCGAATCCGAGGAGGACGCCGAGGGGGCCGCCGAGGATGCCGATGAGCGCCCCGATGCCGCCTCCCCCGAGAGTGGAGAGTCCGAGGTCGTTGTCCTGCCCGTCGGTGACACGCAGCTGACCGCGATCGTTGCGTTCGACGACGGCGGAGGCGACGATCGTGATCGCTGCGGAGTCGAGGTCGCGGAACTTGCTGAAGGCCTCATAGGCGGTGCTCGAGTTGTCCCAGGTGAGGAGGACGATGTTGGTTTCTGACATGGCGCTTCCCTTCGCAGATGGCGGATGGGTGGGGATGGCGGTCGGGGAAGGCTCGGCTCGCCGGTGCCGGGTCACCCAGACAACCACCCCTGCGATGAGGGGTCCAGAGCACGATCGTTTTCACAGGACTCCCTCAGATCCGAGCGGACGATCGACCGAGGCCGCGTGGGAGGTCGAGGGCGGCGGTCAGTCGAGGTCGCGGCGGGCCATCGTCTGGGCCGCGCGTGCCGCGTAGTCCTCAGGTGCCGGGTAGCCGACCCCGGTGAGGACGAGTCCGTGGGCGGGGGTGACGAACATCGGCCCCTCGGGGGCGATCCCGGCATCCGCCTCGGCGAGGAGTTCGGCGGGACGGGTGACCGGCCACGCTCCCGACCCGACCCGGATGAGCCCGCCGACGAGCGCCCTGACCATGTGATGGCAGAACGCGTCGGCACGCAGGTCGATGGTGATCACGGCGTCGTCGTCGCGGACGACGTCGAGGTCGTGGAGGGTGCGGATCGTCGTCGCCCCCTCCCGCGGTTTGCAGAAGGGAAGGAAGTCGTGGAGTCCGCGCGCCTCGTCGGCGGCCTCGGCCATCGCCTCGGCGTCGAGTTCGCCCTTGTGGCGGGGGGTGACCGCGGTGAGGAGCGGATCGACGAAGGACCGATGATCGGCGAGGCGGTAGCGGTAGGAGCGCCACAGCGCGGAGAAGCGCGCGTCGAAGTCCGCGGGAGCCTCGCTCACGGCGTGGACGACGAGGTCGTCGGAGCCGTCGGCGGTGAGCACCCCGCGCAGACGCGAGAGCAGCGCCGTCTCCGCGGTTCGGGACGAGCGTCCGACGAGCCGGGCGATGGCCTCGTCGCCGAGGTCGAGGTGGACGACCTGGCGCCTCGCGTGGACGCCGGCGTCGGTGCGTCCGGCGACGACGGCGGCCACCTCGGTGCCGGCGACCCGGGCCAGACCGTCCTCGAGCTTGCCTTGGACGGTGCGCAGGCCCGGCTGCTTCGCCCAGCCGTGGAAGTCGGTGCCCCGGTAGCCGAGGTCGATGCGGAACCGGGTCATGCCTCGACCGTTCCCCGGCCGGTGCGGTCCCCGGTGCTGGTGCGGCCCTCGGTGCCGGCAGGACCGTCCGCCTCGGCGCGACGGGGGTCCGTGCCGTCTCGGGAGGAGTCCTCTGTGAAGTGCTCCCGGGGGCGGAAGACGCGGCCGAAGAGGCGGGAGAGGAAGCGGGCGCGCTGCCGGTGGTAGCGGTCGACGTTGGCGTTGTAGAGCCGGCTCACGGCGACGATCCGTTCGGAGAGGACGGTGAGCTGGCCATGGAGGAGGAGGACGGTGGTCTCGAGCTCGTCGCGCATCCCCGCCTGCACCGAGGTGGCCGCGTCGGCGCCTCCGCTGGGGGTGGTCGGGATGAGGGCCGCACCGTCGATCGCCGTGGACAGGGCGTTCTCGGCGGCCGCTCCGCGCGGGCCGAAGACGGCGCGCTCGGCTGAGGCGAGGGCGAGTTCGAGGCTGCTCAGGTCCCGGGTGGTCACCTGCTGCAGGGTGCCGATGTAGGCGGGGACGAGGGCGTGCCGGGCCTTGAGTTCGACGACGAGCTGCCGTTTGGCCTCGTCGCAGAGGGAACGGGCCATCGAGAGCTGGTTGAACCGAAGGATGGTGAGCATGACCGCAGCGACGAGGAGGACGGAGACCGCAGCGGCGGCGATGATGGTCCAGACCACGCGCAGTCCTCCCCTCTCGTGCCGGCCGCGCCCAGCCCGCGGGCGCGGTACAAGTTTACGTGGGGTTCACCCCCGCCGCGAACGGGTCGGTCACCGGTCACCGGACGTCTGCCTGAGTGAACTGATTTCGGCAACTCGTCGCCGACACTTCGCCTCCGAGTCGTCGCGTCTTCACCATGGGAGCGTCCACTGGGTGGTGTGAGAGTAGCGATCATTGCAGAATCCTTCCTCCCCAACATGAACGGGGTCACCCACTCACTGCTGCGGGTCCTCGACCACCTGTCCGATCGCGGCGACGAGGTCCTCGTCATCGCTCCCGGCACCCGACGCGACGGACCCAAAGAGGTCTCCGGCGCGAAGATCGTCCGGGTCCCCTCGATCGCCCTGCCGAAGTACCGGCGCATCCGCGTCGCCCCGGGCGGCGTCACCCGCATCCGCCGCCTCCTCGAGCGGTTCTCCCCCGACGTCGTCCACCTGGCCAGCCCCTTCGTCCTCGGGTGGCGCGGTGTGCTCGCCGCGCAGAGCCTCGGTCTGCCGACCGTGGCGATCTACCAGACCGAGGTCCCCGCCTACGCCGCCCGCTACGGCATGCACGGCATCGAGGCGGTGCTCTGGACCCACGTCCGCAACCTCCACCAGCACGCCTCGCTCACACTCGCCCCGTCGTCGTACACGATCGATCAGCTGCGCAGGCTCGGCGTCGCCGAGGTCGACCACTGGGCGCGCGGCGTCGATTCGACCCGTTTCGACCCGTCCCACCGCTCCGAGCAGTGGCGACGGTCGGTGGCACCGAACGGGGAGCGGATCATCGGCTTCGTCGGCAGGCTGGCCGCCGAGAAGCAGGTCGAGGACCTCGCGGTGCTCGCCGACATCCCCGATGCGAAGCTCGTCATCGTCGGTGACGGTCCGTGGCGGGCGAAGCTCGAGCGGCTCCTGCCGAGCGCCCACTTCACCGGGTTCCTCGGCGGCGACGCACTCGCCCAGGCGGTCGCGAGCTTCGACCTCATGGTCGCCCCCGGCGAGCTCGAGACGTTCTGCCAGACGATCCAGGAGGCCATGGCCTCCGAAGTCCCGGTCATCGCCCCGGCCCGCGGCGGTCCCCTCGACCTCGTCGACTCCTCCCGCACGGGATGGCTCTACACGCCGAAGGATCTCCCTGCCATGCGTGCCCACGTCGTCGACCTCCTCGGCGACGAGGCGAAGCGTCGGGCCTTCGGCATCGCCGGCCGCGAGCAGGTCCTCAGCCGTTCGTGGAAGAGCGTGTGCTCACAGCTCGTCGGCCACTACTCGCGGGCGATCGAGAACCCGGCCCCGCAGGTGATGGGTCGCAGCTTCACGGTCCTCTCCTGGGCCGGTGCCGAGGGCACGACCGCCCGCTGAGAACCCTCCTCGCGCCGAGCCGGACACTTCGCGCCGGGACCGACGCTTCTTAGTGTCGGTCTCGACGGTCTCGGTGGCTCAGGGCGTCACTTCCCCGTCCATTCCGCGACGGTGAGGACGTCGGACTGCCACGGGAAGACCTCCTCGGTGAGCACGCGATGGACCTCCGGGTCGGGATCGGCGCAGGCATCGGAGAGCACCGTGACGCCGAAGTCGAGGTCGGCGGCCTGTCGCCACGTCGCAAGCACGACACCGCGGGTGGCCACGCCGGTGAGGACGAGGTTCGTCGCCCCGAGGCCCGCGAGGACGGTGGCGAGGTCGCTGCCGGAGAATGCGCCGACGCGGCGCTTGGTCACGAGCGGTTCGTCCTCCTTCCGGCCGAGCACCTCGAGGATCTGCGTCGAGTCGCTGTCCTCGCTGAGGTCGCCGAGCGCGGCGATGCGCTGGAACGGCGAGGTCTCTGGCAGCTCGGGGTACCCCGGGCGCAGGGCCACCCGGACCCACACGACGGGGATCCCGGTCTCCCGGGCGTGGGCGAGCGCTTCGCGCACGCGGTCCATGATCGGGGCCTCGGCGAGGCCGCCGGCGATGCCGTTCTGGAAGTCCATGGCGAGCAGGACAGTGCCATCGGTCATGATTCGCTCCTCTTCTGCAGGTCAGGCGGCCTGCATGCCCGAGGATACCCCTCCTGCGCGACGCTGAGGCGAACGTCAGTCGACGATGCCGCGGGCGTCGAGCGCCCGCCCGGTGTCCTGCGCGTACTTGACCGAGCGGAGGATCGCGGGGACGACCCGCGCCTTGAGGCTCGTCTCGAGGCCACGGGCGCGGGCTGCCCGGTCCGCCTCGGCGAGCAGACCCGAGAGATGGGAGATCGCCCGGACCATGAGGCTCGCCGTGAGCGCAATGACCTCGGGGTCGACACCGAGGCGGCGCAGCGGGGAGACGATGACCGCGAAGGCGTCGAGGAGCTCGCCGATCGTCGTCGTCAGGGTGAGCAGGAGCGCCGCCTGGACGCACGCGAAGACGGTGCCGGCGACGACGAGCCCCGCCTCGAGGGTGCCGAAGAGGTACTGGAGTCCGATGACGATGGCGACGAGGACCGCCGCGTAGGCCCACGGGATGAGGAAGCGGCGCAGCGGGAGCCGCGCGCTCAGTCCGAGGACGACGAGGACGACGAAGATCGACCAGTTGACGACGCCGTTGCGGAAGACGAGTGCGGTCAGCCCGATGACGGCGATCGCCGCGAGCTTCCATCCCGTCGGCACGCGGTGGAGCCACGTCGACGTCCGCACGACCCGGCCGAAGAGCTGGGGACGCGTTCGGATGCCGGTGCGCCTGCCCGCGCGGCGGCTCGGCGTCGGCCGCGAACGCGTCGGGGGAGCCTCACTCATGGGTCTCGCTCATGATGATCTCCCGGTAGGCGGCGACCGCCTCGGCGGGGGTGGAGTCCCAGGCGATGCGTCCGTCGTCGACGACGATCGCGCGGTCGGCGATCGAGGCGAACTCGAGGTCATGGGTGGAGAAGACGATGCGCACCCCGCGCCGCTCGACGAGGTCGGCCAGACGGGTGCGCAGGCGCTCTCGATTGCGCAGATCGAGCAGGGTCGTCGGCTCGTCGAGGACGAGGATCTGCGGGTCGACGGCGAGGACGGCGGCGAGCGCGACGAGCTGACGCTGGCCTCCGGAGAGCTCGTAGACGCTGCGGTCGGCGAGTTCGGCGATCCCGAGTTCGTCGAGGACGGTCAGTGCCGCCGCCCGCCGCTGCCCGCGGGGCACCCGCCTGCGCAGGGAGAGCTCGATGTCCTCGAGCGGGGTGGGCATGACGAGCTGAGCCGCCGGATCGGTGAAGACGAACCCCACCCGGGCACGCACCTCGGCGGGGTGCCTGGCCGGATCGAGGCCGTCGATGAGGACCTGCCCGGCGCTTGCGGTGACGAGGCCGTTGAGGAGCTGGAGCAGCGTCGACTTGCCCGAGCCGTTGGCGCCGATGACGGCGACCGAGGGTTCGCTCAGCCGCAGGTCGACGCCGTCGAGGATCGACCGGTGCGCCTCGCCGTCGGGGGTGTCGTCGATGACGCCGACGGACACCCCGGTCAGGGCGATCTCCCGGACCCCCGCCTCGGCGGACGCGGCGGACCCGGCCCCTGCCTCGGCGGGCGGAGGGGAACCGGCAGAGCGCTCGGGTCGGCGGCGCAGGATCACTGCTTCTCCGGCACCTGGGGGCGTGCGCCTCGGCGACGGAGGATGTCGGGGAAGGCGCGGTGGATGAGGAGGGCCACGGACACGGAGAGGACGGTCTTGACGATGTCGCCGGGCCAGTAGATGAGGTCGGCTGCGGCGGCGACGCCGAGCGGGAGGTCGCCGTTGATCGACATCCCGAGGATGCCGAGGGGATGGACGATGAGCAGGCTCGCGGCCAGGGCGCCGACGAACATCGCGGCCCACAGGCGGCCGCCGCGGAACCGGCGCAGCGCCCAGCGGGCGGCGAATCCGGCGGCGAGCGCGTAGAGGGTGAAGGCGAGGATGTAGCCGGCGCTCGGGCCGGCGAGGACGGCGATGCCCCCGCGCATCCCGGAGAAGATCGGGAGTCCGATGAGGCCGAGGACGACGTAGAGGCCGGTCGCGGCCGCAGCCCGCCACGGTCCGAGGACGAGTCCGGTGAGCGCGATCGCGAAGGTCTGCAGGGTGATCGGCACCCCGAGCGGGCCGACGGGGATGGGCGGGAGCATCGCGAACGCGGCGATGAGGGCGGCGAAGACGGCGATGAGGGCGATGTCACCGGCCCGGCTCGCGGGCTTGGGCGAGACGGATGCCGCCGAGGCGGGGCTGGACGATGCGTGTGTCATGAGTTCTCCGTGGGTCGGGTCTGGCCCGGGTCCCACCCGGGCTGACCCCACCCTAACTGAACACCGTTCAGGAGTTGTCGGCGGGGCACAGTTCGCGCCCCGACTCCTTGGACTCCTGAGCGGTGCTCACTCCCATTCGATCGTGCCCGGGGGCTTCGAGGTGACGTCGAGGACGACGCGGTTGATGTCGTCGACCTCGTTGGTGATCCGGTTCGAGATCACCGAGAGCGTGTCGTAGGGGATCCGCGTCCAGTCGGCGGTCATCGCGTCCTCGCTCGAGACGGGGCGGAGGACGACGGGGTGGCCGTAGGTCCGGCCGTCGCCCTGGACGCCGACGGAGCGGACGTCGGCGAGGAGGACGACGGGGCACTGCCAGATCTCGGCGTCGAGGCCGGCCTTCGTCAGCTCCTCGCGGGCGATGGCGTCGGCCCGGCGGAGGATCGCGAGACGGTCCTCGGTGACCTCGCCGATGATGCGGATGCCGAGTCCCGGTCCGGGGAACGGCTGGCGGGAGACGATCGCCTCGGGCACGCCGAGCTCGCGGCCGATCGAGCGCACCTCGTCCTTGAACAGGGTGCGCAGGGGTTCGATGAGCTGGAACTGGATGTCCTCGGGCAGACCGCCGACGTTGTGGTGGCTCTTGATGTTCGCCGTGCCCGAACCGCCGCCGGATTCGACGACGTCGGGGTAGAGGGTGCCCTGGACGAGGAAGCCGATCTCCTCGCCCTCGTCCTTGGCCTCGCGGACGAGTTCGGCAGCGGCCTGCTCGAAGGTGCGGATGAACTCGCGGCCGATGATCTTCCGCTTCTCCTCCGGGTCGGTGACCCCGGCGAGCTGGGTGAGGAACCGCTCCCGGGCGTCGACGGTGACGAGCCGGACGCCGATCGAGTCGACGTAGTCGTTCTCGACCTGTTCCCGCTCGCCTTCGCGCAGCAGTCCGTGGTCGACGAAGACGCACGTGAGCTGGTCGCCGATGGCCTTGTGGACGAGGGCGGCGGCGACCGAAGAGTCGACTCCGCCCGAGAGCGCGCAGATGACCTGCTTGTCGCCGACCCGGTTGCGGATGAGTTCGACCTGCTCGTCGATGACGGACTCGTTCGTCCAGTCGGCGTCGAGGCCGGCGACGCGGTAGAGGAAGTTCTCGAGGATCTTCTGCCCGTTCTCGGAGTGGAGGACCTCGGGGTGCCACTGGACGCCGGCGAAGCGGCGCTCGGGGTGCTCGAAGGCCGCGACCGGGGTGTCGGGGGTCGAGGCGAGGACCGTGAAGTCCGCGGGCGCCTCGGCGACGGAGTCCCCGTGGGACATCCAGACCTTGTAGGCGTCGGGCGTCTCGGCGAGCAGCGCCCCCTGGTCGGCGACGGTGACCGGGGTCGACCCGTACTCGCGCTTGTCGGTCTTCGCCACCCGTCCGCCGAGGCTCGTCGACATGAGCTGGAAGCCGTAGCAGATGCCCATCGTCGGCACCCCGAGGTCGAAGACGGCCGTGTCGAAGGGCGGGGCGGCCTCGTCGTTGACGCTCGAGGGTCCACCGGAGAGCACGATGGCCACCGGGTTCTTGGCCGCGAACTCGGCCGCCGGGGCGTCATGGGCGATGATCTCGGAATACAGTCCCGCCTCGCGGATCCGGCGGGCGATGAGCTGCGCGTACTGCGCGCCGAAGTCGACCACGAGGACAGGAGGCACCTGTGTGCTCTGGGTTTGCGTCATGCGCCCAATTCTAGACGGCGTCGGCGCACCTCCCGAACCGCGGGTTCGGGCGCACTTCGACGCCTGCTCCGAGGCTCGATGCCGGGACTCGGCTCAGCTCTTCGGGGCGGGTCTCAGCTCTTCGGGGCGACGACGACCGCTGCGGCGAGTTCGGCTTCGACCTGACGGTGGATGCGGCGTTCGAGGATGAACGACATCACGGGCACGACGCCGGCGAGCGCGAGGACGAGGTAGCGGCCGAGGCTCCAGCGCATCTGCTGGTTGAGCCAGAAGCAGCCGATGAGGTAGACGACGTAGCACCAGCCGTGGCTGATGGCGATCGCGGCGGCGAGGTTGAAGTCGCCGAACATCAGCGCGGTCTTCGGGTCGGCGGCGATGAGGTACTTGTAGATCATCTCGACCGTGAGGATCATGAGCATGGTCCCCGTGATGATCGCCATCACACGGTAGAACTTCAGCGCATTGCGCGCCGAGGTGAAGCGCTTGACGCTCCACACGTTGGCCTCATCGATCTCGGGGCGGGAATCGAGGTTCGGGTCGTCGCTCACGCTTCGGGTCCTCCGGTCGGTGTTCTCTGGTCTCGGTGCCTGCGCGGCTTCGTCCCGCCGTGCCGGTGTGCGGGCAGTCCGGTGAGCCCGGACATCACCTCGGGGTCGATCCGCGACTCGCCTGCGGGCTTGACGACGACGTACTCGACGTCGCCTGTCGAGCCCTGCGGATCTCCGTCGCCGAGGCGGCGGCCGAGGTAGTCGTCACGGAGCAGCTGCCACCACATGTAGAGGGCCATCGCTGCGAAGATCAGCCATTCGATCGCGTAGACGGCCGACTGGATGTCGAATCCGCCCTCGTCGCGGGTCGTCGTCGTCGGCACCTGGACGAGTCCGCCGGTGCCCACCGAGGCGCCTGCGCCGGCCTCGGTCTCGGGAATGAGGAATCCCGAGTAGGTGAGGAGGTCGGGGAAGAGGTTGATCAGCTGCGAGGTCGAGACCGTGCGCACCTGCCCCTCGGGAAGGTCCGATCCGGGTTCGGGACCCTCGACGGGTCCGATCCGGGCCTCCATCTCGACCGACCCCTCCGCGGCACGGGAGTTCATCGCCGTGGTCTCATCGGTGGTGAAGCCGCGCACGACGGGGATGGCGATCGTCTTGCCCTCGGTGTCCGCGACCGCTCCCTCGCCGAGGCGGGCGCCGTCGGGAGCGAACATCGTCACCACCCAGTAGCCCTCCTTGCCGTCCTGGACCCGTCCGGGCAGGACGACCTGGGCGTCGGGCAGCCACCGGCCGGTCAGCGAGACCCGCTGGTCGGCGAGTATGCCGGGCATCGGCGCCTGCGCGCCCATGACGTCGTTGAACGGTTTGAGCTCATCGACGTCTGCGGCCGCGACGACGTCGTTCTTGTGCTGCGCCCGGTCGACCTGCCACGCCGAGAGGCCGACGAAGCAGCTGACGAGGACGAGCACGAAGAGCAGCGACCCCAGCCATTTGGGAGTGAGGGCCAGACGGAACAGATCAGACCACCGATCCAGGCTGGTAGGGCGAGACGGTGACGTCGACGCGCTGGAACTCCTTGAGGTCGACGTAGCCGGTGGTCGCAAGCGCCCGGCGCAGAGCACCGGCGAGGTTGAGCTCGCCGATCGCCGTGCGCCCGGGGCCGAAGAGGACCTGCTCGAGGCTGCCGACGGTGCCGAGCTCGACGCGGTGGCCGCGGGGCAGCTGCGGGTGGTGGGCCTCGGCACCCCAGTGCATCCCGCGCCCGGGCGCCTCGGTGGCGCGGGCGAGGGCGGTGCCGAGCATGACGGCGTCGGCGCCGACGCCGAAGGCCTTGACGATCTCCCCGCTCGTGCCCAGTCCGCCGTCGGCGATGACATGGACGTAGCGGCCGCCGGACTCGTCCATGTAGTCACGCCTGGCAGCGTGGACATCGGCGATGGCCGTGGCCATGGGCGCGTGGATGCCCAGCGTGCGCCGCGTCGTCGCCGCCGCTCCCCCGCCGAAGCCGACGAGGACGCCGGCCGCACCGGTGCGCATGAGGTGGAGGGCGGCTGTGTACGTCGCGGCGCCGCCGACGATGACGGGGACGTCGAGTTCGTAGATGAACTGCTTGAGGTTGAGCGGCTCGGCCTGCGAGGAGACGTGCTCGGCCGAGACGGTCGTGCCGCGGATGACGAAGATGTCGACGCCGGCATCGACGACGGTCTTGTAGAACTGCTGGGTCCGCTGCGGGGTCAGGGCACCGGCCACGGTGACGCCGGCTTCGCGGATCTCCTCGAGGCGGGCGGTGATGAGGTCGGCGCGGATCGGCTCCGAGTAGAGCTCCTGCATCCGGGCGGTCGCCATGTCACCGGGCAGCTGGGCGATCTCCGCGAGCAGGGGGGCGGGATCCTCATAGCGGGTCCACAGGCCTTCGAGGTCAAGGACGCCGAGGCCGCCGAGCCTGCCGAGGGAGATCGCGGTGTCCGGGGACATCGCGGAGTCCATGGGAGCGCCGATGAAGGGGAGATCGAAGTGGTAGGCATCGATCTGCCATGACAGGGAGACGTCCTCGGGGTCGCGTGTGCGACGTGCGGGGATGATCGCGATGTCGTCGAGCGAATACCCGCGCCGACCGCGCTTGCCTTTGCCGATCTCGATTTCAGAACTCACGCGCACAGCCTATCCCACCGGGACTCAGCCGGGTCTCAGGCAGCTGTGAGGCTCGGGGTCACGCGCGGCCGCGTTTCGGGTGCCGCGCCGGGATCACGCTGCGGCCGCGCCGGCGCCTCCCCGAGGAGGATCCGATGCGATTCTGAGCCCGGTTTCGGCTCGGATCCACCTCGTGGGCACCGCTGCGGGTAGGACGTGCGGTGCAGCGGAGGACGTGCGGTCACAGGTGCGACGTGCGGTGAGAGGTACGAAGCGCAACCCGCGGTGTGACGCGTGAGACAGGGCGCGGGGCACGGATGGCAAGGCGGACGACGCAGCTCCAGGTAACGGTGCGGGCTGGTTCTCAGGGGACGCGGTCGGCGGCGACCGCCTCGGCGGCGGAGGCGAAGGCCCGCACATGCGGTAGGTGCGCCTCCCGGTCGCGGACGTGCATGACGACCCGGCGGACGGGGACGGGATCGGTGAGGTCGACGGCGGTGAGACCGGCGGGCAGGTGGACGGTCGAGAGCCGAGGAAGGACGGTGATGGCGAGATTCGCGCCGACGAGGGCGAGGGCGGCGTCGTCGTCCTCGGAGGCGGCGAACATCGTCGGTTCGAACCCGGCGGCGGCGCACGCGAGTTCGACGACGCGGCTCGTCGGCCCGCTCCACAGGTCGTAGTCGACCCACCGTTCGGCGGCGAGTTCGTAGAAGGGCACGGACCCCCGCTGTGCGAAGGGATGGCGGGTGGAGACGACGACCCGGTAGTCGTCGTCGAAGAGCACCGTCCGCGACATCCCCGGCAGGTGCACCTCCTCATCCTGGGGGACTTCGTTGCGGATCTCGATCGTGCAGTGGCTGCGCCGGACCTTTGCGGGCTCGTTGAGCTGGATGTCGAAGCGCAGGTCCTCATGCGCGAGCGCGACGGGGGCGATGATGTCGGGCAGGAGGACGGCGTTGAACGAGGTGAAGGCCGCGATGCGCATGCGTGGACGCGAGACCGTGCGGTAGCTCTCGACGAGGCTGTCGAGGCGACCGAGGCCGGTGAAGACGTCAGCGGACTCCTCGGCGAGCCTGCGACCGAGCTCGGTCACCTCGATGCCCCGGCCCGATCTCCGATAGAGCGGGGCGCCGACGGCCTTCTGCAGCGTCGTGATGTGCTGACTGACGGTGGCCGGGGTGTAGTTGAGGCTGCGCGCGGCGGCGACGACGGAGCCCGTCGCGACGACGGCCCGCCACACGCGCAGACGCTGGAGATCCCACATGGGAGACAGCCTATCCGAGAATCGTTCGGTTCGGCCTGATGATCATTCGTCAATGATTGCTTTTCCTGACGCGTGACATGGGTGAGAATGATTCAGGCGCGGTCGACGACCGCGCCCATCCCCGCAGCACCCCTCGCCGCACCAGTCGCACCACCGCACGTTCCGCACCACCATTCGGAGGAGTCCCATGACCGGTCCTGAGCTCATCACCATCGCCGGAGCCGCCACCGTCCTCGCCGTCACCCCCGGACCCGAGACGATCCTCACCGTCAGGCTCTCGGCGCTGCGCCGCAAGGCAGGGCTCATCTACTCCCTCGGTTCGGCCACGGGCATGACGATCTGGATGGTCGCAGCGCTCACCGGCATCTCCGCACTGCTCACCGCCTACCCCTCGGCGCTGCTCGTGCTCAAGATCGTCGGCGGTGCCTACCTCTGCTTCCTCGGCGTCCTCGCCGCCCGGCAGGCACTGCGGATCCGCTCCGAGCTGCGTGGGGCTCCCCTCGGCCCGGTCGGTGAGATCGCCGCGGCCAGCGACGACATCGTCTCCGACGGCTCGCTCGTCGAGGCCCCGGTCACCGCCGGACACCCGTGGGGCCAGCTGCGATCGGTCATCTCCTACCGCCGCGGCCTGCTCTCCTCCCTGAGCAACCCGAAGGCGGGACTCTTCTTCCTCGCCGTCATGCCGACCCTCGTTCCCGCATCCCCGGCGGGCACAGACTACGTGCTCCTCGTCGCGATCGTCGTCGGCCTCCTCCTCGCCTACCAGATCATGCTGGCCCTCATCGCCGGTCTCGCCGCGGCCGCCCTCCAGCGCCGCAGCACCGACTTCTGGATCGAGGCGGTCTCCGCAGGCATCCTCGTCGTCATGGGCATCACCGTCGCCGCCCTGCCGATGTGACGCAGGCTGCGGGGCACTCACCCGCCCGCCACGGGGCGCGGGCCAGTCACTCGCAGCACCGGAAACCGTTCACCGGCCCAGCGACGCTCCCCTACCGCTCACCTGCCCGCCGCGTTTGATTCACTTTTCGCCCGATCAGTCGGTTCGGAACCCGACCCATCGGGCGGAAAGTGACTCGTTGCAGGCGGCGTGCGGCAGAACCCGAC
>ENA-OOKA01000281-OOKA01000281.1-human-skin-metagenome-genome-assembly--contig:-NODE-281-length-15834-cov-6.871411_pt1 | contig 15834 bp, 15 predicted proteins | sample MGYA00248825_ERZ500995 | MGnify/ENA primary metagenome ERZ500995 (study PRJEB25958, sample SAMN03398540) | human skin metagenome | study: EMG produced TPA metagenomics assembly of the Human Skin...
TGCATGTTTGTCCGATGCACCAGGCCCCTTCAGAAGTTCCCTTCGAGCTACGCGTTCGGTGCGCGGCTGGTGTCACCTACTTGTAGTCGACGACCACAGGTGCGTGGTCGGACCAGCGCTCGTCGTACGCCTTCGCCGCGTCGACGCGGTCGGCGACCGCTCGGGATGCGAGCCCGGCCGTGGCCATGTGGTAGTCGATGCGCCAACCGGCGTTGTTGTCGAAGGCCTTGCCTCGCTGGGACCACCAGGTGTAGGGGCCGGGCACGTCTCCGGCGAGGCGGCGCTGGACGTCCACCCAGTCGCCCTCCACCAGCAGGCGGTCGAGATAGGCGCGCTCCTCGGGCAGGAAGCCGGCGGACTTCAGGTTGCCCTTCCAGTTCTTGATGTCGTTGTTGGCGTGGGCGATGTTGAGGTCTCCGGTGAGGACCACGTGCCGGCCGTCGGCGCGCAGCGCGTCCAGGCGCTCCATGGCCACGTCGAGGAAGGCGTACTTGTCGATCATGGTCTGCGGCTTCTCGGTGTTGCCGGAGTGCATGTAGCAGGAGATGACGGTGAGGCCGGTGCCGTCGCCGAGCGGGTCCTCGAGGTCGGCCTCGAGCCAGCGGCCGGTGTGGGTGGGCTCGGTCAGGCCCGGCAGGCCGCGGCGGACGCCCTCGAGGTCGATGCTCTCCAGCGAGGTGCGGGCGGCGATCGCGACGCCGTTGCGGCCCTTGAGCTCGGAGGCCTCGCCGACGATGGTCCAGTCCTCCCCCACCAGATCGGCGAGCAGCTCGCCCGGCGCCCGCACCTCCTGCAGGGTGATGACGTCGGCCGCGGTGGTCGCGAGCCAGTCGGCCATCCCCTTGCGGGCCGCGGCCCGCAGGCCGTTGACGTTGACGGTGGCGAGGGTGAAAGTCATGCCGACCAGTATGTCAGCGGGGCCGGACGACCGCGACGCGGGGACGGCCGACGAGCGCGGCCTCCCCGCAGAGGGGCGCCTCGCACGCCGCGACGCGGGGACGACTGCGCGGGCGGCTCTGCCCGCCTCGCCGGGGTCTCAGGCCTCGATGCCGGCGGCGTGCTCGGCCGCCTCGACGACGTTGTTGACCAGCAGCGCGCGGGTCATGGGGCCGACGCCGCCGGGGTTGGGGCTGATCCACGAGGCGACCTCGGCGACGGCCGGGTCCACGTCGCCCACGAGCTTCGCCTTCCCGCCCTCGGGGTCCTCCTGGCGGGAGACGCCGACGTCGAGCACGATCGCGCCGGGCTTGACGTCCTCGGGCCGGACCAGGTGGGCGACGCCCGCGGCGGCGACGATCATGTCGGCGCGGCGCAGGTGCGCGGGGAGGTCCGTCGTGCCGGTGTGGGTGAGGGTGACGGTCGCATTGATGGCGCGGCGGGTCATCAGCGCGCCGATCGAGCGGCCGACGGTGACGCCGCGGCCGATCACGACCACGTCCTTGCCCTTGAGGTCGAGGTCGTGCCGCATGAGCAGCTCGATCACGGCCCGGGGCGTGCAGGGCAGCGGGGTGCGGATCGGCGAGTAGGCGTTCAGGACCAGGCGTCCGAGGTTCGTGGGGTGGAGGCCGTCGGCGTCCTTGGCGGGGTCGATCCGCTCGAGGATCGCGTCGGTGTCGATGTGCTTCGGCAGCGGCAGCTGGACGATGTAGCCGGTGCAGGCGGGGTCGGCGTTGAGCTCGTCGACGACCGCCTCGACCTCCTCCTGGGTGGCGTCGGCCGGGAGGTGCTTCTGGATCGAGTTCAGGCCGATCTGCTCGCTGTCGCGGTGCTTGCCGCGCACATAGGCGGCGCTGCCCGGATCATCGCCGACCAGCACGGTCGCGAGACCGGGACGCGGGTGACCGGCGTCGACCAGACGGGTCACGCGCTCGGCGAGCTCCTGCTTGATCGCCTTCGCGGTGGCCTTGCCGTCGAGGATCTGGGCGGTCATGGCGCTCTCCTTCGGTGAGGGGTCTCGGTGAGGTGGTCGGTGGGGTGGGCCCGGAAGGTCCCCCCGAGGGACCGGTGCCCGGTCGAGGGCGGTCCCGCCCGGGCACTGGCGGGCTGATGCGGGACGGGCGGGGTCCGGGCACCGCGGCCTCCGGACCCCGCCCGCGCAGATCAGTACTGCTGCAGCTCGGGGTAGAGCGGCTTGGACTCGGCGAGCTTCGCGGTGCGGGCCCTGAGCGACTCGACATCGGCCCCGCCGGTCAGCGCCAGCGCGATCACGTCGGCGACCTCGGTGAACTCCGCCGCGCCGAAGCCGCGGGTGGCGAGCGCCGGGGTGCCGATGCGCAGGCCCGAGGTGACCCGCGGCGGGCGCGGGTCGTTGGGGACCGCGTTGCGGTTCACGGTGATGCCGGCCTCGTGCAGGCGGTCCTCCGCCTGCTGGCCGTCCAGCTCGGAGTCGACGAGGTCCACGAGCACCAGGTGCACGTCGGTGCCGCCGGAGATGACCTTGACGCCTGCCGCCTTGGCGTCCTCCTGCTGGAGGCGGTCGGCGAGGATCTGCGCACCCTCGAGGGTGCGGGCCTGGCGGTCCTTGAAGTCCTCCGAGGCGGCGATCTTCAGTGCCACGGCCTTCGCGGCGACGACGTGCATGAGCGGGCCGCCCTGCTGGCCGGGGAACACGGCCGAGTCGATCTTCTTCGCCCACTTCTCCTTGCACAGGATCATGCCGGAGCGAGGGCCGCCGATGGTCTTGTGGATGGTGGTGGAGACGACATCCGCGTAGGGCACGGGGCTGGGGTGCAGGCCCGCCGCGACGAGGCCCGCGAAGTGCGCCATGTCGACCCACAGCGCGGCCCCGACCTCGTCGGCGATCTCGCGGAAGCGGGGGAAGTCGAGCTGGCGGGTGTAGGCGGACCAGCCGGCGACGATGACCTTGGGCTGCTCGGCGATCGCGAGCTCGCGCACCTTGTCCATGTCGATCAGGCCCGTGCCCGGCTCGGTCTCGTACGCGACGATGTCGTAGAGACGGCCGGAGAAGTTGATCTTCATGCCGTGGGTGAGGTGGCCGCCGTGGGCGAGGGAGAGGCCCATGAGCTTGTCGCCCGGGCGGGCGAGGGCGTGCATCACCGCGGCGTTCGCGGTCGCGCCCGAGTGCGGCTGGACGTTCGCGTGCTCGGCGCCGAACAGGGCCTTCGCGCGGTCGATCGCGATCTGCTCCGCGACGTCGACCTCCTCGCAGCCTCCGTAGTAGCGCTTGCCGGGGTAGCCCTCGGCGTACTTGTTGGTCAGGACCGAGCCCTGCACCTGCAGGACCGAGCGGGGGACGAAGTTCTCCGACGCGATCATCTCGAGCGTGCCCTGCTGTCGGGCCAGCTCGCGGTCGAGCACCTGGGCGATCTCGGGATCGATGTCGGCGACAGACTTGTCGAGGACGTTCACGTGGCCTCCTGTGGGGGTCTGAGGGGGCGGCGAGCAGCCGTCGCGCCCATCCTAGGCCGGGAGCTGCGGCGGGGCCGCCTCCATCCAGGGATCGGCGCCCGTCCCGTGCGGAACGGACGCCGAGCGGTCTCCTCCCCGCTCAGAGGTCCAGGCCGAGGCGCACAGGTTCCGGCTCCAGACGGATCCCGTAGCGCTCCTCGACCCGCTGCTGGACGTCGTGGGCGAGGGCGACGAGGTCCTCGCTGGAGGCGCCGCCGCGGTTGGTCAGCGCGAGGGAGTGCTTGGTGGAGACCGAGGCCCGCTCCCCCACCGCATGGCCGCGCTCGATCCCGGAGTGGCTGATGAGCCAGGCGGCGCTGGTCTTGACCCTTCCCTCGCCCGCGTCGTAGCGCGGCGCCTGCTCGGGCAGGGCCGCGGCGTCCTCCGCGGAGAGGATCGGGTTGGTGAAGAAGGAGCCGGCGCTCCAGGTGTCGTGATCGGCGGCGTCCAGGACCATGCCCTTGCTGCCGCGCACGCGCAGCACCGCCTCGCGCACCCGGCTCATCGGCACCCGGTCCCCCACCGCGACGCCGAGCTCCGCGGCGAGCTGCGCGTAGCGGATCGGGGCGGAGAGGGAGCCGAGCGTGTGCTGGAAGGTCACCGACAGCACCACGTAGCGGCCGGTCGCCGAGGGGACGGGTCCGCTGTACCGGGTGCGCTTGAAGACGCTGTCGCGATAGGCGAAGTCGCAGTCGGCGGCGAAGAAGGTGCGCACGGCACCCTTCTCGCGGTCCCAGGTGCGCACGCGGGAGATCGTCGAGGCGACCTCCTGGCCGTAGGCGCCGACGTTCTGGATCGGGGTCGCGCCGACGGTGCCGGGGATGCCGGAGAGCGCCTCGATGCCGACCATCTCGCGGGCGATCGCGTAGCGCACGGCCCGGTCCCAGTTCACGCCCGCGAAGTACTCGGCGATCGCCCCTCCGCAGGTGGGGTCCAGCGGGGTGAGCTCGGCCGGGTCCACGGGGATGCCGTCGGGCTCGCCGGAAGCGCCGACCTCGCAGGTCGCATCCAGCAGCGGCGGGTCCTCGGGATCGCGCAGCAGCACCACGGTGCCGTCGAAGGGCTCGTCGGAGGCGACGAGGTTCGAGCCGCCGCCGAGGACGAGCAGCGACTCCCCCGCCTCGTCCGCGGCGGAGACCGCGGCGATCACCTCGTCGGCGGTGCGGGCCTCGACGAGGTTCCGGATCTCCCCGCCGATGCGGAGGGTGGTCAGGTCGGCGAGCCTCATGCCGCTCCTGCCGTGTCGGCCCCGGCCTCGGCGTTCTGCGTGCGGCGCGGCAGCGCGAGCGTCGCGCGGGCCCGCCCCAGCACCTTCTCCCCGTCGACGACGGCGGCGAGGTCGACGCGAGCGGTGCCCGCGGACTCGTCGATCGCGCCGACGGTCGCGACGACCTCGAGCGCCACCTCGCCGGTGGCGGGCACGGGCACCATGCCGGTGAATCGGGTGGAGTAGGCGGTGATCAGGGTCGGGTCGCCGACGGCCTCGAGCAGGCCGGTGATGGCCGTGCCCATGGTGAGCATGCCGTGGGCGATGACGCCGGGCAGCCCGGCCTGCTCGGCGACGGCGTCGTTGTAATGGATCGGGTTGAAGTCGCCGGAGGCACCGGCGTAGCGGACCAGCGCGTCGCGGTCGAGCGTGTGGGCGGTGCGGGAGAGCTCGTCGCCGACGGACAGCGCGGCGAGGTCGAGCGGGCGGGCGTCGGGGGTGGGGCTGGTGGTCATCGGTGCTCCTGGTGTGGCGTCTGCGGCAGGGCCGCGAGGGGCGAGGGCGAGGGCGTCGGGGCGCCGCGGGGGGAGGCAGCGAGCTCAGTCCCCGCGCACGACGAGCATGCTGCGCACGGCGGCGACCTCGGCGCCGTCCTCGTCGGCGAGGTCGACACGGGTGGTGACCATGGCGTGCCCTCCGGCGGCGCGGACCGACTCGACGGTGAGGGTCGGCACGAGGCGGTCGCCGGCGACGACGGGACGGTGCAGGGTGAAGGACTCCTCACCGTGGACCACGCGGGAGAAGTCGATGCCGGCGGCGGGGTCCTCGACGTACTGCGCCTCGGTGGCCTGGGCGAGGGAGACGAGGAACGTGGGCGGCGCCACGACGTCGGCGTGCCCGGCGGCGCGGGCGGCCTCGGGATCGGTGTGCAGCGGCGAGGGGGCGCCGGTGGCGCGGGCGAACTCGATGATCTTCGCGGCCGAGACGGTGTGCACGGGGCCCGCCGGGTAGGTGCGGCCGGCGAAGGCGGGATCGGGGCTGGTGGTCACTGTGTCTCCCGAGGTCGGGTCGGCGGGGCCGACGGATGCGGTCTCCCCGATCATCTCACCGCCCCCGCTCCCCTGCGGTCCGGCCCGCGCGAGGCACGGGGGCCGGACATGACGAAGGCCACCCGGCGCTGCCGGGTGGCCTTCGTGGATGCTGCGGCGGGACCGCTCAGCGGGTCTCGCGGTGCGCCGTCTGCTTGCCGCAGGTCGGGCAGAACTTCGAGAGCTCCAGTCGATCCGGGGTGTTGCGACGGTTCTTCTTGGTGATGTAGTTGCGCGCCTTGCATTCGACACACGCCATGGTGATCTTGGGACGCACGTCAGAGCTCTTGCTCGCCACGGTTCGCCTCTTTCGTCCGGGTGACGCACCCGGCGGTGCGCCTCGTGGGTCCCCGTGCTCGGGGGATGTGGAATCTGCACTCCGGTGGGGACCGGTGTGGTACCGAGGGCGGGGATCGAACCCGCGACCTCACGATTATGAGTCGTGCGCTCTAACCGTCTGAGCTACCCCGGCGTGACCGATGAAACGGCCCGATCTCGAATGAGACCGGGCCGCCGCATCCATCAGAGCCCTGAAAGGGAATCGAACCCTTGACCTTCTCCTTACCATGGAGACGCTCTGCCGACTGAGCTATCAGGGCAACCCGGTAAACCTTACCCGCCTCATTGCCCGTAGGCAATTCGAGGGGCGGCCCCCGTGCTTCGGATCACAGGGATCCTCCGCGTGGCAGATGAGGGATTCGAACCCCCGTAGGCAATGCCAGCTGATTTACAGTCAGCTCCCTTTGGCCGCTCGGGTAATCTGCCGCGACCCTCTCCCGCCACCCGCCGGACTCTCGTCCTGCGGCCGCCGGAAGCGGACTCGAAACAGCATAGCGGGGTCCCGGCCGCGGCGCGAACCCAGAAGGGGTCCTCGGAGCATGAGAGGCGTCACAGCGGTCCCGCCGCTGGTCGCAGCCCCTCTGCGGCGGTCCCTCGGAGACCGGGGAGCACTCCCGGACCCGGCATGGGACGATCACTGGACAGACCCGCCCGTTCGACGTGGTGGCGGCCCGCGCGGGCCGCCCGGAGGAGGACCCGATGGCCGATTCATCGTTCGACATCGTCAGCAAGCTCGACCGCCAGGAGGTCGACAACGCCGTGAACCAGGCCGTGAAGGAGGTCGGCCAGCGCTACGACTTCCGGAACACCGGCGCCTCGATCACCCTCGGCGGCGACGAGATCGTGATGACCGCCAACGCCGAGGAGCGCGTGCTCGCGGTGCTGGACGTGCTGCAGTCCAAGCTGATCCGGCGCGGCATCTCGCTCAAGGCGCTCGACGTGGGCGAGCCCAAGCAGTCCGGCAAGGAGGTGCGCCTGGCGGCCTCGCTCAAGGAGGGCATCTCCACCGAGGACGCGAAGAAGATCGCCAAGATCATCCGGGACGAGGGCCCCAAGGGCGTCAAGGCACAGATCCAGGGCGACGAGCTGCGCGTCTCCTCCAAGAGCCGTGACGACCTCCAGTCCGTCATCACCCTGCTCTAGGGCAAGGACCTCGAGGTCGCGCTGCAGTTCATCAACTACCGCTGACCTCCGGGCGCCCAGCCGTCGCTGAGCCCCGCCTCGTCGCACCCCCGCTCCCGCACCGTCGGGACGGGGGTGCCGCGCGTCCAGGCACTGGCGGTTCCTCCCTCACCCGCGCCGCGCTGGAGATGTTCGGATCTCCGCGCGCGGATGCTGCGCGGCGCGGATCCGTCGAGGGAAGGGAGCGATGACCAGCGGCACGATCCTGGTGATCGGGGCAACCGGAGGGGTCGGCCGCCACGTGGTGAGGTGCGCGGTCGAGGCAGGACTGCACCCGCGGGCCCTCGTGCGCAGCACGGAGCGGGCCGCCCGGCTGCTCCCCGCGGAGACGGAGCTCGTCGCCGGCGAGGCGGCGATGCCCGTGGACATGGCGCGCGCCCTTGAGGGAGTGGACGGAGTGACCCTCGCCCACGGCTCGCACGTCTCGCACGGCGCGCCCGGCGAGGCGGAGGCCGTGGACCACGGGATCGTCCGCGTGCTCGTCGAGTGCCTCCTCGCCTCCGGGCACCCGGTGCGGGTGGGACCGAGCAGCAGGGCCCGGATCGGCGCGGGGCCCCGGGCATGACGAAGGCCCCGCCCCCACCACAACGGGGGGACGGGGCCTGCGCGACGAAGAACCGGTCAGCTCACTGCTGGTTCGAGGTGGTGTCCTGCTCCTCGGCGTGGTTCGTCAGCTCATCGCCCTTGGCCGTGAACGCCTCGACCAGGCTGTTCACCGGACCGTTCACGAACGAGTTCCACGCCTCGACATACGCGTCGTAGTCCGGACCGACCCACTCCACCGACGTCACCAGGCGCGTCACCTCGTCGACCTTCTCGACGACCTGCTCGCCCGCCTTGAGGACCTCCTGAGCGACCTCGCGCCCCTCCTCCGGATTCATACCCTTGAAAGCCATCACAAACCCCTTTCGCCCCGATCCCGGAGCAGATCACTGCTGAAGAAAGAAAAACCTAGAAGCCGAGAGAACCCAGCAGATCAGGAAGAAGCCTCACGCTGCTGCTGAGCGTTCTTCTTCGCACGCTCAGCGAACTCGCCCAGCTGCGTCACGACATCCTGGACCAGACCGCCCAGAGTCCCCTCGAACTCCGACACGTACTTGTCACGGTCCTCACCGGTCCAGTCGAAATCCGTCACACGACCCTGCACCGTCGTGTAGATGGTGTTGACATCCTCGCCGGACGTCTCCGCCGTGGTGCCCATCTGCTCCACAGCCTCAGGGTTCATACCCTTCTTCATGGTGTCCTCCACATCGTCGAAAGAATCAGATCCCCACCCACCGAACCGGACCTCCGCGACCCCCAAGGCCACGTCCTCGATCCCTGTCCCCCAGGTGATGCCACCACCCTAGAACCACCCACCACACCCTGGCGATGGGGACAACTCCCCAGGCAGAGGTCCCCGTGCACCGCTCCCCACGCGACGCCTCGTGGCACCTCGCCGGACCGTCGCCTCGCCGTCGCCTCGCGAGGACCTCGGCAGGGTCGGCCGGACGACCTCGCCCCGGCACGGCCGGAGGGCGCCGGCCACGATGTCCGGCGCCCTCCGGGGACGATGCGGTGTCGGTGTCAGTCCAGGGTCAGCTGCAGGGAGTCCTGGATGGCGCGGACGGTCTCGATCTCCTCGTCGGCGCTCTCCGCCCCGCAGCTGCCCACGATCTCGAGCACATCGGCGGCCACGCCCCCGCGGTCGATCACGGCGTAGCGCGCGGCCTGCACCACGGTCGGGCGGCCGGGCTGGGTGTAGCCGTACTCGCTCGCGATCCAGGTGGTGCCCTCGATCTCGATCTCCCCGGTGCCGAGCTCCTCGAGCTCGGGCAGGGAGGCCTTGCGCTGCTCGAGGCCGGCGCGCGCCGCCTCGAGGGTGAACTCCGGTCCGAAGCGCTGCACGGTCACGACCACGTTCGCGCGGAAGCGCCCGTCGACGCGGGGCTGGGCGACGGCGAGCTGCACTCCCGCGACCGTGAGCGGCTCCCAGTCCTCCGGCACCTCGACCCGGACCCGAGGGGGCGCAGGGAAGTCGGCGCTCGGATACTCGATGCTCTTCACAGTGCTGTGCTCCATTCGTCCCCCTGGCACGGTCGGCGACAAAGATACCAGGCAGGCGAGAGGCCCGAGCGGTGCTCCGCCCGGGCCTCTCCCCACCCCTGTCGCCATCCGTGACGGCGCGGTCCTGCACCGCCTCAGCTGGAGGTTGCCTCCTGCTCGGCGGCGTTGCGGTCGGCGGTGTCGCCGAGCTCGTTGACCGCGTTCATGATCTGCTGCAGCGCGGGGACCATCTCCCCGGACCACTGGCCGCGGAAGCGATCCGCGTCGGGGCCGGTCCAGTCCACGTCCTCCAGGCCCCGGGTGAGCTCCTGCTCGATCCGCGTGATCTCCTCGGCCGCATCGCGCAGCTGGCCGGACATCCGCTTGACCTCGTCGACGTTCATACCCTTCGTGGCGTTCACGATGCGGGTTCCCCTTCCTGTTCACCGGCTCCTGCGCCCCCTGCGGTGCACCGGGCCTCTCGCGTGCTCGACAGCCCTCACTGTAGGGCGATCCGCCGGAGGCGACCATGGGGAGGAGTCCCCATGGGGACGGAGCACCCCTCCGGACGCGTCGCGGGGGCCTCCGGGGCGGGCTCGACGCCCCTCCCCGTCGGCCCCCGAGAACGGCTCTCAGCCCGACGTGATCTGCGCGACCTGCAGCTTCATCGCCCGACCGCTGTAGACGAGGAAGCCGCGGCCGGCCGGGAAGTCGGCCCGACGGATCCTCCCCAGTCCGGTGCCGAGCAGCGAGTCGCCGTCCATGTCGCTGGGCTGGAGCAGCAGCCCGCGCCGTCCGGCCTTGAACGGCTGGGCGAGGACGTAGGCCTGGGACCACGAGGCGGACTCGTTCTCGCCCACCACGAACTGGCCCTCACGGGTGCTGGCGCGGATGAGCTTGTCGAGGTCGTTCTCCACGCCGGTGCCGGTGAAGTCGGCGACCCCGTCGATGAACAGGGCCAGGCGCCCCTCCCCCACCGAGCCGGACTCGATCGTCTGGCGGAGCTGGCCGGCGAGCTCGCGCACGGTGTCCGGATCGGAGGCCTCCACGTCCCAGACGGGCAGCCCGGTCAGCGGGGTGCGGCGCGAGGAGAAGCGGACCAGGCGCATGGGGTTCTCCATCGCCTTGAGGCCGGTGGCGATGGTGAGCATCGCGGTGGTGCGACCCGATCCCATGGGGCCGGTGACCATGAAGGCGCCGCGCGGCTCGTAGGTGATCTCGGCGAGGGTCTCGTCGGCCAGGCCGAGGACGGGCCGGCCGCCGACGACGGGGCGGAGCGTCGAGAGCTCGACCCGCTCGGGCAGGCGCTCGATGGTGGGCGCCTCGGGCACTCCGGCGCGCCGCATCGCCTGGGCGAGCTTGGCGACCTCGCGGGACTGGATCGCGACGTTCGAGTCGCCGCCGTGCACCGCGATCTGCACCTCGTGGCCGTCGAGGATGGAGCGTCCCGGGGGCGAGGTGCCGTCCAGGACGTCCTTGGGCTCGCCGAAGGCCGAGTAGTCGTCGGCACTGGCCATGCGGTGGATGAGGCGGCGCTGGATCGAGGAGCCGAGCGAGGTGGGGATCGCGTTGGGACGGTCGCCGGTGACGATGACGTGCACGCCCACCTGGCGGCCGTCGGTCGCGATCTGCACGAAGGTGGTGAACCACTTCGAGAGGTTCGAGTAGTCGTAGGCCTCGCGGAAGGCGGCCATGCCGTCGACCAGCAGCAGCACGCGGGGCGTGTCGGACTTCCCGGTCAGCTCCCGGTACTCGGCCACGGACCCGGCGCGATGCTTCGCGAACTCGCGGGCGCGGTCGTCGATCAGCTCCCGCAGGGTGCGCAGCAGGCGGATCACGCGCTCCTCGTCGTCGCCCGCGATGATCGAGCCGACGTGCGGGAGGTCCTCGAGCATGGTCAGTCCCGAGGCGCCGAAGTCGAGCCCGTACACGTGGACGGGGCCGCCGCGCACCGTCGAGGCGGCGGAGATCGCGATGGTGCGCAGCGTGGTCGACTTGCCGGAGCCGCCGGTGCCGTAGATCGCCATGTTGCCGTCGCGATCGGGATAGTAGGAGACGGTCGGCTGGGACTGCTCCTCGGGCACGTCCATCACCCCCAGCAGCAGCTCCTCGTCGGTGCGGCGCGTGGGCAGGCGCGAGAGATCGTAGGCGTCGGCCAGCTCGGACAGCCACGGCTTGCGGGGCGCGGGCACGCCGGCGCGCTCGGCGGCGGCCTTCACCGTCGCGACGACGCGGGAGATGTCGTTGGGGCCGGGGTCCTTGACCTCCTTGGTCGGCGGGGAGGGGATGTCCCACTGCTCGCCGGTGCCGAAGTCCTTCTCGACGATGTCGATGCGTGCCCTCTCGGGCTCGTGGGTGGTCCACCCTCCCGCGTAGCCGGTCTGGAAGGTCGCGATGCGGCCGGGGCCGGTCTTCGCCGCGGCGCGGCCGGGGATGCCGGGGTCGAAGTGGGCGGCCATCTTGTCGCCGAGGATGTCCTTGGAGTCGGCCTCGTCGGCCATGCGCAGCGCGATGCGGAGGTTCGTGTTGGCGCGCAGGTTGTCCTTGATGACGCCGGCGGGCCGCTGCGTCGCGAGGATCAGGTGCAGGCCCAGGGAGCGGCCTCGTGCGGCGACGTCCACGACGCCGTCGACGAACTCGGGGATCTCCTTCGCCAGCGCCGCGAACTCGTCGACGATGATGATCAGGCTGGGCGGGGCCTCGGGGTCGCCGGTCCGCTCGAGGGAGACGAGGTCCTTGGCCTTCTTCCGGTTCAGCAGGTGCTCGCGATGGTGCAGCTCCGCCCGCAGCGAGGTGAGCGCGCGTCGCACCAGGTGCTGGGAGAGGTCGGTGACCAGGCCCACGGTGTGCGGCAGGTCGACGGCGTCGGCGAAGGCGGCGCCGCCCTTGTAGTCCACGAACAGGAAGGTGACCCGGTCGGGACTGTGCGCGGTGGCCATGCCCATCACCCAGGCCTGCAGGAACTCGGACTTGCCGGCGCCGGTGGTGCCGCCGACGAGGGCGTGGGGGCCGTTGGTCCGCAGGTCGAGGTGGAAGGCGTCCTGGCCGTTGTGGCCGATGAGCCCGCGGAGGTTCGCGTCGTGCTTGCGGCGCTGGGGCTCGGAGCCGTCGCGCGGGGTGAGGGAGTTGTTCTCCTTCCACCGCTCGATGATGTGGTCGGGGTCCTCGGCCATCGCCATGCCGCCGAGCTTGAGATAGGAGATCGCGCGGGGGAGGTCGGAGTCGTCGTCGACGGGGACGCCCGCGTCGACGACGGGCGCGAGGTGACGGGCCACGCCGGCCGCGACGTCGACGGAGACGGTCTCGACGGTGACGGGGTAGAACCGCTCCCCCACCCGCACGTGCCCGGCGCTCGCGCCCTCGATCGACTCGTCCACGGACACGTAGGTGCGGCAGGCCGCGGGCAGCGCGGCGATGTTCGCGGCGCACCAGATCACGTGCACGCCGACGTCGGGGCCGCGCTCGGCGATGCGCACCAGGCGCGCCCGGTCCACGGGGGCGTCGTCCTCGATGATCACCACCAGGCTCGGGGTGATCGGCTCCGGCGGGACCTGCGGCTCCTCGGTGACGTCGACGGTCATCGGGGTGCGCAGGGCGGGCGGCGCATCGCCGGCGCGCTGCTCGATCAGCTCCTCGATCCGCGAGAGGAGGGAGGTGCCGCGACCGGGGGTGTCGGCGAGGTGGTCGCCGGGCAGCGGGGAGTGCGGGCTGGAGGTGTGCGGCAGCCACTTCAGCCACTGCCACATGTCGCGACTGGAGCGGGAGGTGATCGCGGCCAGCGCGATCTCCGCCGGGGAGTGGAGGGCGAAGAGCTGGGTGACGATGCCGCGGGCGACCCCGTCGGCCTCCTCGCCGCCGCCGGCGACGCCGAGGTTGCCCGCGTACCTCAGCTCCGCGACCACCGGCACGCCGGCGATCATCCTGTACTCCTCGTGCATGTCGTCGAGCATGTCGTAGTACTTCGGGATGGCATCGTTCTCGCCGGGCATGTCGATGCCCACCCGGGACTCCGCGATGCCCAGTCCCAGGCGCACGGTGCCGAAGGCGTTGTGCTCGGGGCGATGCGTCCACAGCAGGCGCCCGAGGCGGAAGGCGGCGTCGACGGTGTCCGCGGCCGAGGGCGCCTCGACCAGGCGCACCGCCCGCTCGAGGTCCTGGGCTGCGGTGACGCGGCGCTTGAGGGAGGCGAGTCCCTCCTCGAAGTTCGCGATCTGCCGCTCGAGCATCTTCTTCTGCTGGAACTTGCGGTTGAGATACCCGGCCGTCGCCATCATCGGCATCATGAACACGAACATGAGCGAGAAGGGGCTGCGGGTCAGCGAGAACATGAAGGCGCCCATGAGGAGCGGGGCGAACATCATGAAGATCGGGAAGAACTGGGGGCTGGGCTCCTTCGGCGGCGTCGGAGCCTTCAGCGGCCGGTAGGGGAAGCGCGGCACCACCCGCGGGGACCGGTTGAACTCGACCACCGGGGAGCTGGGGGCGGTGCCGCCGAGGCGGTGCAGGAGGATCACCGAGAAGGTGGTCCCGCCGATCAGCACCGTGTCCGAGGGGCCGATCACGGCGCGCTGGACCTGCTCGCCGCCGATCACCACGCCGTTGGAGGAGTGCAGGTCGACGATCTCGATGGTGTCGCCCACGTTGATGCGGGCGTGGCGCTTGGAGAGCATCGGGTCGGCGATGCGGATGTCGAGATCGCCCTCGCGCCCGATCACGCTGGACCCCGAGGGCAGCGGGTACTCGCGTCCCGACTCGGGGCCGGAGAGGACGCGCATCAGCGCGACCGCGGCGCCGCGGGACTCGGAGCGGGTGGCGTACTCGCTCGAGGAGCGGGCGATGGAGACGATGCTGCCGGAGCGCAGACCGGCCTGGATCAGGTCGATCGAGCGGTCCAGGGAGCGCACGCCGTTCGCGCCGGGTCCGGCACCGGGGTCCTGGACCTGGAGGGTCAGCCCGTCGGGCGGCTCGACCTCGCTGCGCAGCGGGTCGGCGAGGTACAGGGCGTTCGCGACGTCGGCGACGGTCGCGGTCGCGTCCGCGGTCACCTCCAGATCGGTCAGCCGGTCCTCGGGCCTGCGCAGCGTGAGTTTGATGCGCATCTGGTCTCCTCCCCCTGGCGGGCCCCTCGCCCGCCGTCCTGATCCCCGTCTCGGGGATCGGCTCCGTCCGTCCAGCTCGATCCCCGGCGGGGCGGCCTACTCGTCGTCCTCGTCCTGGGACTGGTCAAGCAGCGGCAGGTCCTCGCTCGTCACCAGCCGTGAGAAGACGGCGTGCTCGACGAGGCGGGCTCGTCGGTTGGAGGCGAGCTTGCCGGGCCCGCCGCGCAGCCCTCGGACCCCGAGCCGGTCGAGCTTGTCGCAGACGTTGTCGAGCTTGCGGTTGAACTTCGTCAGCTGCCAGCCCAGGCGCTTGGAGGCCTGCGCCGAGGTGGGCACCGAGCTCATGCCGGAGCCCTCGCGGGTGAGCATCGGCTCGGCGAGCGCGAGGATCAGCAGCTTCTGGCTCGGGGTCAGCTGGACGGAGCCGACGGTGGTCTCCCCCGCCGGGTCGTCGGGGCCGGCGATCCGCGCGAACTCCGGGGACTCCGCGTGCACGGACAGGTCGTAGGTGGTGGGGCCGGCGGTGAAGACCACCTTGGTCACGTCGAAGACGAGCGGGATGCGCGCGCCGGGCGCGAGCCAGGCCTGCATCGAGCCGGTGCCGTCGGTGATCGTCGCCGAGAGCCGCGCCCCGATGTTCACCAGCCACCACATCGACTCGACCTGCACGATCGTCAGGAAGCGTCGGTGGAGGAAGGGGTTGTCCTCGTCGATCGTGAGGTCCGCCTCGCGACCGATCGTGAGCTCTTCACCGTCCTCGACGCGGTACCACTCGCCGCAGAACTCGACCGAGATCGTCGATGCCATGGTCACTGCTCTCCTGTGTGTCGGTTCCGGTGGGCGCGCGCCGCGGCGGCGCGCGTCTGGCCGTGCGAAGCGCTGGCCCGTCGGCGGACGTCGGGGTCGTGGGCGTCGAGACCGTCAGGGCCGTGATCGTCGTGGCCGTGATCGTCGAGTCATCACCCATTGAGGCACATATCCGCCGCCTCGCTGGACTGTCCGTTGGGGTTGACGGTCCTGACGGTCAGGCACCGCTCCGCCAGCTGGGGCGGGATCTCGATCACGACCGAGTTGCGGCCGTGGACCTCGTGCTGCACGGCGTAGCGGTCGTAGTTCGCGGGCAGGTCCTGCCACTGCACGATGAAGTGGTCCTCCTGGGAGAAGTTCTCGGGCAGCTCCCACGCGACCTTCACCCGTCCGGTCCGCCCGCCCTCCTGCTCGGGGGCGATGACCTGCAGCTCGAGGCTGCGGGGAGCGCCCGGGGCCTCCTCCGGGTCGACAGGGGCGTTGACGAGGGTGGAGGGGGCCTCCTCAGGCTCCTCCGCGAAGAAGTGGCGCACGCCGAGGGTCGCCCCGACGCCGAGCAGGATCACGAGCACCGCGGCGAGGGTGACGAACGGCCAGGCGGGGGTGCGTGGCGTCTCGGGCTCCGGCTCCCGGTGCTCGGAGGCCAGCGGTGCGCGCCCGACGGCACGGGCGGGCGCCC
>ENA-OOKA01000282-OOKA01000282.1-human-skin-metagenome-genome-assembly--contig:-NODE-282-length-15782-cov-10.571438_pt1 | contig 15782 bp, 17 predicted proteins | sample MGYA00248825_ERZ500995 | MGnify/ENA primary metagenome ERZ500995 (study PRJEB25958, sample SAMN03398540) | human skin metagenome | study: EMG produced TPA metagenomics assembly of the Human Skin...
CAACCTCATCGAGCATGCGTTGATTCTGACCCTCTGTCACGCGCTCTTCGAGGCGAGCGACCTGTACCCACATCCTGTCATCGTGACGCGGACGGACGTTGAGGCGGTCTGAGATCACTATCCGCTGAAGCGGAACGGACACTGGGGGGCTGATGCAGGGATAGGTGACAATTGATCTGGCTAGCCGATGGTTGGCCTGGAATGATTGTCATCATGCCCAAGCCCTACCCCAGAGAGTTCCGTGACGATGTCATCCGGCTCGCGCAGAACCGGGATGAGAACACCACGATCGGTCAGATCGCCGCTGATTTCGGCATCCACGAAGGCACCCTGCATAAGTGGCTGCGCCAAGCTGACCTCGATGCCGGCAAGTCCGCTGATCGCAAGCCTGGCGCCACCACTGATGAGCGCGAAGAACTCCGCCGGCTGCGTCGGCGTAACCGGGCACTGGAACAGGAGCTGGAGGTGATGCGCCGGGCCGCTGCCTACTTCGGCCAGGCCCAGATCCCGTCAAAATGAAGTACCCGCTCGTCAGCGATCTCGCCGAAGACGGTGTTCCCGTCTCGGTGACGTGCCGGGTGCTGAAGATCGCCCGCCACCCCACTACCGGTGGCTGGCCAACCCCGTGACGGACCAGGAATGGGAAGAGGCTCACCGGCTCAACGCCCTGATCGATGCCCACCGCGATGACCCAGAGTTCGGATACCGCTATCTGGCCGACACTGCTGAGGAGGACGCCGGGGTGAAGATGGCCCACCGCACCGCCTGGCGGCTCTGCCACTTCCAAGGAGTGTTCTCGGTGATCAGCAAGCGCAAGAAGGGCAAAAGCACCCGCCCCGGGCCACCGGTCCACGATGACCTGGTGCGCCGGCAGTTCAGCACGGTGAAGACCCTCAACCAGGTCTGGCTGACCGACATCACCGAGCACCACACCGGTGAGGGCCAGCTCTACTTGTGTGCGATCAAGGACGCCTGTTCACGCCGGATCATCGGCTACAGCATCGACAACAGGATGAAGGCCTCACTGGCCGTCAGGGCCCTGAATAATGCGATCGCCAACCGCCGACGGACCGGGGCTGATGTGGCCGGGTGCATTGTTCACAGCGACCGCGGGTCTCAATTTCGAGCGAAGAAATTTCTCCGGGCCCTGGAGCACCACGGCCTGGTCGTGTCCATGGGGCGGGTCGGTGCTGCCGGGGACAACGCGGCCATGGAGTCGTTCTACAGCCTGCTGCAGAACAACGTCCTCGACGCCCAGCCCTGGGCCACCCGAGAAGAACTCCGACTGCGAATCGTCAGATGGATTGAACGGACCCATCACCGAAGGAGGAAACAGCAGGGCCTGGGGAAGTTGACCCCGGTCGCCTACGAGGAGAAACTCATCACGCAGGCGCTGACGTTAGCGGCCTGAACAAGAAACCGAATCTGTCACCTGTTCCTGCATCAGCCCCAGGGATGTCCGACCAACTGCGTGCTTAGCGAGAACGGTGAAAGGTGGAGCATGCGTCTGTTTGACGGTCGCCCCTCACAACCCCTCCGGTCGGACTTGAGCCACTCAGCCACAGAGCTGGGGTCAATTGCAAAGGGTCCCTGTCGGTGGGCAGAACGGCGGCCTGGTCGATCGTTGTCGGATCGACCAGGCCGGGTAGTAGGAGTCAGCCGATCGCGGCCAGGAGGTCGGCGCAGGCCTGTTCGCATCGGCGGCAGGCCTCGGCGCAGACGCGGCAGTGCTCGTGCATGTCCGCGTGCTTCTCGCATTCGGCCGCGCATTCTGCGCACGCTGTCCGGCATGCCTCGAGTGCGGCTTTGACCGTGGCGAGGTTCTGCCCGGTGCGGCGGCTGAGAATGGTGCCGGTGGCAGCGCAGAGGTCCGCGCAGTCAAGGTTGAGACGGATGCAGTTGCGCAGCTCGGCGACCATGTCTTCGGCCAGGCAGGCATCGGCGCAGGCTGTGCAGGTTTGGGCGCATTCGAAACAGGCGGCGATGCAATCGGCGAGTTTCTGCACGTCCAGACCGGTGGTGTCGTTGGGGTGGGTTTCGATCATTGAAGTGATGTGAGTCATCGCTGTACTCCTTATTCTCCGAGTCGGTGCCAGGAAACACCCGGCTACCATCGACGCTAGGTCACGCGCCGACCAAAGCGAAGCCGCCAGGAACCGATCTTCGCAGAATCTTCATGAACCGCAGTCCCTCCGATGCCCGGATCCCGTTCCGGAGAAAAAGCGTCAGAGGTTTTCGAGCATGGTCTCCATCTCCTGGATCTCTGCTTCCTGGTCCTCGATGACCTGTTCGGCCAGGGCGATCGCTTGGGGGTTCTGCCCGTCGGCGACCTCCTGTTCGGCCATGTCGACGGCGCCCTCGTGGTGTCTGGTCATCTGCTCCAGGTACAGCTTCGCGGCCTCGGTGCCGGTGGCGTCTTCGAGCTGCTGCATGTCGTCCTCGCTCATCATCCCACTCATGCCACCATGACCACCGTGACCGCCCATGCCCCCCATGTCACCCATGGGTTCCTGACCCCAGGCTTCGAGCATGGCGTTCATCCGGTCAATCTCGGGCCCCTGCGCGTCGATGACTCCCTGGGCGAAGTCAGCGACGTTCTGCGGGATGTCGTCCTTGGCCAGCAGGGTCTCGCTCATCTCGACGGCCTGCTGATGGTGCGGGATCATCATCTGCGCGAACATGACGTCGGCATCGTTGTGCTCCTCGGAGATCTCCTCACCGGAGCCTGCGGTGTCGGTGGCGACCGAGGTCGCAGGGGCCGGATCTTCCCCTGTGCTGCCGGGGTCGGCGTTTCCGGTGCATGCCGAGAGGATCAGCGTGCCGGCGACGGCTGCCGCAACTGCCAGTGGTGTGCGCTTCATGATGTGACCTTTCCTTGGTGGTGGACGGTTTCTGGTCGGGACGTCTCAGTCGGGGTTGGTGCCAGCCATGCCGGGTTGAGTTCGGTGCGGCGCAGCAGCTGTGCATTGAGGGCGACGACGATCGTCGACAGCGACATCAGGATCGCGCCGACGGCCGGGGAGAGCACGAGCCCGATGGGGGCCAGGACTCCGGCGGCCAGCGGGACGGTGAGGACGTTGTAGCCGGTCGCCCAGGCCAGGTTCTGGATCATCTTGCGGTAGCTGGCCCGGGACAGGTCGATCATCGACAGCACTGCCCGTGGATCGTTGCCGGCCAGTACGACCCCGGCCGATTCCATCGCCACGTCGGTGCCCGCCCCGATGGCGATGCCGACATCTGCACGGGCAAGGGCGGGGGCGTCGTTGACGCCGTCGCCGACCATCGCCACCGACAGTCCCCTGTTCTGCAGGTCGATGACGGCGGAGTCCTTGTCCTGCGGGAGCACTTCGGCGAAGACCTCGTCGATGCCGAGGTCGCGGCCGACGGCGTCGGCGACCTGCTGCGCGTCACCGGTGATGAGCGCGACCTTGACGCCGCGTTCCTGCAGGGCGTGGACCGCGGCCCGGGATTCCGGCCGCACACGGTCCTCCAGCGCGACCGCGCCGATAATGGTCCGGTCCTGGACGATGTGCAGGACGCTGGCACCGCGCTGCGTCCATTCCTCGACATCGGCTGCGATCTCGGCTGGTGATTCCAATCCGTAGTCGCGCAGCATGTTGGGCCCGCCGACGGTGATCTCGGAACCATCGACCATGGCGCGGACCCCGCGACCGGCGGCGGCGGTGAACTCGCGTGCCTGCAGACGAGTCGAGGCCGCTTCCGGGTCCTCGGCTGCCGCTGCGGTGATCGCCCGTGCCACCGGGTGTTCGCTGTTGGCCTCGGCGGCAGCTGCCAGCGCCAGCACCCGCCCGGCGGTGGTGCCGGTGACATGGGTGATCCCGGTGACCGCATGCGCGCCCTGCGTGAGAGTGCCGGTCTTGTCGAACAGCACGACGTCGATCGAGCGCATCCGCTCCAGCGCGAGCCGGTTCTTGATGAGCACGCCCGACCGGGCGGCCTTCTCCGTTGAGATGGCGATCACCAGCGGAATCGCCAGGCCGAGCGCGTGCGGGCAGGCGATGACGAGCACCGTCACCGTGCGGATCACCGCTTGGTCGGGGAAGCCGAGCAGCAGCCAGACGGCGAAGGTGATGATGCCCGCGACCAGCGCGAACCAGAACAGCAGCGCCGCGGCGCGATCAGCCAGCGCCTGCGCCCGCGACGAGGACGCCTGGGCTTCGGCGACCATCCGCTGGATGCCTGCCAGGGCGGTGTCCCCGCCGGTGGCCTCCACCCTCACACGTACCGCGTTGTCGGTGGCGACGGTGCCGGCGACCACCGTGTCGCCGAGCTCGCGGGCGACGGGCTTCGATTCGCCGGTGATCATGGACTCGTCGAACTCGGCGCGCCCGTCGATGATGCGTCCGTCGGCCGGGACCCGGGACCCGGACCGGACCAGGACGGTGTCGCCGATGCGCAGCTGGGCGATCGGGACGGTGATGATGCCCAGATCGGTGACCTTTTCGGCTTCGTCGGGCAGCAGTTCGGCCAGCGCGTCGAGCGCGCCGGATGCCGCACCGAGTGCACGCATCTCCATCCAGTGGCCCAGCAGCATGATGGTGACCAGCAGTGCCAGCTCCCACCAGAAGTCGAGCATGAAGTCGCCGATGCCCAAGCTGGTGATCCAGGAGGCGACGAAGGCCACGGTGATGGCCATCGCGATCAGCAGCATCATCCCCGGCTGCCGCGATTTCAGCTCATTGAGGCCGCCCTTGAGGAAGGGCACGCCGCCGTAGACGTAGATGACCGTGCCCAGCACCGGGGCGATCCAAGCCGAGCCGAAGAACTCGGGCACCTGATAGCCGAGCAGGTCGGCGACCATGTGGCTGAAGATGACGACCGGCACCGACAGGATCAGACTGACCCAGAACCGGTTCCGGAACATCGCAACACTGTGCCCGGCGTGCTCCCCATGGCCTGCATGCTCGTCATGGTCGTGCCCGGCATGACCACCGTGGGCCGGTGCCGGGCGTTCATCGAGGGCGGAGTGCCCGTGTCCCTGCGGCATCGCCTGTCCGTGGCTGCCCGCGTCGAGGTGATCGTCGTGGTGCTGGTGGTGGTGCTCCGGATTGCTCATCGTTGTCCTTCACAGTCGGGGATGGGTAGCCGATCAGGCTTCTGCTGCGGGGTAACCGGCCGCGGAAAGCGCCGATTGCAGCGCCGCAGAGTCCACCGGTGCGCTGCTGTTCACCGTGACAGTGGACTGGCCGTGGGGCACCAGCGTGACGTCCACCTGGGCGTTCGCATCCAGTGTTTGCACGACGTTGGTTACCCGCGAGGCGCAGCCCTGGCAGGTCAGCCCCTCCACTGCGAGCGTGACCGTGGAGACCGGCTCAGCACTGCTGCCGGTTGCGTTTGTAGTGGCGGTGTCGGCTGGTGCGCAGCAGGCACAACCTGCCGATGCGAGGGGCAGCTGGCGGGAGGATGCGGTCATGACGTACTCCTGACTAGTGGGCTCGGAGAGGTGGAGAGAGCCTCCAACAACCCCGACTATACCCCCGGGGGGTATGTGAGTAAAGGTGTTTGTTCTCACGGGTAGGCCTTTCCAGGGGTGCGGGGCAGTTTGATGGTGAATGTGGAGCCGTGGCCGGGGCCGGCGGAGGAGGCGGTGAGGGTGCCGCTGTGGGCGGCGATAAGGGCGTGGGAGATCGTCAGGCCGATGCCGGAGCCGCCGTGGTCGCGATCACGGGCGGTGTCACCGCGGTAGAAGCGTTCGAAGACGTGGGTGAGCTGGTCGGCGGTCATCCCGTCGCCGGTGTCGGTGACGCGGATGATCACGGTGTCGCTGGTGCCGGTGGCGATGAGGGAGACGGTTCCCCCCGGTGGGGTGTGACGCAGGGCGTTCGACAGGAGGTTGTCGAGCACTTGGGCCAGCCGTTGCCGGTCGGCGATCACAATGTCGGCATCGAGGTCGGCTGCGGTGGTGAGCGTCACTCCCTTGGCCGCATAGTTCTCCTCGACGGTGGCAGCGCAGGTGTCGAGCAGCTCAGCGACGGGCACGGGGGTCGGGTCGAGGTCGATGCGGCCTTCCTCGGCACGGGACACGTCGTCGATGTCTTCGACGAGGCGTGTCAGGCGTGCCAGCTGGTCGGCCATCACGGCGTGGGTGGTGGGATTCCACTCCACGACCTGGTCCTGCAGCCCCTCGAGGTAGACGGAGATGACCGAGACCGGGGTGCTCATCTCGTGGGCGAGGTCGGACAGAATGCGTCGCCGTGTCTCCTCGGTGCGGGTCAGCTGGTCGGCCATCGTGTTGAACGCCCGGGCCAGGGAATCGAGTTCGACGCCGGCACCGACCACCGGGACGCGCACCTCGTAGTGTCCACCGGCGACTTCGGTTGCCGCGTGCGTGAGCTGTTCCAGCAGGGTGCGGATCGTGCGGGAGAGCAGGAAGCTGGCCAGGAGCGCGCAGGCCAGACCGGTGCCCAGGGCCACTGCCAGGGTGATGAGGTTCGCGTCGCGGTAGGCCTGTTCGACATGGAACAGTTCCGGGGATCCCCCCGGGACGCCGGCCATCTCCAGGTGTTCGTGGAACAGCGGGGGCCCGGCCACGGTGGCGACTGCCACCGCGCCGAGCAGGCTTGCCGCCACCACGATCAGCTGGGTGGCGAACAGGCGCGTGGCCAGGCCGGAGTGGCGCAGCCTCATCGGAGCGCCATTCGATAGCCGACGCCGCGGACGGTCTCGATGAGGCCACCACCGTCGGGCTCTTCACCGAGCTTGCGCCGCAGATGACCGATGTGGACATCGACGATCCGTTCATCACCGACCCACGACGTGTCCCAGACAGCGTCGATGAGCTGCCGGCGAGACAGCGCACGGTTGGGTGCTGCGGACAGGGCGACCAGCAGGTCGAACTCGGTGCGCGTCAGGGGAAGCACCGCATCATTGCGCCGGGCTTCGTGGGCGGCGAGGTCGATGGTGAGCTCGCCGACGACGCGGACGGAGTCCTGGGGTGGGTTTCCGGTGCGGGGACGCCTGAGCACGGCGTGGACTCGGGCGACCAGCTCGCGGACGCTGAAGGGCTTGGTGATGTAATCATCCGCACCGGCGGCAAGCCCCATCAGCTTGTCGTTCTCCCCGCCCCGGGCGGTCAGGATCAGCACATAGCACTCCGACATCGCCCGCACGCGACGGCAGACCTCGATGCCGTCCAGCCCGGGCAGTCCGAGGTCGAGGATCAGCACGTCAGGCTCCTCGGCCCTGACGCTGTCGAGCGCCTGGACTCCGGTGTGTGCCTGCTCAACGTGGAAGCCGTCTCGACTCAGATAGGTCGCCACCATCTGCGCCAGAGGCTTTTCATCCTCGGCGACGACGATGCGTCCGCCAGGGTGGTGGTCGGTCCGTTCAGTCCGCATGTACCCAGTCTGTCCCCAGTTCAGGTGGCACACAGTCCTCAGCGCCCTCTGCGGCCGGAATCTTCGTCAAACCTTCAAATGCCCGGGCCCGTCCCGCGCTCGGGGGGTCTGGTGATGTCGATGCTCGCGGCGGCCTCGGCCGGGCAGGTGCGCTCGATCTGCAGCGTAGAGAAGTAGATGTCGAACCGGCCGGTGAGCAGCCCGGTCGCCTGTTCCAGCACGGCCCCATGCTGGGCCGGGTTGACCACGTGCAGGTGCGCGGAGAAGACGGTGCGCCCTGAGGTGATGGTCCAGGCGTGCACGTGGTGGACGTCCTCAACCCCGTCGATCTCCTCCAGCGCGGCGATCGCTGCAGGCAGATCGAGGTGTTCGGGGGTGCCCTGGAGCAGGATTCTCAGGGCCGACCGGATGATGGTCCACGACGCCCACAGCAGCACCACGCCGAAGACCATGCCCAGCAGCGGGTCGATCGCGAGGAAGCCTGTCAGTCGGATGACCACCGCGGAGATGATGATGATGATGCTGCCGACGAAGGTCTGCAGGATGTGCCAGAACGCGCCCTTGATGTTCAGGTTCGTCTTCTGACGTTGGTAAAGCAACCAGAACGCGATGAGCTCGGTGACAATGCCACCGGTGGCCACCCAGAGCATCACCGTGGTGGGCAGCTCGATCGGATCGGCCAGCCGCATGGCACCCATGTAGAACACGTAGGCGGCCATCAGGGCGAGGAAGAGTCCGTTGAACAGCGCCCCGATGATCTCCGCGCGGGCCCACCCAAAAGTCTCCTGCGCAGTGGCGGGGCGTTGGCTCAGACGCTGGGCGACCAGCGCGATCAGCACCCCGCCGACAGCCGAGAACGTGTGGAAGGCATCGGAGATCACCGCGACCGACCCGGACCACAGCCCGATGACCAGCTCGATGACGAAATACACTCCCGTCAGCCACCCGGAGATCCGGAGGGCTTTGCGGTCTCCGTCGACTGGCAGATGTCCGCTGTGTTCGCTCATCCTGGCCTCCGCGTTGACCTGTCAGGGGAATTGAACTTCCGGGGAGACAGCGCACGGCATCGTCGGGCCGCACGCTAATCCGAATGTAACCCACCTCACCTCGACGGGGCTGTCACCAGGGCAATCTTCGTCAAATCTTCAAGAAGCCTGGTCCTTTCACCATCTCCGGCTCGACCAGAATGGAGGGAGTCGTTTTCCTGCGAGTCGAAGAAGAAGGATGCTCTCACCTCTGTCGCGTCGTTCGATGATCCGCTGGTCAGGCTCGTTGACCGTCCTCCTCGCGCTTGGTCTGGCCGGGTGCGGCAGCGATGCCGACGAGTTGGCCAACCAGGTGCCGGAGGTCAATGAGCAGGGCTATATTTCCGGGGCCGGGGTCATCACCCAACTGCCCATCGGTGAGCGGGGTGAGCCGATCGAGTTGGCCGGCGAGTACACCGACGGCACTGCCTTCGACCTTGCCGACTGGCGTGGGGCCCCGGTGGTGCTCAACCTGTGGTACGCGGCCTGCCCTCCGTGCCGCAAGGAAGCACCGGCGTTGCAGGCCAACTACGAGCGGTACCAAGAAGACGGCGTGAAGTTCTTGGGCATCAATGTTCGCGATGAGGCACCGGCCGCCGACGCGTTCGCCAGGACGTTCGATCTGACGTTTCCGTCCATGCTCGATCAGGACGGCCTCGGGGTCGCGGCGCTCGGTGCGGTGCTGCCCGCGCAGGCGGTCCCGTCCACCGTTGTCCTGGACGCTCAGGGCAGGGCGGCGGCGCGGGTGATGGGAGCTGTGGACGCGTCGACCCTTAAAGCGTTGATTGGTGACGTGCTGGAGGAGTCGGCATGACACTCACAGCCTCCATCGGTGAGACCTTTTCGCAGACCGCCTTGTCCGGTCCGATGCTGTTGGCGATCCCGGTGGCCATCCTGGCCGGGGCGGTGTCGTTCTTCTCCCCGTGCGTCCTGCCGCTGGTCCCCGGCTACGTCGGCTACGTCACCGGGTTGGGTGCCGCCGCATTGACCGACCGGAAGATCAGCCGGGTCGTCATCGGGGTCTCCCTGTTCATTGTCGGCTTCGCCGCGGTCTTCGTGTCGATGGGCCTGGCGTTCAGTCTCGCCGGTGTCTTGCTCAGCCAGTGGGCCGATGTCCTCAACCGCGTGATGGGCGTGGTCGTCATCATCGCCGGCATCGTGTTCATGGGCGGGATCGGCATGTTCCAGCGCACCGCCCGCATCACCAAGCGTCCACCGGCCGGGCTGTGGGGCGCCCCCGCCCTGGGTGCCACCTTCGCGTTCAGTTGGGCCCCGTGCATGGGTCCCACACTCGCGGCGGTGCTGGCGCTGTCGACCAGCTTCGGGGTAACCGGCACCGACGGCATCTGGCGCGGTGCCCTGCTGACGCTGATGTACTGCCTCGGGCTGGGAGTGCCGTTCATCGTCGTGGCCGTGCTCATCGTCAAGGGCACCGGCAGGCTGCAGTGGGCCAGAGACCACCACCTCCTGATCAGCCGGATCGGCGGGGCGATGCTCATCATCATCGGCGTGCTGCTCGTCAGCGGCGTCTGGACCCAATGGGTCAACAGCCTGCAAGGCATGATCGGCGGCTTCGAAACCATCATCTGACACACCCCCGACCATTCAGTGAGACCACGCGTGGGCAGTCGTCACTCCTGCGCATGCTGACCCTCGGGCACCGGCCCGAACGACAAGGAGATGAACGTGAAACGAGTAGCGATCGCTGCAGCGACACTCTCGCTGGTGCTGGCAGGATGCGCGCCGGCAGCAGACGCCGAACCATCACCAAGCACCGACTCGCAGGCTGAGTTCCTTAACACTTACGACCTCGACGACATGGATGCCGTCGAGATCATCGATCATCTGGACCGGCTCGAGACAGCCGAAAGACCAGCAGACCTGATCGCATCTGTCTATCCCGATGAGCTGGTGCTGACCGACAACAGGCAGGAAGTGGTCCTGGACCTGCCGCAGAACCTGTCGTATCTGTCGATCGCCCCCTACGTCGAGCAGACACATGACTGCTTCTATCACAGCCTGACCACTTGCCAGGGTGAGCTCAGCAACGCAACCGTCGACGTCGAAATCACCGACAGCACTACTGGGGACGTCGTGGTCGACGAACAGATCACCACCTTCGACAACGGGTTCGTCGGTTTCTGGGTGCCCAGCGACATCAACGGCACCATCGAGATCAGCCATGACGGCCGGACGGGCACCTCCGACTTCACCACCACTGACGACGGTGCCACCTGCATCACCGACCTGCAGCTCGCATGACATCCGGTGGGCCAAAGCGATTCCCGCAGCAGACCCGGATGCCGGGACAATGAGGCGTACGGCTGCTGCAGATGTGCTCTTCCCGATGGTTATCGTTAGACGCTGAAGGCCCTCAAGCGGCGCGTCCACCAGGCCCAGGTGCAGGCACGGTGCACAGTCAATACCGAGCTGATCAGCTTGTATGGTCGATCGGAAAGGAAATTCTCCTCCGCCAGGAGCAGTAGGGCTGGAGCAGCAAGAGCTTCAGCCGGCTGAAGCAGCCGCTAGCATCCTCGTTATTGGCAGCTGACGCCACGAAGCGATCACAGAAGACCGCCACCGAGCGATCAACTCCACATCTTGAGACCCCGATTGACAGCAATTCCTCGTAGCGCCGAAACGTGTCAAAACAGGTATGCCTGCCCGGACGATTACCGAAATGTAGGGCTGCGGTTACACCAGTAGCGACTACGCGGATCGGGCCAGAGGGGCGTGAGCGGCCCTCTGGCCGCCAATCCGGTGTCCGCCCGGATCCGTAGGATGAATGCCGGATAGCTGCCTGCGACACAGACAGGGTTTTTATGACAACGCTCTCGGAGGGTTTTGATCGCTACCTCGCTTCGCGTGCTCCGACCGACTCCCACAGGGCTGAGGTCCGTCGGTACCGCGAGCGGGTGCGAGACGTCATCGCCAAGCGCCACCGGTTGATGGGCTTCTTTCAGAGCGGGTCGTTCCAGCACGGCACCGCCGTGATGCCGTTCAGCGACGTGGACTACATCGCCCGTATCCGCTTTGAGGATCGCCCGGGGTCTTCCAACACCATCCTCAACAACCTCCGAGACCTGCTGAAGGACCAACTGTGGGAAGCGTCCGTGACGGTGAACCGCCCGACCGTCACCCTCGACTTTCCTGGCCTTCTTCCTCATTACGAAATCACACCGGCATACCTCGAACGCGGCACAAGCGACGAGGACCGAGTCCTCCTCATCCCGGCTCCCAACGGAGGTTGGCGGGAAGCGGCCCCACAGGCTCACAACAAGTTCGTCGCCGATCTGGACCGCAAGTACGGGGGTAACGTCCGTAGAGTCGCTCGGCTGCTCAAGGCCTGGAAGTACGTACACTGCGTTTCGATTTCATCGTTCTATCTGGAGATGCGCGCCGCCGAGTACGGCAAGAACAACGACCGCGTCTTCACCCTGACCGCGATTCGATCCATCGTCACAACTCTGGTCAATCAAGGACTTCCAGCAATGAACGACCCGGCCCGACTGGTGTCGCGGATCAGCGCCTGCTCCAGTGAGTCCGCCCGCGCATCCGCGATGAGCGATCTGCGGAAGTTCAAGAAGAACATCGACGCCGCGTCGACCGCTTGGCTCGCCGACGAACGGTACGACATGAACCAGGGCCTGAAGTCCATCTGGGGCAACGACTTCCCATACTGCGACACGTAGGTCCCAGTCCGATGAACGACAGCACCCCACGCATGATCGCGAATGCGCAGAACACCGAACGTGCGCAACGCCTGCTCGCCGCGCAGTCACGGCTTTACACGTGCGCCAAGCGACTCCACGATACCCGCGTCTTCATCGTCGTCGGGCTAGCCATCGTCACCGTCATTGCGGCATTCGCTTTTCCCAGTGGTCGGATCATCGTCGGCGTAGTGGGTGGCGCGGTTACCTTCCTCTGGTCCGTGCTCGGCAGCGGGCGTGAGAAATGGTTGCGGAGGCAGGCCGCCTTCGTGCAGGAGGAGTTCGACACCTACGTGTTCGACATGCCGTGGAATGCCTGGGCGGCCGAGCATCCGTCGCCAACGCTCATCGCCGAGGCTGCCGAGCGATACCGGGGCAACCGAACGCAGGACTGGTACCCCGACACCGGAACCGTTGTCCGCCCCCTCGATGTCCTTATATGCCAACGCAGCAACCTCGGTTGGGGAGCATCGATTCACCGCTGCTATGCCGCTTTGCTCACCGCCTTTCTCGTCGCCCTCATCCTCGTCGGGATCGCTGTTGCGTTGATCGGGAACCTCACCGCCACCGATGCGCTGGTCACACTCGTCGTGCCGTTGCTCGGACCTGTCCGCGAGCTGATTGAGATGATCCGCAACAACCGTGACAGCAGCGACACCAAGACCAAGGCCGAGTCAAAGGTTCACAGTCTCTGGGAGCGCGCACTGCGCCCCGACCAAGAGATCACGATCACCGACTGCCGCGCGGTCCAGGACCAGATACTCAGTATCCGGCAGGTCAACGCCCATGTCCCAGACTGGCTCGACAACCTTCGGCGGGCCCGCAACGAGACGCTCATGCAGCAGAGCGCAGAGCACCTCGTCGACGAGGCAGTGCGCCACGGTAAGACTCGTTTTTGACCATCCGTACATCGCTTGCTCTCGCGAAGAGACTGGGGTTTAAGTACATCTGCAACTTCTTCGAGTTCAACGCTGAACAATGGCTCGGCGCTAGTTCGCTCCACACGCTCGGCAGCACCTCACAGCCCCGCCCCGTCTTGGAGAGCTGAAGGTGTCAACTCAGGTATACCCCTTTGACAGTGCCGTAAGCAGACGAGAGGATGCTGTCAAAGGAGGTTCCGAAATGGAACAACAGACACTCTTGTCTATTGAGTCCTCGGACTCGAATGAGCACCCTAGGGGGCAGGTCGTCGGCTACGTGCGTGTGAGCAGCGCCGAGCAGAACCCAGCACGGCAGTTCCAGACGATCGGCCGCTGCGACAAGATCTTCGAGGACCGGCTGAGCGGCAAGTCGCGCGCCAAGCGGACGGGGCTTGCCGAGTTGATGGGGTACGTGCGGGAGCACGACACGATCCGCATTGCGAGCCTCGACCGCCTCGGCCGCGATACCCGCGACCTGCACGCGATTGTGGACGAGCTGACCGAGAAGGGCTGCACGGTCACCTTCGTCTCGGAGCAGATCACGGTGTCCAAGGATGATCGCTCGCCCATGCAAGAACTGTTCCTCACGTTCCTGTCCGCAATGGCGCAGTTCGAGCGCAGTCGCATTCGAGAACGTCAGGAGGAAGGTATTGCCCTGGCCAAGGCCAAGGGCGTCTACGAGAAGCAGCGCAGGCTCAGCGACGAGGACATTGATGCTGCTCGCGCGCTCGTAGAGATGGGCGTGCCGAAGACCGAGGTTGCGCGGCGCTACGGATGCTCGCGGCAGACTCTTTACGCCGCACTTGCCGGCAAAGGCGTTTACGGGAAGCCGTCCAGCTCCAGCGGCGCGGGGGAATGAACGTGGCTGCCGCCCAGAGCCTCCGCTGCGCTCGACTTTGGTTGCCTTGGAAGAGCCGTGGTCGAGGGACCATGACCCCACCGTTGCGCTCAGGTTGGGGACACCGTGCCGGCATGAATCGCCCCGGGTTTGTTAGAGGCTTGCAAGTGCCGTGCCGGCGGTCGCCGGCACGGTCTGGTGGTGATGGTAGATGTCCTCGAGCTCGACGGGTGGGATCATGCCGATCTCGTCGTGGAGACGTCGGTGGTTGAACCAGTCGATGTACTCGGCGGTCGCGATCTCAAGCTCGTCGATGCCCGTCCAGGGGCCGTGGTTACGGATCAGCTCGGCCTTGAACAGCGAGTTGAAGGCCTCGGCCAGCGCGTTGATGCTCCTATAGTTGTCAACTCATGATTTCGCCGGTTCGCGGGTCGGTCTTGACGAGGTGGTAGACCTCGCGGATCACGTAGCGTTTCAGACAGCGGATGATGTCGCGTTTGCTCTTGCCCTCGGCGGTGCGACGGGCGACGTAGGCGATCGTGGGCTCGTGGAATCTCATCCTGACAATCACGGTCCGGTAGATCGCCGCGTTGAGTTGCCGATGTCCGCCATGGTTGATGCGATGCTTCCCACTGGTCATTCCTGAACCGGTCGGAACAGGGCTGATTCCGGCGAGCTTCGCGAACGCGGCCTCGCTTCGGATTCGTTCGGGATTGTCACCGGCGACGATGAGGATCTCCGCGGCGGTATCGACGCCAATCCCGAATTCGTCAAGCAGGTGCGGCGCGCGTTGGAGCACGAGCTGCTCGATCTGTGCTTCGAGTTCCTTGGTTTCTTCGCTTAGTGCGATCCAGCGCTTCGCGATCGATCTGAGCGCGTAACGGTTCGCATCTTCTGGCGTCTCCAAACCCCGCGGACGGAGCGCGGCGCAGTGCCTCGCGACCATCTTCTGCGTTTTCTTCGCCGTCTCCCGGCGAAGGTCCTCAGAAGAGTGGACGAGCATCGCTTTGAGGGTAACCATCGCGCCGGTGCGGTCCTTCACCGCGGTATCGTGCGCGACTTTCAGCTGTCGAATCATCTCAACGACGCCGTCCGCGGTTTTGGGGATCGCGGTCGCGAACCCGGCGAGCACTGCCCTGGCAGCGTTCTCTGCGTCGAGGGTGTCGGACTTCCCGTTCAGTCTCCGCAGCCGCCGATCAGGACGGGAGACCTCGATGACCTTGTGCCCGTGACGGCGGACGAAAGACGTGAGCGCGGCCCCGTAGGAGCCGGTGCCCTCGATGCCGAACGCGATGATCTTCCCGAATCCCGCAGCCCACTCAAGGAGTTGTTTGAACCCGGCGGTGTCGGTCGCGATCGTGAGAGTCGCGAGGATCCCGCCGACAGAGTCCATGACTGCTGCGACGTGGATGTGTTTGTGGGTGTCGATGCCGATTACGATGTGCCCTGATCTGAACTGCTCAACATCGTCCATGATGCTGTCTCCTTCGCCCGTTATCGTGGGTTTCACGCTGTCGTCGGCGGGTGGACAGGACTGTCACGGGGACGCTGTCGAAAGTATGCTCCAGGCTCCTATTAGGTCACGCCCGACCGGCGGCAGCGCTTGATACAGCCCCGGCCGGACGGTCGACAGATCAACGCAAAGGCACCATGCGGGCCAATCATAAGCAAGGGTCAAACCGCGCCGGCCGGGACTACCCGATTCTCGCGGAACCCGGCAGAAACAGACTGACAGTCGTAGGAGTCTCCGACGGAGCCGACTGAGGCGGTGACCCCGGCTTCGGCGAGGCGCTGGGTGTAGCGGACGGCGATGTACTGGACGCCCTTGTCGCTGTGATGCGTGAGCCCGGAGACGTCGTGACCTGCGTACTCACGGGTCCAGATCCCCATCTCCAGCGCGTCCAGGGCGAGGTCGGTCCGCAGCGACTTCG
>ENA-OOKA01000283-OOKA01000283.1-human-skin-metagenome-genome-assembly--contig:-NODE-283-length-15780-cov-7.712623_pt1 | contig 15780 bp, 10 predicted proteins | sample MGYA00248825_ERZ500995 | MGnify/ENA primary metagenome ERZ500995 (study PRJEB25958, sample SAMN03398540) | human skin metagenome | study: EMG produced TPA metagenomics assembly of the Human Skin...
CGGGGTGCGCTCGATGCTCGCCGAGGTCGAGGCGGGCAATGCCGCCTCGCTCGGACTGTTCGAGGCGCTCGGCGCGCGCGAGCACCACCGCTACTGGTACGCGCTGCGGTCCTGAGCCCGGATCGCCGGAGAGCAGCCCGGATCGCCGCTCGCGCGGACGGGGCGCTACTCGCAGACGACCTTGTTCACCGGCCGGTACACGGTGGTGAACTCGTCGCGCTTGACGACCGCTCCCGAGTCGTGGTCGGTGATCGTGCGCGAGATGGTGATCGACCAGCCCTCCCGCGGGGACTGCGGCGTGCAGCGCGGACCGGATTCGGTGATCGTCGACGGCGAGGTGAAGGCGAACCGTCCGGAGGACGAGGACTCGACGTCGACGGTCTTGACCCCGAACACCCGGGCGTGGACCTCTCCCCCGGCCAGGTACATGTCGAGCACGACGGGCGTGTCGCTGTCGTTGGTGAACTTGAGGTCGATCGAGGAGTAGTCGAGGGTGGTCTCCCGCCCCTCGGGGTAGCGCGAGATGTAGCGCGAGTGCGCCTGGTGCTCGTCGAGCTGGAACCCGGCGAAGTAGGCGGCGTTGAACAGCGTCGTCGACACCTGGGACACCCCGCCGCCGTAGTCCTCCTTCATCTGCCCGCCGGAGATCACGCCTGCCGGCCGGTACCCGTTGCCCGCGGTGCGCGGGCCGAGCGCCTCGTTGAGGCTGAACTGCTCACCGGGCTGCACGACGGTGCCGGAGACCTTCTCCGAAGCGACCCGGAGATTAGTGTCCCGGTTCGGCTCCGAGCTGTAGCGGGTGGAGAACGCGGAGATCACCTCGTCGACCTCCGCCTTCTCCGCCTCCTCGGTGGTGAATTCGGGCTCCGCCTCCTTGAGGGCGACGGACGCGGTGCGGTCGTCCGCGGTGAGGGCGGGCAGCACGGCCTCGGCGAGCTCGGTCTCGTCCACCGAGATCCCGCTCTCGCCCGGGACCACACGCGGCTTCCCGTCGACGATCTCGAAGCTCGCGTCCTTCGCCTCGGACCCCACCTCGGGGTTCGCGTCGAGGACCTCCGTGCGGAGCTTCTCGGCGTCGAGCACGGGGCGCAGCTCGCTCTCGTGCGGTTCGAAGCTCAGCGTGCCGGCGATGATCTCCGGGGAGACGACGAGCTCCGAGGCGTCGCCCACGGGCTGCCCCTCCTCGTCCTCCTCGGCGGCGCTGACGACGACGTCGCCGCTCAGCGCGGGCCGCGCGATCTCGGTCTCCGCGGCCTGCGCCTCCGCGGTGGTGATGTCGGGCTCCGTCTCCTCGGCCGGGACCGCGAGCGCGTCCGCGGTGCGGAGCCACTGCTCCTCGACCGTCGTGCGGATCATGTCCTCGGTGACGACGGTGCCGGACTCCCCCTCGGAGAGCACGATCTCCTCGTCCTCAAAGCCGAGCTCGGCGTCGACCGGGTCGACGGTGAAGTCCTCGGCGACGGTCCGGGCGACGGGAGTGAACGCGTCCTCGTCGATGACGATCGCCGGATCGTAGACGCGGTCGCCGAACAGCTTCTCGACGACGACGCGCGGATCGAGGGTGAAGTCGGTGATGCCCGCGATCGTGGCCTGCGGGTCGAACGCGAGTCCGGCGTCGGCCGGGACCACGGCGGCCTCCATCCCGTCGGCCTGCAGGCGGAACTCTTCCTCGGCTCGGGGGGCGAGCTCGCGCTCGAGGGTCGCGACGGCGTCCTCCTCGCTCTGTCCGCTGATGTCGACCCCGGTTACCGAGGCCTCCGACGGCATCTGGCGCGAGGCGAAGAAGGCGGCCACCGCGTAGACCGCTGCGACGAGCACGACCGCACCGAGCACGATGAGGAGGGCGGTGCGGGCGCGGTTCGGCGGAGCGGAGCGGGTGGCCATGGGAACTCACTGTCACGAGGGTGGTGCGGGCGGTCGAGCACAATCTACTACAGCAGGGTCACCTGCCGGAGCTAGCGCGGGTTGCGATCGGATACCGATGCCGGCCGACGGCGCAGCGCCGGCAGGGTGAACGCGAAGAGCGCCGCGATGATTATCGGGCCGAACAGCCACGCGAGGCTGCGGAGCGATCCGGTGACGACGAGGTCGCTGCCCGGCAGCATCCCCGGCTGCCCGAACACGAATCCGACGGCCGACACCGTCGCGGCGGTGAGGACGACGAGTCCGGTCGACCGGTAGAGGGTGCCGATGTGCCACAGCCCCGCGGCGGCGAGAGCGAGGGCGATCGCGAGGCCCCACGGGAGGATGACGGTCTGCCCGGCGAGGTCGACGACGGAGGCGTTGAGGTGCTGGAGGGAGCCGAGGGCGCCGATGAGCAGGCCGACGACGAGGGCGTGGATCGCACCGCCGATCCCGGGACGGCGGCGCGCGGCCGGATCCGCGGGGGTGCCCGCGGACTCCGGCGAGACGCCCGAGGCCGAATCCGCGCGGGTGCCCGCGGCCCCCGCTCCGGCGGTCGCGACCGCACCGGAACCGGCACCTGCACCGGCACCTGCTCCGGGGACCGGATGGGGATCGGGCGCATGGACCGGGACGCGCACGGTGTCGAGCACGGATTCGTACGGAGCATCGGGATCGGGATCCGGTCCGGGGTGGGAGGCCGCCGTGTAGTGCTCGATGTCGGAGATGTGCTGGCCGACCCCGTTGGAGAGCGCGAAGAACTCCCCGGCCACGACGACCTGGGTGCGGTGGGCGGCCATCGCCATCGCCTTGGCGCCGGCGAAGGCGGAGACGTCCTGGGCGACAGCGATCGGGGCCTCCGCGGCGATCGTCGGGACGGAGCTCGCGGGCTCGAACCCGGTGAGATCGAAGCCGGGGCGGGTGGGATCGAAGGCGGCGGCGGCGCGGTCGGCAGGGACGTCGGCGAAGAGCAGCACGGGCGGCGTGTGCGCGCCGCGCCCCGGGTCGGCGTCCACAGAAGTGCGCAGCGCCTCGACGGTCGCCCGGTGGACGTGCCGGTGGTCGGGGTGGCCGTAGCCGCCGCCGTCGGCGTAGGTGATGACGAGGTGGGGGTCGAGTTCGCGGACGACCTCCCGGATGTAGCCGGCGACCTCGTCGACCGAAGCCCGGCACAGGGCGTCGGCGGGCATGTCGGCCGGCTCCTGCGCGTGGCCGTCGGGACCCCATTCCATCCCCGAGTCCTCGAAGCGACGGGCGGGCAGTCCGCCGGTCGCCCCGCCGCGGGGTCCGTCGCCGAGGAATCGGTGGTCGGTCACCCCGAGCGCGGCGCACGCCGCGGCGAGCTCGGTCTCCCGATGGGCCGCGAGTCCGGGGCGGTCGCCGAACAGCGCGGCGTGCTCCTCCCCGATGACCTCGCCGCCCTCGCCACGGGTCGCGGTGAGCAGCGTGACGTGGGCACCGGAGGCGGCGAGCAGCGCCATCGTCCCGCCGGTCATGATCGACTCGTCGTCGGGATGTGCGTGGACGAAGAGGACGCGCGCCTCGGCCGCGGACAGGGTCCGGGTGGCGACGCGCGCGCCGGCTGCGGCGGGCCCCTCGGTCATGCGTTCTGGCGGCGGCGGGCGTTGAAGAGCTTCTGCCGCTCCTTCTGGTCGAGGACGACCTTGCGGATGCGCACCGTGCCGGGGGTGACCTCGACGCACTCGTCGTTGCCGGCGAACTCGAGGCTCTCCTCGAGGGTGAGCTTGCGCGGCGGAGTGAGGTTCTCGAACGAGTCGGCGGTCGCCGAGCGCATGTTCGTGAGCTTCTTCTCCTTGGTGATGTTGACGTCCATGTCCTCGTTGCGGGCGTTCTCGCCGACGACCTGGCCCTCGTACACCTCCGAGGTCGGCTCGACGAAGAACGTGCCGCGCTCCTGGAGGTTGATCATCGCGAACGGGGTGACGGCGCCGGCGCGGTCGGCGACGAGCGAGCCGTTGTTCCGCAGCTCGATCGCGCCCGCCCATGGGGTGTGCCCGGCGGAGATCGAGTTGGCGATGCCGGTGCCCCGGGTCTCGGTGAGGAAGCGGGTGCGGAAGCCGATGAGGCCGCGGGCGGGGACCTTGAACTCCATCCGGACCCAGCCGCTGCCGTGGTTCGACATCGTCTCCATGGTGCCCTTGCGGGCTGCCATGAGCTGGGTGATGGCGCCGAGGTGCTCCTCCGGGACGTCGATCGTCACGTGCTCGAGCGGCTCGTGGACGACGCCGTCGATCTCCTGGGTGACGACCTGCGGCTTGCCGACGGTGAGCTCGAAGCCCTCGCGGCGCATCTGCTCGACGAGGATCGCGAGCGCGAGCTCGCCGCGGCCCTGCACCTCCCACGCGTCCGGGCGCTCGGTGGGCAGCACGCGCAGCGACACGTTGCCGACGAGCTCGGCGTCGAGCCGGTCCTTGACCATGCGGGCGGTGACCTTGGTGCCCTTCTCGCGGCCGGCGAGCGGCGAGGTGTTGATGCCGATGGTCATCGAGATCGCCGGATCGTCGATGGTGATCGGGGGCATCGGACGCGGGTCCTCGGGATCGGTGATGGTGTCGCCGATCATGATGTCGGGGATCCCGGCGATCGCGACGATGTCGCCGGCGGACGCCGACTCCGCAGGCACGCGATCGAGGCCCTGGGTCTCGAGGAGCTCGGTGATCTTCGCGGACTTCTCCGTGCCGTCGGACCGGATCCACGCGACCTGCTGGCCCTTGCGCAGCGTGCCGCCGTAGATCCGCAGCAGCGCAAGGCGCCCGAGGAACGGCGAGGCGTCGAGGTTGGTGACGTGGGCCTGGAGGACGCCGTCGTCGTTGTACGCCGGCGCCGGGATGTGCTCGAGGATGGTCGCGAACAGCGGCTCGAGATCGGGGTTGTCCGGGAGCTCGCCGTCGGCGGGCTGGTGCATCGAGGCGCGCCCGGCCTTGCCGGAGGTGTAGACGACGGGCACCTCGAGCACCGCGTCGACGTCGATGTCGGGGACCTCGTCGACGAGGTCGCCGGCGAGGCCGAGGAGCAGGTCCTGCGCCTCCTCGAGCACCTCGTCGATGCGGGCGTCGGGCCGGTCGGTCTTGTTGATCGCGAGGATCACCGGCTTCTTCGCGGCGAGCGTCTTGCGGAGCACGAAGCGGGTCTGCGGCAGCGGGCCCTCCGAGGCGTCGACGAGGAGCACGACGCCGTCGACCATGGACAGCCCGCGCTCGACCTCGCCGCCGAAGTCGGCGTGACCGGGGGTGTCGATGACGTTGATGACGATCGTCTCGCCGGCGGCCGAGGGGCCGCTGTAGCTGATCGAGGTGTTCTTCGCGAGGATCGTGATGCCCTTCTCGCGCTCGAGATCGCCGGAGTCCATCACCCGCTCCTGCACCTCGCCGTGGTCCCCGAAGGCACCGGCCTGGCGGAGCATGCCGTCGACCAGCGTGGTCTTGCCGTGGTCGACGTGCGCGACGATCGCGACGTTGCGGCGATCGGCGCGGCGTGAGGTGAGTTCAGTCATCGATTCCCTTTGGAAGAGGTGGGGCGGTCCAGGTGTCCGACAGCCCAGTATAGGGCCGCCGGACACCGCGGAGCGACGGCGGGCGGCGCACCGCCCCGCCGGTCGCCGCCCGGTGGGCGCTCCTCACTCGGTGGTCGCGGCGATGACCGCGTCGCGGGTCTCACGCCGCCTGCGCTGCTCCTCGGGATCGGGCACCGGGACGGCGGCGAGCAGACGCCGGGTGTAGGGGTGGAGCGGCGCGGAGATCACCGCGGACGAGGGGCCGATCTCGACGATGTGCCCGTGGCGCATGACCGCGATCCGCGCGGCCACGCTCTCGACGACCGCGAGGTCGTGGGAGATGAACAGGCACGCGAAGCCGTACTCCTCCTGGAGCTCGCTGAACAGCCGGAGCACCTTCGCCTGCACCGACACATCGAGCGCGGAGGTCGGCTCGTCGGCGATGAGGAGCTTGGGTTTGAGGGCGAGCGCCCGGGCGATGCCGATGCGCTGGCGCTGGCCGCCGGAGAGCTCGTGGGGGTACCGGTTGCGCATCGAGCGCGGCAGCTCGACGGAGTCGAGCAGGTCCTCCACCCGGCGGCTGAGCTCCGGCCCCTTGAGGCCCTCGTGGAGGAGCAGCGGCTCGCCGATGCTCTCCCCGACCGGGAGTCGGGGGTTGAGGGAGGAGCCCGGGTCCTGGAACACGATCCCGACATCGCGGCGGTGCTTGCGCAGCTGGGAGTTCTTCATCCCGGTGATGTCGGTGCCGACGACCTCGATCGAGCCCTCGACGACCGGTAGCAGGCCGAGCGCGGCGCGGCCGATCGTCGTCTTGCCCGAGCCGGATTCACCGACGAGTCCGACGACCTCGCCGGCCCCGATCTCCATGTCGATCCGGTGCGCGGCGCGGAACGCCTTCTGCCGGCCGCTCGCGGGGTACTCGATGCTCGCGCCGTCGAGGCGCAGGGCCGGCGTGCCGCCGCCCTCCCACCGGCCGCCCGGATGGACGAGCATCTCGGTGGAATCGAGCGTGATCTCGCGGGTTCCGGCGTCCTCGTCCGGTCCGGTCGCGCCGTCGTCGGCGACCGCCTCGCTGCCGACCACCACGTGCTCGGGGTCGGCGGAGACCGCGTCGAGGTCGACGCCGCCGAGCGCGCCGCCGGAGAGGTTCGCCCCGAGGTGGGGCACCGAGGCGAGGAGCTGCCGGGTGTACGGGTGCTGCGGATTGCCGAAGATCTCTGCCGAGGTGCCCGATTCGACCACGCGCCCGTTGCGCATGACGAGGATCCGGTCCGCCATGTCGGCGACGACGCCCATGTCGTGGGTGATGAGGATGATCCCGGAGTCGATGCGCTCGCGCAGGTCCCGCATGAGCTTGAGGATCTCCGCCTGCACCGTGACGTCGAGCGCGGTGGTGGGCTCGTCGGCGATGAGGAGCTTGGGATCGCAGGCGAGCGCCTGCGCGATCATGATGCGCTGCCGCTGGCCGCCGGAGAGCTGATGCGGGAACGAGTCGAAGCGCTTCTCCGGCTCCGGGATCTCGACGAGCCGCATGAGCTCGAGCGCCCGCTCCTTGGCCGCGCTCGGCCCCATGTCGAAGTGCGTGCGCAGGGTCTCGACGATCTGGTAGCCCACGGTGTAGACCGGGTTGAGCGCGGTCATCGGCTCCTGGAAGATGATCGAGATGTCCCGACCGCGGACGCCGCGCATGTGCGACTGCGGCATGCCGATGAGCTCGCGGTCCCCGAGGCGCGCCGAGCCCGAGGCCCTGCCGTTGGCCGGCAGCAGCCCGATGAGCGACATCGAGGACTGCGACTTCCCGGAGCCGGATTCGCCGACGATCGCGAGGACCTCACCGGGATGGACGTCGTAGTCGAGGTCCTCGGCGGCGGTGAACCATTCCCCGCCCACCCAGAAGCGGACGCTGAGATCGCGCACCGAGAGCACCGGGGCGCGGGTTGCTGCAGTGTGTGCGTCCGACATGTCATTCCTCCGTCGGGCGCTGGCCCGGCTTGGCGGCGTTCGGGTTCGTCACGGCGTCCCCGCGCACGCCTCCGGCGGCGGGGGCCTCCGATTCGCGCTTGGCGGCGCGGTCCATCTGCCGCTGGCTCGGGATCTTCTTCTGGCGCGGGTCGTTCGCATCGCGCAGGCCGTCGCCGATGAAGTTGATGCACAGCGCCACGACGATGATGAACAGGCCCGGCCACCAGAACAGCCACGGGCGGGTCGAGAACGCCGTCTGGTACTCGTTGATGAGCGAGCCCAGGGACACCTCGGGTGAGCGGATGCCGAAGCCGAGGAAGCTCAGCGCGGTCTCGAGCACGATCGCCTGGCTCATGAGGAGCGTCGTGTTGACGATGACGACGCCGAGCGCGTTGGGCAGCATGTGCTTGAACATGATGCGGACGTCCGAGGCGCCGGCGACGCGCGCGGAGTCGACGAACTCCCGCTCGCGCAGGGCGAGGAACTCGCCGCGCACCAGACGGGCGAGACCGGTCCACAGGATCGCGCCGAGTGCGATGCCGAGCATGACGGCGTTCGAGTTCGACACGAGCTTGCCGAGGATGGCGCCGACGACGATGGTCGGCAGGATGATGAACCCGTCGGTGATCCGCATGAGGGCCGAGTCGAGCCAGCCGCGGTAGAAGCCGGCGAGCGCGCCGACGAGGGTGCCGATGACCATCGAGATCGCGCCGATGATGAGCATGACCATGATGGAGATCTGGGTGCCCTTCATCACGCGGGCGAAGTTGTCCCGCCCGATCTCGTCCTGGCCGAACGGGTGGACCCCGGGCGAGAACGGATCGGCGAGCGTCCAGGTCGGGGCGCCCGACGGGTTGAGGATCGGGTTCGAGGCCTGGTGCCCGTGGATCCACCAGCCGGGGATCGGTCCGACCCCCTGGGCGGTGAAGGCGAGCAGGGCGACGAGGCCGAACACGCTGAGCCCGGCGATCGCGCCGGTGTGGCGGATGAACTTCCGCCACACGATGGCCGACTGGGACAGGCCCTCGGTCTCCTTGTGCTCGATCGAGGAGTTCTCGCCGTCGCCGTAGGCGTCGGGATCGTGGTCGGTATTCACTGCTGTGCTCATGCGTGCACCCGGATTCGCGGATCGAGGACGGCGTACAGGAAGTCGGCGACGAGGTTGGCCACCATGGCGAGGATGCCGGTGATGAGGATGTAGGCCATGACCGGCTCGAGCTCGTTGCGGTTCATCGAGTCGATGAACATCTTGCCCATGCCGTTCCAACCGAAGATCGTCTCGGTGATGACCGCTCCGCCGATGAGGGTGATGATGTCGACCGGGATGATCGAGGCGAGCGGGAGCAGGGCGTTGCGCAGCGCGTGCCGCATGATCACCGTGCGCTCGCCGAGGCCCTTGGCCCGGGCGGTGCGGATGTAGTCCTGGTTCATCACCTCGAGCATCGACCCGCGGGTGTAGCGGGTGTAGGTCGCGAAGGAGATGAGGATGAGCGCGATCGAGGGCAGCAGCAGGTGGGTGAAGGAGTCGAGGTTGCGGAACCAGAAGTCCCCCTCGATGTTCGGCGTGGTGGCGCCGATGGTCGCGATCGGACGGTTGTTGATCGCCGGGTGGGACGAATAGCGGCCCCACTCCTGGAAGATGCGGTCGAAGAACACGACCGCGGAGATGATCACCGCGGTGATCGCCCCGGTGCGGGCCGAGGCCCACTTGTCCGGCCCGCCGAACGCGAGGCCGACGCCGATGCCGAGGAGGATCGACACGATGACGAGGCCGATGATGAGCAGCCAGTTCATCGGGACGAGGTAGAAGAGCCACTGGAGCGGGATGTAGAGGGCGATCCCGAGGACCGCGACGGTGAGGCCGGAGAAGAGCGAGCGGCGGTTCTTCAGACCGGTCGACAGGTAGACCACGACGACTGCGGTCGCCAGACCGGTGAGGGCCACGCCGACGATGCCGATGCTCGGGTTGTGGAGCCGACCGGTGGCGAGGACGAAGTAGATCGTCGCGAAGGTCACCGCGGCCGCGAGGGCGAAGGTGAGGGCCCGCCGCTTCGCCGAACCGCCGATCGCCGCCATCCAGAACAGGCCGGCGAAGACGGTGAGGAGGATGATCGGGGTCCAGCCGACCACCGGATCGTTGAGGAAGTTGTTGAACTCGATCGCCCCGTACTGCTTGAGCAGCACCGCGACCCAGAACACGGGAAGGGAGTACAGGAGGAAGGAGACGAAGGTGATGAAGTAGTCGAAGCCCGTGTACTGCCGGATCGCCGACACCATGCCGACGGCGATGCCGAGGACGATCGAGACGAGGGTCGCGGCGGTGACGAGCTTGACGGTGTTGCCGATCGCCCCCGGGAGCATCGAGGTGACCTCTTGGCCGCTCTGCCAGGCGGTGCCGAGGTCGCAGGAGCCGATGAGGCAGCCGCCCACGCCGCCGAGCCATAGGAAGTAGCGGACGAGGACGGGGGTGTCGAGGTTGAGCAGCCGGGTCCGCGATTCGTACAGTGCCGCGATGTTCGGCGAGGTCGAGGATCGCAGGTCGTAGAAGTAGTCCATCGCCGCGTCGAGGAGGAGATAGATGACGAAGGAGACGACGAGGAGGACGAGGGCCGAGGAGAGGAATCGGCGGAGCAGGAATGTGAGCATGGGAGCTTCCGGCGAGTGCGGGGCCGCTCGACCGTCCCGGCGGTGTCGTCGCGGGCTGCGACGCCGCCGCCGGGCCCGATCGCGCGGCGAGAAGGAGTGGTCGGCGGGGCCTCACGGCCCCGCCGACCGGGTGTGATCAGGAGACCTGCCACTCCCAGTAGTTCCAGAACATCGTCGGGGACACCGTGGTGGAGCTGGCGCCCTGGACGCGGTCGCGGTAGATCAGCAGCTCGGGGTGCTGGAAGATCGGGATGCCGAACCCGTCCTCGAGCAGCGTCCGCTCGACCTCGATGATGCCCTCCTGCTGCGCCTGCTCGTCGGTCTCCGCGAGAAGATCGTCGAGCATCGAGTCGAGCTCCTCGTTGCTGTAGCCGCCGTAGTTGTTCTGCGCGCCGGTCCGCCAGTTCGCATCGGCGTTCGACACACCGGTGGTCGTCGACTGCCAGCCGAACAGCGAGGCGTCGTAGGTGCCGTCACCGAGCCGGGTGCCCCAGTTGTCGTCGCCGTCCTCGATCACCGTGAAGCCGGCCTCCTCGGCCGATTCCTTGATGAGCTGGAACTGCTGGGCACGACGCTGGTTGGACGCGCCGTAGAGGAAGCGCACCTCGGGCGACTCGACCCCGGCCTCCTCGAGGAGCTGACGCGCGCCCTCGACGTCGGTCTCGGCGTACATGTCGCTGCCGTTCTCCGCGACGATCGCGTCGTACATCGGCGAGCCGGGCACCTGGTAGAGCGAGTCGCGGACCACGGCCTCCTCGTTGAGGGGCTTGATGATCGTCTCGACGATCTGGTCGCGCGGGATCGTCATGAGGAACGCCTGGCGGACCTTCTTGGCCTTCTCCTCGTCGCCGCCGTAGCTCTCCGGGTCGAAGGGTCCGTTGTTGTCGTAGGTGAGGTCGACGTGCTCGTAGGTCGCACCGTCGCCGGTGTCGACGTTCACCCCGTCGATGCCCTCCGCGGCCTGGAGGACGTCGGCGGTCGCCTGCGGCTGGGTGATGTCGACCTCGCCGTTCTCGACCGCCTGGACCATGGCCATCGGGTCCTCGTTGTAGCGGTAGGTGATCGTCTGCACGCTCGGCTCGACCGGGCCGGAGTAGTTCTCGTCGAGCTCGAGGGTGAGGTACTGCCCCTCCTCGAACGCGGTCATCTGGTACGGCCCGTTGTGGACGAGGAGATCCGGATCATCGGGCAGCGAGGTGAAGTCGAACCCGGTGTTCCACGTGTTCGAGATCGACGACAGCTGACCGGCGTCCTCGTTCTCGACCGCATCGAGGATCTGCTGCTTCGCCTCCGCCGGGTCCTCGGTGCCGAGGGCCTTCTTCGCGACGATGTGCGCGGGGACGCCGATGCCGTCGGACCCGAGGCCGAGGCTGGTCTCCCAGTCGGCGAACGGCTCCGAGTAGGTGAAGGTGACTTCCTTGCCGTCCTCGGAGATCTCCGGGAAGTCCTTGATGAGGCCCGGACCGATGCTCGAGGAGTCGAAGTAGACGGTGCCCTCGGGGTTCTCCTTGACGTTGCCCTCGTCGTCGTTGTTCGACTCGACGGTGTTGAAGTTGCCCGACTGCGCCGCCCATGCGAGGACGAGGTCGGCCGCGTCCACGGGCGTGCCGTCGGACCAGGTCGCGGAGTCGGCGAACGTGTACTTGACCTGGAGCGGGTCCTCGGACACCTGCTCGACGGAGCCGAGGTTGCCGTCCTGGAGCTCGAGGGAGTCGTCGTAGTACTTGAAGTTGTCGTTCATCAGGTACGTGACGATCGAGTTCGCCACGGCATTGCCGTTGGCGGTCATGGTGTTGACGGAGCGGAAGGGTTCGTTCCAGCCGACGTTGATGACGGAGTCGCCGCCGCCCTCACCGCCGCCGTCGCCGCCGCCGTTCCCGCCGTCGCCGCCGCTGCCGGGCGGAGTGCAGGCGCTGAGCACCAGGGCTGCGGCCGCCAGGCCTGCTCCGGTCGTCAGAAGTCGTCTCTTCACCGTGTTCGCTCCCTCATGAGGTCGTGGACCGTGCCGGTCCTGCCGGGTGTCGTGCTCGCACCGCACCGCCGGTCGGCGGGCCGCAGAGCACAACACGAATTGATGAGACAGTAGTCGGCCCGGACGTGACCGACGTCTCGTATCGCGGAATAATCGGGGTATCGTTATCAATTCGAGACGCCCCCGAACCGACCCGGAGACATGACCGCGCACCCGAGTGATCCCCTCGCCCCGAACCCCGCCGTGCTCCGCACCGCCGGGTCCCGCGTGATCGCCACGACAGTGGGTCTGATCTGCGCCGTCGCCCTCGTCACCGTCGTGCTCCAGGCCCGTCCCGACCGTGCCGCCGGACTCGCCGGGCTCGCCGTCGCCCCCGCCGTCCTCGCCTGGGTCCTCTACGGCCATCCGCACCTCCGCCTGAGTCCTCAGGGCCTGTGGATCGCGAACCCGTTCCGCACCCATCGCCTCCCCTGGTCCGAGATCATCGGCTTCGACCGGCGCCTGGGACTGAGCGTCGAGCGGCGCACCGGCCGGCCCGTCCCCGCATGGGCCCTGCCCGCGGGCGGTCGACGGTTCACCCGCGGGCCCGACGGCCGCCGGGCGATCTCCGCGCGCCCCTCCCGGCAGATCGACGCGGTGCTCGAGGCGCATGCACGGTTCGGGAGCTCGGAGCACATCCACCCTCCCGCTGCCGAATCGCAGTGGAACGTCCCCAACATCGTCGTCCTCGGCCTCGCCCTCGGGTGGTTCGCCCTCGGGCTCACGATGGTCTGAGCTCCGCCCGCCGCCGCAGCAGTCCGACGTCGACGGTGTTCGCCGGGTCGCGAGATCGCTGCAGCGATCAGGAGAATCACAAGGTGTCTTGATGCCGGAACCATCGACTCGACCCCGTTCCACCGGGTAGGTTCGGGAGTCACGAGGGCGCCTGCCGCGGTGTCCGTGACGAGGAGGACGAGCATGCGGGTCGCAGTCATCGGAGCCACCGGGAACGTCGGGACCGCGGTGCTGAGAGCCCTGGGGGCCCGGGCGGAGGTGAGCTCCGTCCTCGGCATCGCGCGCCGCCTGCCCGACCGATCAGCCGCACCGTACGCGGGCTGCGAGTGGCGCTCGATCGACATCGGCGCCGCCGTCGGACCGTCGGACGCGGTCGACGCGCTCACCCGCGCCTTCGACGGCGTCGACGCCGTCGTCCACCTCGCGTGGCTCATCCAGCCGAACTCCGACCGCGAGCTGCTCCGGCGCGTCAACGTCGACGGCACCGCCCACGTCGCCCGGGCCGTCGTCGCCGCCGGGGTGCCCCACCTCGTCGTGGCCTCCTCGGTCGGGGCCTACTCCCCCGCCGCCGACGCGCGACCGCGCGACGAGTCCTGGCCGACCCAGGGGATCCCGAGCTCCCATTACAGCGTCGACAAGGTCGCGCAGGAGCGGGTGCTCGACCGGTTCTCCGCCGAGCACCCGGAGGTCGTCCTCACCCGGCTGCGTCCCGCGCTCACCTTCCAGCCCGATGCCGCCTCGGAGATCCAGCGCTACTTCCTCGGTGCCCTCGCACCGGTCCAGGCGCTGCGCGCCGGCCGCCTGCCCGTCCTCCCGGTGCCCCGCGGACTCCGCGTGCAGGCCGTCCACTCCGAGGACGTCGGCGCCGCCTATGCCGCGGCCGTCGCCGCCCGTGCGGGAGGCGCATTCAACATCTGCGCCGACGATGTCCTCGGCCCGCAGGAGCTCGCCGATGTCGTCGGCCACGGCCGGTACGTCGAGGTCCCGCCCGCGGGGGTGCGCGCCGCGCTCGCCGGAGCCCACCGGGTCGGCGCCGTGCCGGCGGACCCGGGCTGGCTCGACATGGGCATGCAGGTCCCCGTCATGGACAGCACCCGCGCCCGCACCGAGCTCGACTGGGCCCCGGCGCACACCGCCGCGCAGACGCTCGGTGAGCTCGTCGATGCGATGGCCGAGGGCCGCGGCACGTCCTCGGTGCCCATGCGACCCCGCGATGAGCACCGTCTCCCGGAGGCGTCCGCCGACTCCGCGCTCAGCCGCCCGGGAGAACCGCCGCAGATCGACGGCGCGGTCGATCGGGATCTCCTCGGCCTCTACCTCTCCGACCACCTCACCGGTGCCACCGCGGGCGTCGAGCGGATCGAGCGGATGGCCGGCGCCTACGCCGACACCCCGGTGTACGCGGCGCTGTCCGAGCTCGCCGAGCAGATCCGGGGCGAGCGGGCGTTCCTCCGCAGCCTCATCCGCACGCTCGGGCTCAAGCAGCTGCCCCACCGGCAGGCGGCGTCCTGGGCCGGGGAGCGCCTCGCGCGGCTCAAGGCCAACGGGACGATGCTCACCCGCTCCCCGATGACCCTCGTGCTCGAGGCCGAGCTCATGCGCAGCGCCGTCGTCGGCAAGCGCGGCGGCTGGCAGACCCTCGAGAGCAACGCCGGGCTCCTCGGGCTCGAGCCCGCGGTGTTCGCCGAGCTCGCGGCGAAGGTCGACGACCAGCTCGCGGTGCTCGACGCGGTGCACGCCTACGCGCGGGAGCGCGCGTTCCGCGCCGATCGCGGGACCTTCGAACCGCACACGGACGACCCCGGGTCCGGGACGAGCGGGGACGGGGAGCGATGAGCGCGGTCGACGAGCTCACCACCGCCGCCGCAGGCCTCGCACAGGAGATCGCGACGGCGGCCCGGGCACTCGGGTCGACCGTCGGGGTCGCCGAATCGCTCACCGGCGGGCGGATCGCGACGCGGCTCGCAGCCGCCGAGGAGTCGTCGGCGTGGTTCGCCGGCGGGATCGTGACCTACGGATCCGAGGTCAAGCATCGCGCTCTCGGCGTACCCCGCGGACCGGTGATCAGCGAGCAGGCGGCGACGGCGATGGCCGAGGGAGCCGCCGCGCTCCTCGGGGCCGATGCCGTCGTCGCCGCGTCGGGAGCCGGTGGCCCCGGTGGGCAGGAGGGCAATCCGCCGGGCACGACCTGGCTGGCCGTGCGCGTCGGCGGGGTGACGCGCACCGAGCTCCACCGTTTCGACGGCGAGCCGCTCGAGGTCCTCGCCCGGACCGAGGACGCCGCGCTGCGCCTGCTGCGCGGGGCCCTGCACGACGCACACGACGAACGAGGAGGACCGCGATGAGAGCGGTGACATGGCAGGGCAAGCGGACGATGACCGTCGAGACGGTCCCGGACCCGATCCTGCGGGATCCCACGGACGCCATCATCGAGGTGACCTCGACGGCGATCTGCGGATCGGATCTGCACCTCTACGAGGTGCTCGGTCCCTTCATGGACGCCGGTGACATCGTCGGCCACGAACCGATGGGCATCGTCGTGGAGGCGGGGGCGGACACCCGGCTGTCCGTCGGCGACCGGGTCGTCGTCCCGTTCACCATCGCGTGCGGCCGGTGCTGGATGTGCGACCGCGGCCTCTTCTCCCAGTGCGAGACCACCCAGGTCCGGGCGCACGACTCCGGTGCCGCGCTGTTCGGCTACTCGCGCCTCTACGGGTCCGTGCCCGGCGGGCAGGCGGAGTACCTCCGGGTGCCGCACGCCGACTTCGGCCCCATCCGGGTCGGCACCGAGCTCCCCGACCACCGCTATCTGTTCCTCAGCGACATCCTGCCCACGGCCTGGCAAGGGGTGAAGTACGCGGGCATCGGCCCCGGCGACACCCTCGCGGTGCTCGGCCTCGGGCCCGTCGGCCAGTTCGCCGCGCGGATCGGCGTCCACCTCGGCGCCCGGGTGTTCGGCATCGACCCGGTGCGCGAGCGCCGGGAGATGGCCGCCCGCCACGGGGTCGAG
>ENA-OOKA01000284-OOKA01000284.1-human-skin-metagenome-genome-assembly--contig:-NODE-284-length-15715-cov-7.980204_pt1 | contig 15715 bp, 14 predicted proteins | sample MGYA00248825_ERZ500995 | MGnify/ENA primary metagenome ERZ500995 (study PRJEB25958, sample SAMN03398540) | human skin metagenome | study: EMG produced TPA metagenomics assembly of the Human Skin...
TGATGCGGTGCCCGCGTTCGCCTGGTGAGTCGACATCCACGACCCAGGCCTCGACCGTCGTCGGTTCGGCGATGGCCGGTGCGATCGGCGCCTCGACCGTCATGGTCTTCAGCCGCGCATTAGCCATGCCCATCGCCGTCACCGCCAGCATCAGCAGGGGCCATGTCCAGGCGCGGCCGGCGCCTGCTCGCTTGAGCATGCGCCAGGCGCCCAGCAGCACCAGCGCCGTCGCCGCCAGCGGCCACAGCGGCGGCTCGAAGCGAAGGGCGAAGTAGAGGCCGCATCCCCCGCCGAACGCCACCGGCGTCCACATCGCCCACCGGGCGTCCTGCAGCGCGACGGCCTCCCTCAGGCTTGCGCGCAGGCACGTCCAGGGGGTGGGCTTTGGCGAAGTGGGGCGTATAAGGGCACCGCCTACGGACCCCTCCCCCATGACAGCCTCTTCCTCGACCGTCGTCACCCGCTTCGCCCCCTCGCCCACCGGTTACCTTCACATTGGAGGGGCGCGGACGGCGCTTTTCAACTGGCTTTACGCCAAGGGTCGTGGCGGCCGCTTCCTGGTTCGAATCGAGGACACCGACCGCGAACGCTCGACCGAAGACGCCGTGCAGGCCATCTTCGACGGCCTCAGCTGGCTGGAGCTGTTCGCCGACGAGGAGCCGGTGTTCCAGTTCAGCCGCGCCGACCGCCACCGCGCACTCCTCACCCAGGTCGCGGAGCATCCGGGGCGGTACCCCCACCCGACATCGCTCGTCCATGCCATCGTCGTCGCCGCGTACAACGAGTCGTACTCGGTCATCGCCCCGACGCTGCGGACCCTGGCGTGGAGCACCACCCCGGGTTCGCAGATGTGGATCGTGTTCGCCTACGAAGAGCGGGGCGGGGCGGAGATGGAGCGCACCGCACAGCGGCTGCGCGCAGAGTTCGGGCACCGCTTCGCGGCCTTCGAGCTCGTCCGGCACCCGCGGGACCTGCCCGGTGAGATCGCGGGCAAGGGTGCGAACATCACGTACGCCGGTCAGCATCTGCAGGCGCTCGCGGTGCGGCGCGGAGTCGCCGCGGAGTCCGTGCTCGTCACCACCCTCGACTGCGACAACAAGCCCTACGAGAGCTACTTCGACTACGTCGCCTACGAATACATCACCTGTCTCGAGCGGAAGCGGCGTTCCTTCCAGCCGATCAGCCTCTATCTCAGCAACATCTGGGATGCGCCGGCCGTGACCCGCGTCATCGCCTCGGCCAACTGCTTCTGGAATCTCACCTGCACCGTGCGGCCGTTCGCACTGCGGAACTTCGCCTCGCACACGCAGCCTCTCGATGCGCTCATCGAGATGGGGTTCTGGTCCACCCGCACGATCGTCGAGGACGGCCACCAGTTCTGGCGCTCGTACTTCCACTTCGAGGGCGACTACTCCGTCGTGCCGATCCACGTCCCGATCTACCAGGACGCGGTCATGGCCGGCGGTCTGCGGGACACCATGGTCGCCCAGTTCCGGCAGCTGAGCCGCTGGTCCTACGGCGCCTCCGACGTCGCCTACGTGGCCGCAGGCGTGTTCGGCGCACAGCGCCGGGTCCCGCTGCTGCGGAGCACGCTCCACTTCCTCACCCTGCTCGAGGGCCACGTGACGCTCGCCTGCGTGTCGGTGATCATCGCGCTCGGCGGCTGGACCCCGTTCCTCATCATGCACCGGACCGGGGGCGCCGATGCGCTCGTGAGCCAGATGCCCTTCCTCGTCGGGCTGATCCAGCAGATCGCCATGATCAGCCTGCTCATCTCGCTCGTCGTGTTCTGGAACCTTCTGCCGCCGCGGCCCGTGCGCTACGGGCGGGGGCGGAGCTTCGCGATGCTCGCGCAGTGGCTCCTCTACCCCGCGACGATCCTCGGCTACAACGCGACCACCGCGCTGTACTCGCAGACCCGGCTGCTGCTGGGCCGGTACCGGGAGCGCTTCGAGGTCACCGAGAAGGTCGCCGGAGCCGGCGGCGGGATCTCCCGGGACGGGTCGGTGCGGCTGGGTACAGTGGGGCTGTGCGCGATGCCCGATACCATCTCTTCCTCGTCCTCGCCAACGCGTTCTGGGCGGGCAACTTCGTCGTCGGCGGGCTGATCGCCGACTCCGTCTCCCCGCTCTTCCTCACCATGGTCCGCTGGGTGCTCGCGACCGTCCCGCTGTTCGTCCTCGCCGCGCTCATCGAGAAGCCGGACTGGCGGGCGGTGTTCGCCGAGTGGCGGCTCCACATCCTGCTCAGCTGCCTCGGGCTCACCGGCTATGCGCTCTTCACCTATCTGGCGCTCGCGCACACGTCCCCAGTATCGGCCTCGCTGCTGAATTCGGTGGGACCGGCACTCATCACGGTCGTCGCAGTCCTCCTCGCCCGGGAGCGGCTGAGCAGGACGGCGGTGCTCGGGCTCGCACTCTCCCTGATCGGCGCGGTGACCGTGCTCGCCCGCTTCGACGGCGGCGGGATCGGACTCGACCTCGGCGTCGGCACCCTGTTCATGCTCATCGCGGTGAGCGTGTTCGTCGTCTACACCGTGCTCGGCCGGTTCCTGTCCTCCCCGCCGGTGTCGGCCACCGCCGTCCAGGCGCTCATCGCCTCGGCGGTGCTCGTACCGACGACCCTGGTGCTCGGTGCACCCGGCCCGGCGGACGGGATGACCTGGCTCGGGATCGCCTTCATCGGGATCTTCCCGTCCGCGCTGTCGTACCTCATGTGGAACCTCGCGGTGCGCGGGATCGGGGCGGCGCGCGCCGGGGTCTACCTCAACCTCGTGCCGTTCTTCACCGCGATCATCGGCCTCGTCATCGGCGACCCGATCACGTGGATCCAGGTGCTCGGCGGGGTGCTCATCGTCGCAGGCGTTGTCCTCACCTCGCGTCGGCCCGGGGCCGCGCCCCGAACGCCGCCGGTGCCGGCCCGCTCCCCCGACTGAGGCACCGATGCGCGGAGGGCGGCCGATCTGCGTCCCGGCGAACCCGGATCATCGCGGATCGAGCACCCGGCGCGGTGCGCCGGACCTGCCGGGCGGCGTCAGTCGTCCCAGGCGGCGAGATCGAGGACGAGGCGCCCGCGCACGCCGCCCTGCTCGAACCGGGTGTGCGCGGCAGCGGCCTCCTCCGGCGGGTAGACGTCGGCGACGGTGAGCTCGAGCGTGCCGTCCTCGACGGCGGTCCGCAGGTCCTCGAGCATCGCGCGCGAGCCGTACTCGGTGACGACCGCGGTCCGGCGGAACCGGATGTCGCGCTCGCCGGTGCCCTTCCAGAACCGCACCGCCGCATAGGCGCCGCCGTCGCGCACGGCCGGCACCGCCTTCTCGTCCATCACCGCGGCGTCGATGAGGCCGTCGACCCCGTCGGGCACGAGCGCGCGGATCCTCTCCGCGACGTCGTCCCCGCGCTCGACCACATGGTCCGGTCCGGCCGATTCGACGAGGGCGCGGTCCTTCTCCGAGGAGTCCGCGATGACGGTGAGGCCTGCGCGCTTCGCGAGGCGCACGGAGTACTGCCCGAGGGTGCCGGCGGCACCGGTGACGGCGAGGGTCTGTCCGGGCGCGAGGTCGAGCTTGGCGAGCGCCTGGAGCGCGGTGAGGCCGTTCATCGGCAGGGTCGCCGCCTGCTGGAGGCTCACCCCCGCCGGGATCCGGGCGACCGCATCGTCTGCGGCGACGAGGTACTGGGCGTAGGCGCCGCCGTGCTCGCTCACCGGGACCGCCATCGCCATGACCTCGTCCCCGACCTGCCAGGAGCTGCCCTCCCCCACGGCGTCGACGATGCCGGCGGCATCCATCCCGGGGACATAGGGCGACTTCAGGCTCGACACGTCCTGGACGCCCGAGCGGAACGTCGTGTCGGTGGGATTCACCGCCGCCGCGTGGACGCGGATGCGGACCTCACCGGGACCCGGCTGCGGCTGGGGGACCTCGTGGACGGCGAGGGCCTCGGGCCCTCCGAACTCTTCGACTCCGATGACCTTCATGCTTCGCCCAACACCGCCGGAGCGGCATCCATTCCCGCTCTCGTGAGGCGTATCACATGTCAGGATTGACCCGCCGATCGGCGCACACCAGACTGGACGGACAGAGACAACCGCGTCGAGGAGGGACGAGCAATGGTGCATCGGGTATGGAACGGGCAGGCGCACATGCCCTCGGTCATGGATTCCCAGATCGAGATCGTCAGGGGCGAGGGCGCCTATGTCTGGGATTCCCAGGGGAAGAAGTACCTCGACGGCTCGGCCAGCCTGTGGCACGCGAACATCGGCCACGGCCGGAAGGAGCTGGCCGAGGCCGCGCACCGGCAGATGCTCGAGCTCGAGACCTACCACACGTTCGGACGCTTCATCAACGAGCCGGCGCGCACCCTGGCCGACCGGCTCGCGGCGATGTCCCCGATCGAGAACCCCAAGGTCATCTTCAACTCCGGCGGCTCCGATGCCATCGACGTCGCGTGCAAGCTCGCGCGGCGGTACTGGCAGGCGGTCGGCCACACCGAGCGCACGGTCATCGTCTCGCGCGACACCTCGTACCACGGGCTCCACGCCTTCGGCACGGCGATCGCCGGACTCGAGCCCAACCGCGAGGGCTACGGCACGGAATCGCTCGTGCCCGACACCGCGCGCGTGTCGGCGAACGATCCGGTGAAGCTCGAGGAGCAGATCCTCGCGCTCGGCCCGGAGCGCATCGCGGCGTTCGTCGCGGAGCCGGTGATCGGCGCCGGCGGCGTCATCGGTCCGGCCGACGGCTACTTCGAGACGGTGCAGCGCCTGGCGAAGGAGCACGGATTCCTCTTCATCGCCGACGAGGTCATCACCGGATTCGGCCGCACCGGGAAGATGTTCGCCTCCGAGCGCTACTCCCTCGATCCCGACATCCACACCATGGCCAAGGGCCTCACCTCCGGCTACGCCCCGCTGGGCGGCATCCAGATCGCCGAGCGGGTGTGGGAGCCGTTCTTCACCGGCGGCAAGGACGCCCCGGCCTTCCGCCACGGCGTGACGTACTCCGGCCACGCCACGGCCTGCGCCGTCGCGCATGCGAACCTCGACGTGCTCGAGCGGGAGGACCTCGTCGAGCGCGCCGGCAAGCTCGAGGACGTCCTCGCTGACGAGCTCGACGCGCTCCGCGACGTCGACGGGATCGTCGAGGTGCGCTCGCGCGCCGGGTTCCTCGGCGCCGTCGCCTTCGCCGAGGGCATCGTCAACGAGACGATCGTGCGCCGGGTCGAGGACCGCGGAGTGATCCTCCGCGCACTGCCGGGCAACGCCCTGCAGATCTCCCCGCCGTTCGTCGCCGAGCCCGAGGACCTCGCGCACACCGCGACGGCGATCCGCGAGGCCGTCGAGGAGGGCTGAGCCTACTCGAACATCCGGCGCGGATTCGCCGCGAGCATCGTGTCGATATCCGCGTCGGACACCCCGCGCTCCCGCAGCGCGGGGAGCACGTCCTCGCTGATGTGCCGGTAGTTCCACTTCGGCACCGCCTGCGCCTTGGCCTCGGGGTCGAACCAGTCGATGAAGCACGCGGCGTCGTGGGCGAGCACGACCCGGTCGGCGTACCCGCGGCGGACGAGCTCGGCGACGGTGTCGACCCGCTGCTCGAACGGCAGCAGCACATCGAGGCCGAACCGGTCCATGCCGAGCAGCGAACCCGCGTCCGCGAGGCGCATGAGGTAGTCGAGGTCCGTCGAGTCCCCGGAGTGGCCGATGACGACCTTCGTCAGGTCCGCGCCCGTCTCCGCGAGCACGCGCTGGGCGACGAGTCCGGACTCCGTGTGCGGATTCGTGTGGACGGTGATCGGCGCCCCCGTCCGGACCGACGCCTCGCCGACCGCGCGCATGACGCGCTCGACGCCCGGGGTCAGGCCCTGCTCCTCGATCGCGCACTTGAGGAATGCCGCGCGCACCCCGGTGTCGGCGATGCCCTCGGTGAGGTCGCGGACGAAGAGCTCGACGAGCGGCTCGGGGACGTCGAACATCAGGCCCGGGCCGGTGTAGTGGAACTGGAACGGGATCTCGTTGTACGTGTAGAGGCCGGTGGCCACGACGATCTGCAGATCGGTCCCCTCGGCGACCCGCTGGATGCGCGGGATGTAGCGGCCCAGCCCGAGCACCGTGGGGTCGAGGATCGTGTCGATCCCGAGCTCCTTGAGCCCCTGCAGCTCCTGCTGCGCCCGCACGACCTGCGCCTCCTCGTCCCACGCTTCGTAGTTGACCCGGTACTCCTCGCCGAGCACGAAGACGTGCTCGTGGACGAGCGTCCGCCCGAGGTCAGCGCTGTCGATCGGTCCCGTCGCCGTCTGCACCTGTGCCATGCCGTCTCCTCGTCGAGATCGCGCGGCAGCCGCTCCGGCGCCGCTGGTGATTCACATCACATCACGGATGGGCGTCGCGTTCCAGGTCCGTGGCACCGTCCCCGCGTCAGGAGCCCTGCTGAGCGGCGAGCGCGGATTCGAGTCGGGCGCGGTCCTCGGCGGGAGGGGCCGCGCTCTTCCGGGTCTCGCGGTCCCAGAACACGACGACGGCGGCAGAGCGCGCCACCACTGTGCCATCGGGGGTGCGCATGGTCTCCGCGGTGCGCAGGCTCGTGTTCCCCAGGTGCTCGATCGCACAGTCGACGGCCACCGACTCCGCGTCCGCGGTGAGCTCGGAGACGTAGTCGATCTCGAGGCGGGCGATGAGGTGGCTGTCGGCGCACGTCAGACCGAGCCCGCTGCGCAGCCAGCGCGAGCGCGCCTCGTCGAGGAGGGTGAGGTACGTGCCGTGGTAGACGTGGCCGTTGGTGTCGAGGTCGCGCCACCGCAGCGGCACGTCGATCGGATTCATCCCGAGGGCTCCTTCGCATCATCGTCGGGGTCGGCGCCGAACCCCAGAGGAGAGGCGCCACCGCGCCTCCATCCTCACACGTCCCGCCCGCCGGGGAACGGATGCGCATATCTCTATCTCACTATTTTTGCGCGGTTCCGCCGAGGTCTATATTCACCATCAAGCCCCTTCTATCGGGATCTGTCCGAAACAGAAAGAATCGATCATGCGATCTCGCCGCCTGCTCCCCGCAGTCCTCACCCTCCCCCTCGTCACCCTCGCCGCGTGCGGCGGAGGCGGGACCTCGGCGTCGGGATCCGACACCCCGGTCGCAGTCGCCACCACGAGCGTGCTCGGCAGCGTGCTCGGCCAGATCACCGAGTGCGCGGGGACCGCATCGTCGTCCCTCATGGGCCCGGGCGACGATCCGCACACCTTCCAGCCGTCGTCCGCGCAGATGGCCGAGCTCGCCGGGGCCGAGCTCGTCGTCGCCAACGGCCTCGACCTCGAGGGCGGTCTCGAGTCCGCCCTCGCGAACGCGGAGCAGGACGGCGCGACGGTGCTCGAGGTCGCGCCCGAGGTCGACCCGCTCCCCTGGGGCGCCGCCGCGGACGACCACGACGGCCACGATCATGCCGACGACGCCGGCACGGACGATCACGGCGACGAGGAGTACGACCACGGCGACGAGCCGACCTCGGGGAGCGGAACCTCCGGGGCCCCCGCCGACGACCACGACGGGCACGACCACGGGACCGACGAGCACGACCACGCCCACGACGAGGACACGGCGCAGCCCGGCGGCGCCGTCGACCCGCACGCGGGGCACGACCACGGCGACGAGGACCCGCACTTCTGGATGGACGTGAGCCGGATGGCCGCGGCGGCGCACGTCATCGGCGACGCGCTCGCCGAGCAGACGGGCGACGACGCCTACGGAGACTGCGGCGCGCAGATCGAGCAGGAGCTCACCGACACCGACGCCGAGGTCCGCGAGCTCCTCGCCGGCATCCCGGAGGAGAAGCGGGTGCTCATCACCGACCACGAGGCGTTCGGCTACTTCGCCGACGCCTACGACTTCGAGATCGCCGGGGTCGTGGTCCCCGGCGGTTCGACCGATGCCGAACCCTCTTCCGCCGAGCTCACCGAGCTCACCGCGGTCATCGATGAGACCGGGGTTCCGGTGATCTTCTCCAACACCGCGGTCTCGACCTCGCTCGTCGACGCCGTGGCCGCCGAGGCCGGCACCGCGGTCGAGGTCGTCGAGCTCCACGTGGGCAGCGTGGGACCGGAGGATTCCGAGGCGGGCACATATCAGGGCATGATGGTCGAGAACGCCCGGGCGGTCGCCGAGGCCCTCGGCTGACACCGCCCGCTCCCACCGCATCCCGCCGCACGCCGGCGACCCGAGCCCCGAGGACGACGACCGCATGGAATGGTTCACCGAGCCCTTCGCGCTGGGCTTCCAGCAGCGCGCCCTCCTGGGCGGTCTGATCTCCGCGATCATGGCCTCCGTCGTCGGGGTGTGGCTGGTGCTGCGCGGCATGAGCTTCTTCGGCGATGCGTTCGCCCACGGCATCCTGCCCGGCATCGCCGTGGCGATGCTCCTCGACGTCTCCCCCGCCCTCGGCGCCGCGGCGGCGGTCGTCGGCATGGTCGCGCTCGTCGAGTGGATCCACCGCGCGACGCCGCTCCACGAGGACACCGGGATCGGGCTGCTGTTCGTCGCGATGATGGCGCTCGGCGTGGTCATCATCTCGACGATGGACTCCTACACCGGGGATCTCACCGGCATCCTGTTCGGCGACGCGCTCGGCATCACGCCCGAGGTGCTCCGCAGGATGATCGCCCCCGCGGTGATCGTGCTCATCGCCTCCGCCGTGCTCTACCGGCCCCTCCTCGCGCTCGCCTTCTCCCAGAGCAAGGCCCGCTCCCTCGGTCTGCGGCCGAAGCTCGTCCACGCGCTCCTCCTCGTGCTCATCGCGGCCGCCGTCATCGTCGGCTTCCGGTCCGTGGGCACCATGCTCGTGTTCGGCCTGCTCGTCGGCCCGCCGGCGACCGCCTCCCTGCTGTCGCGCACGGTCCCGCAGATGTTCGCGTGGTCCATCGGCATCGCGGTGTTCGCCGTGTGGTCCGGGCTGCTCCTGAGCTTCCACCTCGGAACCGCGGGCTCGGCGACGATGGCGCTCGTCCCGATCGTGCTGTTCTTCCTCACCCTGAGCGGGCGACAGATCGTCCTCGCCGTCCGTCACCGCGGGGTCGGCGACGCGGATCCGGACGCTCCCTCGCCGGCGCCCGGCGCCCCGGCGAACGGCACGACCTCCTCCGCGCTCGATCCTGCAGACGCTCCCGAGGGCCGCTCCCCCGGGACCTCCGTCCTCGGCCCGCACGTCCCGGATCACCGACTGCCGGCGGCCGGGACGGACGAGGCGGCCGGGGACGGCGCGGCCGCGCTCGGCCACGGCGCTGGCGACCCCCACGTGCACACGGCGTTCGAGGACGCCGACCACGTCATCACCCCGGCCGAGGTGCCGCTCGCCGAGGCGGACGACATCGTCCTCGCCTACGGCCAGCACGTGGCGACCACCCGCTCGACCTTCGCGCTCCGGCAGGGGCACGTGGTCGCGATCATCGGACCCAACGGCTCGGGCAAGTCGACGCTCCTCCACGCGATCGCCGGCCTCATGGCACCCCGGTCCGGGCGCATGCGGGTGCTCGGCGCGAAGCCTGCGAACGGCTGGAGGAAGGTCGCCTACGTCATGCAGGCCGTCGAGGTGCCGGCCGGGATCCCGCTCACCGTCCGCGAGGTCGTCGCGATGGGCCGCTACTCGACCCTCGGCTGGTTCCGGCCGTTCCGCCGCCACGACCGGCAGCGCGTGCGGTGGGCGATGGACGAGCTCGCGATCACCGACCTCGCCCACCGGCATCTCTCCGAGCTCTCCGGCGGTCAGCGCCAGCGGGTGTACGTCGCCCAGGCGCTCGCGCAGGACCACATCGCACTCCTCCTCGACGAGCCGCTCACCGGGCTCGACCTCGTCTCCGCGCGGACCATCGACCGGATCATCCATGCCGAGCAGGAGCACGGCCACTCGGTCGTCATGACGACCCACGACCTCGAGGAGGCGCGCGCGGCCGACCACGTGCTGCTGACCTCGGGCCGGGTGCTCGCCTCGGGTCCGCCCGAGCGGGCGCTCACCCGGCGCAACCTCGAGATCGCCTACGGGCTCGGCGCGCTCCATCGCGAGTCGGACGATCACGACGGCGAACTGCCCGAGGTGCTCCCCGACCCCGTCCACGGCTCACACGACGACCCGAGCGATCCCTCGCCGCGGTGATCCGTCGCGGCGGCGCGGAAGCCCGTCTCGTCCGGGCAGGGTGACCTGCCGCCGGAATGGATGCCGCCGCCGGTCGCTCGCTAGGCTCGACGACTATGACGACATCGCCCTCCGCCTCGAACAACTGGCTCCTGCTCGCCCTCGTCGCCCTCGTGTCCTTCGGGGGTGCGGTGCTCTATGCGGTCGTCGGCGACCCGGACTCGCCGATCTACCTCGGGTACTTCGTCGTCATGGCGGCCGCGGTGGCCGGCATCGCGTTCTGGTGGTTCGGCGCGCACCCGCCGCGCCTGTCCGGACCCCGGTGGGGGTACATCGGAGTGGTCGTCCTCCTCATCGCCGGCGGCACCGTGCTCGGAATGATCCCCGGCACCCGCGCGATCGCCTCATGGCTGATGATCGGCGCGTGCTTCGTGCTCTACGGCCTCCTCGAACGGTCGGCGGCGATCGTCGTGAGCGGTGCGGTCACGCTCGTCGCGGCGTTCGCGGCCTATGTGATGGACCTCGACCGGCTCGGCCTGGTCCTCGAGATCGTCACCGGATTCGTGTTCGCGGTGGGTGCGGGCGTCCTCCGCGCTCAGGGGCGCAGCACGTCGCCGACGACCCCGGAGAACGTCTGAGCCGCGGCATCGATCGATGCCGCGGCTCAGACGGGATGGGGTGGCTAACGGGACTTGAACCCGCGACCCCCGCGACCACAACGCGGTGCTCTACCAGCTGAGCTATAGCCACCATCGCTGCCAGCAGGCAGCATCGACCATTCTAGGACGCGGCCCGGCCGGGGGGCAAACCGGCATTCGTGTGACCTCCGCCTCCTTCGGTCGCCGCTCCGCAAGCGCCTGCCTGCGAGCCTGCACTACACGGGCTGGAAGTTCGCCGAGAGAGGCAACGATTGGGTCGCCGCGGGGTAACTTTTCGGACTCGGACGGCGCATCCGCGCGACGCGGTTCGTATGCTTGCACCGGCGTCCAGACCACGCCCACGATTCCCGTCCCCCGACCCGAGGTTCCCCACTCCATGTCCATCGCCCAGGTGCACGTCGATGCCGACAAGGCGGCTGCCCTCACGGTGGACGGTGCCACGACGCACCATCCCGACCTCGGCAGCGCGATGGCCCGGCTGACGGCGCTCGCCCGCGAACGGCAGGAACCGGTATCGATCGAGATCCACGACTCCGGCGCGGTCCGCCTGCTCCATGTCGACGCTGCAGGACGCGTCGCCCTCCATCCCGCTCCGGCCGCACCCCGGCCGGACCCCGCTGCGGGTCCCCCCGCACCCCGACCGGAGACCGGATCCCCCGTCTCCGGTACCCCGACCCGTCCGGACACCGCTCCCCCCGAGTCCGCACCCCCGGTCCCGCGTCCTGCCGACCCGCCGGCGCAGGGGCTGTCGGAGCCGAGCGACGGCGCGACGCCGTCGGCGTCGGACGCCCCCGAGCCGCGCCCGAGCACCGCCGAGGGCTACCCGATCGGCACCCCGTACTCGGGACCCGCCGCCCCGGTGGGGCGGACGGACCGGAAGCGCGCTCCCGGTCGCCGCTGGGCACCCGGCACAGCGCACCGCCCGAGCTCAGCCCCGCGCCGCTCCCGCCTCGGCGGGCTCACCGTGCCCTCCCTCGTCCTCGCGGTCCTGCTCGTCATCGCACTCGCGGCCTATTTCCTGCCGACGATCATCGGGTCCCCCGACAGCGCGGGCCCGCAGAGCATCCCGGCAGACAGCCAGATGGCCTCGGAGGAGTCCCTCACGCTCGAGAACTCCCCGACCCCGGTGCCGGGCTTCGCCGCCCAGCCGGCATGGGAGGCCGCGGTGCCCGCGACCGCCTCGGTGACCGCCACCGGCCGCGGGGTCCTCGTCGTCGACGGCAATCGGCTCTCCGTCCTCGACCCGACCACGGGACAGCCGCGCTACGAGACCGACGTCGAGACCTCCATCGGGTTCGCCGTGGACACCGAGATCGACGGCGAGCGCGCACTGCTCTGGCGCACCGGGGACAGCGCCCACGCCCTGTTCGACGGCGAGAGCACGACGATCGACTACCGGATCCCCGCGAACGCCCGGATGTCCTCGGCAGGCACGAACGTGCTCGTCAAGGACGGCAACTCGCTGTCGACCTTCACCCGCGAAGGGCTCACCGAGATCCCCACCCCCGACCCCGGCTACACGCCGATGGCGCTCGACGGCACGACGCTCATCAGCGCGGAGTTCGGCGGCGCCGTCACGCTCACCGACATCGACGAGGTCTCGACGTCCGAGCTGCTCCTCGAGACGCCCGCCGACGATCTCGAGATCTTCCGCTGGGTCACCGCCGGCCACGGCAAGATCGTCTCGCTGTGGGGCGAGGCGGGCGCGACGACGACGAGCGGGCACCGGGTGCAGCTCGTCGTCCACTCCGCCGAGGACGGCCGCATCGCCTCGACGGTCTCGACGACGACCGATGCCGTGGGCGAGGAGACCTGGGTGCGCGGTCAGGGCTACCGCCTCGCAGTCATCGGCCCGTACCTCTTCACCATCGACGACGGGCTCCTCGTCCGGAACGGCGCACCCGATCACCTGCGCATGACCGAGCCCCGCGGCGAGATCGTGCCGACGACGATCGACGACACCCGCTACCTCCTCCGCACGAACACCGTCTGGCGCTCCGGTGCGGATCTCCTCGCCGTCACCGACACCGGCGGGCACGCGGTGATCCGGCAGAGCGCCGACCGGGTCGTCGGGTTCCCCGCGGAATAGGGCTCCGATCCGTCGCCGCGACTTGCGGTCATTCTGTAAGAGAGCCTTTCGGCTTCTACAGCCTGTAGTCGTTACCATGGGCCGAGGAACGTCGCGTCCGATCCCCGCACCCGGCCGGCGCTCGAGGACGCACCGCGTCCTCGCACCTCGGCAGCGTGCCGGACAGCGTTCCGCGTCCGCCATCGACGTCGACCCCGAGGACATCCCGTGCGACACCACCCGAGGATCCGCCGCAGCACCGCGGCGATCGGTGTCGCCGTCCTGCTCGCCGGAGGCTCGGCGACCGGCGCGTCGGGACAGGACCTGCCGACCCGCGGCACGGGCGAGACACCGGCTCCCGCAGCCACCACACCGGTTCCGGGTCCCGCCGGAATCCCGGGTCCGCCGTCGACGACCGCAGCACCGGGAGCCGAATCGCCTGACGCCGAGGTGCCCGGCGACGATTCCGACATCGGCCCGATCGACCCCACGACCGCACCGACTGTCGAACCGACCTCGGACCCCACTGCCGATCCGACCCCCGCGCCCACGGCGTCGGAGTCCCCGACCCCCACGCCCACGGACGACGCCCCGATCGCGACACCGGAGCCCACCGACGGTTCCGAGACGCCCGACGAGACGCCGGACCCGGAGCCGACATCCCCGTCGCCCACACCGACGCCATCGCCGTCCCCGGACCCCTCCTCGTCGCCGGACCCGGATCCCGGATCCCCGCCTCCCGGTGACGATGACCCCGGGCAGGACGACTCCGGCGACGAGGGCACCGGCGGCGGCCAGCAGGACGAAGGCACCGACGGTGCCCGGGACGACGACCGACCGGGAACCGGCGATTCCGGCTCGCCCCGCGACGGCGAGGACCGGGAGGAATCCGGCGACTCCGCCCCGCGGCAGCGAACCGGAGACCCGGTGACCGGGACCGGCTCTGCGGCGGGCGATGTCCCGGGCCAGGCCGGCCGCGACTGGCTGCCGAGCGCGGGTGGCGCGGGACAGGGGCCCGCCCATGACTATTCGGACCCCGTTCCCCAGGCTCCGGGCGAGCAGCAGGACCCCGACGCGATCAGCGGCGCGGACTCCGATGACGACGATCTCCGCGCCGACGAGGACGCGGACCTCGACGCATCGGGAGACACCGGCGGATTCGGCTTCAGCTGGCCGCTCGCCGCGCTGATCTCGATCGGCCTGCTCAGCCTCGCGCTCATCGCGTTCGTCGTGGGCCGGCGCTCAGAGGATCGCTGACATGCGCTGAGGATCGTTGGCCCGCGCTGAGGATCGCTGACACGCGTTGAGGATCGCTGACGCGTTCCGGCGCTGGCCGCGTCGAGCGATTCCCACGGGCCGCGCCGACACGGTGCGCCCACAGATCCGCACCCATGGATACGAAAAACGTCCGTCCAGGTCATCTGACCTGGACGGACGTTTCGGACTGGTACACCCCCCGGGACTCGAACCCGGAACCCACTGATTAAGAGTCAGTTGCTCTACCAATTGAGCTAGAGGTGCGCAACGAGACACCACTATACACTCACTCCGACGGCCGTGAGAACTCGAATCCGCCCGATCGGGCGAATGTGGCGCGTTTCACTCGGATCGCGATCCAGCGCCCGGTCCCGGCCTCCGGTCAGAGGTACAGACCCGTCGATTCGTCTCCCGCCGACTCGCTGATCGCGTGGACGTCGCGCTCGCGCAGGAGCATGTAGGCACTGCCCTCGAGCTCGACCTCCGCCCGGTCCTCGGGGTCGAACAGGATCATGTCGCCCAGCCCGACCTGGCGGACGTGCGGCCCGGCCGCCACGACCTCCCCCCAGGCGAGACGGCGGCCGACGGCGGCGGTGGCGGGGATGACGATCCCGGCGCGCGAGGTGCGCTCCCCCGCCTCCTTGTCCGGCTGCACGAGGATCCGGTCGTGCAGCATCCGGATGGGGAGTCCTGTCGGATCAGCCACGCGAGCGGCGGACGGCGAGGAAGGTGATGAGAGCTGCGACGCCGAGGACCACTCCGCCAATGAGCGCGACCCTGTCCGACTTCACCGAGCCGTCGTCGCTCACGACGATCGACTTCGCGTTGTCCGCGGCGCGGTTCGCCAGGGCCGAGGGATGCACCCGGCCCATGAGCTCGTCGACGTTCGCGGCGAGGCGCTGTTCGCGCAGGCGGATCGACTCGATGAGCTGATCCTTGTTGGCGGAGTCGACCGTGACGTCGGAGGTGTAGACATTGCTGCTCATGGTGATGTCCTCAAGATCGGATGGTGGGGCGGCGCACGTTCAGCACCGTGTCCTTCGCCTCCGAGCTTACCGAATACCGGCGGCTAAGGTTGAACGGACAGACCCCGTGCGAAAGGACCCACCGTGCCCAGGCTCGAGATCGGCGACACCGCCCCCGACTTCACTCTGACCGATTCCACCGGAACCCCGGTGACCCTGTCCGACCACCGGGGTGAGCGCGTCATCGTGTACTTTTACCCGGCCGCCATGACCCCGGGATGCACCACCCAGGCATGCGACTTCCGCGACTCGCTCGCGTCGCTGCGCGGCGCCGGCCTCACCGTGCTCGGCATCTCCCCGGACTTCCCTGAGAAGCTCGCGAAGTTCGTCGAGAAGGAGGGGCTGACGTTCCCGCTCCTGTCCGACCACGACAAGGCGACGATGAAGGAGTGGGGAGCCTTCGGCGAGAAGAAGAACTACGGCAAGGTCGTCCAGGGGGTCATCCGCTCGACCGTCGTCGTCGACGCCGACGGCACCGTCGAGCTCGCACAGTACAACGTCAAGGCCACCGGCCACGTCGGCCGGCTGCGGAAGCAGCTCGGCCTCGACTGATCCTCCGCCGCGGGCGACGGCCCGGTCCGTGCGCCCGCC